>ERZ773021.47-NODE-47-length-118357-cov-8.47138_pt1 | contig 118357 bp, 117 predicted proteins | sample MGYA00511668_ERZ773021 | MGnify/ENA primary metagenome ERZ773021 (study PRJEB29015, sample SAMEA2737961) | human oral metagenome | biome: human oral; feature: human-associated habitat; material: dental | place: China | collected 2032 ...
TGCCTGATTACTTTCTTTAACTGTTTTTTGAACTTTACCTACTTTTGATTTATTTTTTGTAACCGCCATTCCTAAACTTGCTACGATTAACATAGCTATTCCTACTTTTTTTAACATTTTTATAACTCGCTTTCATTTTTTATTTTTTATATTTATTCATAATTTTTCAAACTATTGTTTAATTTTCCGGCACTATAAAGAGCAACATTTATAAATGTATGGTCTACTACTCTATATATTTCAATTATTTTTTTTGAATTATATAATAATAAAGCTCCTTTACGTTCTTTTATATTCATTTTTTCTTTAGAAATCTTATTTATATTTTTTTTATAAGCTTCAATTATTTTTGCATGTTCCTCATCTGTTGTTACTGAATCAAAGATTGTCGAATACAACTTATTTTCAGAAAAAGCAAAACTGTTAAATTGTCTTTTTACACCTAACGGATCTTCTACATTTGCATAATAATAAACAGCATAACTACCATTATCGTGTGAATTTGACAACGGTTCACTTTTCACAATATTTCTCAATTCTTTTGGAGAAATTTCAAAATTAATTTTATTTGTAACTTTTTCTCCAAATACTATTGCTGATAATAGCAACATCATAAATAATAATACTTTTTTCATAATTAGTTCTCCTTTATCTTTCTTAAATTATTTTATTTTTGATTCATCAATTAACCATTTTCCATTTTGTTTTACAAGTTTTAATATTATTTCTGTTCCACCTTGATAATTTTTTCTACCATCAATAACAAATTCTTCCTCATACTTATCTTTTAAATGAACTGTTTTAGATTTGGAATCATATTCTTTCAGTAAAAATTCACTTTCCTGTGCTAAATCTCCTATTCCTAATCCCAATAAAGGATCGTATTGATAATAGGAATATATATCATTATTTTCTTTTAAAAATTTCTTTTCAGCAGGAGTTAATTTTTCTTTAGATGATTCACTTGTTACTGCATATAATTCTTTTTCCTTTAAATCTATATATTTTTCTTTTCTAAAATATTCCTTTCTAAATTTTTCTGTAATTGGAGCTTTTGCAAACCATTTATCGAACTCATCAGGGTTTTTTAATTGTATATATTCATTTGCAAAGTTTATTGCTATATTTATTATTTCTTTATCTTCATTGCTTAAGTTTTTATTTACCTGATTACTTTCTTTAAATGTTTTATGGAATTTAATTTGTTTTGATTCATTTGTTGTAGCTGCAATTCCTAAACTTGCTATAATTAACATTGCTATTCCTATTTTTTTTAGCATTTTTTATCCCTTGCTTTCGTTTATATTTTTTTAAATATTAATTTTATAATTAACCCGCTGGATAATATTCCAATACATTCTTTATATTACCATTTTTATCAGTAATTACAACCTTTTTAGTTTTTTCATCAAATCCAAAGTACAATTTAGGATGTTTTTTCCCATCTTGACCAATATAGTTGTCTATATAATAAATTCCTTTTACAGCTGTTTTTCTTATTTTATAATATGAAACATAAACTTCAGAATTTTCATCAAGACTTTCTTTAATAGTAAAACCATTTAAATTTTTGATATTATTAAAATCTGATACTAACGGAAGACCATTTTCAGGTTTTTCATCATAATATGATGATAGATAAAAGTTATTATTTTTATCAGATTCTAATTTCCCTATTTTAAAGCTATATGTGTTATATACACCCTCTACACCATCTTTTTTATCCAACCAGCTAAAATTCATTATGCTGATTTCCTGTTCGGGAACTTTATTTTCTTTTTCAATTTTCTCCCAGCTTTTTCCTGTTGTAGTAATTTTTGCTGCAAATGCCATTGCACTTAATACAAGCAATCCTGTTAAAACTAATTTTTTCATAAAAATCATCTCTCCTTTAAATTTTAATTAACCATATTTTCTGCATCGCTAATCTATAGACAGATAATCGCCTTCCCAGTCAATTCCTTTTTCCTTTGCATATTCAAAACTGTCTGTTTTAAGTTTACCAGTTTTTTTATTTACAGTATAACTGAACATACGAGGTTCAACTCTAGGATCTCCTCCACATTTTTCGTTATCACTACGTACATCAACCTGAAAATCTTCCGCAGTTTCATCAATGTAAAATTTCATGCATTTTACTCCCGATTCTCCACCAAGGTTATGTTTAATTATAGATTTTTTCACATTTTTTAATGCTTCTTCCTCACTTTTTACAGGTGCGGCACTTAAAAAACTAGCACATAATAGCAAAAGAGTAAAAATTTCAATCTTTCTATTAAAAAACTTTTTCATAAAAATCATCTCTCCTTCAAGTTTTAATTTTATAATTTTTTGTTAAACTAATACATAATTCGACCTGGAATATATTGGCTTACGCTGTTATCCTTTTTTTGAATTAATTCTTTAAGTTTTTCCAAATCACTATTAAAAGCAGTATTTTTTATATCTGCTACATCTATTTTGCTCAGAGTTTTTAACGCTTCTCCAAATTTTCCTAAACGACGTTCAGTTTCAGCTTTCAAAAATGCAGCTTCAAGATAATCATTTCTTTTAATATTTTTCATTTCCATGTTAATATTCTCTTTAAATGATTTATAGGTCATTTTTTCTAATTTGTCAGCATAACTTAGAGCTTTTTTCAAATCAGCTTCTGTTGCTAAATTATTTCTATCATAAACTTCGCCAATAATTCCTCCATGTTCATCCAAATAATGTAAAATAATCAACTTCCAATGTTTTGGCTGTGCTTTAAGAAATACTTCATCTATAGCTTTTTTATTACCTAAAGAGCTATACAATTCTGCTTGCTTGGTAAGCTCCTGCCCCGAATACTGTCCATTATTTCTTCTAATTACTGCCTGTAAATAATTCAATGCCTTTTCCCTAAAAATTTTCCTTGCTTTCTCATCAATACCGATTTCATTATAATATTTATAATGATAACCACTTTCAGACTTCTGCAAATTGGAAACGCTATAATAAAAATCAGCTATCTTTTCTAAATAAATATTCTTATCCTGCTTTTCTATAAGAGCATTTGCTTTATCGTATTCTCTGTTGCTGATATACAAGTAAGCTAAACTCGATGGAAAATCATTTTTTTTTCCTGAAGATAAAGACTTTTCAAGATAATCTATCCCTTTTATCAGACTCTCCTTTAAAGTATCATTATTCTGAACATTTCTATTAATGTGTTCAATATATGATTTATAATATGCTTCCCCTATTTCTTTATCTGAAAATCCTCCTGCCATTTCATAAAATCTCCCTAAATAATACTCTTTAGGAGAATTTTTAGGAATAGTCTTATATTCTTTTGAGTTTATTATTTTTTCATATTTCTTCAATTCCTCTTTTGTAAAATTTTCCTTAAACATTACAAATTTATTTTCTGGACATTGCTGCGGCAAACTTATACCAGCTGTAAACTTCTCATTCCCTACTGGGCAAATATATTCTTTAGTTGCTATTGTTATGGAAAAAGAATTTAAAGCACACATTACTAATCCTGCTGTAATTAGTGCAGATAAATTTCTTTTTTTCCTTTTCATAATCAACTCCTTTCCCTTTGATAAATGTATTTTATCAAATGAACCTTAAAATTAACTGAAAATTTTTAAGAAATTTACAATATATTGAAAAAATTTCTAATATTAATACCTGATTGGTTCTGGAATATATTGCCTTACACTAATATCTTTCTTATTTATTCTTTCTTTAAGAATTTTAAAATCATAATCATAAAGCGTATCTTTAACATCTGTTAAATTTATTTTACTTAAAGTTTTTGACGCTTCTTCAAATTTTCCTAAACGACGCTCAGCTTCAGCTTTTAAAATTATAGATAGATTATACTGAATTTTATCAGCATTATTATTTTTAGAAATCATTTTTTCTAATTTGTCAGCATAGCTTAGTGCTTTTTTCAAATTATCTTCCGTTGCTAATTTTTTTTCATCATAGACATCACCAATACTTCTTACAGGCTCGTCTAAATAGTATGACACAATCAAACTCCAGTATTCTGATGGTGCTTTAGAAAATACCTCGTCAATTGCCTTTTCATTTCCTAAAGATTTGTATAAATCTACCATTCTGAAAAGTTCTTTCTCTGAATAACGTCCTTTATTTTTCTTAATTACATCCTGTAAGTAATACAATGCTTTTTCTCTAAATTCTTTTTTTGTTTTTTTATCAATACTTTCCTTATTAAAATCCATATAGTCATAACCATAATAGTTTATTTGAGATTTTTCTATATCAGAGAGAGTGTAGTAAAAATTTGCTATTCTTTCCAAATGAACGCTCTTATCCTGTTTTTCCACTAAGGCATTTGCTTTATCAAATTCTTTGTTACTAATATATAAATAAGCTAACTTCCAAGGAAATTCGCTTTTATTTTCCATAGGCAAAGATTTTTCAAGATAACTTATCCCTTTTGCCAAACTTTCCTTTAAAGTATTAGCATTTTCAAAATTCTCATTAATTTGCGCTATATATGCTTTATAATACGTTTCGCCTATTTCCTTATCTGAAAATCCGCCTGCCATTTCATAAAATCTCCCTAAATAATATTCTTTAGGCAAATTTTGGGGAATAGCCTTGTATTCTTTTGAATTTATTATTTTTTCATATTTTTCCAATTCTTCTTTTGTAAATTCATTCTTGAACATTACAAATTTATTAGTCGGACATTGTGGCGAATAATCAATGCTACTAAACTTTTCTTTTCCTATCGGACAAGTATAATCTTTTTTTATTGCTGGCATAGAAAATCCATTTGTAGCATAAAGTGTTAATCCTGTCATAACTAATACAGAAAATTTTCTTGATTTCTTTTTCATAATTCTCCTGCTTTCTTATCATAACAATACTGTTAAAATTTGTATCAAAAGTTATGATATATTTAAGTTTAAAAAGATTCAAGTGTATTTTAGCAAATTAACCTTAAATTTAACTGAAAATTTTTACTTTTTTAGATTTTATTTTTTCAATTTCCATTTTAGAATTTCACCTGTTGACAAATTAATTTTAAAATTATACTCTATATAATTGGCTTTTATTGTACCCTTATAGATTGATTTTTCAGCATTTACAAGTATAATTTCTTCAAATGAAGCATTATTCAGATCGTCATAAACATTTTTCTTCAATTGCTCTAAAATGATATTTTCCACATTTTTTTCTTTTCTACTGAAGTTGTATTTAGCTCTGTAATAACTTTCTTCCATTTCTCTTATCTTATCGGTAAGGTAAGTGTTTTCGTCTTTAGCTCTGTAATAACTTTCTTCCTCGCTGTATCTTCTCTTGCTATATTCCAACTTGTTCTCCATATCAGCATATGCATCAGGTTCAGTCTTTTGTTCTATTGGTGCTGGTGACGGTGCTGCTGCTGCTGGTGCATTTTTCGCTTGGAATGTTATATCTTTTCCAACTCCCCAACGAGAATCAGATATAAGTCTTTCAGTAGAACTATATGTGATTACTTTTCCTGTATTTGCATCAACATTATATCTATATCTTTTATTTTTATAATAAAATTCAATTGCATAAACATATTTTTTATTTTCTTTTTCTAAAATAAGTTTTGTCAATTTTGCATTATTTGAATGTATTTTAGAATGTTCAAAAACAATTTTTTTGGCTCTTTCCAAATTTATTCTCACTCTATTGTTTCTTATTGTTACAGTCGTTATTTCTGCAGAATACAAATTTATGTCAGCTGAAGCAGACAACATTGCTAAAATTAAAAATGGTGTCATTCTTTTTTCTAGTATTTTCATTTTTTTCCCTTTCTATAAATAAAAATATATTATATTAATCAAAATAACCTACTTAGTCAGGTTACAAAATTTTTTCAGGTAAGTAAAAAGTAAAAACAGTTCCTTTCCCCAACTCACTTTCTACCATAATTGTCCCTCTATGCTCTTCAATTATCCATTTTACAATAGAAAGCCCAAGTCCTGAATTATCACTGGAACGGGAAGATTCAACCTGATAAAACCGATTCCAGATTTTATTAATATGTTCACTTGAAATTCCTATTCCGTCATCAATAATTTGACATTTTATTTTTGACTTTTGTACATCAGTATTTTCAGATTCATTTTCTATTTTATCTAAAGTTATTTTTATTGTTCCATTTTCATTTCCATAAGTAATCGCATTTGAAATAAGATTTATAAAAACCCGTGTAAGCATATCTTTATCAACATCTGCAAAAATATCATTTTTCTCATCGTAAATAATTTTAATATTTTTTTCTTTAGCATAATTGCTTTCAACTTCAATAACTAACTGAATAATTTCATTCAAATTCTCATTCTTGATGTTAAGTTTTTGATTTTTTTTATCCATTCTGGCAAGCATAAGCAATTCGGAAATTAAACTTGACATCTTTTTGGATTTTTCTAAAATATTTTTTAATATATCTTTTGATTCTTCATTTAAGTTCAAATATTTCAAACTATATTCACTTTGCATACGAATTGCTGAAAGTGGAGTCCTTAATTCATGAGCAACATCCGATGTAAACTGGGCCTCTCTATCAAATGCCTCCTGCAAACGATTAAACATCTGGTCAAAAGTTTCTGCTAAATCATAAATTTCTCTTTCCCCATTTTGCAAATTAATCCTTTGAGATAAATCATCTCCCTTTGAAATCTTATTAACTGTTTTAACTATTTGCTCAATTGGACTAAAGGATTTTTTTGTTATAAATTTTCCACTTAAAACTGAAACAAATATTAAAAATGGAAGTATAACAATAAATATCAAAATAATAAGTTCTATATTTTTTTCAAGGCTAGAAAAAGGTGTAATTCCTCTAATCAATATTTCCCCATATCCATCAAGATTCTTTCTTATATCATAAACATACCATTTGGAATTTGAGTTTTCCTGCTTTATTATCTTTAACTTATTACTTTCAGCAGAATTTTTTGAAACTTCTAAATCAATATTTGTATTTCCGTATATAAAATCATAATTTTTATCATAAATCGAAATAAAAATATCATTAGTTATAACACTAAGATTATTGTCAATCATTAATTCACCATCTTCAAACTCAATATTCTGGTTTATTTTTTCTACTGTTGTTTTAAGCCTTTTATAAACAGAATTTTTTACCGCAATAGAACTTATATAAAACATCGTTCCTAAAAAACACAGTACAATTATAATTATCATACTTGTATACCATAATGCAATTTTTGTTTTTATTGAAATTCTTTTTTTATTGTTTATCTTATTAACAAGATTATTACTAGTATTCTTATTCATTTTCTTCCTTTAAGACATATCCTACACCTCTTATTGTATGAATCAATTTAGGCGTAAAATCTGTATCAATTTTTTTTCTCAATAGCCTTATATGTACTTCAATCACATTACTATTTCTTTCAGAGTCAAAATCATAAATATGCTGCTCAATTTTTTCTTTGGAAATAACTCTTTTTTTGTTTCTTATCATATATTCCAGCACTGAAAACTCTTTTGGAGATAATTTTATCTTCTTTTCATCCCTATATACAGTGTGTGTATTACAGTCAACTGTAAGATTTGCTAATTTAAAAATATTTCCTACTGAATCAGATTTTATACTATTTTTTCTAAGAATTACACGAATACGTGCAAGTAATTCTTCAAAATCAAATGGCTTTATCAAATAATCATCAGCTCCATAATCCAGCCCTTTTACTCTATCCTGAACACTTTCTCTCGCAGTCAAAAATAAAACTGGTGTCTGTATTCCTTTATTCCGTATTCTCTTCAATACTTCAAACCCATCAAGTTTAGGCAGCATTATATCTAATATCAGTACATCATATTCTGTAGAAAAAATATAATCTAACGCTTCTTCTCCATCAAAACAGCTATCAACACTGTAATTTTCCTTTTTTAATGTTCTAGCTATAATATCGTTTATCATTCTCTCATCTTCTACAATTAAAATTCTCATCTTCTAAATCCTCATTCTTGTTATTTTATTTCTATTTAATTTCTTATGTATACTTAAATCCGTTTAACATCATTCTATTAAATTAAATCACTTCTAATTTTAATTTTAAAGTAATTCTGTTATGTATTCCTTTTCAAATTCTTTTGAAGCATACTCCAACACTTTAAAGTTATTTACTCTTCTATACATTTTTTTCTGTGATTCACTCAATTCTTCAAAATTTTTTGTAAAAATATTATATATTTTTTCAGCTTTTGCAAATATAATATTTTTATCCTTTTCACAATATTCCAATTGATTTTTTAATAATCTAAAATATTTTATATCCTATGTACTTAAACTTTTACTTAACATTTTTAAATCCAATTTTTTTCTACATAAATCATTATTAATAACTGGTATCATATTGTTAAAATTAATAATTCCTAAGTTACCTTTATCTATTTTGAAAAAATCTATATTAGTTTTTATTTTTTTATGTTTTTCTTTTGGAGAAGATAATGGTCCAAAATACTCCTTATTATTCACCTTAAAAACTATTCCTAGTAAACGGTCTGTTTACTTTTATCGAAACTTTATTTTTATAGATTCCTAAATACTTTAAATAACTTGATGTTAATGTTATAAAATATAATTTACTTTTCCTTTCGTTCATCTAATCTCCTTTTTATTTAAAAAGGCGATACACAATAATATCGCCTAAAAAATACCTTAAATGTAATGACTAATAAATTAGGAAGACTTAGACTGCTCGCTTCTATTATAACCTAACTTTTATTAATACTTTTCAAATACATTATATCTTATTCTCTTTTATTTTTCAAGGCAAATTTTTAATTTTCTTATAATTTTCTAACAAATCAGTTTTTTATATCTTCTAACTTCTATTTATACTCGTTTAAATCAATTCCTTGATCCATAGCTGCAAATATACAGCCACAATAACATTGCCTATACACATCATATTCTGCACACATATCGACAGAACGTTTATATCCATTATTTTTCTTGAAATCGGATGGAAGATAGTTTACATCAAAAATTTCCTGAATTTCCAACCCTAATGTATTTATTAATTGACTATTCTTATGCGGACTCAATGTCAAGGCACTTCCAAAATAATCAAATCCTAATTCCTGAGCTTTTTTCGCCACAATATCAAGTCTCATCTGAAAACAGACTGTACATCTTGCTCCGCCTTCTTTTTCCTTTTCCAGCCCTTTCACAGCCTTATAAAAATCCATCGGCTTATACTCATCCTCAATAAATCCAACATTATTTCCAGTACGTTCATTGAACTTCTTAATAAATTCTTCCTGTGCTGAGGCTCTTTTTACATATTCTGCTTTTGGATGAATGTTATTATTTGCAAAAAGAACTGTAACATCTGCATACTGTGTTAAAAATTCCAAGGTATATGTACTACATGGAGCACAGCAGCTGTGAATTAATATTTTGGGACGAATATCCTTGTTTTCCCAATCTGAAATAAGTTTTGTTAAAATTGTATGATAATTAATTTTCTGATTAGGATTCATTCTCTCCAGAATTTCTTTTGCATTTTTTATATCTCTTTCGATGTGACTTTCTACATTTTCTATCTGTTCGATATTTTCATTGTTTTTCATCAAATTAATTTCTCTCCTTTTTTTATTTTTATAAATATGCTATTTTTCTTTGATAGTTTTACTACAATATAAAAAGCGATATTTAGAAATTATTACTCTAATTATCACTTTTTTCTAAAAGAGATTCTATAATTCTATACTTGTCCTCTTTTTACAAATCTAAATTCTACTCTACGGTTTTCTTCTCTTCCTTCCTTTGTATCATTAGTTTTGATTGGATTACTGTCTCCACGTCCTACTAAATCTACTATCCTGTCTTTAGAAAGTCCAAATTCTATTAATTTTGAACCAACCTTTTCAGCTCTTCTAAGCGACAAACGTTTATTATAAGAAGAAGCACCGCTTTTATCAGTATATCCAATAATTGATACAACATAATCATTCTTTTCGACATAATCCTTTATATCATGTAGTACAGAATATGCTTCTTTCTTTAAATCAGTACTATTTTTATGAAAACTTAATTCATTTGATTTAAGAGATATAATCTCTGATTTTGAAATCTGTACTCTTTGTGGATTATTTATTGATTTTTCTTGAATTTCAGAAACAGTTTCAGTCTGATTAGTTTGCGCTTGAACTACTGGCTGTACTGTTTCTGCTTGCTGTTTTGGTTGTGCTTGTTGTGGATTAATTGCATTTTTTTCAGAATTTTGGTATGGTAATGAAGATTTATTATTAACAATTCTTGTTCCAGTACCGTCCTGTGTTAATGCAACTGTTATCAAATCAGGATCATCCGCTGCTATTTTTTCAGGATTTGGTGTATCCAATGTTGGTATGTCATTTTTTACATCCTGTTGAATATCCGCCACATTTGAACGGATTATGTCTTTTCGCATAGCAGAAGTTGTCATTTTTTCAGATACCGTAGGTACTGCCATTGCAACCAATGAAGAAACTGCAACTAATGTAGGCCTTTTCATGATTTGTTCTTCCTCCTATTTTAATAAAATATTTTATTTTTGGCTGTTTTCAAGACCATATTTTTTTATTAATTCATTGTATTTTCCATTTTCTTTCATTTTTTTCAATTCATCATTTATTTGTTTTATTAATTCAGGGTTTTTACCTTTGTTTACAGCCATTGCCATTCCAATTTTAGCTGGTTTTTCATCAAAAATTTCCATTTCAGGATTTTTTTTCATATATTCTTCAGCTACTGCCTTTTCAAGAATAATTGCGTCAATTTTTCCTGCCTTTAAATCTAAAATTGTATTTACAGTGCTTTCATTTGGCACAACAGTTGCTCCATTAATAGTTTTTGCTTCCATTTCTTGAATTGTTCCTAACTGCACTCCAATTTTCTTGCCACTTAAAGTAGCTGGTGTAACTGCAGTATTGCCTTTTTTTCTCAAGTAAGTTTCTTTAGAAACGAAATAGTCATCTGTAAAATCTACTGATTTTTTTCTTTCTTCAGTTGAACTCATACCAGATACAATAATATCAATTTTTCCTGCTTTCAATGCTGGAATCAATCCATCAAATGACTGGTCAACAATTTCAATTTTATATCCAAGATTTTTTCCAATTTCATTTATAAGATCAACATCAAATCCCGTAATTCGTCCATTTTCAACATATTCAAATGGAGCAAAAACTGCATTCAGTCCTACTCTTAATTTTTTCTCCCCATTATCTTTTTTTCCACACGATATAATTCCAAAAATTACTAAAGTTATCATCAAAAATATTTTTTTCATATTTTTTTCCTCTCTTTCTCTATTTAATTTTATTTAAAACTGTTTTAATTAATAATCTTTTAGTGATTTAACACTTTTTCTAAAAACTCTTTTGCTCTTTCTGTTTTTGGATTGTCAAATAAATCCTGCGGTTTTGCATCTTCCAGAATATATCCTCCATCCATAAAAAATACTCTATTAGCTACATTTCTTGCAAATCCCATTTCGTGTGTTACCACAATCATTGTCATTCCTGCATTTGCAAGCTCCTTCATAACTTCCAGAACTTCACCTATCATTTCAGGATCAAGTGCCGATGTTGGTTCATCAAACAGAATTACTTTAGGATTCATTGCTAATGCCCTTGCAATTGCAACCCTTTGTTTCTGTCCACCAGACAGCTTATTTGGATAAACATCTTTTTTATCAGCAAGTCCTACTTTTTCTAGTAATTCTAGTGCCAGTTTTTCTGCCTCAGCTTTTGGCATTTTTTTTAATCTAATTGGTCCCAAAGTAATGTTTTCCAATACAGTTTTATGTGGGTACAAATTAAAGTGCTGGAACACCATTCCGACTTCCTCACGAATTTTGTTTATATCCGCCTTACGTTCCAAAATATTTTTATTATTTATTTTAATCTCTCCTGATGTAGGTTCCTCAAGCCTATTTATACAACGTAAGAATGTTGATTTCCCACTTCCGGAGGGTCCTATAATCGAAATTACTTCTCCTTCCTTTATTTCTGTACTAATTCCTTTTAAAACTTCTAATTCTCCATATTTTTTCTTCAAATCTTTTATCTTAATCATTTTCCTTTAATCTCATCTCCAATCGTTTCCCAATAAATGAGAATAATTTTACGCTGATATAATAAACCAAACCAGTAAACAATATTGGTTTTACACTATAATATACAGCTTGTAAGCTTTTACTGTTCATTGTAATGTCAACAACACTGATATATCCCACAACAGCTGTTTCCTTAAATAAATTTATAAATTCGTTCAAAAGTGCTGGCAAAATATTTTTTATTGCCTGTGGCATTACAATTTCATTCATTGCCATTCTATAAGGCATCCCAGTTGCTCTTGCAGCTTCCATTTGCCCCTTGTCTATACTTTCAATTCCAGAACGGATTGTTTCTTCTACATAAGCTGCACTATTAAGTCCTAAAGCAATTAATGCAATCCAGTAATTATTAAGTATTACAACTACAAAAGATAATGTCAAAAGCTGTAAAACCATGGGAGTTCCTCGCATTATGTCAACATATTCATCAATAATAACATCTTTTATCATATCTAAAATTTCTATATTGGTTTTCTGAAATTTTAAGAATGCTAAAAGCATTCCCAACAGAATACCAATAGCAGCTCCACCCGCTGTAAGCCCCAATGTAGTTATAAAGTAACTATTCGCATAAATTTGCCACTCTTTTGGTTTCATATCATACGGAAACACAAGAAGCACAGCAACAGTCACAACTGCTATAAAAAATGATGTTTTTACTATTTTTCGTGTTTTTTCCAATTCTTCCATTATATTTAATGAACTTTAATTTTGTTCATATCCTCCTTATATTCTAGTTATTATAGTATTATTATACCTAATATTTATAGGTTTTTCAATAAAAAGTTTTTATTTTAGTATCTAACTTTGTTACTTTTATTCTATTTAGCCGTCTTCAAAGACTATTAAATATTTTTTCAAAATATTTTTAAATAATTAAGTGATATAGTTACTTGATTTTGGAAATGAAGTTTATAAATTCAGTAAAATTTCCAAAACGGAACTTAATTTGAAAAGGAGTTATAACTATGAAATTGTTTAAATTTTTATTTTTTTCAGTTATTGTATTAATTGCGGGCTTAGGTTATTATATTTACACTCAAAATCAACTAAAAATACCAGATTCTATGGTAAAAAGTGCTGTTGCTTCCAAATTTCCGATAGAAAAATCCTACCCTCTTGGAAAAATCAAGCTATTTAATCCAAAAGTACATTTTGAGAATGATAAGTTAATTATTGAAGCAGAATACCTAAATGATGCATTAAATGATCAGATTAGCGGAACAATGACCTTTGCAACTGATATTCATTATGATCCAATGAAATCAAACCTTTATCTTGACGATTTTCAAATTGTAAGACTGACAAAAGAAAATAAAGAAATTGATCTTGATAAAAAACCTATTATCAGAACAGGGTTAAATTATGCCTTTAGTCAGCTTGAAAAAAAAGAAATTTTGAATTTATCAGGAGTTGAAAAATTTCAAATGATAAAGGATATAAAAATTGAAAATAATAAATTGACTGTCGTTAAATAAAATTTTTTCTTTTTATTTGTAAAATCTCAATTAACATTTATTTTTTCTATTACTTTTTATTACTTCAGTTTATCTAAGCAGAGGTATCAAATGCCATACCTCTTATTTCACAATAACAATTATTTTAACTCATTTAATTGATTATAATTTGACATTAATGGCGAAAGTTCTGCGAACTACTACCACTTTACGCAAAATTTCTTATAAGATAAAAATAGAACTCGCTTTTGAGCATAGATTACTTTAATTATGGATAAACATTCGTAATTTTAAATAAATTCCAAAAGCTCAGACAGCTATTTTTCTTCTAACGAAATTTTGCTTATTGAAAATACATAATTTAATTCTCATCATTTCAAATAAATTTTCAAAGTCCCTAAAAAATATATCACTGCAATAGAAACAATTATTATTATTCCCAGATTTGTCTTTCTAAAAGTTAAATATGCTACGATTACCATTCCAATCAGAACTCTTATTATGTCAAAATTTGTACTTCCAGTAGAAGTAAAAATATCTGGAAATACTAATACTGTCAGTACTGTATAAGGAAGTGCTTCAAAGAACTTATTAACTTTTAAGTTGTTTTCTGGAATTTTTACAAATATTGGCAATGTCCTCAGTATTACCGTCATGATTATGAGTGTCATCAAAATCATTGTTAAAATCCCTAAATTTTCGTTATAATTCAATCTTATCACTTCCTTTCTTTTTATCAATTTCATCGTTTTCCTGCTTTTCAGAATTTTCATTATAATAAAGCTGTGCGTATATAAAACTTGCCAAAAACATTGTCAAAATCATAACCCATCCTGAACTTACCTTATTTAAAATAGGCAAAAATGAAAATGCCATTTTTATAATAAGTGCCAGCAAAACAATTCTTATATATTTAAAATTTTGACTCAAAGCCATTATTAACATACTGAAAAATATTGAATAAAGCACAAAATTCATACTAGTCATAAGTGATTCTGGCAATTTTTCACCAAATATCGCTCCAAAAATTGTACCAAAACAGTAACAAAAATATGGAATTGTATTTACTCCCATCATATACCAAGCATTTGTTGCCTTTTTCAATGTCAGATATGTTACCGTTTCATCAGTAAGCCCCACGCCTACCAGAAACTTCTGAAAAATAGGAGTTTTTTCACCAAGCTGTCTAAAAATAACAATATTTAACAATAAATATCTTAAATTTATAAGACCAATAGATACAATCACTTCAACTGGAGGCGATTTCATCACATAAAGCACCTTTAACAGTAATGAATGAGCCCCTCCTGCATACATTCCAAATGATGTAAGCCCAATCATTGGCAAAATTTGGGAAAAACTTTTGGCTGAAATCAGTCCGATTGCAACTCCAAAGGGAATGTAGGCAATTCCGATTCCAGTACCGTCTTTTAATCCCTTTAAATAATTTTCCAGTTTTCTTATTTGTGCCATTTTTTGTTCTGATTCCTTCCTTATATAGTATTATTCTAACAATTTCAAAACAATTAGTCAAATATATAATATATATTTCTATCATATATAAAATATATAATTACTTTAATAATCCCCAATTTTTAGCCACACTTCCATTAGCTTTTAACGGAACTTTCTTAAATTTAACCGTATTTTCCATAATGTTTTCAATTTTTTTCATATATTCCTTAGCAAATTCATCACGAACTTCAAAAATCAATTCATCGTGAACTTGAAGAAGCATTTTTATATTTTCATCATTTTTAAATTCCTCATGAAGTTCAATCATAACTTTTTTTATAATATTTGCCGCTGTTCCCTGAACAACAGTATTTACCGCCATTCTTACAGCCTGTGCCTGTACATTCTTATTTGTAGCATTAATTCCGCTAATGTATCTTCTCGTACCGTAAAAAGTTTCTACAAAACCGTGAAGTTTAGCCGTTTCTGTCACAATATCCAAAAATTTTCTGACTCTAGGATATTCCTCAAAATATGTCGTAATATATTGTGAAGCCTCCTGAACTGTAATTCCCAGTTCCTTTGACAACCCAAACGGAGTTTTTCCATACAGAATACTAAAATTAATTACTTTTGCAATACTTCTCTCATGCCGTGAAATCTCATCTTCTTCGGTTTTGAAAAATATCTTTCTTGCCGTCAAGTTATGCAAATCCTGATTATCCTGATATGCCTGCACTAAATGCCTATCTTTTGACAGTTCAGCCAAAACTCTCAATTCAATTTGCGAATAGTCAAATGAAATCAAGCTATGCCCTTCCTTTGCGACAAAACCAGTACGAATCCTTATTCCATCATCTGTTCTCACAGGAATATTCTGTAAATTTGGATTTGCTGACGAAAGCCGTCCAGTAGATGTCCCATTTTGGTTAAAAGTCGTATGAATCCTGTCCTCTTTATCCGCCAGTTTTGGAATTGGCTCAATGTATGTTGATAATAATTTCTTATAAGCCCTGTATTCTAGCAACTTTTTCCCAATCATCCGTTTTTCTTCCGTGAGTTCCGTATTGCTAGCAATCATTTCCAGAACTTCCACATTTGTCGAATATCCAGTTTTTGTCTTTTTACCTGATGGAATCTGTAATTTTTCAAACAAAACTTCTCCTAATTGTTGTGGCGAATCGATATTAAATTCCCCATCAGCAAGTTTATAAATATCACTTTGAAGCATATTTATCTTTTCTTCCAGTTCATTCTGAAATTCACTGAAATATTTTTTATCAATTTTTATTCCAGTTTCCTCCATTTGTGCCAATACTGGTATTAATCGACTTTCCAGCTTGTCAAATATATTTAGAAACTGCTCATTTTGTAATCTATTTCTAAAAATTGTTTCCAATTTATAAATAAAAAATGTCCTCTTTGATAAAAACTCACAAATCACATCATCGGAAACATCACTAAAATCCTTCTTTCTTCGTTCCTTCTTAAATTGCTCCTCAAAAGTTGCAATCTCAACACCAAACTCATCTAGAATTATTTCCTCAATTTCCTGCAAACTTTCCGTCCCAAGTACATATCTTGCAAGCAAAATATCAAAATATTCAGTACATTTTATTCCAAACCTGTCATTATTTATCCCATAAGTTTTACCGCCAACAGAATATCCAAAATACTCACTTTCCCCACTTTTCATATATTCTTTCACATTATAGGCGATAATTTCTTTTTTGCTCAATAATTTATAAATATTCTCAATATTTTTTTTATTATCTTTTTGCTCATTAGCATTATCACTTAAACTAAACAAATTAATCTGTACTCCAGACTCTGCATTTTTTTGATTTCCATTTTGCAAAATATCCTGAAGTTCACTGTCCAAAAGCACAATATTCGTTTTTTCATCGCAAATGGAAAGTCCAAGCATATTCTCAAAAATTGCCACTTTTTTATCCATTTTCTCAATTACAGAATAAGCATCATTCCAGCTCATAACTTTTCCATAATTTTTCTCGAAATACACTTTTTCATCTTTAATTTTCTTAATTTTTTCAGTTTTCTGATTTTCTAACGCAATCTCTTCTGCCTTTTTTTTCTGAGTCTCATATTCTATTGCTAATTTTTCCTTTAAAACTTGAATTTCATCAATTTTTTTGTCTATTTCTGAATTATGTTCGTACTCCACATGCTCATAAAAATGTGAAATTCCATCAAAAATCGGATTTTCCTTATCATACTCCAATTCCTGCTTTTCAACTTTTTCTCTTTCAAGTCTCTCTTTTTCCAATCTTTCTTCATTAATTTTTTTATTTTTTTCTAAAACTAACTTCTCTTCTTCTGTAAGTTCCTTCTGATTTCCACTTTCCAAGAATTTTTCTTTTTCTTCTTCTATAGCTTTAGAAAATCTTTTAAAATCTAACTCCTCATAAAGTTCCAAAAGACTGTCAAAATCCTTTTCCTCAAATTTCAATTTATTTTTATCGTATTCAACATCAAGTTCTCTTTTCACAGTTGCAAGTTCCCGACTTATAAAGGCATTTTCCTTATCAGTCAGTAATTTTTCCTTCTGTTTCCCTTTTATTTCATCAATATTTTCGTAAATTCCTTCCAGATTTCCGTAAGTCGTAATAAGTTTCACCCCATTTTTAGGCCCGATCCCAGCAACTCCTGGAATCCCATCCGACTTATCTCCCATAAGCCCAAACAAGTCAGGAATCTTATCAGGTGTAACTCCCAAATATTCAACTACATCTTCATCAGTCTTTATATGTTTAAATGCAGAATTTTTATCCCCTTTTCCAAGTAAGGCAATGTTAATTTTCCCATCTACAAGCTGTGCCAAATCCTTATCCCCAGTTATTACAAAAACCTCAATCTGCTCATCTTCATCATTAGAAAATTTAGTGGCAAAAGTAGCAATGACATCATCCGCTTCCTGCCCAGCCTTTTTATATTTCGGAATTCTATACCCATCCAACACCTTCATAATAGTATCAATCTGCATAACCAGTTCTTCAGGCATACTTTCCCTATGTGCTTTATATGTTTCCAACTCTCCAGTTCTATCCAGTTCACTTCTTTTCACATCTAGACAAGCCACTAAATAATCAGGTTTAAACTCTCTAATTACACTTTCCAGCGTATTAATAAACCCAAATGTTGCTCCAGTAGACATTCCGTTACTATTTCTCATTCCCATTAGTGCAAAATGACTTCTATACATAATCGCACTTGTATCCAATATAACCGCTCTTTTCAACTTAATTATTCCTCTTTTCTTTATTTAAAATTTAACAATATTTATATTTATATATTTTACCATTTTTTACATTTTTTCTCAAATTTAATATGCATTCAATCTCTCTTATATTATTCCTATTTATAACAGAGAATAGTCTAATATGATAATTATAATTTTAATAAAAAAATAACCTCTAATCCTATATAAAATTTAAGAAAAAAGAGATTATTTTTACTTTTATATAATTTTACTTACAAAAATTTTCCAAAGTTCAAAAATGCTTTTATATTTTTGATATATTTTAGAATTTTCAAAATTCTAATTCACTAAACTAGGCTTCCTGTGTTGCATATCCGCCTTCGATTGCCACTTCCTTCACTTTTTCCTTTTTCTGTTTTATTTTTAGTGAAAAAGTTCCAGTTCCAGCCTGATTTCCATATTCTTCAATATAATCGACTACAAATACGTTTGTCATGTCAATTTTTCTTACCATCTGTCCTGCTGAAATTATTTCAAGACTGGCTTGTCTGTAGGCATCGCTTGCTTCTGATGGTACTAACGACCATTGTGCTACTTTTCTTGTGTCGTCTTCTGTATCGCCATTTGCTGCTGTAAGTATTTTTCCACGAATTTCCAAGATTACTCCCAAGTCCGTTGCTCTTGCATTCGAGTCATCGGGCGTTTCAGAAATGTATTTTACATCCAGTATACTTTCCTTATCAAGTAAAATTTCGTTTTCCTGCCCTTTTACACTCAATCTGAATCCCATAATTATTCCCCCTGTTTTATTTTTGACAATTAAATAATAGTACTATCTTTAAATTAATTTAATTTTAATTATCTAGTATTATTTTACATCAAAAACATCTATTTGTCAATATTATTTTTTAATTTTTTATTAATTAATCTACAAGGTAAATTTTAAGAGCTATCTCCTCATCATAAGGAATCGGCACTGCAATAAACTTTTTCCCAGCATCAATCATTCTTGCAATAATTTCACTTTGGTTTTTCGGCAAATATCCAACTTTTTCCTTTTTGGAATTGTACACAGCCACTGCATTTAATGAGATTCCATTAAATTCACGAAATAAATCCAGCTGTACTTCATCTTTAATTTTAATTGCAAAATTTCTGATATATTTGGCTCCTTCCAAATAAGTGTCCAGTAAAAAGAGCCTTTTTGATTTTTTTGTATACTTATCAATTAATGTCTTTGCATATTCAAACATCATTTCCTTGCCAAGCCTAATTTTTTCCTCACGCCCATTATTTTTCTGAATAACAAGCACTCCATTCCCAAAATTAAACTCATTTATCATATAATTACTTTGATTTTTCAAAAGTTCAAAATAATCCATCATTTCCTCAAAAATCATAATTTCCTTCTGATTAATCTGGAAAGAGCCTTTTTTTAGCTCAACTGAAGTATTTTCAATATATGAATAATAAAATCTCCCATCAGGAAAAATTTCAATTTCATAATTTCCTCCATAATAAAGTCCATCAAACTCAAGTTTTATGCCACTAAAATTACTTATCAGCATTATCATTCACCTCTTTCGCATTCCTAGTAAAATTTTTTGTGAAAAGCATTTCTTAAAATATTAGTCTTGCACAAAATTTTCTGTAATATTTTTGGAAAACTTTCCCTATTTTAAACCTTCCAGTCTTCCTTCAAGAAACAATTTTAAATTTTTCTCAACATCGTCCATTAGTTTTATCATGCTTTTTTCAGATTTCCAAGCAATATGCGGTGTAATTAAAATATTATCCAGCTCAAATAATTTAGAATTTTTTTCAATTGGCTCAACACTTGTAACATCAACAGCCGCTGATTTTATTATTTTATTTTTTAGTGCAAAATACAAATCTTCCTGATTTATTACAGGTCCTCTTGCAAGATTCAAAATTACCGCACTTTTCTTCATCTTTTTCATTTTTTCAAGATTTATAAGATTTCGTGTTGAATCAGTCAGCGGAACATGAAGCGTTAAAACATCGCATTTTTCAAGCACTTCATCCAAATCATAACGTGAAAATCCATCTTTTTCAATTACAGAGCCAGTTTTTGCATTATCTTTTTCAGGATTCTTGGCAACCATCACTTCCATTCCCAATATATCTGCGACTTGAGCAATTCTCTTACCAATATTTCCAAATCCTACAATTCCTAATATTTTTCCATTCACATCGTCTATCGGATATTTCTGATAATCAGGAATAGTAATATCCATCCATTTCCCATTCTTAACTTCCTCATAATATCTATTAACAGGCGTCAATTCATTCAATAAAAAAGTAATCGCAAGTTGCGCAACGGAATTAGTCGAATACCCCGAAACATTCGCCACTTTTATCCCAAACTCATTTGCACTTTTCACATCAATATGATTAAATCCTGTCGCTGTAATAAGTATCAATTTAAGTTTTTTAGCCTTTTCAAATTGCTCTCTTCTTAGTTTTATCCTAGTCGTTATTACAACATCCACATCTTTTATTCTCTCATCAACCTCACCAAAATCAGTATCTTCATACTCAATGTATTCGCCATATTTAGAAAATCTTTCTTTCAAATCAATCGGCCCAGCCGTAATTCTGTCTAAATAAACTATCTTTAAATTTTTATCCATAATTATCATCTTTCTTTAGTTAATTTAATTTTTACACATTTATAAAAAGTTATTTTATCAAATTATATTTCTGATTGAAAAATATATCCGTTTAATGTTGATTTATATAATATCCACATCCGCTTTTAATTTATAGATAACATCTTTTCTTTCTACAACTATCATTACTTTTTCCTTCAATTCTTTATCTCTTTTTATTTTTTGGAGTAATTTTTTAGCAGGATTTATAGCAATGGCGTTTCCTACATTTTTAAACATTGTTAGATCACCAGTTGTATCTCCGTAAGCATATGATTTTGTCAAATCTATTTCGTACATTTTACAAAAATCTGCTATTGCTTTTTGTTTACTTTTGGCATCCCACATTGGAGTTACTTTTCCTGTAAAAATACTATTTTCATTAACTTCATAAATAGAGGCCTTGTAATCTTTAACTCCATATCTTTCAGCCATTTTGCTTACAAGAAAGTCTGGGCTCCCAGAAATAATTATAACTTTATGATTTCTTTCTTTGTGGTACTTTAATCTTTCACGTGTGTAGCGATAAACCTTGTCGCCTTTCAGCTCCATTACCCTTTTAGCAATAAAATCCATATCCTCCTTGCTAAAATTCTTTAGAGCTTCCATATAAGTCTGCACAAGTTCATCTAGATAATCGTCATAATCTCCAGTTCTATTTTCCCACTTGGAAAATTTTTCTTTAACTTTCCCTTCCCAAGTCATCATATCAATATATTCATACTGCACAAGCATCTTAAAATGCTCAATTAGCAAAGAATCTCTATAAATTGTTCCATCTATGTCAAAAAAGGCCGCTACATTTTTATTCATCCGCATTCCCCCTTATTTATTTTCAATATTTTTTATTATTGTTATATTTTAACCTATTTTTCTTAGAATTTCAAATAAAATAATAATTATATAAATAAAAAATATGGTATAGATTTTCTTAATACCATATTTTTAGTTTATCAGATTAAAAAATATTAAACATTTCTTCTTTCACGCTCTCTTCTTTCTCTTCTTGAAAGTGGACGTTGTGACTCATTTGATGTTCTATCTGAAACATCATCTCCTAACATTTCATTTTCCTCATGCTCATATCTTACATTTGAAACTTCTTCATGTGTCAAGTTATTTGTATCTTCCTCGCCACGAACTCTTAGTTTTAATATAAATGAACTTGTTTCACGTTTTATTGCATCAATCATTTCATTATAAATATCAAAAGCGACAATTTTATAGTCATGAATAGGATTTCTCTGTCCATAAGAACGCAACCTTATTCCTTCACGCAATTCTGTCAAATCTTTCAAATGCTGTCTCCATTTAGTGTCCAATACTTCCAGCATAATATATTTTTCAATTCTTCTAAAGACTTCTTGTCCTATTGCTTCTTCTTTTTCATCATAAATTTTTATCAAGTCATCATAGACTTTATTTGAAATTTCATCTGCACTAGCATTTTGTAAATCTTCTGAAATTTTATATTCAAATGTTTCATAAAGCTTATCAGACAATAAATTAAAGTCTTTTTCACCATTTCCTTCACCTACATAAGCTGAATTTACAATGTCATCTACAGTATCTGAAATCATATTTGTAATTAATTCTTTCAAATTCTCATTTTTCAAAATAGCATCTCTTTGTTCATAGACAACTTCTCTTTGAGTATTATTTACATCATCATATTCAATAAGACTTTTTCTTGATGAAAAGTTTCTGCTTTCAATACGTTTTTGTGCATTTTCTACAGCTTTACTGATTTGTTTATGACGAATTTCTTCATCTTCGTCAATTTTTAACATTTTCATCATCGCTTTTAGTCTATCCCCACCAAACAATCTCATCAAATCGTCATCTAATGAAAGATAAAACTCTGATGTTCCAGGATCTCCTTGACGTCCAGCACGCCCTCTCAACTGATTATCTATACGTCTGCTTTCATGTCTTTCTGTCCCTAAAATAAACAACCCTCCAGCTTCGATAACCCGTTTCTTGTCTTCTTCACATTCTTTTACATAAGTTTTGTATACATCTTCATATTCAGGTGTTCCTTTTACAGCAACTTTTGTTGCAAAAGATTCTGCATCTCCACCAAGTTTTATATCTGTTCCACGACCAGCCATATTTGTAGCGATTGTTACTGTTTTGAAACGTCCAGCCTGTGCAATAATTTCAGCTTCTCTTTCATGATGTTTTGCATTTAATATTTCATGCGGTATTCTTGCTTTTTTTAGTAAAGCTGATACTTCTTCTGAATGCTGAATTGAAGCTGTACCGACAAGGACTGGCTGCCCTTTTTCATAAAGTTCTTCTATTTTTCTTGCTATTGCTTTATATTTAGCTTTTTTATTCATATAGATAACATCTGGCAGATCAACTCTGGCAACAGGTCTATTTGTAGGTACTACAATAACTTTTAGATTATAAATTTGTTTAAATTCATCTTCTTCTGTTTTTGCAGTCCCCGTCATTCCTGACAGTTTTTCATACATTCTAAAATAATTTTGTAATGTAATTGTTGCAAGAGTCTGATTTTCTCCAGCAACTTCCAGTTTTTCTTTTGCTTCAATCGCTTGATGCAGTCCATCTGAATAACGTCTTCCTTCCATAAGACGTCCTGTAAATTCATCAACTATGATAACTTCATTATCATCATTAATAATATAATCCCTATCTAGCTTAAATAACTCTTTTGCTTTCAAAGCCTGTGTCAAGAAATGCGTAAGTTCAACATACTCTGGTGAATATAAGTTATCAATTTTTAATATTCTTTCAACATTTTTTATTCCTTTATCAGTAATTGTAACTGTGTGCGATTTTTCGTCAACTTCATAATCTTCCCAGTCTTCATCAGGAATTACAGTATTTTTTTTGTCCTTAATTTCTTCTGTCTTGTAACTTCTCTTAAGCACTTTTGCTACTTCAGCAAAAGTATTGTACCATTCTGTAGTTTCTTCAGCAGCTCCTGAAATAATAAGTGGCGTTCTTGCCTCATCAATTAAGATTGAGTCAATCTCATCGACAATAACATAATTATGTCCACGCTGAACTTTTTCTTCAAGTTCTCCAACCATGTTATCTCTCAAATAATCAAATCCAAATTCATTATTTGTTCCATAAGTAATATCACAGTTATATGCCTCTTTTCTTTGCTCTGGGGTAATATTTCCAACAACTACTCCCGAAGTTAATCCTAGAAACTCAAAAAGTCCTGCCATAATATCTCTATCCCGTTTAGCAAGATAGTCATTAACTGTTACGACATGCACTCCTTTACCAGTCAAAGCATTTAAATAAATCGGAAGTGTCGCCATCAAAGTTTTACCTTCCCCTGTCTTCATTTCCGCAATGCTTCCTTTGTGAAGAATCATTCCACCTATAAGCTGGACATCATAGTGACGCATTCCCATAAGTCTTTTTGAAGCTTCTCTAACTGTTGCAAATGCTTCTACTAATATGTCGTCTAATGTTTCCTTTTCTAATCTTTTTTTAAATTCTATTGTTTTATGACTCAATTGTTCATCTGTCAATTTCGCAAAAAGTGGTTCAACTTCATTGATTTTATTTACCAATTTTTGCATTTTCTTTATTTCTCTATCATCTGATGTTCCAAATATTTTTTCTCCTATTTTCTTTAACATTTTATCTTTCCTTTCTTTATTTATTTTTATAGGTTATAAAACATTTGGTAGTTATTCCCGTATTCTCAAGTTATTTTCATTTCTTTTCATAAAAAAAACATACATATTCTGATTATTTTTAAAAATTTTATCTATTTTTTGCCAATTTCCATCCCTAGAAAATATAATATCCTGATTTTTTTCTAATGATAAAAATAAATCATTGTTTTGTTTCTCTTTTTCTTTTCTTTTTCCAATCTTTTTCAATTCCTGTGCCAACTGCTTATTATCTCTGCTCTTGAATTGATTGATTTTCACAATTAAATCGTAAATGTCCTCATGGCTTAAATTATTTTCATCTACAAAAACACTTAGTTTATGACTAAAATTAGGGGTTCCCGCTAAACTTGAATAAGTCATCATAAAAATAATACAAGTCATTACAAGCATTACACTTTTTCTTTTATCTATAACTATTTTTCTCACTCCTAAAAATTAATATTTTAAATTTATTAAAAATCTATTTATTATATCATTTATTATGTTTTTTGTCTATTACAAAAAAGTGCTTTTGACAAAACAAAAAAATTAAAAATTTAATCTTAAAAATTCTATCAAATGCACTTAAACTTTAATATTATTCTATTATTTCAAAAATTGCCTTTGGCTCTTCAACTTTTTCTGATGTTATTACAAATGCATCTATAACCATATTTTTAGATTCGTTCACATTTTTATCATCATTATAGTAAATTTCAGCAATTTTTTCATTTTTTCCTATTTTTTCCCCAACTTTTCTAAAGATATTTATTCCAACTGCATGGTCAACTTCATCTTCTTTTTTAGCACGGCCTGCACCAATAATCATTGCTGCTTTTCCAATTTCTTCTGTTTTTATTTTTTTTATATATCCTTCATTTTCAGAAAAAATTTCCATTACATAGCTGGCTTTCGGAAGTAGTCCGTAGTCATTTACAAGGTCTTTATTTCCACCGCTTTCCCCAATAAATTTTGCTAATATCTTTAATGCTGTTCCGTTTTTTATTACTTCATCAATTTTTTCTTTTGCCTCACTTAATTCTGATATTTCACCTTTTTCTTTCAAGGCAAGTCCTGCAATCGTATAAACAACTTCTTTTACGTCAGAAGCACCATTTCCCTTTAAAAATTCAATTGCTTCTATAATTTCATTTGTATTTCCAATTGCATGTCCAAGCGGTTCATCCATATTGCTAAGTACAACTTTAACTTTTCTTCCAGCACCTTTTCCAATTTCAATCATTCTTTCAGCCAATTTTTTAGCTTGCCCCAAATCTTTCATAAAGGCCCCATCCCCAACTTTTACATCAAGAATTATAACATCTGAATAAATTGCCAGTTTTTTACTCATAATACTGCTTGCAATTAACGGAATACTTGGAACAGTTGCAGTCACATCACGTAAAGAATAAAGTTTCTTGTCAAGCGGAACTATCTTGTCGCTGTATCCCATCAGTCCAACTCCAGTTTTATTTGCAATTTTTACAAGCTCCTCTTTTGTCGTTGAAAACTTGAATCCTTTAATTGACTCAAACTTGTCAATTGTTCCTCCAGTATGCCCAAGTCCTTTTCCAGATAACTTTACATTTCCCATCCCAAGTGCTGATAAAATAGGGGAAAGTATTACTGTAACCTTATCTCCAACACCTCCTGTACTATGCTTATCCACAAGAAATCTATCTATCTCATCAAATTTTATCACATCTCCAGAGTCTCTCATTACCATTGTGAATTTTAACAGTTCTTCCTGTGTCATATCATTAAAGTAAACTCCCATAAGAAATGCTGACATCTGATAATCAGGGATATTTCCAGCCAAGTATTCATTTAATAAAAACTCTATCTCTGTATCAGATAGTCTAAGGTTGTCACGTTTTTTCTCAATTATATCAACTGCTCTCATAAAATCATCTCCTAAAATATTTCTTAAACTATGGCTTGGAAATCAAAATATTCCAAATCATAAATTACTAGTCCAATAAAAAATTTTAAATATAAAAAATTAAAGAAAAGATAAAAAGGTTGTAAAAGAATGATATTTAATTTATCAATTCTCAAACAACCATTTTTATAAATTTTTGCACTTTGAAAAATATTTATAATTACAATGTAGATTTTACTTTAATTTTACCATCTTTAATGTCTTGTTTAATTTGTTCAAGACGTTTGATGTTTTCTTCTCCAATTTTATCTTTTGTAAATTCAAAGTTAGTTGTTCCTACTCCATTTTCCTTGATTCCAAAAACTTGTAATTTTGCTTCAAATTTTCCATCTATAGTAGATTTTACAATATCAAATACTGCGTTATCAACATATTTCATCATAGATGTCAAAATTATTCCTGGATACAAATTATCTTGGTTAGAATCCACACCAATTCCATAAACATTTTTTTCTTTAACTGCTTGGAATACCCCTAGTCCACTTGCTCCAGCAGCATGATAAATAACATCTGCACCTTGTTGAATTAATGTTTCAGTTTTAGCTTTTGCTGATGCTTGATCGTTAAATGAGTTAGTTCCACCAATGTATACAGGTAAAACTTTGATATCTGGTTTTACATATTTCGCACCTTGTGTATATCCTGCATAGAATCTCTTAATTAATTCAGATTCATTTGCACCCACAAATCCAATACTTCCTGTTTTGTCCATCATTCCAGCCAATGCTCCTACCAAGAATGATCCTTCTTGTTCTTTAAACAAAATAGAAGCAACATTTGGTAATCCATTTACAGTTTCATCAATTATTGCAAATTTTTGATCAGGAAAAGCCTGAGCTACTGCAACTAATGAATCTTTCATACTGTATCCAACTGCTATAATTAAGTCAAATTCTCCAGATTCTGCAAATTGTGTTAAAGCATTTTTTGCTTCTGTTGACGGGTCTTTTGGCTCATATTCTTTAAAAGTGATTCCTAGTTCTTTTTGTGCTTTCTCTAATCCTCTGAAAGTTGCATCATTAAATGATTTGTCACCTTTACCCCCAGTAGAATACACTACTGCAACCGCTTTTTTAGAATTTGTCGCATCTGTAGATGTTTTACCATCTTTTACCTGCTCTCCTGTAGCTGGCTTATTTCCACAAGCTACGACTAACATTAATGCAAAAATTACACTAAAAATTGTAACAATTTTTTTCATTTTCTCCTCCTATAAAATTTTATATTTTTTTCATACTTAATTATACCCTATTTTTTTAAATTTTAAAATACTATCTTCAAAAATTTTTAAAAAATTTTTATAAAAAAAATCAAATTGCTAAAAAATGTAAAATCTAACATCTTTCAACAGTCTGATTTTCAAAAATTTATTTTACTGTAATATTTTTTTTAATCAACCAATGTTGGATTAAAATCTTCAACCCAAGGTAGTCCAAATTTATTTAATGCTTCCATAAATGGATCTGGATTCATTTCTTCCACATTAAACACTCCTGGCTTTTTCCATTCACCAGTAAGTACCATTGCAGCTCCTATCATTGCAGGCACTCCTGTTGTGTAAGAAATAGCTTGTGAACTGACTTCTTTGTAACATTCCTCATGATCGCAAACATTGTATACGTAATAAGTTTTTTCTACACCATCTTTTTTACCTCTAAAAATATTTCCGATGTTTGTCTTACCTTTTGTTCTAGGCCCAAGTGAAGCTGGATCAGGCAATACCGCTGTTAAAAATTGCAATGGAACAATTTGTTTTCCTTCAAATTCTATTGGTTCAATTGAAGTCATCCCAACATTTTCAAGCACTTTTAAATGAGTCAGGTAACTTTGTCCAAAAGTCATAAAGAATCTAATTCTTTTAATACCTTTAATATTAACTGCAAGCGATTCTAATTCTTCGTGGTGCAGTAAGTACATATCTTTTTCACCGATTTGTGGGAAATTGTACACTCTTTTAATTTCCATTGGCTCTGTTTCTACCCATTTTCCATCTTCCCAGTAACTTCCATTAGCTGTAACTTCTCTAATATTAATTTCTGGATTAAAGTTTGTTGCAAACGGATAACCGTGATCTCCTGCATTTGCATCAAGAATGTCAATGTAATTTATTTCATCAAAATAATGCTTTTGTGCATAAGCTGAAAATACTCCAGTGACACCTGGATCAAATCCACTTCCTAAAATAGCAGTAATCCCAGCCTTTTCAAATTTTTCCTTATACGCCCATTGCCATTTATACTCAAATTTGGCTGTGTCTAAAGGTTCATAGTTTGCTGTATCCAAATAATCAGTCTTAGTTTCAAGACAGGCATCCATAATTGTCAAATCTTGATATGGTAAAGCCACATTTATTACAATATCAGGTTTATATTCATTAATCAATGCCACTAATTCAGGCACATTATTTGCATCCACCTTTGCAGTCTGAATTTCAATTCTTCCAGCATATTTACTTTTTTCAATTCTTTCCTTGATTTCATCACATTTTGCCTTTGTACGGCTGGCTATCATGATTGAACTAAATACTTCCGAATTTTGTGCACATTTGTGGCACACTACATTTGATACCCCTCCAGCTCCGATTACTAATGCTTTTTTTCCCATTAATTTTCCTCCTCAATATAATAAATTTATTCTTCTAAATATTATTTCAAAATTTTTCTAACCATTTATTTTCAATAATATCACTCTATTTTCCTTTGTTCATATTATACTGTAAAATCTTTATTCTGTAAATTGTTTTTTTTACTTTTTTCTATTCTGTATACAAAAAATACCCAGGCAATATCACACTACTGTCCGAGTATCTTTTATTTAAAATTATTTTCTCACAATAAAAAGCTTATCATCGCCGTCATATTCAACTAAAAAAATATCATTAATATCAGAAACATTATACTTTTCAAGCTCTTTCCAAAGCCATTTGTCATCTTTTCCAATATGTTCAAGATTTTCTTGCAGAATTTTTCCTTCCGAAACTAGTAAACTTGAATAATTTTCATCGTTTTTCTGTATAACAATTAATTGTCCATTTGATTCCATAAATGCATCTTCAATCTCTGATACTTTGAAAATACCTTTTGTTCTTAATTTTGTATAGAAATCAGGAATGGAAAGAGTTGCCTGAGCAAAATTTTCCGCTATCATTTTTCCGCCTTTTATTAAGTATACAATTTGCCCGTCTATCATTTTTTTTACATTTTTGTTTGAATTTTTTAGAAAATCTATTGTTGTCATTAACAGTCCCCATATTAACAATACTATTAAAAATTGAACTATTGTTATGCTCGGATTGTAAATTACACCACCAATAATTCCCCCAAGAACATAGTTCCCTATCTGATCTTCTGTTGAAGTCGGTGCTAACTGGCTTCGTCCGTTTAAATTCATAAATACTACTAAAGCAATAAATCCAATTGTAAGTTTTATCGCCACAGGAATTATAAAATCCAAATTACATCATCTCACTTTCTTTATTATCTTTCCTTTATTAAAACAGGAAATTTCATTATTCTTTAAATGTTTTAATTTCATCTACGTAAGGAACTGTCATTTGTTCAACTAAAATATTATTGTCTACCCAATGAATCTGATAAAACTTATCCCTTATTTTATAAACTGTGTGTTCTGTTATTTCGGGAGTATTTATAAAAATCTCATTTTCTCCAACTTTAAATTTTTCAGCCAGTTTTTTTATAACGCTTGCTGAATTTTTATAAACTTTTTCTCTATTATTATTAGCTCTGTAATTTTCAAAATGATATAATCCAAACAAGAAAATAAACATTAAACCAAGCATGCTAAGCTGCTTATCTCTCAAAGAAATGCTCCCTTTAAACCATTTCCAGAATGCAAATAATACAAATGCAATTACAAAAATAATTATAACAAGAAAAAACTTGTCAATTACTATCTTTTTATTTTCCAAATAAATAAAATTATAAAATTCCATACTTTTTGCACTTTCTCCTTCCTGCGTGACTAAGATTACTCTGATTATATCATATTTTTATTTAGAAATGAATATTTTTTAAAAATTTAACTTGGAATATTTGTATAGATGTCAAACATTTGTTACAAAAATATATCAAAACGATGGACATTTTACCAATTTTTTTCTAATTTCGTGTAAAATTTTTCAAATGGCGTTCCATAGTTTAAACATTTTCTTGACTTCTTCCTGTCTAACGCAAATTGACTTCCTAATATTGAATTTTCCTCTCGTCACCTTAGTTTACACTCTCCTCCCCTTTCTTCTAAAGATATTCAGAGAAACATCCAGAAAATCACTGTACAGCCAGTTATAGATAGTTTTTTCCCTTCAATTACCTATCTATAATTTATTCAAACGACCAAGTGTGTAGAACATGTCCCCTAATTCAGCAGTAATTTTGAATTTCTTTCTTTATTAGCAGCTTTTGCATTGACATCTGACTGAGTATTCTCAAAAGAGTATTCGCCATTAATTCTTTTGATTTCACGATAAATCGTAGCCCTGTGCCTGTTAAGGATTTTGCAATTTTAGAAACTTTGTAATTTTCTTTTAGCAGAGCCTCTAGTTTATTTCTTTCATTTATGGTAAAATATTTATGGCTCATGATATATTTCCTTTCGTTAATGTTTTTGTCGTTACTAACATTTTAACACGAAATTATCATGAGTTTTTACATTTTTTAGTTTGTTATAAGATATTTTTTTACAATCTATGAATTTAGATTATTTAAAATAATTGAAACTGAAATTCCTATGGACAAAAGACATAACAGTAAGACAGACTATAAAAAACTTGAAGAGATTATTGAAAAACTTTAAAAATTTAGATTCAGAAAGGAAATTTTATGAAAACAGAAGCAAAAGAATTAATTCAAGAAGGATTAAAATTATTTTCATTATATGACAGAAGAGCTTTGAAAAGATTCTATCTCTCAGCAGAAAAGAGTGAGGCAGACTTGTCATATCACGATGAAAAGTATCAGACTCATATGCGTTCTAAAGCAAGAGGACTCTTTTTTGATTTTTTAGGGGGAATTATAGAAGGCATTGCAAGTTCAGGAAGTCCGTTTAGTCATTCTCTAGATAGAGCAATGACCATTGAAAAGCATGAACAGTATAATGAAAAGAAATCAATACTAAGGTATAAAATTAAAGATTTTATTGAAAGTACACCAGTAGACAGTAATACAGGATATTTACTTTCCATGATTGACTTTTATTGTCAGTAAAATTGTTGTAATTATAATATTGTAAGAGGAGAAAATAAAAATGAACGAAAGTAATATAAATTCAGAAAAATCAATAATCCAATATATAAAAAACTTCAAAATATATTTGAACGAGCGATTCCTATTAGGAAAAAACTCTTTTTTCGTATTGATTTTTACTCTGTCAGGATACATTTATACAAGTTTGTTATACAATTCAAAAATTATGTATCTTTTTACAAACGTAGTTAAAATAAGGATATTTCAATATAAAATAATCGCTCTATTTATCATAATTTTTATGTTTTTCCTGCAATTAAGAATAACAGATGAATTTAAGGATTATGAAGAAGATTTAAAATATCGGTCTTATCGTCCTGTCCAAAGGGGAGTAGTAACTTTAAAAACATTGAGAAAAATAGGAATTGCAACTGTTACAATTCAGATAATACTTGCACATGTTATAGATCCTGAAATTATCTATTTTATGATATTTGTATGGATTTATATGTTCTTAATGGCAAAGGAATTTTTTATAAAAAAATGGCTTACAAAAAGAATTTTGATTTATGCTCTCTCCCACGTTGTAATAATGGTATTCATTACTCTCGTTATTGTAGAAGCTACACAATACATTGTACCAAAAAATATTTTTGACGTTTTTATATTACAACGGTATAAACATAATATTGATTTTGCATTAATTCCTCTTTTCACATTAAATTATTTAAATGGAATCGTACTGGAAATAGGAAGAAAAATGAGAAGAGCTGATGAAGAGGAACATGGAGTGCAAACATATAATAAACTTTGGGGGAGAAAAAAGGCTGTGGTTGTTTTAAGTCTACTTTTTGTTATTGAATATTTTCTTGTTATTCTTGAGCTTGCCCATACTTATGAAAAATATTTTTTCTTTGGTAGATTAACATTGCTTGTAATATTGATAGTTTCGATATATTTTATGATAAAATTTTTGAAAAAGGATTTATCAGGAAAAATTGTGGAGACTGTGTCGGAACTTTGAATTATTTTTTCAAGTATGTGCATAGGGTTTCTTCCATATTTTATATTTAGTTTAATAAAATAAAAAACGATTTTTCTGTTTTTTATCAGTTACATCGAATGAACAGTATAAATTCTATAATTTTATCAGTTATATTAAATAAAATTTTAAAAATAACTTTTTTATTAGTTATATCTGTGGTATAATTTATTCGAGGTGATAAATATGATAAAAAGAGAAATTTATATAAAAAAAATAATTCCTTTTATTGGTAAAGATGTAGTAAAAGTTTTGACAGGAATTAGGAGAAGTGGAAAATCATATATGTTAAAATTAATCATGGAAGAACTAAAAAATAATGGGATTACTCATGAACAATTTATAAATATTAATTTTGAAAATCTGAAAAATAAACATTTAACTACTGCTGAAACTCTTCATGAATATATTATTGATAAATATAAAAAAATAAATAAAAAATGCTATATCTTTCTAGATGAAATTCAGGAAGTTAAAGAATGGGAAAAATGTATAAATTCCTTGAGATCAGATGACAATTATCAATTTGATATTTATATTACAGGATCAAATGCGAAACTTTTGTCTGGGGAACTTTCAACTTATTTGGCAGGCAGATATGTTGAATTTGTGATATATCCTTTTTCTTTTAACGAATTTTTAGAAGCATTAAACAACACAAAGAAAAATACAAATATAAGAGAGGCTTTTCATAATTATATAAGACTTGGCGGAATGCCTTTTTTACATAATTTGAATTTTGATACTGAAGTATGTATGCAATATCTGAAAGACTTATATGCTTCCATAATTTTAAAAGATATAACTCAACGAAACAGTATCAGAGATACAGACTTACTTGAAAGAATTATAAATTATCTGATTATGAATGTTGGAAATACTTTTTCCGCCACTTCCATTTCAAAATTTTTTAAAAGTGAAAACAGAAAAGTATCAGTCGAAACTATATTAAATTATATAAGAGCATGTGAAGAGGCATTTTTGATTTACCAAGTTCCACGTAATGATTTAAAAGGAAAAAAAGTGTTAAATGTAAGTGAGAAATATTATATTGCAGATCATGGAATTAGAGAAGCCATTACCGAAAGTAATGAACGAGATATTAATCAGATTTTTGAAAATATAGTATTTTTGGAACTCCTAAGAGATGGATATAATGTCAAAATAGGAAAAATTGATAGTTATGAAATAGATTTTGTATGCACAAAGCCAAACAGAGATTTAATCTATATCCAAGTAGCCTACCTGCTAGCTTCTCAGGAAACAATAGAGCGTGAATTTTCCCCTCTTGAAGAAATCAAAGATAATTATCCAAAATATGTAATCTCAATGGATGAATTTGATATGTCTAGAAATGGTATAAAACACATAAATATAGTTGACTTTTTAACAAATGGATTTAACAATAAATAATTTTAATCATCTATAAATAAACAAGAGTATAAAAAATAATTATGCTCTTGTTTTTTTTAATAGAGTTTAAGTTTATCAGTGCTTTTCTTCTCTTTTAAATAAATTTTTCAGATAAATTTAAAAATAGACTTCCATTTAAGAAAAATCGAGATATAATTATGGTGTAAAGAACTAGTTTTAGACTTAACTTAAAGGGTGTGATAAATAATGATTGAACTTGAAAAATTGTCTACTGAAAAAAATAATCCTAATAGCAAAGATATTGAATTACAGGATAGTCTTGAGGTTGTGAGAAGGATAAATGAGGAAGACAAGAAAGTGGCGTTTTGCGTAGAAAAAGAATTAGATAGCATTTCACGGCTGATAGATGCCATATTGTCAAAATATAAAAAAGAAACAAGAATTATATATATTGGTGCAGGAACATCGGGAAGGCTTGGAATTCTTGATGCTTCGGAATGCCCTCCTACTTACGGAGTTTCCTTTGAAAAAGTTCAAGGAATAATTGCCGGTGGAAATGAAGCGATATTCAAGGCTAAGGAAAATGCTGAAGATAATCCAGAACTTGGAAAACAGGATTTGATAAATATTAATCTTACTGAAAATGATGTAGTTATTGGGATTGCCGCTTCTGGCAGAACACCTTATGTTTTAGGAGCAATAGAATATGCAAATAGCATTGGTGCAGTTACTGGAAGTATAACTTGTTCCAAAAATTCTGATTTATCCAAAGTCAGCCAATATCCGATAGAAGTACCTGTTGGTGCTGAAATTGTTACTGGCTCTACCAGAATGAAAGCAGGAACAGCCCAGAAGATGATACTTAATATGATTTCTACTACACTTATGATAAAACTTGGAAAAGTATTTTCAGGCTACATGGTGGATGTAAAAACTTCCAATCAGAAACTGGTTGAGCGGGCGAAAAGAATAATAATGAAAACTACTGGGGCTGATTATGAAGTTGCAAGTTCTGTTTTGGAAAAAGCTGGAAATGATGTAAAAACAGCTATTGCTATGATACTTTTAAATATTGATAGAGATATGGCAATGGAAAAATTAAAACAATACGATAATAATGTGGCAAAATTGATACATGAATATTCTGAAAAAAATATTTAGCAATTTAGAAAGGATAGTAAAATGGAAAAAAGGGATGGAATTAAAATTGTAACAATTGGTGGAGGCTCTAGCTATACTCCTGAACTGATAGAAGGATTCATTAAAAGGATAAAGGAATTGCCAGTTAAGGAAATATGGCTAGTTGATATTGAGGAAGGGAAAGAAAAATTAGAAATAGTTGGAAATTTGGCTAAAAGAATGGTGGAAAAGGCTGGTATTGACTGCAAGGTTTATTTGACGCTGGATAGAAGGGAAGCTATAAAAGATGCAGATTTTGTGACTACTCAGTTTCGTGTGGGACTGCTTGATGCGAGAATTAAAGATGAAAGGATACCATTTGAAAATGGACTTCTGGGGCAGGAAACAAATGGAGCTGGGGGAATGTTCAAGGCATTTCGTACAATTCCTGTGATACTTGATATTGTAAAGGATATAAAGGAACTTGCTCCAGATGCCTGGCTCATTAACTTTACAAATCCAGCTGGAATCGTAACAGAAGCTGTACTAAATTATGGAAATTTTGAAAAAGTTGTCGGACTTTGCAATATTCCAGTACATACTCAGATGGATTGTGCAAGTCTTTATGAAAAAGATATTAGCGAGTTTAAATTCCAATTTGCAGGGCTAAATCACTTTGTCTGGTACAAGGTTTGGGATAAGAAAGGAAATGAACTTACGGCGGATTTATGGGACAAGAGGCAGGATAAGGAAAATCTTGGTGTAAAAAATATTGTAAGCATAAATTATGATTATGATCAGATAAAAAATCTGGGAATGTTGCCTTGTGACTATCATAGATATTATTACTTACAGGATGAAATGCTGGCTGAAGGGTTGAAATCATATAAGGAGAACGGAACAAGAGGGGAAATTGTTAAAAGAGTTGAAGCAGAGCTTTTTGAACTTTACAAGGATGTAAATTTGAAGGAAAAACCTAAACAGCTTGAACAAAGAGGCGGCGCTTATTATTCTGATGCAGCCTGTGAATTGATTAGTGCGATTTATAACGATAAAGGCATAATAATGGCTGTAAATACTAGAAATAAAGGAGCTATTGCAGATTTACCGTATAATTCGGCAGTTGAAATTTCCTCATACATTACAGCAAACGGGCCTAAACCTATAACATTTGGTAAATTTCCAAATGCTGGGCAGAGAGGATATATTCAGCTAATGAAGGCAATGGAAGAACTTACTGTGGAAGCGGCTGTTACAGGAAATTATTACACCGCATTGCAGGCTTTCACTACAAATCCGCTAGTTCCAGGAACTACAATCGGAAGAAAAGTTTTGAATGAACTGCTGGATGCACACGAAAAATATTTGCCACAGTTTAAGGATTATTATGAAAACAGAGAAAAATATCAAAAAGGAGGAAAATAAGAAATTATGGATAAGGAACAAATGGAATTAGTCGTCTTTGAAATTGTAAATAGTGCTGGAACTGCAAAAGGATTAGCTTATGAAGCATTAAGTGAGGCAGAAAAAGGGGATTTTGAAAAAGCTGAAAATTTATTGAAAGAAGCTGATGAGGCTCTGCTATCCGCTCACAATGTTCAGACGGAAATAATTCAGGCAGAAGTAAGTGGAGAAGGAATTACACCTTCAGTCCTATTCGTTCACTCGCAGGATCATTTGATGACAGCAATTGAGGCAAAAACGTTAATTGAGGGTATGATAAAAATGTATAAAAGAATTGATAACCTTGAAAAGCAATAGGTTTATAAAACAGATAATTGGAAAACTAACACTATTTTGAATAGAGTTGATACAAAAACTATAAAAATTGAAAAATAAAAATTAGGAGGATTTTATGAAAGTATTATTTGTATGTTCACTAGGAATGTCTAGTGCAGTGGCAGTAAAAGCTCTTGAAAAAGAAGCAAATACAAAAGGCGTAGAAATTGAAGTGAAGGCTGTGAGTACACAGCAGTTTGAAGAAGAAGTAAAAAATGGATATGATGTGGCAATGGTTGCCCCTCAAATAAGACACAGATTTGATACACTAAATGCCCAAGCAAGCGAAGCAGGTGTGCCGTGTGCAATGATTACTCCACAAGGGTACAGCCCACTTGGAGGCCCAAAACTATTAAAACAGATTCAGGAATTAACACAAAATAAATAAATTTTAATATCTTAACAATTCACAAAAACAATATCGTAACAGGAAAGGAAGCAGAATTATGGCAGTTTTAGAACAACTTTCAATAAAAATGGCAAAAATATCAGAACAAAGACATTTAAGGGCAATACGGGACGGTATAGTTTCCACATTGCCACTAATCATTGTTGGATCAATATTTTTAATTTTAGCGTTTCCACCTTTTCCAAAAGAATGGGCAATCTCAGTTTTAGCAAAAAAACATGCAGTACAAATGCTACTGCCCTACCGTATGACAATGTTCATAATGGGTCTTTATGCAGTTATGGGAATAGGTTACAGCCTTTCAAAATCGTATAAATTAGACGGAATCACAGGGTCAATATTGTCAGTATGTGCATTTTTGCTTACAATTATGCCAAAAATGATTAATCCGATTGAAGTGATAAATCAAACTATCGGTGGAAAAGCGGTGCAGATTATTGTTGAGGAAGGAACAAAAGGATCTCAGCTTATTCAGGAAGATATTGGGTATGCCCTGCAAATGTCAAGATTAGGCTCTGCAGGTTTATTTGTAGGAATAATAGCGGCAATATTTGCAGTCGAAGTATATAGAATGACTACAACAACTGGATTTAGAATAAAAATGCCTGAAGCTGTGCCAGAATCAGTTGCACGTTCATTTGAAGCACTTACTCCAGCAGCAATAATTATTTTCACATTGACAATTTTAACTTACTGGCTAAATATTGATTTACACGATATAATAGGCTCAATTATAAAACCTGTTTTGAAATTTAGTGATTCATGGTTTTCTGTAATACTTATCGTATTTATGATTACATTCTTCTGGAGCTTTGGAATTCATGGTGATTCAATTGTCGGATCTGTTGTACGTCCATTATGGCTTATACTTCTTGAACAAAATGCCACAGCTTTGGCAAATGGACAAAATATTCCTCACATTGCGGCAGAACCTTTATATCAATGGTTTATCTGGATTGGTGGTTCAGGAACAACAATAGGATTTGCATTATTGCTGCTATTAAAATCAAAATCAACTTACGGTAAAACGCTAGGAAAAGCAGCAATCCTTCCTTCAATATTCAACATAAACGAGCCAATTATTTTTGGAGCTCCAATCGTATTAAATCCTACATTATTGCCGCCTTTTATAATTGTTCCGATAGTTAATGCCTCTATCACTTATTTCGCAATGGTAGCAGGACTGGTAAACCGTGTAACTTCAACACCACCTTGGACTCTGCCTGGACCAATAGGAGCATTTTTAGCAACAAATGGAGATTTTAGAGCAGTTATTTTAAATATACTTCTTATTTTAATTTCTGTTGCAATTTACTATCCTTTCTTTAATACCTACGAGAAAAAATTATTGGCAGAAGAACATGCTGAAGCACAAGAATAAAAATAGATAGAAGAAGGGGAATAACACAAAATGAAAAAATTAGGAATTTCAATTTATCCTGGAAAGACAACTGAAGAAGAACTGCTAAGTTATATTGATAAATCTTTTGAAGCTGGCTTTAGCCGAATATTCAGTTGTCTGCTCTCTTCTACAGAGGATAAAGAAATAATTTTAAAAAAATTTAAAAAAATAAATTATTATGCTAAAGAAAAAGGGTTTGAGATTATTCTGGATGTAAATCCAAGAGTTTTTGATGATTTGGGAATCAGTTATAATGATTTAACTTTCTTTAAGGAAATGGGAGCTGACGGAATTAGGCTTGATATTGGATTTACTGGATTGCAAGAAAGCATTATGACATTTAATAAGGAAAATTTAAAAATTGAGATAAATATGAGCAACGATACTCATTATATCGATACAATTATGGATTACCGACCAAATAAAAATAATCTAATAGGATGCCATAACTTTTATCCTCATATCCACACAGGATTAGGCTTGGAATTTTTCAAAAAATGTACAGAAAATTTTGCAAAATATGGATTACGAACAGCCGCATTTATAACTTCACAAGCTAAAAACAGTTTTGGCCCTAAGCCAGTAACACAAGGATTACCAACCTTGGAAATGCATCGTAATTTACCGTTGATAGTTCAGTTCAAACATTTTGTCGCATTAGAAACAATTGACGATATAATTATTTCAAACTGCTATCCAACTGATGAAGAATTAGAAGAATTCAAAAAGGTACGTAAAGATATGGTAAGTTTCTCAATTGAACTTGAAAAAGATGTTCCTGAAATAGAACAAAAAATAATTTTTGATGAATTCCACTTTAATAGAGGCGATATTTCCGAAAATCTAATCCGTTCCACAAATAGCCGTGTTAAGTACAAAGGACATAACTTCAAAATTTTTAACACTCCTGAAACAATAAGAAAAGGAGATGTAATTATTGAAAGTAGCGAATTTGGACATTATGCAGGTGAACTTTTGATTGCAAAAACAGAAATGAAAAATACTGGAAAGTCAAATGTTGTTGGAAAAATAGCTGATGAAGAAATATTTTTAATTGATTACATCAAGCCTTGGCAAAAATTTTCTTTTGTAAAAAAATAAAAATGCCTCTATCTAATAGATTTATCTTTAACTATTCAATTAAAAAATTTTGAAACTTCAACTTACAAAGGAGATGAGCATTATGGATGCAAAAAAAACAGCAAAGGAAATTTATGATATTTTAGGTGGTAAGGAAAATATCATTTCAAATGCAGTCTGCATGACAAGACTCAGAGTAAAAACTAAAAATGAAGTGGATTTAGAAAAGTTGAAAAAAGTTGATGACATACTGAACGTAGTGAATGCCGAAACTTTACAGATAATACTAGGGCCTGGAAAAGTAAATGCAGTAGGAGATGAATTTTCAAAACTTAGTGGTATTGCTCTAGGATTTTCAGATAGTAACGTAAAGGATGTAGCAAATGAAAATAAGAAAGCAAATAAACAAAAATATAATGGTCCTGTCCAACGATTTCTTCAAAAAATTGCAAATATATTTGTACCTCTATTACCTGGAATAATCGCATCAGGATTAATAATGGGACTTACAAATGTAATAAATGTTGCAACCAAAAATGCTTATAATACAGTATGGTGGTTTGCTGCGATAAGAAGTATCGGATTTGTTATGTTTGGATATCTTGCGATTTATGTAGGAATGAATGCAGCAAAAGAATTTGGAGGAACTGCAGTGCTTGGCGGAATTATGGGATCAATATTTATCACAAATCCAGTTTTACCATTACTTCTTAAAGTAGAAGACAAGAGTGCAGTTATACTTCCTTTTACAGGTAAACCTTTTGCACCTGGAATGGGAGGACTACTTGCATCGTTATTTATGGGTATAATAGTTGCATATCTGGAAAAAAAGATAAGAAAAACTGTTCCTGTAATGCTTGATACATTTTTTACTCCGCTTTTAACTTTAATAATAGGGGTGTTTATAGCCCTAATAATAATTCAGCCTTTAGGAACAGTTGTAACAGGCTTTATATTTGCTATTCTTGATTTCACATACAAAAAATTAGGAATATTAGGAGGATATATACTGGCAGCTGGATTTCTTCCTTTAGTTTCAGTTGGACTACATCAAGCTTTAACTCCTATACACACTTTACTTAATGATCCGACAGGACCTACAAAGGGAATCAATTATTTGCTTCCTATACTTATGATGGCAGGTGGAGGACAAGTTGGCGCAGGGATTGCAATTTATATAAAAACTAAGAATCAACGACTTAAAAATATGGTAAGAGATTCCATTCCTGTTGGAATTCTTGGAATTGGCGAACCATTAATGTATGCTGTAACTTTACCATTAGGAAAACCTTTTATTACAGCTTGCTTAGGCTCTGGAATTGGAGGAGTTCTTGCAGTTCTATTTCATTTAGGAACAATTTCTCAAGGTGTTTCAGGTTTATTTGGACTACTTATTGTTGTTCCTGGATCTTGGATTTACTTTATAATCGCAATGCTTGGAGCATATGTAGGAGGATTTATGCTAACTTATCTATTCGGAATTGATGACGAAAAGATTGAAGAAATGTATGGATAAAATAAAAAGAATTTATGAATAAAAAATTGTGTAAACTCGTATTAGATATATTTGAATTTACACAATTTATTTTTTATATACCTAGATTTCTCCAATAGAAATTTTACTACAAAACTATTAGAAACTATAAAGACTATAACAATCCTAGCACTTAAAAGTAGAAAAAATAAGTAGGCTACATTGTTTAAAATTTTTTTAGTCTACATCGTCCACATTAACTCTACCCTCAAGAGATCTCCCTAGTGTTGCCATATCCGTGTATTCAATATTTCCACCCATTGGAATACCGCTTGCGATTTTAGAAATTTTGATATTTTTTTCTTTCAGGAATTTTGTCAAATATAGGCTTGTAGTTTCACCTTCTAAGTCAGGATTTAAAGCTAATATCACTTCTTTTACATCTTCATTTAGTCTATTCATTAACTTTCTCAAATTCAAATCTTCAATTGTAACTCCATTTAATGGATCTATCTTTCCACCAAGTACATGATAAAGTCCGTTATATGTTTCAGATTTTTCAAAAGCAATTACATCTCGGACTCCTTCGACTACGCAGATTACTTCCTTATCCCTTTTCTCGTTAGCACAAATCTCGCAAATATCATTTTCAGACAAATTTCCACAAATTTCGCAATGTTTGATATTCATATGCGAATCCTTTATTATTTCAAGCATTCTATCAATATCAGCTTCACTTCTATCAAGTACATCAAATGCAATTCTAGCTGCACTTTTTCTACCAATTCCTGGCAATTTCGCAAAAACATCTATTAAATCATTTAATTTCTTCATATTATTTACTTCACCCCTTTCTTTAAATATTACATTTTTTATTTAAACTATAAAATTAGATAATATAAAAATTTAAAAAAAAATAACTATACTATTTTAAAAAGGGAAAGGTATAAGAACCATTTCCCTCATAAAAATTATTTATAATAATTGTTTTTTAATTATTCTCCAACTCTTTCTACTCTAAATGTATTAGTTGTTCCTTCTTTAGAGATTCCTGTTACCATTACTATTAAATCACCTTTGTTAGCTTCTTCGTGATTAGCTGCAATTTCTCTTGCTCTTGCAAAGAAATCATCTGTTTTATCCAATCCTTTTTCTACGTAAGCTCTAACTCCTCTTACTAATGCTAATTGTCTAGCAGTTTGGTCATTATCTGTTAAAGCAATAATTGGTACAACTGGTCCATATTTTCTAATCATTCTTGCTGCTCTACCAGTTTTTGTCCAACATACGATTAATTTAGCATCTAATGCTTGTGTAGTGCTTACTGCACCACTTGAAATTGCTTCTGTAACAGAAATTTCTGATCCATCTGGAGTTTCAACTGTTTTAAATTTCTTAAATTCATCTGTTCTTTTTGAAATAGTAGCCATCATTTTAACAGCTTCTACTGGATATTTACCTTTTGCAGATTCTCCTGATAACATAACTGCATCTGTACCGTCTAAAATAGCGTTAGCAACGTCTCCTGCTTCTGCTCTTGTAGGACGTGGGTTTCTAATCATTGAATCTAACATTTGTGTTGCAGTAATAACTGGTTTTCCAACTTTATTACATTTTCTAATCATCATTTTTTGCATAAATGGAACTTCTTCAGCAGGCACTTCTACTCCTAAATCTCCTCTGGCAACCATGATTGCATCACTTAATTCCAAGATTTCATCGAAGTTATCAACACCTTCTTGGCTTTCAATTTTTGAAATAATTTGGATATTTTTTCCACCATTGTCATCCAACACTTTTCTTACTTCAGCAACGTCAGATGCTTTTCTTATGAATGATGCTGCTACAAAGTCAACACCTTGTTCACAACCAAATTTCAAATCAGCAATATCTTTTTCAGCTAATGCTGGTAATCCAACTGAAACATCTGGCAAGTTTACACCTTTAGTTTCTCCTAATTCTCCAGTATTTGTAACAACACAGTGAACTTCTCCAGCTGCTTTATCAACGCTTTCAACTTTTAATCCAACTAAACCGTCATCTAATAATACTGTTGTTCCTTCATACAAGTCATCAACAATTCCAGGATAAGAAACTGCAAATTTTTCAGCATTTCCAACAAAAGAGTAGTCAGTAGTAATAGTTACTTTTTTACCAGTTTCTAATAATACGTCTTTTCCACCTTCTAATTTTCCAGTTCTGATTTCAGGCCCTTTAGTATCTAATAAAATTCCTATTTCCTTACCTGTTTTTTTCATTACTTCTCTAATATTTTTAATTCTAGCTCCATGTTCTTCAAAATCACCATGAGAAAAGTTCAATCTCATTACGTTCATTCCGCTTTCTACTAATTTTGTCAACATTTCAACACTTTCAGTTTTTGGACCGATAGTACAAACAACTTTAGTCATTTTAATTTTCATTTTTCCTCCTAAAATTTGATATTTAAAATTTCATTGCCTTATTTTATCAATGAACTCTTACTTCCGTAAGAAATATTCATTTATTTTTTAAACTGTTAAATCTAAAAAAGACTTTAACAATTATAGTGATAACATATTTGCGATTGCATAATCAGAAGCAGATGTTTTAGAATAATTTTCCCAAGCGTAAGATAATTTATGAGTTGTTACTTCTTCACTTTGAATTCCAACCATTAATCCACCTTTTCCTTCTTCGATAAGCTCAACCGCTTTTACTCCTAATCTTGTTGCTAATATTCTATCAAAGGCTGTTGGTGCTCCACCTCTTTGGATATGCCCTAAAATTGTAACTCTTATATTTGTATCAATTTTTTTAGCTAATTCATCCTTAATATCCATAATATTTCCAACACCTTCTGCAACCACAATTATATCGTACAATTTACCTTCTGCACGTCTTTTTTTGATTACTTCAGCTATTTTATCAATAGAACTTTGAGCTTCAGGAATCATTACTCCACTTGCTCCTCCTGCTATTGCAGAATAAAGAGCCAAGTCTCCACAGTTTCTTCCCATTACTTCAACTAAGTATGTTCTTTCGTGTGAAGTTGCTGTATCTTTTAATTTAGAAATAGCATCTAAAATTATATTTAATGCTGTATCATAACCAACTGTATAGTCAGTTCCAGCTACGTCGTTATCAATTGTTCCAGGTATTCCAATTGTTTTAATACCATGTTCCTCATACAAATAGTGTGCCCCATGGAATGACCCATCTCCACCGATTACAACCAATCCATCAATTCCGTATTTTTTTAAATTAGCCGCCGCTTTTGCTCTAACTTCAGAATCTTTGAATTCTGGCAATCTTGCTGATAGTAAAATTGTTCCTCCTTTATCAGCAATTCCACTTACATCTAACAATGTCAATGGAAAAATCTGATCTTCAAGCATACCTTTGTATCCTCTTCTTATACCATAAACTTCCATTCCTTTGTTTATAGCAGCTTTAGTGACAGCTCTTATCGCTGTATTCATCCCCTGTGAATCTCCTCCACTTGTTAAGATTGCGATTTTCTTCATCTTAATTTTTCTCCTTCTACACATTATAATTACAAAAATTTCTTTTAAATTCTATGTTTTAATATTATCATTTTTGAAATCTATTGTCAATTAATTTTTCAAATTATTTTATTATACGCCCCTTTTTTTAATTAAATCTATCTAATAGTCTAAATTTTTATTTAAATTTTATTGTTTTGATTATTAACTATTTTTAGGTTTTTATAACATAGATTATAAATAATAATTTTTAACCAACATTATAAATTTATGTATGGATTATAATTTTTTCCATATTTTTTCCATCTCGAACTACCCATTCCAAAGCAAGCCTGCTAAAATACATAATACTTTCATTTACAATTCTATCATACCCTTCTAGTTTTATCTCAACATTTGCCCAGTTCAACCTATATGTATAATCTAACATATCTAAAATCTTATTTTTTGAGCGTATCTCACACTTTCTTGCAAAAGATTTCAGTTTTTCGTATTTTAATCCACCTATAGACATGAAAACATCACAAAATGTATTAAAATCTTCAAATTCAATATCAATGAGCGATAATACCCACAACAGCATTTTTCCAGTTTCTAACATAAAATAAAATTTCCTCGTTTTTTCAGTCAATTTATTCCCGTCTTCTGTTGAAACTGTGATAATTTCATCTGCATAAGTTTCCAAAAAATTTTTTACAAGCTCTATAGAGGATTTTTCATTTGAAAAACAGACACCTGACTGCACTTTTTTCTTTTTCTTAAAAAAATTCTATAAACCCATTCTTTCCCCTTCATAATGCTGTTTTTTAACGTTTAAAATTATCAAGCTCTTTTTCAATAATTGAAATAACTGTCATATCTGCAGGTATCATACTTAGAATTTTCTGATACAGCTCCTCCCTTTTCTCTCGGCATACTTGCAAAAACAATAAACATTCATTCTTTTTCCTCAATCTCAAGCTATATCCATCATTCAAAAAGATATTAAAATTTATCGTTTTAAAAGTTCCCTGATGAATAAAAATTCGTGTTAAAATGCACATCTTAACCTCATCAATATTGAAATATATCTGTTCTTTTTTTATTCTTTTTATAAAAGTAAATATAAATTCTCCATCCAGTTCTTCCAAATTTTCTGCATTAAATCTAATCTTTTTCATAATTACCAAAAAAACTACATAAATCAGATAAAAAATTAGTATTATTACAGGCAACGGTAAAAATATCTTCATAGTCTCCTCCCTTCTTTTTTAGTACAAAAGTCAATATTATAGATTAAAATTATTTAGCTTCTTTTGAAAAATAAGTTACTGCAAGTATTGTTTTCATATCTCTTGATACCTTTGCAATATCCTTCACATCGACCCATACTACTTCTACTTCTTCCCCATGGTCAAGTGACTGCTCTGCAGGTTTAATGTCATCAGATTTTAGTCTTGCACTGAAAAAATACAATCTTTCAGTTGTGTATCCTGGTGATACATATAGCCCTTGTGGCAACTCTTCAATATCTGCCACATCTTTTTCTGAATACCCAGTTTCCTCTTTCAGCTCTCTAAACGCAGCAGCTCTAGGCTTTTCATCTCCATCAATTAGCCCAGCACAAACTTCAACTTCATAATCCTTAGACCCTGGTCTGAACTGTTTCACTAAAATTACTTTTTCCTTCGTTTCATTAAACAGTACAAAACAAACCGCATCAGATTTATCCAAATACTCCAAAGTTATTCCTGTTGTAGGGTGTATCATTTTTGAACCTTTTAAAAATCTAAAACTATTATCCATTTTTATTTATTACATGACAAATAATACCATGCACTCCTTTCCTTTGGTTCTTCAATCTTAATTTTATAAAAATTTTTATATTAATCCGTTCTTACATTCAATAAAGCCATTTTCTTTTGCTATTTTTTCAGCTAATCTCATATTACTCTTTGTAGATTGAAAATTATTAGCATACATAAGATATAGCTCATTATTTCTTTTTTTATACCATTCTTTAAACGAAGTTGGTACATCAAAACAAATCTCATCGTTATTTTTATTAGGAATATATTTAAATTCTATTTCTAATGCTTGTTCATCGTATTCTAATCTTCCATTTACTTCATCTATTTTTGAATTTTTAGGTATTATTAATTCCATCCTGTTCCACAATATTTTTTCAGTACTTTTTTCTAAAAGTTCCAAGCCAATTTTATTTTGATTCTTTCTAATTTTTTGGTCTTCAAAATAGTTTTTTGATTCTTGAATATTTTCAGCAATCATATCACATGAACTTACCCCTATTAAAATACAAATAAATAAAATTATTTTCTTCAATTTAATTCCTCCTGTTAAATTTTACAATTCTAAAAAATACTCTCAATTACATTCAGCCCAATTTCCTTCGCAAACTCCCTTGCAATTTCCATTTCTTTATCTTCCATCCTGTTAAAATCGTGTGCATCCGAACCGATTATCGTTCTAACATTATACTGCTTCACAATTTCCCAAAATTCCTTGTATGGATACATATATCTGTCCCAGTCTGGATGTCTTTCAAATGTTTTTCTTATTCCGTTTGCATTTACTTCAAGCGGTACATCCATTTTTTCTGCCGCTTTTGAAATCATATGCGCTGTTTTTTCACAGTTTTCATCCCAAGTCCGATAATTTATTACATACAAATCTGGATGTGCAATGTAGTCAAATTTACCACTTTCTATAGCCTCAACCATATATTTCGCATAAGCTAACACATCTTCCCCTGTCTGTATCTTCCAAGCATTGTAATTTGTACTATCTCCGTCTTTTCTAAAGGCATGCAGTCCTAAAACAAGATAATCTAATTTTTCTCTATATCTATCGTATTTTTCAATAAATTCTGGAAAATATTCAATCTCCAGTGATTTATAAATCTTGATTTTATCTCCATATTTTTGCTGTGCTTCTTCTATTTCCTTCAAATATCCGTCAAAATCTTCTTCTTTCATTCTGTTATTTTTATAATATTCAGGCATTGGAGCGTGATCTGATATTCCAAGTTCAGTATAACCTTCTCTAATTGCTACTTTTACATAATCTTCCACATTTCCAACGGCATGTTCACATCGGTAATTGTGAGTATGAAAATTTGTCTTGTTCATAATTTTCCCCATTCTATTTCTATCATTTTAAAATTTTTCTTTCGTATATTTTACCAATTATTTTGAAAAAAATAAAGGTTTTAAATAAATTTATTTTGTTTTTAGTGAAAATTTTTGATATAATATAAGCAAAATATAAATATTTAAGGAGGAAATTTTTTTGATTTCAACAAGTAATTTATCTGTCCAGTTTGGTGGACGAAAACTTTTTGATGAAGTAAACATAAAATTTACAGAAGGAAACTGTTACGGTATCATTGGACCGAATGGAGCTGGAAAATCAACTTTTTTGAAAGTGTTAACTGGGGAGCTTGATTCTACTTCTGGAGAAGTTATTATAGAAAAAAATAAAAGGTTATCATTTTTAAAACAGGATCACTTTGCTTACGAAGATGAAGAAGTGCTAAATGTAGTAATGATGGGGCACGCAAAATTATACGATATTATGATGCAAAAAAATGCCCTATACGCAAAAACTGAATTTACAGAAGAAGACGGGAACTTAGCGGCTGAACTTGAAGGAGAATTTGCAGAACTAGACGGTTGGGAAGCTGAAACAAATGCTGAAAAATTCCTTATTGGTTTAGGAATTCCTTCTGAACTTCATCATAAACTGATGAAAGAGTTAACAGAACCTGAAAAAGTAAAGGTTCTACTTGCACAGGCTATTTTTGGAAATCCTGACATATTATTATTAGATGAGCCTACAAATGGACTTGACTTGCACGCAGTAAAATGGCTAGAAGATTTTCTGATGGACTTGGAAAACACAACTGTACTTGTAGTTTCGCATGATAGACACTTTTTAAATAAGGTTTGTACTCATATTGCTGATATTGATTACGGAAAAATTAAAATGTTTGTTGGAAACTATGATTTCTGGTACGAATCAAATCAATTAATGCAAGAATTAATCAGAAACCAAAATAAAAAGATGGAGCAAAAGAAAAAGGAATTGCAAGACTTCATTGCACGTTTCTCTGCCAATGCCTCAAAATCAAAACAGGCTACAAGCCGTAAGAAACAGCTGGAAAAATTGCAATTTGAAGATATGCAAGTTTCTAACAGAAAATACCCATACATTGAGTTCAAGCCTGAAAGAGAAGCTGGGAATAATATGTTAAAAGTTGAGAACTTAACCAAAACTATTGATGGAGAAAAAGTTCTTAACAATATTTCCTTTACCATAAATACTGGGGACAAAGTTGTTATTTTATCAAAAAATGACATTGCAAAGACTACTCTTTTCCAAATTCTAGCTGGAGAATTAGAACCAGATTCAGGAACTGTTGAATGGGGAGTTACAACTTCTCAAAGTTATTTCCCAAAAGACAACTCTGAATTTTTTGAAGGTGTAGATTTGTCATTGATTGACTGGCTAAGACAATTTTCACCTGACCAGCACGAAGAATATGTACGTGGATTCTTAGGAAGAATGCTATTCTCAGGAGAAGAGGCGAAAAAAAAGGCCAAAGTACTTTCTGGAGGGGAAAAAGTTCGTTGCATGCTTTCAAAAATGATGTTATCCAATGCAAATGTACTATTATTAGATAACCCAACAGATCACTTAGATCTTGAATCAATTACATCGTTAAATAAATCGCTGGAAAGATTTAACGGAACAATTTTATTCACAACACACGACCATGAATTTATTCAAACAATCGCAAACAAAATAATTGAAATTACACCAAAAGGTATTTTAGAAAAAGAAATGGAATACGATGATTATTTAAATGATGAAACTGTTGAAGCAAGGCTGAATGAGATGTATAGTTAGTTCATTTGTTTGATTTAATTTCAAAAAAAAATAATTAATCATAAAAATAGCAGGATTGTATATGTTAATACTTCCTGCCATTTTTTTACTTTATAATTAATTATTTCTAAACTATTCTAAATTTATTTTTTACTTACTTGATTACTGAAAATATATCCGTGCTCATTTCCATTATATCTTATATAATACCAGTTGTCATCTGTTTTGCTTATTGCGTAAACAGTTTGTCCTGTTTTTAATCTCGTTTTTATAGTAGATTTTGTTGTTGGTTTTTCTCTTATATTACTGTATCCTTCGCTCGAAGTTATAGTAAGTTTTCCTACAATTTCCTTTAATTGACCTTCATGAACATAACCAGTAAACGATTTTTTTATATCGTTATCGTAATAAGTTACTTTATACCATTCTCCAGATTTTTCATTACTTTCCAATATCTGTCCATTTGTAACAGTTTCAATAACTTTAGAATCTGTATTGGCAGATTGTCTTATATTAATTGCATTGTCTTTTGACGATGTCATAAATGCCGCTCCCATTGAAATGGCACTAAGACCCATAGATAAAATTGAAACTAGAAACATTTTCTTTAGTACAAACTTTTTCATAAAAATCACTCCCTAATAATATAAATTTATGTTTATAATTTCTATATAACACACGTTATTTTCAATTACATTATAACCTATTTTTTTGATTTTGCCAAGTAAAAACTGTAAAAAATATAATAATTTATTAATTATTTAAAAAATATTATAAATTTCTACAAATCTTCCGGTCCAAATGAATATGGCAAAAGCTCTTCCAATGAAGTGATTTTATATTTTTTATCTTTATTTGCTAAAATTATTACTGTATCTTTGTCAGAAAACTCTCTTATTACCTGTCTACACGCTCCACAAGGGCTAATTGGCTCAGGTGTTTTTCCTGTTACAACAAGTACTTTTATTTTCTTCATATTTTCAGTAACCGCTGTTGTAATCGCATTACGTTCAGCACAAAGTGTAAGTCCAAAGGATGCATTTTCAACATTTACTCCTTTATGCTTTTTTCCATTATTATCGATTAATAATGCTGCTACAGGAAATTTTGAGTAAGGTACATAGGCTTTCTCTAACAAGAGATTTATTTCATCAATGTAATCTAATATTTCTTTTTCATTTAAAGTCATTTACTTTCACTTCCCAACTTAAATAATTTTTCTAAAATTTTCTAATAATCTATTTTAAATCATCAAATGACAACTGAACTACATTACTTTTCAAAATTGAACTAAGCTGTACTCCAATAAGTCGTACTTCATCTTTTTTTTCAAAGAATTCTAGATTTTCGATTGCTGCTTCGTATATTTCGTTTATATCATTAGTTGCACTTTTCAAAGTCTTTGAACGGGTATGGGTTACAAAATTGGAATACCTGATTTTTATTGTAACAGTTTTAGCAAATTCATTTTTCTCAATAAGTTTGCTGCTCAATCTTTCTGATTGCTTTTTTAATTCAGCATGTAATACAAAAATATCATTTTCCTCCTGATTAAAAGTAACTTCGTGTCCATAAGACTGTCTTTTCCTATCTGTATTTATTTCAGAAGAATGTAAGCCACGAATAGCATTATACAGATACTCTCCTTTACTTTCTCCAAATCTTCTGATTAACTCATTTTTTTCAATTTCATAGAGTTGAAAGACATTTGTTATATTAAATAATTTCAATACTTCCCTTGTTTTTTTTCCAATTCCTGGAATTATCCCAAGTTCCTTATTATAAATATAATCTAAAAAATGTTCACGGTTTCTAAATATAAAATAACCATTCGGCTTATCAATATCACTTGCAATTTTAGCGCTTATCTTGCTAAAACCTATACCAACTGAGCAAGTAAGCTTAGAATTATCATAAATAAATTTTTTAAATTTTTTTATAAATCTCTCTATCTTTAAAATTTCATCTCTTTTATCAAGTTTCATATTTTTATTTCGAATAAATTCTGTAATATCAATATAACCTTCATCAACAGATGTAAATTCGGATTTTTTCAATACATTTTTTATTAATCCCTGTATTCTTCTGCCCTCTTCAAAGTAAACGCCTTTTCTAAGGCTCACAACAATAAGATTTGGACATAGCCGTTTAGCCTGAACTGTTGGCATTGCAGATTTCACTCCATATTTTCTAGCTTCATAGCTTGCTGTTGTAACAACTCCATGTCCTATTGCTATAGGCTTTCCTCTAAGTCCCTTATTATCCCTTTGCTCAATTGCAGCAAAGAAAGCGTCCATATCATAGTGCAGATAAATTTTTTCTTTTTCCATTATCAAAATTTCCTAAAATTGTATTGTTGGTAAAATCATATTAAATTCACCATTTTCAATTTTATACTTATAAGTAGCCAAATTTGCTAGTTCTAGGCTATGAGTAACTATTATTATTGACTGATTTCTTTCCTGATTTATTTTCATAAATAATTCATTTATCATATTACTTGTTTCTGTGTCAAGATTTCCTGTAGGCTCATCAGCTAGTATTATATCAGGATCGTTAATCATTGCCCTTGCTATTGCCACACGCTGCTTTTCCCCTCCTGAAAGCTCCATTGGTTTATGTTTTATACGTTTTGCAAGTCCTACTAGTGCAAGCAGTTCTTTTGCTTTTTTCTTAATTTCATTCTTATTCATATCTTTGTTTACAAGTGCAGGCATCATAACATTTTCAAGTGCTGTAAATTCATTTAGCAAATAGTGAAATTGAAAAACAAATCCTATTTTTTTGTTTCTTATTGCTGTTTTTGCTTTTTCATTTTTATAGTGTATCTTTTCTCCACCTATATAAATTTCCCCATTAGTCGGCTCATCCAAAAGACCAAGTATATTTAAAAGCGATGTTTTTCCACTTCCTGACTTACCTTGTATCGAAATAAAATCTCCTTTGTTAAACGCCAAGTTTATATTTTTTAGAATATGAATATTTTCAACTTTTGTCTTATAAATTTTATTAACATTTTTCAATTCTATTATTTTATTCATATTTTAACGCCTCCACAGGTTTTAATCTGGCTGCTCTGGCTGCTGGAAAGATTGTTGATAAAAATACAACTACAAATGTTACTCCATAAATAATAAGAAGTTCCTTTTGTGAAATATACAAAGGCAACTCTTCCAGATAGTAAGTTCCGCCTTTCATATATTCCTTAAATAAAATTTTTAACCCTATAAGTACAAGTGGCGACAATCCACTTGCCAAAACCATTCCAAATACGCCAATTATCAATCCTTCTATAGTAAAAATTCTTCGCACATTTTTATTTGTATATCCAATTGATTTCAAAATTCCAATATCCTTAATTTTCTCACGTACAATCATATTTAAAATTACAGATACAGCAAAACTTGCAATAACAAGAAGCAAACTTAAAATCGCAATTAACACAAATTTTTCAAACTGTACTGCTTTTAAAAGATTCTGATTTATCGTCTTCCAGCTTATCACACCGTATTCATCACGATTAACAACATTTTTTACCTGATTCAATACATTTTCAACTTTTTGAGGCTGTTCAACCTTGATTCCAATTTCTGTCGCAGATTCACCTTGTTCAGATAAAATTTGCATAGTTTTTAATGGAACAATCGCAAGATTTGAATCATAATCTAAGAATCCTGTTTTAAAAATACCTCGGACAATTAATTTTATTTCTTTATTCTCAGCAGACACAAGGCTTATTTCTTTCCCAACTTGCAAGTTCATCTCTATCGCTAATTGTTCACCAACAAGAACTGAATTAAGCTCTGCAATATTATCATTTCCTTCTACTATTTTTAGATTTAAGCCATTTTTTACATTTTCTGGACTAATTCCATCAGCCAGCACACCTTTCGCTAAACCATTGCTTTTTATTATTGATTGACTATTTATTTGTGGAATAACAGCTTTTACACCGTCTATTTTTTTTATTTTTTCTATAATTTCATTATAATTTTCAAAAAAAGTTGATTTTTTGTTTTTTATAAGAATATGGGGACTCATTGTCAATAATGAATTTATCATGTTTTTTTCCAGCCCATTTGAAACAGTTAATGAAACAATGAAAACTGTTACTGCAATAGCAACTCCAAGAACTGAAAATATGCTTTGAAATTTTCTTTCAATAATATGCTTAAATGCAATAAAAAATTCTACCATATTTATTCTTTTCTTCTCCTAAATTAGTTTTATTATCTTATATCACTCGACATTTCATGTGAAATGTTATAATTGTCCATCAATTCTGATTTTTGAGCCTTAACTTTTGCCACATCAAGCACTATTTCATTACTGTCTTCATCTTCAAAAACAATAAATTCACTGTTTGTATTTCTAACTTTCTGTACAAAATCATTAAAATCCTTATATTTTTGCCCATTAACCTTCGTAATTATCTTATTTTCAAGATCAGAATACCCAAGATTCACATCAAATGGAAGAACTCTTACTAAAATCACTAATCCATTATAATCCTTAAATAACTCTTCTCTGTCATAAATTGCAGCAAGTGTATTTGATGGTCGTGCTTGAGAAAGTGCTGTAATATAATTTGTTGTAAGAGGTTCAAATATTAATCCTCCGTATACATAATATGATGGTGCATCCTGTAATTTTGTGCTTTTTACAACACTATACTTTATATCTGTTTTCTTTAATGTAACTTGTCCTTTTTGAACTTTTTTATCTCTTATAATTTCATAACTTAGATTCTGTCCGTATTTTTTTTCCTGATTTATAAAATTAAAGTCCGTTTTTTCATTTTTACGAAACTCAATTGTTCCATCTGACTCAATATTTTGTCCATCTAATTTTAACAATACGTCATTTCTTTGTAAAACTCCATAAAATGGCGAATTTGTGAAAACTTTTTTTATAATAATACCTTTTGAATCATTTTTTAATCCTAACATTTGACGTTGTGATGTACTTTCAAGTTTTGCCCATTGTATTCCTAATTTTGGTGGTCCGTCATAAATTCCATCTTTTATATCATCTAAAAAATTATTAACTATATTTACAGGGATAAAATATCCTATATTATCTGCTTGAGTAAGTCCCGCAAATGCAACTCCAACAACTCTTCCATTGCTTAAAACAGGTCCTCCACTATTTCCACTATTAATGGCCGCATCAGTTTGTCCTATTAAAAATTTTTGATTTGTTAAAGTATACGTATTATGCTCCATCCTAGAAACTATACCTCTAGTCGTACTAAGTTTATCCCCACCAAGTGGATACCCGTAAACTGTAAGATTATCCTGAATTTGAGGTAATGTTCCTAATTTTAACGTAGTTGTCCCATTAAAGAACGACTTATCTTCCACATCAATCATAGCCAAATCATATTCTTCAGAGATAAATTTTACATTTGCCTTGTATTTTCTAGAATCTCCTTCTTTTCTAACTTGTAGGAATTTTTCGTTTAATACGGCATGCGCATTTGTAATAATTCTGTTTCCATCAATTATAAACCCTGTTGCTGTAGAATTGTAGTCCTGTCCATTTTGCCAAGGTGATGCATAATTATACATCTGATGAGCTGCATAAACTTTTACAAGAGCTTTTTTTACAGAACCATCATCTCCAAACATAAAGCTGCATATTAGGACATTAATTATTACAATCATTTTTTTTATATTCATTTTTCTACCTTTCCTGAATATTTTTAAATATCCAATTTTTCTCCAATTTTATTTTGTATTAATTTTAAAAATAACAATTCATTGTTAATATTTAATCTAATTTGTATTCTTTTTTTATCTTTTGTTATTATTTCTAAAAATTTATCTGCTTTACTTGAACTTACTCTAATTATTTTTATGCTAGCACTTTCAATATCTTCAATATTAATAGTTATTTTTTTCAAAAATATTTTATTATCTTCAATCACAATCTTAAAACTGAACAAAAGAAAAGATGCAATTATAACATATCCAAAAAGAATCGCAATAAAAACAATTTTTATAGTTGTTAATTTCTCAATTCCAGCGATTCCTTTATATAAAGAATATCCTGCTATAATAACAATTATTATAAAAAAAATAGACGATGAAATCATATATCTTAAATTTGCTCTAAAAATATATTTATTCTTCTCATCTTCTATTTTATATAGCTCTAATTTATTTTTTAAATTTTCCATGTCAAAAATATTGTTCATTATACTATGACTTATAAAAATTAACTTCAATAATTTATTAACAAATTATTCTGAAATTTTATAAGTTTCTTCTCCTTCTTTTTTTAAATTCAAATTATTTCTCGCAAATTTTTCAGTTTTTTCATCTTCATCTGAATTCTTTTCTTGACTTAATAATCTATTTTTTTTATCGTTAAGCTCTTTTATTTCTTTATCTGTACTAATCAAATTATTTTGCATAGATCTTTTATTAAAAAAAACTCTTGCACTTTGCCCAATAAAGTAAACTACTAAACTGAAAAATATGATATTTCCTATTATACGTAGCTTTCTCATTATTCCTCCTTTATTTTTGATTTTTTATATTTATCTTGCTTGTTTTTATCATTTCTTATTTTTTCTATTTCTTTTATAAAACTATCTAAACTATCAAATTTTTTATAAACTGAGGCAAATCTCACATAGGCGATTTCATCTAAGTCTATTAGGTATGAAAGTATTTTTTCACCCAATTCACTCGATTTTATCTCACCTGAATATGAAGTCAATATTTCACGCTCAATCTTATCTATTGTTTCTTCTATTTTTTCTATATCAATATGTCTATTTTCAAACGCCCTTACAATTCCATTATAAACTTTTTCACGTAAATATGGTTGTTTTTCTCCATTTTTCTTTACAACAGCCAATGATAGTTCAGCAACTTTTTCATGAGTGGTAAATCTTTTACCACACTTCTCACATTCACGCCGTCGTTTGATTGAGTTTCCTTCAAAATAAGCACGGCTATCTACTACTTTTGTATTTTCATAACCACAAAACGGACATCTCATAATATTCCCCCTAATCTTTTTTAAAATATTTTATTAATTTTACAGGGTTATATGTTAATTTATTAAAAATTATTTCTATAATAATTTAATACGACTTGTTATCCATTCATCTCTTCTGTTCGAATAATTTCAATAATTTGTTCATTTGATTCAGCCTTCAACAAATTATCTATAAATCTGTCTTCTCTTATTAACCTTGATATTCTTGCCAATACTTTTAAATATTCCTGACTTTTATTTTCTGGACATAGAAACATAAAGAAAATATTTACATTTTCATCATCTACTGAATTATATGCTATTCCATTTCTTGAAATCCCAAAAGTCACAATCAACTCATCTACTGCTTTTGTTTTTGCATGTGGTAACGCTATTCTTTTACCAATTCCAGTTGAGCCCATATCTTCTCTTGCAAGAATATCATTTAATCCCTGTTCTTCATCCTTTATTAAATTTGTTTTTTTTAAGTTACCATACAATTCTTTAATTACTGCATTTTTATTTTTTGATTCCAAATTTAAATTTATTGTGTCAACTTTAATATAATCAGCAACATTTTTAATTTCCATAAAATTCCTCCATAATAAATTTCTTTAATTTTATCTTAGTTTGTAAATTTGAATTTATAAAATCTTCAAAAATTATAACTATTTTTTTTAGAAAATCTACATATATTTCCATTTTTTTCTGAATTTCAGAATTTTCTAAACTGTTTTTTGAAATTTTCAAAATTTCCTTATACTTTCTAATATTTTCCGATTTTTCTTTTTCTAATATCAAACTAATTTCATTAATATCATAAATTCCTTGTTCTATCATTATTCTTCTTAAAAATGATAATAAAATATAATATTTATAGCCTTTTTTTATATATGGAAGAACATCAATAAAACTTAATATCTCTAGTAATTTATCAAAAAAATCTCCATTTTCATCTGTTGTATAGTAAATCTTATCTATACTATCTAATACATATAATGAAATTTCCAATTTTTCAATATCTTTCATAATATATTTAAAATTTTTGATTATTTCTATATCTTTCACAATATAGTAGTTATTCTTTTGTATAAGTGTTACTTCAACTTCATTAAGCGGATTTAAAGAAATAACGTCTCTTTTTTTTGATTTTCGAATTCCATATGCTGTTGCCATGATTTTTCCATAATCTTTACTAAACAATGTTACTAGTAAATCCGCCTCTTTCATTTCTACTTTCTTTAAAACAATACAATTTGTCTTTATTATTTTCATATCTTCATTTTATTTCATATCAGTTTAAATTTTTTATTATCTAAAATTAGACAATCTGTAAATTATTTGAGAACTTCCATCACTTACAGATATTTTACTTGGATAACTATACCCGTTTGATGATTTATAGTCACTAAAATTCACAGTATTTCCACTACTTTTTATCGCAGTCAGCCAACTATTAGAAAATGTAAACGTATCTCCATTTCTAGTTTGCGTTTTTTTAGAAGTTATACCTCTTAATTTATTAAATACAGATAATATATTTGCTTCACTTTTCTCAACTTTTTGCGTTACAGTCTGTTTTAGACTTGGATAATAGATTGTCTTCTTGCTTCCACTAAAAGTATACACTTCTCCTTTATTAACACTTGGTGCTGTAATTGTTAATTTCATTGTCCCAGAATTATAAGACATCACATAACTTTTACTTCTTTTTTTGCCATTAATTGTTGCATCTTCAGTAACGTTTACTGTAAAGTTTCTTTTCTCCCAAAAATCTTTAGAAAAAGAAAACACTGATACCAATAAAAATAATAATATAACTTTTTTTGTTATTGTTAATTGTTTTAACATAACTAAACTCACCTCTTTTTATATTTTTAAAATAGTGATTTTTATTAAATTACCACTATTTTGTATATATTAATACAACTTTCTTTAATTTGTTTGTGAATTTTCTTTATTTTGCTGTTCTTCTTCAGCTTTTACCTGATTTTGTATTTGAGTATTTATAGTATCATTAACACTCCATTTGTAAACTAATACACTTTGAATATCAAATATATTAAAACTTGGTTTAAATCTAATTTCTTTCATTTTATTAAATGCATTTACTTCAGTTACTTTGAAACTTCCTATTCTTATTCCTTTTGGCAGAACATCACTAACTCCAGAAGTTTCTATATTAAATATTGTATTTTTATCTACTTTACCTTCATTATAATTTTGCACAGAGAAAGTTCCATTACCATTTCCACGTAATATTTGCTGATCAGAACCATTTAAAACGACACTTAATTTTGAAGTCTTACTTGTTAACAGAGTCACTTCTGAATATTCTTCACTTACCTTAGAAATTTTCCCAATAAGATAACCATCAAACATTACTGGCAGATTTATTTTTATTCCTTGTGCAGATCCCTTATTTATATACATTTTCTCAGATGAATTACCATTTTCCACAAGCGCAACATCTGCCGCTATAAATTCAGCTGGATTTTTTTGACGCATCCCAAGCATTTGCCGTAATTTTTCATTTTCTTCTTTTAAATATGCAAGTTCCATATTCTGAACTTTATTTTTTTGTAATTCAAAATCTCTATTTTTATTATTTTCAGCATAGTCTTCAACATAACTGATATCATTAACTCGTGACTTTAATTTTAAAACCTGAGTGTACAACATACTTTTTACTTTTACTAACCTAAAGTTTACTGACTGAGTTATTCCATCTAAAAATGTAAATGAACTTGTAATTCTATTTTTAAAGGCAAACATTATTATTATTATTATTATTAAAATCAGAACTGCTCTACCTGTGCTCTTTTTCTCAGAAAAATCATCTAATTTCATTATTTTCTAATCCTCTCATTTTTTATTCCAAAATATCAAATATAAAAACATAAACATTTTAACATTGATATGATTAATTTCTTCAAAATCAAACCAGTTTAAAAAATGTATATTTTTTAAATTTAGTGTATTTAAAAAGTAATAAAAATATTTAAATTTAATTTTAAAGCGGTATTATTATAATACCATATAACATACATTATATCAAGCATTTTTATAATTTATTCTCTATTTTTTTGCAATAAATAACTTCAATTTCAGTTTAACTCCTAAACATGCATAAAAAGACTAAATAGCAAATCAAAAATAATATAACTACTATTTATCTAAAATTATATTACAAATATAAAAAGGCACTATAAAGTGCCTCCATTAAAAAATTTATTCTTGTCCAACAACAGCTCTGTAACGTCTTTCAAGTTTTTCAAATTTTTCTGGGTTATTTCTTAAATAAAAATTCACCTTTTCAATTGCAGCGTCAATATTTTGTGAAGAATCATCTACAATACCAGTATTATCTTCAACAACTTCCTCTACAACAACTTCTTCAACATTTTCAGTAACTGGTGTTACGTTAATTGTTTTGATTGCTTTTTTTTCAGGTTTTACTCTAACTTCTTTTCTTGCTTGATCTTGAAGAGCTTCTTTTCTGTATTCTTCAAGAATTTTTTTTGTGTTTGTATCAGCAAAAGCCATTGCTGAAACAATTGTTATTCCAATTAAAATCAATTTTTTCATTTTTATCATCCTTTCTATATTTCATTTTTAACTTTTCTATATTATAACAATATCTTTTAAAAACTTCAAGAAAAATTTTCAAACAGATTTACAGTTATAAACGAACAATTATTACTTTTAATTACTTTTTTCATTTTTTTAATTTAAAATTAATTTTAATAAAATGAAAAAAAAAGTTGTTTTTGCTATAATAAGTTTACCAAAGTTCAAAGGTAGATTGGAGGTTCTAATGAAGAAAATATTGATGCTAACTGGAGCTTTGATTATTTCTGCTGTATCATTTGCAGATTTACAAAGTACAATCAAAAATCATTATAGTAATAAAGCTATAGATTTAGCAGTTGTATCAAAACCTAAACCAAGAGAGGTGAATCGTGGTGGAAGTTCTTCCACAGCAGTAAGAGATCAAATTATCTCTTTCGCACAAACAAAATTAGGTTCACCGTATGTTTGGGGAGCAACTGGTCCTAACAGTTTTGATTGTTCAGGCTTCGTTGGTTACGTATTCAAAAAAGCTGCTAATGTAAACTTGCCTAGAGTTTCAAGTTCACAAGCAACATTTAAACCAAGAATTTCATCAATGAATATGACGAAAGGTGATTTGGTATTTTTTGAAACAACTGGAAAAGGTCGTATTTCTCACGTAGGAATCTACATGGGTAATAGACAGTTTATTCATGCTTCTTCTGGAAGTAAAAGAGTAACAGTTTCTAGTTTAGACAGTGATTTTTACAACAAGACATTTAGATGGGCAATTAATCCATTTAGTTAATTTGTGAATTAATTTCTTATAAATAAATATATTCTTTACATATAATTCTTGTGTAAACAAGAAATAATAAAATCATATAAAATGATTAAAAAAATCATAAAAACTTTGGAATAAGGAGTTTTGTCTCTTAGTAGGCATTTCTCCTTTTTTTCTATCTAATGTTTTAAGGAGTTTAGTTATTATGAAAATCAACAGATTATTTGAAATTGTATATTTATTGCTGGAGAAAAGAGCTATTACCGCAAAAGAACTTGCTGAACATTTTGAAGTATCAGTCAGAACAATTTATAGAGATATTGACATTCTCTCTTCTGCTGGTATTCCAGTATATTTTCAAAGGGGAAAATCTGGTGGAATAAAACTAATGGATAACTATGTCATAAATAAATCGCTACTTTCACAAAACGAGCAAAATGAAATACTTTATGCACTTCAAAGCTTAAACGCCACTAATTATCCTAATAACAATAAAACTCTTTCAAAATTAAGCACTATTTTTAACAAAAAGTCAGACAACTGGATAAAAATAGACTTTTCCAGATATAATTGCGACGATAACACTTTATTTGAAAAAATTAAAGAGGCAATATTAACTAAACAAACCGTAAAATTTAACTATTTTAATACAAAAGGCGAACATTATGAAAGAACAGCAAACCCTTTAAATTTATGGTTTAAAGAAAAAGCATGGTACTTATTTGCCTATTGCCACAAAAAAAATGATATTCGTCAATTTAAAATAACAAGAATTAAAAATCTGACTTTAACAAACGAATATTTTGAAAAAACAATAAAAGACTTTGAAATAAATAACAAGAAAAATACAGTAGAAACTATAAAAATCATAGTCGAAATAGATAAATCACAAGCATACCGTGTCTATGATGAATTTTCTGAAGAGAGTATAAACAAAATGGAAAATGGCTCTTTTGAAGTTGTAATGGAATATCCTGAAAATGAATGGATTTATGGCTATCTTCTATCTTTTGGAGAACATTTGAAGGTAAGGGAGCCAGAGAGAATAAAGAAATTTCTGTTTGAAAAAATTGCAAAAATGAAGGAGAATTATAAATAGGAAAATATTTTTCAAAGTTTTTTTCAAGAATAAAATGCTATAATTTTCTAAAATATTAAAAACGAGAGGAAGTGTTGCAAATGAAAAAATTTTTAACAGTAACATTTTTATTTTTTAGCATCTTTGGATTTTCTAATGCTAAAAATAATACTTCAAATGATGAAAAACAAGCCGTAATTAACAGCTTTTATGATTTTATGAAATTTCACACAAATCCTGAAAATGTCAAGAAAAATGTTTTTACAAACTCTGTGGAAGGTACAAAAGAAATTTTGGGAAAAAATGTAAGCAATCAACGTAAAAAAAAATTAGAAGATATTGCAGCAAGTCAGACAAATAAATCATTAAAAAATTCTGCAGATTACTTAATAATCGCAAACTCAAAAATTTCATACAAAGTATTGAATGCCGAAATTAAAAATGGTACAGCTGTCCTAACTGTGCATATCAAAGGTCCTAATTTTACAGCTCATGCCTCTGAATTAGAAAATTACATAAAAAAAATTAGCAACGAAGAAAAGAAAAAAATTTCAAAAATGAACAATAAACAGTACCAAAGCTTTCTGCTAGAAAAAAGTTCTGAATTTTATTTGCAATTAGTTAAAAGAAATGATTTACAATATATGGAAAACGATATTAAAGTATATGTAAAAAAATACCCTAATACATGGGGTGTAATTCAAGATTACACCATAAATAATGCCATTTACAAATATCTTGGTTTTGGTTACGGTCCAGAATTGATGAGATAAATTATAAAAATTAATAAATATGACAATATTTTATTGTCGTATTTTTTATTTTCAAAATTTTATTTTTTAATATGACATACTCTTGTCATATTTTTTGTATTATAATATCTATAGAAAATTTTAAAGAGGAGGAATTTTTATGTTAAATAGTTTTTATCCTGTAATTTTAAGTGATAACATAGAGAAAACAGGAAATTTTATAAAAAAGTATTTTAATTTTAAAGAAACATTTGTCAGCGATTGGTATATCAGTTTGAAACATGAGAATAACTTTGAGATAGCAATTATAGATAAAAATCATGAAACAATTCCAGAAAGATTTAGGCAACAATCCAAAGGAATTATATTAAATTTTGAAGTTGAAGATGTTGATAAAATATATGAAAGGATTTCAGAAGATAAAAATATGGACATATTGCTAGAAATACAAAATGAGGAATGGGGACAGAGGCATTTTATTTTTGAAGGTCCTGATAATCTTCTGATAGATGTTATACAGATTATAGAGCCAACTGAAGAATTTTTAAAACAATATAAATAAATTAATAAAGGTGATATAATTATGAAATACGAAATAGTAGAAATTAAAGAAAAAACTCTTGTTGGATTAAAGGCAAGAATAAAGGAATAAAAAACAGCACATGATACAATCTGGAATTTATGGAAAGATTTGTATTCTGAAAAAGGTGTCAAAAATGTAAAAGATAGAAAAAACGGTAATCTTATGGGAGTTTATTATAACTACAGTAATGAAAATGGACTTGCATATGACTGTCTTACAGGTTGTGAAGTAAAGGATACAATAGATAAAATCCCTGAAGATATGATAAAAATACAAATTCCAGAGGGAAAGTATGTAAAATTTATAATTTTCGGCAATCCTGAAAAGGCAGTTGGAGAGTTTTGGGATAAATTTTGGAAAGAATTGAGTGAAGATTTTTCGGATAATAGAAAGTATACATATGATTTTGAAGAATATATAACTAAAGATAATTATGAAATATCAGGTGAAAGCTATGAAAACATGGAAATTCACATTTATATCAGTATAAAATAATAATTAGGAGATGATAATTATGAAATATGAAATAGTAGAAATTAAAGAAAAAACTCTTGTTGGATTTAAAACAAGAGTGAAAGATGATGAAACAATGTCTGAAAAAATTTCAAATTTATGGAAAAAACTGTATTCTGAAAAAGGTGCTAAAAATATAGAAAACAGAATAAATGATAATGCTATAGGTGTTTACTATAACTACAGTAACGAAAATGGATTTGAGTATGACTGCCTTACAGGTTGTGAAGTAAAGGATACAGTAGAGAAAATCCCTGAAGATATGATAAAAATACAAATTCCAGAGGGGAAATATGCAAAATTTATAGTTATCGGAAATCCTGAAAAAGCTGTTGGAGAATTTTGGTATAAATTCTGGGAAGAATTTGGGAAGGAAAAATCTGATATAAGAAATTATACATATGATTTTGAAGAATATATAGCAGGTAATGATTATGAAAATACAGAAATTCACATTTATATCAGTATAAAATAATAACTAGGAGATGATAATTATGGCATTTGACTTTAAGAAGGAATTTAAAAAATTTTATAGACCGTCAGAAAAACCTGAAATTATAGAAATTCCTAAAATGAATTTTATAGTAGTGAGAGGAAAAGGAAATCCCAACGAAAAAGATGGCGAGTATCAGAAAGCTGTTGAAATGTTATACGGAGTTGCCTACACTCTTAAGATGAGCTATAAAACAGAATACAAAATTGAAGGATTTTTTGAATATGTTGTTCCACCACTAGAAGGACTTTGGTGGCAGGAAAATGTAAAAAATGAGAATTACCTATTAAACAAAGAATTATTTAACTGGATTTCTTTAATTAGAATACCTGATTTTATTAAAAAGGAAGATGTGGAATGGGCTATAAAATGTGCAACAGATAAAAAGAAAAAGGATTTTTCAAAAGTTGAATTTTTCAGCTATAATGAAGGACTTTGCGTACAATGCATGCATATAGGAAGCTACAATGAAGAACCTGAAACTATCCAAAGAATGAATGAATTTGCACAAAAAAGTGGGTACAGTATTGATTTAACAGATAAAAGACATCATCATGAAATTTATTTAAGTGATCCAAGAAAAGCAGATATGAATAAAATGAAGACAGTAATAAGACAACCTATTAAAAAATAAGGAAAAATTAAAAGAAATTCTAAAGTTTTACATAAACTTAAAATATAATCATAGCACAGGATGATAAAATTACCATCCTGTTTTTTTTTATTCTTCCTTAAGATATATAAAAATTATTTTTAAAAATGTGCATAAGTGAAATCTGCAATTCCAGTAACACTTCTTCTCACAACATCTTTTATCTTTGGATTTCTGTAATGATTTTCTACTGAAAAATATAGTGGCGAAATTACACTCTCATCAATCAGTATTCTCTCAGCTTCATTTATTTTTTTATCTCTTTCTTTAGAAGACGGTATTTTTGAGATTTCTGTTACTAATGCATTGTATTTAGCTTTAGACCAGACATTCATATTTAAGTTATCATCTTTTTTCCATCTATCTAAATAAGATAAGGCATCATCATATTTTGGCGACCATGTATTCAATACTATATCATAATCTCCAGATCTAGTTTTTGATAATCTTTCTTTAAATGGTACAGTTGAAACATCTGTCTCCAGTCCTAATTTTGTTCTCAATTCCTCTTGAATGAACTGTATTTCCTTTACTTCTGGATCTGAGTTTCCTGATAACAATCTTAATCTTAATCTATTAACTCCAAGTTCTTTTAATGCTTCTAAATACAATTTTTTAGCTGTTTTAATATCATTATCTTTAAAATAATCTTTATCTGGATAACTTTCCCTATATTTTTTACTATATCCTGAAATTTCGTTACTTATAATTGATTTTGCAACAATTGATCCATCTTTCTTAATTTCATTTACATATTTCTTTCTATCAATGACTATCGAAATAGCTTTTCTCAATTTAGAATTTTTCAAATATTTATTGCTTAAATTAAAATCAAGATACCAGACTCTTCCATTAAAATATGTATCTAAAACCTTATTTTTCTTATATTTTGACAGACTATAAGGCTCAACTCTTGACATATCAATTTCTTTATTTTTAATTAAATCATCAACTACTCTAAAGTCTTTTGAAATAACATATTTTATTTTTGGAATTTTTATATTTTTAGCATTCCAATAATCCTCATTTTTTTCTAACAAAATCTCTTCTTCCTGTAATTTTGTTATTTTATATGGTCCATTAAACAAGAAGTCATCCAGCTTTACTGCATATTTATTTTCTCTAGATTCATAAAACTTTTGATTTAGAGGTACTGAAATTGGCAAAGTTAAAATATATTTGAAATAAGCTGTAGGATGTTCTAGTTCTATTTCCAGTGTCTCATCATCAATTGCCTTAACTCCCAAAGCGTCTGCCCCAACTTTTCCGTTATAATACTTTTCCGCATTTTTTATAGGAAACAGCATCTCAGAAAATTGAGCTGCAACCTTAGGATTTAAAACTCTTTTAAATGCAAAGACAAAATCATTCGCTACTATCTTTTGACCATTGCTCCATTTTGCATTGTCTCTCAATTTGAATATCAATTTATTACCATTTTCCTTAAAGCTCTTGGCAACTCCTCCCGTATAATTCCCTTTTTCATCCAATCTCAATAATCCTTCATATATGCTTGAATCAACTTGAACTGCTATCATCTCTGTAAATAAATGTGGATCCAAAGTATTGTAATCACTTCCAAGATTAAAGACTACTGTTTCTTTATTATTCTTGCTGTTCTTAGAACACCCCGCTAATAAAAATACAAATATTATCAACGTAAAAAATATATTTTTTTTCATTCCTGCCGAATATCTTATACTCGATTCTTCAGATATCTTTTAACAACATTTTAGAAATCAATTTATCCAGTATAAATATCCCTTTCTCTCCTCTCATTTATATTTTCCAAAATTAATTATAATAATTCTTTCTTTAGTTCTTCAACTTTATCTAACTTTTCCCAAGGTAAATCAATATCAGTTCTTCCAATATGACCAAAAGCTGCTAAATCTTGATATCTAAATGATGGCTTTCTCAAATTCAATGATTTTTGGATTCCATTTGGTGTTAAATCAAATAATTTTGCAACAGCTTCTTCAATTCTTATTTCTTCAACTGTTCCAGTTCCAAATGTTTCTACACGAATTGATACTGGTTCTACGACACCAATCGCATAAGACAGCTGAACTTCACATTTTTTGGCAAATCCTGCCGCAACTACATTTTTGGCAATCCATCTCGCTGCATAAGCTGCCGATCTGTCAACTTTCGACGGATCTTTTCCAGAAAACGCTCCTCCACCATGTCTAAAGTATCCACCATAAGTATCAATTATAATTTTTCTTCCAGTAAGTCCAGAATCTCCGTGAGGCCCTCCAATTACAAATCTTCCAGTCGGATTAATATGGAATTTTCTTACATTTTCAATATTCAAGTTATATTTTTCCAACACAGGTTTTATAACAAGTTCTTTCAAATCCTTTTCGATTTGTGCATTTGTCACATCTTCGTTATGCTGTACTGATAAAACAACTGTATCAACATTTAACAATTTTCCATTTTCATCATAAGCTAACGTAACTTGTGCCTTTGCATCTGGTCTTGCCCAAGCGAGTGTTCCATTTCTTGTAATTTCAGTCAGTCTTTGAATAATTCCACGTGATAATACAAGTGCCAAAGGCATTAATTCTTCAGTTTCATTAACTGCCCCTCCAAACATAATCCCCTGATCTCCAGCTCCACCTGTATCGACTCCCATCGAAATGTCAGGCGACTGTGAATGAATAGTATTTAACACACCACAGTCAGAGTCAAATCCCATTCCTGGGCGATATCCAATTTCATAAATTTTATCTCTAACAATCTTCTGAACATCCACATAAGTCTTAGTTGTAATCTCTCCCCCAACGACTACAAGCCCAGTAGTCGCAAATGTTTCACATGCTACTCTTGAACTTTCGTCATCTGCAAGACAAGCATCTAATATTGAATCTGAAATCTGATCACAGATTTTATCTGGATGTCCTGGTGATACAAATTCCGATGTAAAATAAATTTTTTTTGCCATTCTATTTCCTCCTAATTTTTTCTATAAACACAACTTAATTTACAACAATCAATCTTAAAACTTATAATTTCCAATTTCAATGCATAAAATATTTTGACTTAAAAAAAATCTCTTCCTAGAAAGGAAGAGAATTGTTTCTTATCTTCGCATTCATATGCCGGACTTAGCACCTTGTTATTACAGGTTGCTGGATACTCAAACGGGCCGTTCCCTAATATCTCTCTTGATAAGTTTTATTAAATTGTATTATAATTTATTTGATTTTCAAATAACTTTGTTGTAAAACAAGTATATAATATTTTTTTACAAATGTCAATATTAAAAAATTTTTATTTATTGTATTCTGCTGCTTTTTTCTTCATAATTTCATCAATACTTACATCTGAAGATTTTTCGTCAGATTTTACTGTTTGTGCAGGTTGCTGTTGCTTAGCTGTGCTTGGTTTTTCAGCTTTAATTTCAACTTTTGAAGCTTCTTCTGCTTTACTTTTACTTTTTACATTATTAAGAGTGCTTTCTGTCAAACTTTGAGACGAGTTTACATTTCCTAGGAATGTTTTTGGCTGTTTATCATTTTTCTTCTCTTCAACTACTCCACCCTTTTCAATTCTTTCAACAGTAGCCGCAGCATTTTTATCTCCATTTTTTGCAGCTATTTTATACCATTTCAAAGCCTCTGTCATATTATTTTGTTGATGGTATGACATTGCGATTGGCATTGCAAGACCTTTATTCCCAGCATTATACGCTTTTAGAAGGTATGGACGTGATTCAGTCTGTTTACCACCGTCATATAAAATTGCTCCAATTTCATAATTTGCCTCTTTAACACCACGATTTGCAGCTTTTTGGAACCATTTCATCGCTTCTGACTCATTTTTAAGTTCTTTATTTAAAAGTGCCACACGTATGTCAGCTTCCTTTATCCCAGCATTATAGGCTTTTTCAAATTCCACTTTAGCTTCTTTATATCTTTTTGCTTTTATTAAATCAATACCTCTATTATATGCTTCTGCACCAGGACGCATTTTTATTTGTCTCATTTGCTGTCTACCAGCAGTCGTTGTAGAACCTTTTGGAAGTCTTGCAATCAATTTATTTGCTTCTGCCGTATTTCCTTCTTCTTTAAAAATCATAGCCAAGTTATAAATTGCTTCAGGATAGTTTTTATCTACACCATATTGCAAAATTTGTTTAACTTTATCCTTATTTTTTAAATTGTAATAAAGCTGTGCTAGCGACATAATTGATTCCTTATCTCCATTTTGAGCTTTTGTCAATGCTTCCGAAACTTTTGCAGGATCAATTTGATTGTCAATTAAATTTTGCTGTTCCTCAGGAGTTAAATTTTGTATATTTGGATTTCCTTGAGCCTGTCCTCCAAGATTAAAAATATCAGTATTGATGTCCTTATTTTGTTGCTGTTGTGTCTGCTGATTATTTTTCTTATCATCCTTTTTCTTTTTAAAGCAAGAAACTGACATCATACCAATAGCTAAAATTACTACCACTAACATTATTTTTCTTTTCATTCGTTTCTCATTCCTCTCTTTCAAATTCTTTTTATTTTTATAATTTTTTAATTTAATATATTTTCTATATATTTTTTCATCTAAAATGATCCTAATTGTGCTGCATCTAAAATTTTATACATAAAATCTGCACTTGCCTTCGTAGTTGGCTCATCATCAAAGTTTATGGTAAACAAACCATCCTTATTTTCCCATAATCTATCAAAATACGTATAGATATCTTTTGTCAGCTTAGAATTATTATTTGTCAAAATCCTAAAATTAGCATCCATTATATAACCACGTATATTTTTTTTGATTAAATTAGCCGAACCTGTGTGTATTATAACATTGCCATCTGTTTTTTTGATTAGTGTTATCTTTGTGTGATATTGCTCATTATTTGTAAAATACCATTTCACTTCTATTTTATTTTTAGTTTTTTTCTTCAATTTCTTAGAAACAGGTTTGTTAGGCAGTCCGTTCGTACTCATTCCAAAAGCATCTCTGCTTCTATCAAAAATAATTCGAACTTTTACACCACGATTTGCAGCTTTTATCAGCCTGTCAATAACACCTTTATCAGCTAGAAAATACATACCCATAAGTATTTCATCCCCAGCTTTCGCACTGTCGATGTCCTTATCCAGATGCTCCCCAATTTTTGCTTCTGTCACAAACTGAAGCTGATACTTATTATTTTCATCATCAAATCTTGTAATCGTATCTCCATTTTTCTGATTTTCATTTTCAGAATTTTGACTTTTTTCAGGAAGTTCTCCAGTTTGTGAAAATCTTCTTGTTTCCTCTTCCACAAATTCTTTCTTCTTATTCTCAATTTCTTTAACTTGCTTTTCAGTTTCACTTTCAGAAAAATTATTTGTCTCACTTGTCTGATTGTCCGTTAAATTTCCAATTTGACTATTATTTATTTTATTTTCCTGTTTCTCAGTTACATCAATCTTCCCATCTGAAAATTCAGCCACAAGCTGTAATCCGTGCAGAACATCCTTTGTAATTTCTCCATTAGCTGATATTGCCACATTTTCATGAAAATAACTCGGATCGTGAATGTTAGCACTTGAAACCACAACATTTTCCTCATTTAAAAATATTTTTCTGTGATCCGCCTTTACATTCAATGCCCTCAACAAATTCCTCAAAGTCAATTTAGGCCACATAGGCCCGTAAAAGTTCCCAATCCATCCTTTCCCCTGCGGATTTCCGTAAGGCTCTATCAAAGTTCTCCAAATTGGCGAATACCAGGGAAACGTATCTTTCAGTTTAAAAATATCCACCATTATAACATCAATCCCAGCATTTTTCATATCTGTAATAAATGGATGCTCAAAAGCCCCATACAAATTATTATTCTCATCTGAAAGCACATATACCTTTAAATCAGGATTTTCCATCTTCTTTTTAATAAGCCTTCTCGTATATTCCTTAGCAAACTCTGGAAAATGCTCCTTATCCTTATTATAAATGTCATTAAACAAAAACATCTCCACAATCAGATAATCCTTAGCCTCATCCACAATCTTATAAGTCGCCTCCCAAATCTGCCTGTCATACCGAATATTCCCATCTTTATCCAGATAAGTCAAATCATAATGAAACTCAACGTTATTGCTATCCCGCAATGGACCTTCATAATTTACTCCAAGCGGAGGAGTTTTTATTGTGGAACATGAGATATTAAAAACTAAAAGGCTTATTATGAAATTTTTTTTGTTTATAATTCTACTTTTTAAACTCATCATTTAATCATCGTACCCTTTCTCTAACTTTATTTTTTATAGGCTATTCTTCATTATTATTTTCAATTGTTAAAACTGTATCTGCATTTTGATTTTCATCATTTGAATTCTTCATAATAATAATGTCTTGAAGTAAATCTCTAAATTCAAATAACTCTCTTTTAGAAATATATTTAATTTCAACAACTTTTTCAAAAATAAAAAATAGAACCATCCATATTAGCCACAAAACTATAACAAAAAATATAATATATGTTAATAATACTATTAAATATTCATATTCTAATATTATTTTATTAAGAAATTTCATTATTCCAACTTCACTTATCTCTTGAATAAGATTTTTTATCATCTCTAATTTTATATTTTTTATTTTTTCTATAATAATTGAAATTCCCCCCCATAATAATAAACTTCTAGCTATAAGGGTAAACTTATTTTCTAAATTATAATATTCCTCTGATTTATCAACACTTCTTTTTAATATTTCATTATATTTGTCTTCTTTTATATTATTATTTCTCAATACATCTTTTAATATCTTTATTTTACATTCATACACGTCTTTCTTTTTTTTCTTGTATGATTTCAAATTAATTATGAGTTTATGTACAATAAGCAACACTAAAATAAAAACAATAATTGTATTTAAAGGGTATATTACTTTTTTATTTGGCTTAAACAACATAAGATAAAAAGTTATTATGCCTGATGCAAATAACAAAATTGTTATTATACTATACATACACAATATTATACACCTTATATTATTATTATCTTTTTTATTTAACGCTTCTAATAGTAATACTCCCACAATCCAAGTTACTATATATCTTTTATCTGACTTTAAAAATTTAATCATATCAACTTTTTCTAAATTTTTACAAAAAAAATAACAAAGAATTGTGACTACAAGTACAATAAAAGCTATTGCTTTCTTATATTTACTATAAAAATTTACAATTTTATTATAATTTTTTTTTATTTTATTGTTAGGTTGTAGATTTTTATATTTTTCAAATATTATTACTAATATTAAGGGAGTAGTCCATACTAATTCACAAAGATTAAAATTTTTATATAAAGTAAAATTCAATATAGGATAATAAAATAATATCCCTGAAATAGTAAGAATTATAAAAAATGCTAATTTTTCTAGAAATATTTCTGATTTTAATATTGTTTTGAATATTTTAAATCCTTCCCAAAATATCTCGCAATACTTATAACTAAAGATTTTTATTTTTTCTTCATTTTTAAGTTGCATAAATATTACTTTTATTAAGACATAAAACATTCCCAAACTACATATTAAAGAATTTATTAAAATTATACTGCTTTTTAAAGTTTCATTTTCACAATATTCAGTAAGTTTAGTTATAATATTAAAAAAGCTTACAATTAGACATATTGAAAAAAACAAATAAGACATACTTCCCATAAAATTAAACTTATTGATATTTTTTTTTAATGCTTCTTCTTCTTTTAACGCTTCTTCTTCTTTATAATCTTCTACTATTTTATCTATTAAAGTATCCTTATCGAATAATTCATATTTCCATTTATCCCAAAACATCTATCTCTTCTCCATTTCAGTCTTTTTATTTAATTTCTTATCTAATTTTCTCCCTCACCATCCTAAACTTCTTCCTATAAAACGCAATCCCAATCAAATCAATACTCCCCACATCCCTACTCTTCAACTCCTGAAAATACTCCATTTCCTTAATTTGCTCAACAGCCTCTTCCACTTCTCTTTGCGTATCTTTCAGCCGTTTTGACACTTTCAACTCGATTATGTAGCCATATCCTTTTTTATCTTTCGGCTCCAAATACAAGTCAAATCTGCCATGCCCAGATTCCTAATTTCCTTTCACATAGTAGTAGCCTCTAAGTCCTGAAAACAAGCCAGTAAAATAGCCTTGATAAAAACTTTCCTTGTAATTTTCCATAAAACTCACCGAATTAAGCACATTTTCCCGCAGTTCCTTTTCAAACATTTCTAAATCTCCATAAACCAATGCTTCAAGTACATTACTGAAATTTGATTTTTCGTTTAAATATTCATCTATGAAAAGATTCCTAAAATAACTTGCGATTTCATAGTTTGGTATTCTTATATATTTTCCTTCAAATCCTTCTTCTTCAGCAGTTAAATATCCAGCATTTAACAATAAATTCCACAATTGTTCCATTGTTTTCAGATTCTTAAATTTCACATTTTCATTTATTTTCACGCTTATTGTCTTATTTAAAAGAAGTTTTTCAAAATCATCAAACATTTCCTGTTCTGCCACTTCTGCCAACAGTTTTCTTATCTCATCATCTCCGCCACTGTTTACCCAATAGGCCTTTAATTTTTTCTCATCAAGATATTTAGTAAAAGACCAAGGATTGTAAATTCTCTGTCCGCCAAAACTGTAACCATTATACCAGAATCTTACATTTTCAAAATTTTTCTCAAGTTCATATTCTTTCAGAGTTTTCTTCACTTCATCTTCTGTAAACCCAAAATATTCAGTAAATTCATCACTTAAAACACTATTAATTCTTACATTATTAAGCCCTGAAAACAGCCCTTCTTTTGATACCCTATTTATTCCAGTTATTATTCCAAATTTCAAATATTTATTATTTTTTAGCACAATCGTATTCATCTATTAAAATTACTACTTTTTCATTATGATAATTACTTAAAAATTTCATCAAATTTAATAATGAAACCCCTAAATCAACTTCTTTATTTCTATTTAAAATATCTAAAAAATACTCTTTTCCACTTTCATCTAAATTATCAAACAGATATCTATGCTCATCATAAACATTCACAATTAATTCTCTTACGTAACTAAAACTTCCTTGAGCATTAGTTTGCTTCACATCCTTAAATGTCAACTTAACAACAGGATATTTTCCAAAATACTCCATACTTTCTGTATTTTCAATTTTTAATCCATTAAATAATTTTCTATTTTCGTCTTTTTTGTTATGTCAAAAAAGCATTCCAACATTGATAAATTCGTTGTTTTTCCAAATCTTCTCGGACAAGTGAATATTTGAACTTCCTCTTTTTTTCTTATTATTTCGTGAATCAATAAAGTTTTGTCTATAAATAAAGCATCGTCCTCTATCCTGTTTTTAAAACTGTCCGAACTTGTTTTTAATACTTTCACATCGTTCACTTCCATTTCAGAAAATTTTCTGTTTTCTTTTTTTCCCCACCCTCTTTTATTTTTTATTACTTTCCCTTTTAAATATTTCATTTTTATTCAAATTTCTAACTAACTAGGTTATTTATCCACTTCTTGCTCTTTAATCTCCATACGCACGGAAATATTTTTATAACTTCATCACTGCATGAAAGTAAATATACAAATACAACTGGGAATCCTAAATATAATCCAGAAAAATATGTTACTGGAATCGCAATAAACCAAAGCGGAATCAAATCAACAAACATTGTCCAGAGCGTATCCCCTCCCGAACGCAAAATTCCAACTAATAGCTGTAAACTTATTGCTTTTACAAAAATTACAAATACCTCTGCCTTTACAACCTCTTTTGCTAGCGGATAACTTTTTTCATTTACATGTTGTAGAATAAACGGACTGAAAATAAATACAATTGCTCCAATAATAATCCCTGAAACAACAGCCACCTTTAATAAAATTATCGAATAATCATAAGCATTTTCTTCCCTTCCAGCACCAATCTCATTACCAATTATAGCCGAAGTTGCACTTGAAAGTCCAAATAACAATGTCAATACAAGACTGCTAATTGATTTTACAACCTGAACTGCAGCTGCAAAATTTGTCCCCATTCTTCCAAAAATCATTACATATACACTTGCTCCAAGTACCCACAATATTTCATGAATAAACACAGGAAGCGATATTTTCATAACTTTTACAAAAAAATCCATTGATAAGTCAAATAATTCATTTATTTTCCCTGCAATTGGCAATTTTAACTTGTAAATTATATAAATTATATAAAAAGTACTTATAATTCTCGCAATAACTGTTGCAACTGCAGCACCACGCACTCCCATCGCAGGAAATCCAAAATGTCCAAAAATCAGAACATAGTTGATAACCACATTTATCAAAAGCCCTATTACACTTGAGTAAAATGAATATTTGGTTTTCCCTATTGCACGAAGTTGCATATTAAAGGCAAAACCAACTCCCACAAGTGGATAAGTCCACGCTACTATACGTAAATATGAAGCCCCTATTTCTATAACTTTTTTATCATTTGTAAATACTGAAATTACAAGTTTTGGGGTAAACAATCCTGTGAAAAGAAATAGCAGTGAAAATAAAAATCCAACAATTATAGTTATCCCAAGACATTTCTTCAGATTTTTATAATCCTTATTCCCAAAATACTGAGCTGCCAAAATTCCACCGCCACTATTCATCCCAAAAAGTGAAGTCATAAAAATCATAAACATCTGATTTGCAAACCCTAATCCTGCAACAGCAACTGTCCCCAGCCCAAGCGTTACAATCTCTTTCCCCACCATAAACATATCAACAAAGTTCATAAGTGCATAAATCATATTTTCAATTGCCACAGGCAACCCAATATTAAGCACTTTTTTATAAACAAACTTCTTATTCAATACTTTTTCTTTCATTTATTTCCTTTCTTTTTCATTGATACTTTTTTAGATTTTCTCAACAGTTTCAGTTTACTTGATAATATTTTTTCCTTAACAAAATAAATTTTAACTTTAACAAATCTATTTAATAATCTAAATCCTCCAATGTTGAATATTCTGAGAATATCAACAAATGATCTGACACATATTTTTTTATTATAGCATAATTATTATTTTTTATAAAGTTATAAACTCCAAAATTTCCAGTAAATTCTTTTGTTTTTTCAAAATTTATGAAAAAATTATCATAAGAACTTACAAGTTTACTATCTGAAAGTGTAGTCAAATTTTCTTCAGGATTTAAAACATACCTGACGTTATATTTATCAGCCATATTTTTAAAAGCCATATTGTCAGCAGGCGTATTAAAATCCCCAGCAATAATTATATCATCTTCATCCGTCAATTTAGAAAAATACTCATAAACATTGACATAATTTGCCGCCTCAATTAACCTCTGCTTTTCCTTATCTCCAAAAACTGAATGTGCAATAACATACACAAAATCAAAGTTTCCTGCTTTAAAATATGTACCATACGGCTCCCTCATAAACTCATTCTCATCCTTTTCCTTATAAAATCCAAGCCCTCTTGCCTCAGAAAATTTGCTCTTCCTATAAATAAATGCAAAATATTCACGATAATTTTCACTTCCTACAGAATTTTCCGAAATAATATAGTCCCATTTCTCTTTAGTCAACTTTTCCAAATACGCCTGAACTTTCTTAACTCCTTTCTCATTCATAACTTCTTCTAGCCCAATTAAATCAAACTTTTCTAAAATTTTCGCAAGTGTCCGATAATCTTTTTGTTTCTCACCAAGACGCATAGCATTAAATGATGCAACTAAAATTCTATTCTCATCTCTATTTACATCAATTGTCTCATTTATCTTTTCTTTTCTAAAACAAGAAAATATTCCCAAAACTAAAAATACAAAAACTAACCCTCTAATTATTTTATTCTTCATCTCAATCAACCCCTTGATTTTTTTATTTTATTTCTAAGAATTATCTTCTCAACATCCTAGCTGCAATCTCCACCATCCTAATTGCCAGTTCATGATTTTCCCCAAATAAGTTATAAGCCCCATCTTCACTCAAAACTCCACATTTCAAATCTTGTGGTAAAATACCATTATTATAATCTTCCACATCTAAAAACCAGTTTTCGCTGCTATAATATTCGTCCAGTTTTTTATAATCTGATAAGTTCTCTTCCAATTTGTCTAATGCTTCATTTAACTCTCTAAAAACATCCGTTGATTTATCCATAATTTTTTCCATTTTCTCAACTCTTCTTATTTTATCATTTTTCATAAAGTTTACCTCTTTTTTAAATTTTAATTTTTTGTTAATTTTTTCTTGCCTTTTCAAAAAAAGCTACCGTTTTTTCGATAGCTGCATTTTTTATTATTTTATTTCTGAATTGTTATTAATTTGCTCTTTCAATATATTCGCCAGTTCTCGTGTCAATTTTGATTTTATCTCCAATTGCTACGAATAAAGGCACTTGCAATTCATACCCTGTAGATACAGTTGCTGGCTTTGTCGCACGTCCAATTGTATCACCCTTTAATCCTGGTTCTGTATAAGTTACTTCTCTAATTACTGTGTTTGGTAATTCTACACCGACTGGAGTTCCTTCGTACATCAATACTTGGATAATCATTTCTTCTTCCAAGAAATTTACTGCATCTCCTAAATCTTCAGCTGATAAAGTAATTTGCTCAAAAGATTCCTGATCCATGAAATTATATTCTCCATCAGTTTCATATAAAAATTGCATTTGATTTCTATCAAGAATAATATCGTCCATAAGTTCAGTTGCTAAAACTGTGATTTCTTGTATTTTCCCTGAGATTAACTCTTTTGTTTTAAATTTTACTTCTGCTGCTCTTTGTCTTTTTCCTGATGTTGACTGATGTCTTTCAGCTTTTAGTATTAAATATGGAATATTATCCTTTCTATATGTGCTTCCTTGTCTTAATTCTGCTGCTGGTTTCATTAATTTTTTCCTCCTAAATTTTTACTTTATTTTATGATTTGTTTTTTTACTTAATTTGCTATTTATTCTAAAAATAAACTTAATTTCTCTAACTAATATTTTATTAAATAAGTAGCAGTTACTACCACTCTCATTTTTTTATAAATTTGATTAGCTTCATTTTCATTGATTTTTCTCACATCTTCTGTGTCTTCTAGTATCTCAAATTGCCCTTGACTAATACTTTTTAGTCCGCCAATTTCGTTGTTGTTTACTTTTAACATCTCAATTGCTCTTATTTCGGCATTTCGAGAAGCATCTACTACCATATCTTTTTTATATTTTTCGATATTCGTTATAAAAAATTCTGGCTCGTTTACCTGAATATTGTTACTTTGCAACTTTAACTCTAATAATTTTTGAAAAACCTCTTCGACTTTGTCAATATTCTTTGTTACAATTGAAATTGTTTCAACTCCTTCGTAATATGAAATTTTAGCATTTTGCATAATTGAAGTAGAAATTCCTGTTGTCTGCTGTTTTACATTGGATGAAGTTTCAATATAATTTGGCTGAATTCTTAAATTTCCAATACTATAATCATTTGAATCAATTTTTAGATTTTTAATCAAATCTGTTGCCAATTTCTCTTTTTCTGATATACTTTTTTTCAATTCATCGAGATTTTCGTTTTTATCAGAAATTACGATATTTATGAGTGCCTTATCTGCTTTTATTCTACGTTCCGCTACCCCTTTTACTGTAATTCTGTTTTCATCTTTATTTGCTTTGTTCATGGCATTTGAAATTAATGCCGCAGATATTATTAATCCAAAGGACAATATCGTAGGAATTATTATAAATTGTATTTTTTTCAATTTTTACTCCTTTTCTGAACTTTAAAACCTGCTACATAATTTAAATTACTTAAAACTATTATAATTTATATATGCAAGAGTTCTATCAAATTATAGATTATTTTCAAAAAAAAGTCAATTATATATCAAAATTTTTTATTAAAAATTCTAAAACCTATATAACAAAACAAGGGCATAACTTCTACCCTTGATTTATAATTATATTTTTGATTAATTACTTTGTTTATACATTAGCCATCCATTAAAATATAAAGATGTGCTGTCACTTCCACTTACTCTTCTAATTTGGCCATTTTCCAAATACCATTTGCTTCTATTCATAACAGCGTCATAATTTTTTTCTTCAGCAAGATTTACAGTTACTGTTACAGGTCCTGTATGTCTTAAAGAACTTCCATTATTAATTACACAGTCCTGAAATGAAATATCCGCCATATATCCATGCTGTGCATACGAATCTTCTACAGTATCAGTATCGAATGCCGATTCACTGGGACTCGGATTTATACAATAACTTCCTTTTTTTACACCTACTGAACTTTTTACAACTAATTTCTCATTACTTTCCTTAGGCATCTCTTTTTTTTCTTCAACTTTTGGCTGCTCTGCCTTTTTTTGTTCCTGCTGTTGCACAGTTTCAGGAGTTTGAGCGTTTGTTACAGTTGGTATATTTTGATTTTGTGATACTGCTGCCATTTCTTTTTTCAGATTTTCTTTTTTCTTCTTATTCTGGCTTCTCAGATAAAAAATCCCAGATCCAACTAAAACAATAAATATTGCAACTGCAGCAGCTAGAATTGTCGTCATTTTGTTTGAAACGTATTTTTCTTCAGCTTCCTCTTCTTCATCTTTTTGTTTATTTATTTCTGGATTATTTGTATTTCTAATAGGTTTTTCCACTTTATTTATATTTTTAGTACTGCTTCCCGCAACACTACCATAAACTATTTTTTCCAGCTCTTCTTTCTGCCTTTGTAAATCCTGAATTTCTTTCTGACGTTTTAATTCTTCTATTTCTCTTTCCAACTGCTTTTTTGCATTTTCACCAAATTTATTGTTGTCCATAATATTTTCTCCTATAAAAATTTATTTGTATTTTAAAGCAAATATTATACTACAAAAAAATTGAAAAATCAAATATTTTTACAGATTTTTTTACTGTTATAATTTAAAGTTCTTTATAAAAAATCTGATTTTGAATAAACTATATTGGAAAATTAAAGGATACCGCTTTAATAAATTGTGGATTATTTTCCTCTATTTCCCAGTTATCCCCCTGTTTTACATATGTAATATCAAATGTTTCCTCAAAATATTTTAAATTAGAATCATTTAATTTCTCATTTACCACTTCCTTTAAAATTGCCATGCTTTGCTTATTAAATTCTTCATCTGATTTTCCACTCAATGATTGAACTTCTTTTGATATTCTGTCTTTAAACATTTCTGCTGTTGCTGATAAATCAGGATACTTCATAGTAACATTTAAAAGGATTTTATCTTTATTTTTCTCTGTCGTCTTGTTAATTTTATAGGACATCTTTTTATATGCTCCCTCAAATGCCTTGAATGCATCTTCAGTTTGTTTATCAACTTTTAATACAGAAAAATTTCCTTTTTGAAGAGCTTCCATTGATTCTTTCAGGTCATTCTCAGCAAATTTTTTTCCATTTTGACAACTTGCTAATGTTAGCATCAGAATTAGTCCTACAATAATTGACAATATTCTTTTCATATTTAGTTCCTTTATTTATATTTTTTATTTTCAAATTTTTTAAATAATTTATTTTAAGAATTATTATCTTCCCCATTTTTCAGGATTTTTACTCCATTCCAAAGCAATTTTTGCTTCTTCCTGTGTCAAATAATCCGTTTGAGCCAATAATTTTATTAAAACATCAAAATTTGAAAGTGAACTGAATTTACAATTGTATTTCGCATAATTTGCTTTTGCACTGTCAAATTCATAAGAAAAAATTGATTTTACTTCCAGTTCCTTCACTTCTTCCTTTTGAAGCACATCAACTGCAATAAGGCTGCTTTTTCCTGTTGTAATCAAATCTTCAATTACAACGACTTTTTTCCCTTTTACTTCTGCACCTTCAATCTGTTTTCCCGCACCATAATCTTTTGGTTTGTTTCTAACATACGCAAGCGGTTTTTTCATTCTGTCAGCGATAAATGCGGCCCAAGGTATTCCAGCAGTTGCAACTCCCACAATCACATCCACATTTTTATCAATCTTTTCAACAAATGCCTCTACAATTGTATCTCTATTATGTGAAAATCCTAATACATAACGATTATCACAATAAATTGGACTCTTTATTCCAGATGCAAATGTAAAAGGCTCTCCTACATTGATTTTCACTGCCTTTACATCAAATAATGCTTTTGCCACTTTTTCTTCCAATGTTAAATTAGCCATTTTACCATTTCCTTTCAAATTTTGATTTTTGTTTTATTTCTAAACTATTTATTAGTTATTAACATACAAGTAGATGATTTATTCTGAAAATTTTACCTCTTTTCCTTTATGAATATCATTAATTTTCCCATTTTCATAAATAATTTTTCCATTTACAATTGTCATGGTGTTTTTCCCTTTTAATTTCCAGTTTTCATAAGGAGTCCAGCCACATTTTGATTCAATTGTGTCATCTACGCCGACAATCCAATCTTTTTGTGTATCAACTACAATTATATCGGCAAAAAAACCTTCCTGCAGCTTTCCTCTTTTTTCAATTTTCATTATTTTTGCAGGATTTTCACACATTAACTTTTGTATTGTTTCAAGTGATATTTTTCTTTCGTTGAAGGCGTTTATCATAAGTGCAAGTGAAGTTTCTACTCCTGGCATTCCTAACGTAATTTTTTCTAATTTTTCACTTATTAGATGTGGTGCGTGATCTGTTCCAATTGTATCAACTTCTCCTTGATTTATTGCCTCCCACAAAAATTCATTATCAGATTTTTCTCTTAATTCAGGCTTCATTCTCAGAAGCATTTTATTCCGCTCTGTACTTTCACGAATCTCAGTATTTAAAAACAAATGATGAGGCGTAACTTCAGCATAAATTGGATGCTCTTTTGTATTTAATTCTTTATTTTTCTTGGTACTTATAACTTTTTTTAATTCTTCCGCTGATGGAATATGACAAACATAAAGCCCTTTTCCATAATTTTTATTTAACTCTATTGCCTTGTCAATCATTTCATTCTCAGCATGAACTAGTACCAATTCAGAATTTTCAAATACCTTTCTCAAGATTTTATCATCTTCGATAAGCATCTCTCCAGTTGTTACATTCATAAAAATTTTTACTGTATTTGCTTCACTATTTTTCAAAACTTCTTTTATTTCCTCAATGTTATCATTTTTACTTCCACCAAAATGGAATCCAAAATTCACAATTGACTTTTTACTCGCTAATTTTTTCTTTTCCAGCAAATTTTCCAACGTTGTGGTCGTAGGAATCGTGTTTGGCATATCATAAAAAGTCGTAATACCAGCTTTGGCACACGCACGTGAACCAGTTTTAAAATCTTCTTTGTAGATAATTCCTGGTTCTCTCATATGCGTATGCACATCAATAACTCCTGGCATTATTAATTTTTCTTCAACATCAATGATTCTGATATTTTCATTATTTTTAAATCTACTTTCATCAATATTTTCAGAAATTTTTTCAATAATTTCATCATTTATCAAAATTTCAATTTTATTTCCAAAAACATCAATGCCATTTTTTAGAATGATAATCTTGTTATCTTCCATGTTTTACTCCTAAGTTTTATAGATATACTCATATTTCCTTAATACTGTATTTTTTATCTTCCTTCTAAACTTTTTAGTAATCTTTCCATTTTTAAAATCTGAAAATCTAATTTTTCATCTAATGTCATATTTTTTTCTTTATTTCTTTTAGCTTTTGCTTCTAATCTTCTTTCTTGTTCTGGAGTAAGTCTTTTAGTTTTTGGTGCTTCCTTTTGAACTTGTTTTGGTGCTTGATTTGTTTCTTTTGTTTCTTCCGCTTCTTGTTCTTGTGATTGTTTTAATTCTGTTTCTGTGTTTTCTGTATTTTCCGTTTCATTTGTTTTTACCTCATCTTGAGTCTGTTTTACATCCTCAATTTGAGTTTTTTCAACTTTAACATCTGTATTTTCACTATATCCTAACTGACATACTGCCAAAATTCCCAATGTTAATAACAATAAATTTTTTTTCATAAATTTTCTCCTTATTTTTTTAAATTTTGTACACTCTATTTTAATACAGTTATCTTTGAATTGTATTTATTCTATTCTAAAATTTGATTTTTTTTATTACTTTAATTTTTTATTTTTTTGAAACAATCCTTTATAATGCTTCTGAAATTTCCTCCAAAATTAATTTTGCACTTTCTGATGGATTTGCAGCCCTAGTTATTGGACGTCCAACTACAAGAAAATCTACCCCTTGTTTTATCGCATCTGCTGGCGTCATAATTCGTGTCTGGTCATCATTACTTTTCCCATCAGCATTTAATGTAAATTTAGGACGTACTCCAGGACAAACTGTTACGAATTTCTCTCCTAATTTTTCCTTTACACCTTTTGCCTCCTGTGGTGAACACACAATTCCATGCATTCCATTGTTTCTAGCAAGTGTTGCAAGATTCAAAACAATTTCCTCTAATTTCAAGTCACTTTTAAACATTTCAAAAATGTCATTTTCTCCCAAGTTTGTCAAAATTGTCACTCCAATTAAAAGGCTTTCTGATTTACTTTCTTTTACCAATTCAGCAACTTCTCTCATAGTTTTGCTTCCATTTGAACAATGAATATTAAACATAAACACATTTTTTTTAATAGCATTCGCACAAGCCATTTTCACAGTATTCGTAATATCATGAAATTTCAAATCCAAAAATACCTTTTTCCCCTTTTCGTGCAAATAATCTATTAATTTTCCGTCTGTATTAAGATAGCTCTCAAGCCCGACTTTATACATCGAAATATTATCTCCAAGTTTCTCTACAAGTCTTTTTGCATCTTCCATATTATTATAATCTAATGCAACAAATATTCTGTCTTTTGCTCTCTCATCAATTCTAGCCATTTTAATCTTCCTTCCCTTTAACTTCTTTTATTTCAAACATTCCCATAAAAATTAGAATCAAAATTTCTAAAATAAATATTGGAATTGCAATAAAAACAGCTGTTTGATGTATATTCATAATTAACAATGCCATTAGAATCTGAAAGGCAAAAGTAATTCCCCATGCTTTAAAATGAAGTGTTATTCTGTAGTTTTGATTATCTGATTCCACATTTATAACTTTTTTAGGAGTTTTTATTAAAAAATTATTGAATACTTGAAGCGTTTGTTCTCTATAATCTACATTAATTTCTGTTTTTTCATTAAATTTTACTTCTACAATTTTTTCATCATTTATTTTTAATTTAAACCTATCTCCTGCACCGTTAGGAGATATTTTTGATTCTATGATTATTTTAGGCATCTCTTTTCCTTTCTTTAATAAACTATTTTTAAATTAACTATTGAATTTTTATTTCATCTTCCAAAATTACTTTTTCACAATAAAAACATTTATATTTCGATTTTTTTTTCAAATTGTTTTTATTTAAATTTTCAGAATCTTCTTTTATATGAATAAATTTTACTTCAATATTTTCGTGATTTGAAATACATTTTGAATTATTGCATTTCATATTTTTTATATAATTGATATTTTGGGAATTCTTATATTCTGTATCTTGATCGAAAAACTCTTTATTTTTACCTAATACAGTCATCATCATAGACTGCCTTACTGGAATACCATTTTTGGCCTGCTTAAAATATAGTGCGTATTTTGTATCATCTAAATCTGTTTCAATCTCATCTACTCTTGGCAAGGGATGAAGAATTATCATATCTTCTTTACATTTTCCGACTATATTTTCACGATTTATAACATAAATCCCTTTTACTTTCTCGTAATCCTTAATATCTGGAAATCGTTCTTTCTGAATTCTGGTCATATAAAAAATATCAATTTTATCAAGACAGTCCCTAAAATCTTCTAAAATCTCATATTTTATTCCATTTTTTTTCAAATCTTCCAGTAAATATTCAGGCATTTGCAATGACTGTGGTGCTACAAAATACATTACTGATGGATTAAAGTGTGTCAGTGCTTTTGCAAGTGAGTGAACTGTTCTTCCATATTTCAAATCTCCAACAAATGCTATTTTTAAATTTTCAAGTGTTCCTTTTTCATCAAGAATTGTATATAAATCAAGTAAAGTCTGGCTAGGGTGCTGATTTGATCCGTCTCCTGCATTAATCACAGGCTTTTTTGAAATTTCTGAGGCAAGTTTTGCCGCTCCATCAAGTGGGTGCCTTACAACAATTAAATCTGAATAGCTTTCTACCATTTTGATTGTATCAGTGAATGATTCTCCTTTTTGAACAGACGACTGTTCTACAGGCGGTAATGAGAGAATATTAGCTCCCAATCGCATTGCTGCTGATTCAAAAGACATTTTTGTTCGTGTACTTGGTTCAAAAAATAATGTTGCAATTATTTTTCCATGTAAAAATTTTAATTTCTTCTCTTCCGAACAATCTTCAATCTTTCTTGCCAACTCTAAAATATCAAGAATTTCCTTTTTTTTCATATCATTCATAGAAATAATATTTCCCACAGCTATCTCTCCTCGCAATTGAATATTTTCAAATAATTTTCTCAAATTTATGATAGCAAATTTTATTATTATTTGCAAACTTTTCTTTTTATAAAAAAAATCAGAAGTTAATCTAATTTGTCAGATATTTTCTTCCGATTTTTTATTTATATTTTAATTTTCATCAACTTTATATTTCAAGACTCTAGTTGCATTCAATACAGCAAGCAAGGCAACACCAACATCTGCAAATACAGCTTCCCACATTGTTGCATCCCCAAAAAGCCCCAGAATTAGAACTATTAATTTTACAGCAAATGCTAAAGTAATGTTTTGCCAAACAATTGTTTTAGTTTTTTTGGCTATTTTCATAGCAGTTACAATTTTTGAAGGTTCATCGTTCATTATTACAACATCGGCAGCTTCGATGGCGGCATCACTTCCGACACCTCCCATTGCGATTCCAATATCGGCTCTGGCAAGCACAGGAGCATCATTTATTCCATCTCCTACAAATACAACCTTCCCTTTTTCACTTTTAGTCTTGTAAATTTCTTCCAGTTTTTCAACTTTCTCATTTGGAAGCAGCTCAGCAAAAACTTTGTCAATTCCAAGTTTTTGAGCAATATTTTTACCAATTGCATTGTTATCGCCAGTAAGCATTACAATTTCCTTAATTCCGTTTGCTTTCATTCCCTTAATTGCTTTTGGAGAATCTGCTTTTATTTCATCAGAAATTAGAATATTTCCGATATATTGCCCATCAAACGCAATGTAAATTACAGTTCCTAGATTTTCTTTTTCAGTAAATTTAATATTTTCCAAGTTCATCAATTTAGAATTTCCAGCCAAAATCTGATGGTTATTTATGTTAGCTTTTATTCCAAATCCTGAAATTTCTTCAAAATCTTTTATAATACTTTCATCAATTTTTGTAGCAGAATTTTCATATTCAGAAACTATTGACTGTGCAATAGGATGATTTGAAAATTTTTCAATATGTGCAGCATATTTTAATAGTAAAGATTGTGTCAAATCAGTTTTATTATTTTCAAAATCATTTATTTTTACATTATTTTCAACGTTTATTTCAGTAACTTTGAAGAGACCTTTTGTCAAAGTTCCAGTCTTGTCCATAACGACACTTTCTATATCATTCAGTGCTTCTAGATAATTTGCACCTTTTACCAGAATCCCATGTTTTGAAGCACCACCAATTCCACCAAAAAAACCTAATGGAATAGAGATAATCAAAGCACATGGACAAGATACAACAAGGAAAATTAAAGCACGATAAATCCAGTCTGTAAATGTTGCGCCTGAAATTAACAATGGAGGGAAAATTGCCATAATTAAAGCTGTTATTACAACTGCTGGAGTATAATATTTTGCAAATTTTGTAATAAAGTTTTCTGTTTTTGACTTTTTACTGCTGGCATTTTCCACCAAGTTAAGTATTTTGGAAACAGTTGATTCTGAAAATACTTTTGCAACTTCAATTTCCACAAGCCCCGTTTTATTTATAAATCCACTTAGGACGTTGTCTCCTGTTTTTGCTTCACGAGGAAGTGATTCTCCTGTTAGTGCAGAAGTGTCAAAAGCTGAATTTCCATTTATAATTCTTCCATCCAAAGGTACTTTTTCTCCTGGTTTTACTACAATAATGTCAGCGACTTTTATTTCTTCAGGATTTACTTTTTTTATTCCATTATCAGTTTTAAGATTTGCATAATCAGGACGAATGTCCATTAACGCTATAATAGATTTTCTTGAATTATTAACTGCAATGCCTTGAAACAGTTCCCCAAGCTGATAGAACAGCATAACAGCCACACCTTCAGGATATTCTCCAATAGCAAATGCACCAACTGTAGCAATAGCCATCAAAAAGTTTTCGTCAAAGACTTGACCCTTCAAAATATTTTTTACAGCAGACAGCAGCACATCACCACCGATTATGAAATAACTTATTAAAAATACAGCTAATTTAGGAATAAATAGAGTTTTTGGAATAAAAATTCCTAAAACAAATAAAATTCCACCAGTTAATAATTTTTTCTTTATTTTATCAGTATCCTCTTCTCCATGAGCGTGACTATGATCATGGGAGTGAGCGTGTGCATGAGAATGTGAGTGACTATGGCTGTGAGCATGAAGCTTTTTAGTAGAAATCTTTACTCCGTCCTTAATTTTACTTACCTCATCTTGAATAAATTTCACCAGTTCATCTTGTGAAAAATTCTCAGATTCTATAATAACTCGTTTTCCAAGGAAATCAACAGTAGCTGCCTTAATCCTTTGCAATGTATTTAATTTACGTTCAATCTTAGCAGCACAATTTGGGCAGTCTACCCCATCAATAAACAATGTGCATTCATTAGTTTTCATGAACTTAACCTCCATTTTTTATTTATCAAATTTATTTTATTTAAACGTATGAACATTTATTCATATATTTATTTTACTATATTTAATATTTATTGTCAATATATTTTTTACATAAGTTTAAAGTTATTTTATTAGGGTGTATTACAATATTTCAGCAATTATTTTAATAAAAATTAAACGTTCTAATCAAAAAAAAAAAAAAAAATGAAAGGGTACTGTTAGAATAGTGTGATATAATTCATTAAATTTTATTATGAAAATTATATTATAATTTAATTTGATAAATATTGGAGTTATCATGATAAATTGTAAATATTGAAGGAAAAATGAGTGTTTTTTAACTAAAAAAATAATTTGATGTTTGAAGATATTAAGCGAAAAAACTAAAAATCAAATTTGAAAACAGCTTTTGTTTTACTAAACTTTAATATAATTTAAAATTTTGTAATAAAATAATTTTAATAAAAATAGGAGGTATTAAAATGAGATGTTATTTTTTTGAAAAAAATTCAAAAGTGCAAAATTATCTAGGAAAAGTAATGATGTTAGTAGCAGCTCTTATGATAAGCACGATTTCATTTGGAGTAAAATTGGGAACGGTAAAGGGGCTTTCAAGATTGAGTAATTATAATAAACTTAAAGATATTGATGTAAATGCTATAACAAATCTTCAGATAAGCAAAAATGGAGAAGTAATTAATCCTAGTACAAATTTTGCTGGAGTTGGAATTGCTAATCACAAAGGAAAGATAATAGGAGTTTACTTTTATAAAAATGGAAAACAGAATGGAAAAAGTTATGTTTACTATGATAATGGACAAGTTTATTTGGAAAATGAAATCAAGAATGAAAAATATGAAGGGGAAGGAAAGTCATACTATGATGATGGGCAACTACAATCAGCAAGAATTTATAAAGATGACATAATACTACTTTTAAAGAAATATAAACATGACGGAAGTTTAGATTTTACATATACCCAAACTTCTGGATATAATGGAATAATGACATATCATAAAAGAGAAGGAAATATTGAAACTGTAGAAAAAGTTGAGGCTTCATATAGAGAAAAAAATGAAGGACGTGTTTTAGTTGTATCAATTATATTTACTAAAAATGGGGCATTTCAAGTTTATAACAATAAAGGAAGATTGATTCGGGATGGAGTTTATAGAAATGATGAGATTGTAACTTCAAATAAAGTGGACAAATTTTCAGGATTTATTTTGCAGGATGGAACTTATAAAGTGAATGTTGAGGATAGAGACTACTTTTTCCAGACATTGAAGGATTTCAAAATGAAAGGATTAACTGAAGAATTTTATAAGGGAACTGTTGAACTTTTCGGGAGCAAGCCTTACTGTTCTTCAATAGGAATGTTATTTGTTCACTATCGTATATTTAAAGATGATCCTGTTACAGATATTATAGGCTCATATTTATTAAAAATATCTAGAGATGCCAAGAAAACTGCAAAGAAATATACTGAATTAAATGACAACGATTTTCTTGTGAAATACTACAAGACTAATTGCAAGGTTCCTTCTGAAAGCAAGTTAAGTTTTGTTGAAAACTTGGAAGTTTCTAAAGAATTTGAATCTAACAGGAATCCAAAAGAAATAAGGGAATTTTTTAAAAATCCTGTAATTAAGTAAGATAAATTGTTTTTAAATTATGGTTTTTATAAATTAGAAACATATCATAAATAGTTAGGAACAATATTATTAAAATACAAATATTCAGAAAGGAAGTGTAAAACTTTATGAAAAAATTAGGAGTAGCAATTCTTATGCTCGCTTTTATAATATCTTGCGGCAATAAGAAAGATGAAACTGGAAATGGTAAAAATTCTGCAACTGCCAGCACAGTTAAACAGGAGAAAATACAAAATCCACAGGGGCCGACGGTTGCGTTAAATCAGGCGGACTTTAAGATAGAAAATGACTTTATTTACTATCAGGGGAATATTTTTACTGGTAAAGTTACATTTGATAATAACGTTAAAAGCGGGTATATTCATGTAAGTAATGGGAAAATTGAAGGGGAAGCAGAAATAAACTATAAGTTAAGTGGAATGAAGAGAAATGAAGTTTATAAGCAGGGAAACCTGATTAGTTTTTCTGTAACAGAAAATGGTGTAACTACTGAAATTGGTTTGACTGCTGATTCTAATTCAAATTCATATATGTCAAAAAAGACTCCTGCCACAGTTAATACAAAGTATGGAAAAAATTCGTATTTTATAAATCTTGAAAATGCGACAGGAAAAATGGAAATAAATGGGAAGATTTTTGATAATCTGAATGCGGATGTGGAAGAGGAAAATGTGCAGTCAATAAGTTCAATAATTTCCGAAAATGGCGGAAATTATAAAGTTACGTATATTTATGATATGGCACAAGGAAAAATTGTTGAGAAAAAATATAAAATGGATTCTAAGAGTGATAAAAGCGAAGTATTGTCTGAAATACGGGAACTTGCTGATATTAATATGGAATTTAGCAATGGAATGAGAATGTTTAGAGAGTTGCTTGATTCTTCGACTGCAGCATCTCAAATGCCACAAAATGCCACTGTAACTCCACAACCTGCTCCAGCTCCTCTAAATACAGCGACACAGCCTCAACCTGCTCCAAATGGACAAGACGACGACTTGGCACTTTTGGACAGAGTATACGATGAAGTAATGCACAAAAATAATACAGCGATATTGAATACTTTTTCTAAAGAAAAGATAGGATATATAAGAAATACAATGTTTGCTAAAAAAGGGTATAAATTTAAAAATCCGAAATATGCAAGTTATTTTTCACAAAAAAGCTGGTATAGGGGCTTATATGACAGTGATGAAATATTAAGCCCAGAAGAAAAAAGATTTGTTCTTATATTGAAAGAAAAAGAATAGTCGTAGCTTTTCAATTCAAATTTTAAAATAATTTTACTATATTTAGGAGGAAAAATGGATAATAATAAAAATATAAATGATACAGAGAACAATGCAAATAATTCTGTAGGAAACAACATAAATAATCAGAAGACAGGCAGTTTAATACAAGTTGGGGAAATAAAACTGCTGTTCTGGCTAAGTGCGGTAATTTTTGGAGTGCTGGCATTTGTGCTTGTAAAGCTGTTTGGTATTCTTGGACATATTAGTGGCGGAAATTTTGGAGGGTTGTTAGGTGAAGCACAGGGAGCGTACAATTCGCTGGGATTGATAATGGTTGTACTTATTGTTTTTGGAGTTGCAAATATAATAAATATTGTTGCTGTATTTAAGATAAGAAGTGATGCGTTGCAATCAAATATTATAGGAAAAATGAAACTTCCGAATTATGAAAATCCGTTTAGGCTGGCAATCTGCCAATTTGGAATAATTATTTTGGTTATACTTGGAAAACTGGGAATTGCGGATATATTTGGAAATCTGATTATAGTTTTATATCTGATTGGAATTTTAGGATGTCTTGTTTTTTCTTTTATGACGTTATTAAAAAATTATCCCATTGTATTTGATAAGACTGGTAATGCGGCTAGTGCGGCTAACAATGTGCCTGTTAGAAACAACACCGATAATTTTGCCAATACAGTTAATAATAAAAATGTTGAAAATAATATAAATAATGTTCAAAATCATATTCAAGGAAATGAAAATATTTCAGTTGCAAATAATCCTGCAAGTAATTTTAATAATAATTCACAAAAGGGATTTTTGGATAATCTTATGGCAAAAGATAATGCTGAAAATAAACTTTTTTTGAAAATAATATTCTGGTTAAGCGTTATCGTGTCGGCTATGCTGCTTTACGGCGGAATAAAAGCAAACGGATTAAATTCAAATGCAAAGGATTTTGCGAATAATGCCAGTTCAGGAAGTTTGGAAGGTATGTTTAATTCGGGAGTAAAAACTCTTGGAGAGGGAATGGGATTTTTATCGCAGGCAAAAACGATGCAGGGGATAATGAACTTAATTATGATTGTTGTAATTGCTGTTTCTGTACTGATTTACCTGAAAGCAAAAAAGGAAAATAATATTCAGAAATTAAAAAATCTAAATTATTACTTTATTGGCGGACTAATAATTTTTGGACTACTGGAAATGTATTCAGTAAATGGCGTTATAAAGGCTCTTACTTCAATTTCAGGTGCATTTGGAGCATTGACAGGCTCAGCACCAAATTTTGGGCTGGTAAAAATTTCGATAATTGGAACATTTATAGCGGCTCTAGGTTCAGTGGTAACCAATTATCTCTTTGTTTTTAAAGGGAAAAATATAGAAACTAACGATATAAAATCTGAGATTAATACAGGAATAGAAAAAATAAACGCATTGGATCCTGAAAAAAAGAAAAAATATAAAGCCATCGGATTGGGAGTTATCGGATTAATTGCAATATATTATATATGTGCAAACTTTATATTCTTAAATACTTTTGATGTAAGCAAATACTATACAGTCCAAATTGACGGAGTTTCAGGAAAAGCTGTGGCGACAACTGTTGTAAATCCTAATTCTCCACTGGAAAAAATTACAGGAACTGGTAAAAAGCCAAGCAAAACTGATGAATTTGCAGAATCTGGACAAGTTAATTTTGTATTTTCTCAGGCAGAAGGGCTAAAAAATGGGGATGTAGTAGACGTTACAGTAGAATACGACAAGGAAACAGCAAAACGTATGAAAATCCGCACAAAAAACACAAAATTCAAAGTAAAAGTTGAAGGGCTTCCAGAATACGCCACAGAAGCAAATCAAGTAAAAGACTTGAAAAATTATGTAACAAAAGTGGCACAAAAAGAACTTGAAAAGAAAGTGGAAGCAGACAAATACAATAACTTTAATTTATCAAATATATATTATAAGAAAAACGAAGATGGAAACTTGGAAATCAAATATTTCATCCAAAAAACTACAACTGGCTTTTTTGCAGGCGAAAGTTTTGAAGCAATCAGAATAGGAAACATTGTTCTTGACAAAAATAAAAACATCGTTTCTTATGAAAATTTAAAGCCTAAAAATAGTTATAGCGGAGATCAGTACAATAATTTGGCTGAAGTGGAAGCAACAATGGCTTCGGAAGGGTTTACGATATTAAATTAATTTTATAAAAATAAAAATATATAAGAGAGGAAAGTGATTTTTTATGAAAAAAATGATTTTATTATTAGGAGTTATGTTAAGTTGTGTGGCATTTGCAGGATATGAACAGGATGTATTAAAAAAGATGACTCCGATAGAAAGAAAATTAAGAGCGGAAGCAGATGGCGAGCCATTGGGAATAGCAGTTGATATACTGGATAAATTGGATAAGTCCTGGAAAGCAGAAATGAATAAAATTTATAACTTGTATTCAAAAAAAGTTTCTGAGTCGGAAAGAAAAAAACTTGCACTAGAACAAAAAAATGTAGAAAAAAAAGTTGTTAATCTTGATAAGGAAAGAATAGAATCAAAAGGTTTTGGAAATGGTGCAATTATAGAGTTTCTTAATGACACAACAGAAATTTATAAAAATAGAACTCTTGAGTTGGCAAAAAGATATGATAAATTAAATAAAAATAATAAAAAATAACATTACAAAGGAAGTGAAAAAATGGAAAATTACAACAATCAAAATCAAGGAAATGAAATCGTAGTAAAAGAAAGAAAAAAATATAGCAAGGCAGCATACTGCATTTTAGTTTTACTTTTTGGAGGAATCGGAATACATGCATTTTATGCTGGAAAAGTAATACAAGGGATAGTATTTCTTATATTTGGTTTAATAGGAATAATACTTACTCCAATTTTTGGAATAGGCCTTTTTATAATGGTACCTATCTGGATAATAAATATCATTCAATTGATAATGGCTTTGTCTAAGCAGTCAGATATGTACGGAAGGATTAGTTAGAAAATAAAAATATATAAGGGAAGTGATATTAGTGAAGAAAAATATAATAGCAGTCTTAATAGCAATGTTATTTATGGTATCGTGTGGCTCAAAGGCTAAAGTTGACAGTTCAAAATGTATTAAGAATACTGAAGACATTCAAAAAAATTTAAAAGAATTTTTGGAATCTTCAAACAGTGGAAGTTTATTTGATAAAAAAAAGAATAGGGATGTTGAAAAAGAATACAATGAGTTTATTAAAGCATATTCTACTCTAGGATGTGCCTTAAATTCAGAAAATATAAATCAACGATTTACAGAGTTTGAAAATTATAATCATAAAAAAAATGGTGAAAATGAATTAATGGATAACGAAAAGGCAACTGGGTTACTTTATACATTGAGAATGTATAAAATCATGATTGCTAATAATCGATTTAATGCTGCTGAGGAAGCTAGCGAAAAAGTCAAAACTGAACTTGAAAATATGGAGGAAGAAATAAAAAAAGTATCGCCAGATAAAGTTGGAACTGAAACAGTAAAGGCATATAATGAAATTACACCACTACTTAACAAAAAAATAATTGAGAAATCGCCTAAAGAATTGATAAATCTATATTATATGTATTCGTTGGTATTAAAAGGAATATATGATATGTAATGTACACAACTAAGTCAGATAATAGTAATTTTATTAAAAAGAAAAGTGCAAAATAGAATTAGGAGAAAGTTAATTGAATTAATTAAAGCAAATAAAAACAAAAAATGAAAGGAAAGGGATTTTTTATGAAAAAAATGATTTTATTATTAGGAGTTATATTAAGTTGTGTGGCATTTGCAGGATATGAACAGGATGTATTAAAAAAGATGACTCCGATAGAAAGAAAATTAAGAGCGGAAGCAGATGGCGAGCCATTGGGAATAGCAGTTGATATACTGGATAAATTGGATAAGTCCTGGAAAGCAGAAATGAATAAAATTTATAACTTGTATTCAAAAAAAGTTTCTGAGTCGGAAAGAAAAAAACTTGCACTAGAACAAAAAAATGTAGAAAAAAAAGTTGTTAATCTTGATAAGGAAAGAATAGAATCAAAAGGTTTTGGAAATGGTGCAATTATAGAGTTTCTTAATGACACAACAGAAATTTATAAAAATAGAACTCTTGAGTTGGCAAAAAGATATGATAAATTAAATAAAAAATAATATCACAGAAAGGAGAATGTTGTGCCTGAAAACTTTATTTTAAATATTTTTAACAAATATTTGAACTTTTTGATTTCAAATTATTTTTCAATAATGGAATTTTCTATAATAACAAAAATTATTGTACTGGCTATTATTGCGTTATATTTTTATGGGATAGTTGAATCAATTAAATTTAAACCTATTGAAGGCGTTACAAAGGGGAAAGTTTGGATAACTTATGCTATGCTTTATGGACTTTTTGGTATAGCAGTTGGGATATTTTTATTTTTTGTTGCAGGAGCCGTATATATAGTTGCATATATTATTCTTGGAGAATTTGCCAGATTAAATTGGCCATTTAGAGATATAGGGCGCGTAGTAATATTATCTTCATCTCTATTTGGAAGTTATAGTATTTTTATGGTACAAACTGAAGAGTATTTAACTGATAAAAAAAATATTGGAAGAGAAGAAGCTACAACTACAAAAAAATATATACTTTTACTTTTGAAAATGATTGGAACAGCAATTTTAATAGTGGTTGCATTACCATTAGTATTGATGGGGGTAGCACTTTATTTCTTATTTAAATTTTTAGGAATTACAAGTTTTTATATACGAGATAAACAAGATAGCGAAACTCTAAGTACATATGAACTACAAAGAAATAGAGGTGTGCATCCTGATAGAAGAATAATTACTGAAAAAGAAGCAAAAGAAATTAAAGAAAGGCAAGAAGCTAAAAGAAAAAATTTTGAGTAAAAATAAATTTTTAGAGTAGAATAAAAAAATATAATTATAAAGCAAAGAACGAAAGGGATTTTTTATGAAAAAAAACTAATTTTAACAACATTAATAATGTTGTTTGCAGTAACAATTCCAGCAAAGGCAGACTTCTGGAAAAAACTGAAAAATGCAGTAACTGGAACAGGCAGTTCATCATCTTCATCAAACAGTTCTGGGAAAACTGGAGGAACTAGGGGATATTTAATAACAGATGATTATGGAACTAAAATCATTGTAAATCCTTTTGATAAAAATGATTATCAATATGAAAGCGATATATATTCGAGAGAAAGAAAGGCTATATATAAACATAGAGATTTGCAAGGAACAGGAACTAAAGTAAGTTATATAGAGTGCAGAATAATACCAGGAGGATTTTTATACGAAATAGGACGTAGGTCGTTTTATGGATATGTCGAATTTCCAGTATATGAAATTATAGATTTTATCGATAAGCGATATGTACTTGGATGTTTTTCAAGAGATAAATCAGGTAAAGAAAAGGAAATTAGTGGTGACATATATTTAGATTATAATTTAGCCATGCATATTTGGGACAATCAACTGACAGTAACTACGTTGGCAATGAAAAATGGTAAAGCGGAAGATGGACAACGTGCTTGGTTTGATTCGACAAATCCTGAAGCTGAAATCTTTATTAATGGGAAAAAATTTAATTAATTTTAAACTTTCGTATTATAAAAAATAATATTTTTAGGACAAATCTTTTGACATTGGAGGATTATTGGGGAATCTAGTGTTAGAAAGGTTTGTCTTTTTGATTTTTATAAAAGTTGATATTGACTTTTTATAATTTGACGGATATATTATAAAATTTATTAAAAAATTAAAAAACAAAGAGTAAAAAATTCTTGACAATATATGTTATATCATATAAAATATAAAAGGGGAGGGGAAAATATGAGTAATTTTATTGTAGAATTTTTTGAAAAATCTGATGGAACTTATCCAGCAGAAGAGTTTATTTTATCTCAGGATTTAAAAATGAAATCAAGACTATATCGTACATTGGCTGTGCTAGAAACAGATGGAAATAATATCAGAGAGCCTTATTCCAAATTTTTAGGAGATGGCATTTATGAAGTGAGAGTGCAGCAAGGAAATAATATAGCGAGAGTTTTATATTTTTTTGTAGTAAACAGAAAGATTACTTTGACGAATGGTTTTATAAAAAAATCTCAAAAAACACCAAAATCAGAGATAAATAAAGCAAAAAAATTTCGTTCTGAATATCTGAATATGAAAAGGAGTGAAGAAAATGAGTAGATATTTTAGAGATTCTTTGAATGAACAGTTAAAAGATGAAGAATTTAGAAAAGAATATGAGAGTCTTGAGGCTGAATTTCAGATTATAAGAGAAATTATTGCGGCAAGAAAAGATAAAAATATTACGCAGAAGGAATTGTCGGATTTGACGGGGATAACACAGGGAGATATAAGCAAAATTGAAAATGGAAATGCCAATCCTTCACTAAAAACATTGAAAAAGCTGGCAGCTGCGTTTGGTAAAAAATTAGTAATTTCATTTGAATAATTTTAATTAATAATAACTTTAGGAGGGAAAAGATGGCATTAGAAAAGGTAAATTCGCCAGAGGACTTGAAAAAATTAAGTAGAGAAGAGCTGACTGTATTGGCACAGGATATTAGGGATGCAATGCTTCACAGAGTTAGCAATAAAGGGGGACATGTGGGACCTGACTTTGGAGCAGTTGAGTTAATAATTGCGTTACACAAGGTATTTAATTCACCTGTTGATAAATTTGTATTTGACGTTTCACACCAATGTTATCCGCATAAAATTATTACTGGGAGAAAATTTGGATTTTTAGATTTGGATAGATATTCAGAGATTTCGGGGTATACCAATCAAGATGAAAGCGAGCATGATTTCTTTAAAATCGGACATACTTCGACCTCTGTGAGTTTGGCGACTGGACTTGCTAAAGCGAGAGATTTACGTGGTGTAAAAGAAAATATAATTGCGATTATTGGGGACGGTTCTCTTAGTGGCGGAGAAGCATTTGAAGGGCTTAATGTAGCTTCTGAACTTAATACAAATATGATTATTATTGCAAACGATAATGATATGTCGATTGCTGAAAATCATGGAGGGCTTTACAAAAATTTAAAAGAATTAAGAGAAAGTAATGGACAGTCTCAAAATAATTATTTTAAATCATTAGGACTTGACTATATTTATGTGGATAAAGGAAATGACTTGGAAGCTTTGATAGAAGTTTTTGAGAAAGTAAAAGATATTAATCATCCAATAGTTGTTCACGTTCATACTCAAAAAGGAAAAGGTCTGCCTTACGCTGAAAAGGATAAGGAAACTTGGCACTATGGAATGCCTTTTGATCCAGAAACAGGAGAAAAACGTAATTCTTATTCTGGCGGATTGAGTAATGATACTGCTGAATTTTTGATGGATAAAATGGAAAAAGATTCGACAGTAGCTGTTGTAACTTCTGGAACACCAACTGTTTTAGGATTTACAAGGGATAGAAGAGAAAAATTTGCAAAACAGTTTATTGATGTCGGAATTGCAGAAGAGCAGGCTGTAGCGATGATTTCTGGAATGGCTAAAAATGGGGGAAAACCAATATATGGAGTTTTTAGCACATTTATTCAAAGAACTTACGATCAGCTTTCTCAAGATTTAGCAATAAATAATAATCCAGCTACAATTCTTATTTTCGGCGGAGGACTAGGTGGAATGAGTGATGTTACTCATTTATGCTGGTTTGACATCTCATTAGTGTCAAATATTCCAAATATCGTATTTCTAGCTCCAACAAGCAAGGAAGAATATTTCGCAATGCTAGACTGGTCAATTGAATACAAAGGGCATCCAGTTGCAATAAGAGTGCCTTCTCAATTGTCAGAAGATACAGGAAATGTACAAAAAGATTTTAGCGACTTAAATAAATATCTTGTTACTGAAAAAGGAAAAGGTGTAGCAATCTTAGGGCTAGGTAACTTTTACAAATTAGGAAAAGAAGTAAAAGAACTTTTAAAAGAAAATGGAATTGATGCAACATTGATTAATCCAAGATATGCTTCAGGGCTTGACGAAACATTATTAAATGAATTAAAGGCTGAGCATAAATTAGTTGTTACACTAGAAGATGGTGTAATTGACGGTGGATTTGGAGAAAAAATTGCAAGATTTTATGGCACTTCTGATATAAAAGTATTAAATTACGGTATCAAAAAGGAATTTACCGATAGAGTCGCTCCAGATGTGGCGTTTAAAAATAATAGATTAACAAAAGAGCAAATTGTGGAAGATATTTTAAAAATTGTAAAATAATTAATTTAGAATTTATATGAAATAAAATCAGAAATGACTTTTTGAAGGATTTTCTGATTTTTTTATATTCTTTCTTTTTCTTAAAAATCAAAATTGTATTTCAAAAAAAAATTGATATACTTGTTTTATAAAATTAAGTTTATAAAAGTTAAATAAAACAAAAGTTTCGAGAAAATAGTATAATTTTCAAGTTTGTTTTTAAAATAATAAAGCGAGGAATAATATGAAAATAAAAAAATATGAAATAAATTTTGAAGAAATAGATAAAAATTAAATAAATACAAAGAAATAAAACTTAATGAACATTTATTGAAACAATTAAGAGAGGATCTAATAATAAAATGGACATACAACAGCAATGCAATTGAAGGAAGTACTTTTACATTGATGGAAACAAAAGTTCTGCTGGAAGATGGGATAACTGCTGGTGGGAAGACTATGAGAGAACATCTTGAAATAATAGGGCATGCTGAAGCCATTTATTATTTGGAAGAAATTATAAAAGATGATACGGAACTATCAGAAAAAGAGATAAGAAATATTCATAGTTTAGTAACAAAAGGCATTGAAAATATAAATCCGGGACAGTATCGAACAGTTCCAGTCTATATAAGCGGTGCAGAGCATATTCCACCACAGCCTTACATGATACTTCCTGAAATGGAAAAATTAATGTTATGGTATAGAAATGAGGCAAATGAGTTGCATCCGATAGAAAGAGCGACTATTTTACACGGTGAATTTATCAAAATACATCCATTTTTAGATGGAAATGGAAGAACTTCCAGACTGCTTCTAAATTTTGAACTTATGAAAAATGGCTATCCTCCGATAATTATTGAAAAGTCGGAAAGAGCAATTTATTTTGAAAGTCTGGAAAAAGGTTCACTAACAGGTGACTGGACTGATTTTATACAGTTTGTTGCTAAAAAATGTGAAGAAAGAATTGATTTTATAAATTCATTTAAAGAAAAAGAAACAAAATAATAAAAATACAAAAAACGGGGCATAAAAACGCCCCTTTAATTATGTAAATTATAAAAATATATTATTTCATAATTCTCAATATTAGCCTCTCTTTTGCATCCTTCAAAATCTCATTAATTTCATTTTTTGAAATATTATTTGCTAAGATGATATAGTAATTTTCAATTTGATTTATTAGTTCAAATGGCGAATTTTCTATATCAAAATCATCTGAAACTCTTATATAGTAAGAATCTTTTACTGTATTTGAATCCACAATTTCAAATACTTTTGTAGAATTAAAGAAATAATCTGATTCAATATGGTTTCTTGTTACAATTTTTACGATGTCTGCAACTACAGCTGATGCAGTTGGATCCATTCCTGCACCTTTTCCATAAAATAAAGTTTTGTCTGTATAAGAACCTGTTGTTTCAATCGCATTGTAAACATCGTCAACTTTTGCTAAAATTTCACTATTTGGAATTAATGTTGGCTCTACTGAAATTTGTACTGATTTATCGGATAAAAGTTTTGAGCTTGCAATTAATTTTATAGTTGAGTTTAATTGGTTTGCTGAGAAGATATCAACTGTGCTGATTTCTCTTATTCCTGATAATTGCATATTTTTGAACTTGATTGAACCTCCATAGGCTAGTGAGGCAAGAATATTTATTTTATGTCCTGCATCAATTCCGTCTACATCATAAGTAGGATCAGCTTCCGCATACCCTTTTTCAGAAGCAATTTTTAGTGCTTCATCAAATGATAAATTATCTTCTTTCATTTTTGTCAAAATATAATTTGAAGTTCCGTTCATAATTCCACGAATTTCAGTAACTGTATTTGCAACTAGACTTTCCATCAAAGGTGTTACAATAGGAATCCCTCCACCAACAGCAGCTTCAAACAGGAATGAAACTCCATTTTCCTTTGCTAATTGAAATAATTCTACTCCATATTTTGCGATTAGTGCCTTGTTTGCTGTAACGACACTTTTCTTAGCTTGAAATGCTTCAATAATTATCTGTTTTGCAATAGTTTCCCCACCGATTAGCTCTACAACAATCTTAATTTCAGGGTCATTTAATATTTTTTTGTAGTCATTTATAAGAACTGATCTATCAAAATCAAATGAAAATTTACGTTCAATATTTAAATCACAAGCATATTTTACTTCAATATCAGCTCTTGACTTTTCAAAAATGCTTTCCTTTTCATTTGTTAATACCTTAAAAACTCCTTCTCCCACAGTTCCTAATCCAATAATTCCTATTTTCATATTTTCTAAAGTCCTCTCTTTTGGTTATTCTGATATTTTATTTCTGCTTAGCTGTCCATTTCAATGAATCTTTTATGAAGTGCATTTACTGCTTTTTCTACATCATTTTCATGAATAATGCAAGAAACATTGATTTCTGAGCAGGAAATCATATCTATATTTATATTATTTTCAGCAAGTGTATCAAATATTTCAGCAGTAGTTTCATAGTGACTTTTTAATCCAATTCCAACAACAGAGACTTTTGCGATTTTTTCTTCATACGAAACACCTTCAGCCCCAATATTCTCTTTTATCTGCTCCGAAATAGCCACTGCTTCCTTCAGATCGTCACTTTTTACAGTAAATGATATATTATTTAATTCTTTGTTTGCACTTGAACTTTGCAAGATTATATCCGTATTAATTTTTTCCTTAGCAAGTCTAGAAAATACTTTTGCAGCAATTCCTGGCTTATCAGGTACTCCAAAAAGTGTTATTTTCCCTTCATTTTTAGAAGAGGTAATACCAGCGATTTTTACTTTTTCCATAGCTTCTCCTTTTATGTCAATATTTTGATTTCCTATTTCATCAAATCCTTCTTCCCTTTGTACAATCGTTCCTTCAGAATCGTCAAATGATGAACGTAAATGTATTTTTATACCATATTTTGCTGCAATTTCAACTGATCTTGGATGCAGGACTTTTGCTCCTGAGGCAGCCAGTTCCAACATTTCCTGATAAGAAATTGTTTCCAGCTTTCTTGCATTTTTTACAATTCTAGGATCTGCTGTGTAAACACCGTCAACATCAGTATAAATTTCTACTTCATCAGCATTAAGAGCTGCTCCTAGTGCAACAGCGGTTGTATCAGAACCACCACGTCCAAGCGTAGTAATTTCATTATTTTCAGTAATTCCTTGAAATCCAGCAAATACCACTACATTTCCATCATTTAGTTTTTCCTGTATAATTTGTGTATCAATGTCAATAATTTTAGCTTTTGTATGCACAGATGTCGTTTTAAAATTAACTTGAAAAGCATTTAACGAAACAGCCTTTTCCCCCATATCAGCTACAGCAATCGCAAGTGACGCAATCGAAATCTGCTCTCCTGAAGTCAAAAGCATATCAAATTCACGTTTATTTGGCGAATCTGACAACTCATAAGCTCTTTTTATCAGCTCGTCAGTCCTTCCAGCCGGTGCAGAAACAACAACGATTACATCGTGTCCAGCCTTTTTATACTTTACAACTCTTTTAGCCACTTCCTTTACTCTCTCGGCATTTGCAACGGAAGTTCCGCCATATTTCTGTATAATTAAAGCCATATTACCTCCTATTTTTTCATAAAATTTAACTACTCTATAATATACTATTTTTTTTCATAAATTTCAATATTTTCATAAGCAAAGAATAACATATTCTAAATAAAAAAGCAAGGTAAATTCCAATATTTGTAAATATTGAAAGTATAAATTTTAAATATTTACAACAAAAAATTAATTTTGAATTTTTTTAGAATATTGACAAATATACATATATGTGATATAAATAACTGTCTAATAGAGACGCCCCATCTCTACATTTAGACTTCTTTCATACAAAAAAACGAGCACACGGCTCGTTTTTATTTTATAAATTAGCATTTAAACAAAAAATTAATAAAATTTAAAAAATTTATCATAAATATTTAGGAGAACGGAATCATAATATGAAAAGAGAAATAGCGATAATTGGAGGTGGCGCTTCAGGTTTTCTGACAGCGCGCTTCAGGTTTTCTGACAGCGATTACTGCAAAGAAAAATGGGAAAGATGTCGTCATTCTAGAAAGAAAGGACAGAGTTCTGAAAAAAGTGCTTACAACTGGAAATGGACGATGTAACTTGACAAATGTAAATGCTTCCAATAGAAATTATTTTGGAATTGAAAAAATGAAGCAGCCGATTGAGAAGATTTTGGAAAGTTTTACTTCACAAGATGCGATTAGATTTTTTGAAGATGAAGTTGGAATTATTTGCAATGAGGAAAATCGAGGGAAAGTTTATCCACTTAGTGGACAGGCTGCATCAATTGTGGATGGACTCAGATTTTATGCACAAAGTCTTGGAATAGAGATAATTACAGACTTTTATGTTACAAAAATTGAGAAGGAAATGTTTGATTTTAAGATAATATCTGAGGATAAAAGGCAGATAATTGCCAAAAAGGTAGTACTTGCAACTGGTGGAAAGTCGTATCCTGAACTTGGTTCGAACGGAAGTGGCTATGAGCTGGCAAAAAGCTTTGGACATACTGTTACAGAATTAACGCCTGTTATTGTGCAGTTGAAGGCAGAAAAAGAAAAAATTAAAGGTTTAAAAGGAATTAAGTCGGATGTGGAAGTTACAGCTTTTGGAGAAAATGTAAACGGTGAAAAAGAAAAAATTTGTACTTATGATGGAGAGTTGCTTTTTACAGATTTTGGAATTTCTGGAAATGTAGTTTTCAATATTTCGTATGTTTTCCCAATTTATAAAAATGTGGAATTTGAAATTGATTTTATGCCAAAATTTACTTATAATGAAATTTTTGAAATTTTAAAAAAACGTCGGACAATATTAAAGGATTTTACAATGGAACAATTTTTTAATGGAGTTGTCAATAAAAAACTGGGACAATTTTTGACAAAGTCGGCAGGAATTGAAAAATTATCGAAAAGTATAAATAAACTTACAGACAACGAAATTCGCAAAATTTGTACAACTTTAAAAAAATATAGAATAAAAATTATTGATACAAATGGCTTTAAAGCAGCTCAGGTTACCGCTGGCGGTATTCCTTTAAGTGAAGTAAATCTAGAAAATTTAGAATCAAAAAAAATTAAAAACCTTCATTTTGCTGGTGAAATACTGGATGTTTATGGTGAATGCGGCGGATTTAACTTACAATGGGCTTGGACATCTGGATATTTTTTAGGAGAAAATCTTTAAAAAAAATACTAAATGTTGCTAAATTAAATATATTAATAATAAATTTTATAAATTATTTACTTTTAACTCTATTGCTAAAATAGATTTATAGCAAATTTACTATTTAAAATGAAAAATAATGTTAAAAGCTTTTAAAAACAACTAAACTAATAAGGAGAAAAATGATTAGAATAAATAATATAAAAATGACTGTAAAACACAACGAAAATGATTTAAAAAAAACAGTTTACAAACTTTACAAAATCAATGAGAATGAAGTAAAATCATTTGAAATAGCAGGACAGGCGATTGATGCCAGAAAAAAAGATAATGTTGTATTTGTTTATGCAGTCGATATTTCTTTTAATTTTGATGAGGAAACAGAAAAGAAAAGATTTGAAAATGTGAAAAATGTGCGAAAAATTGAGAAAAAACCTTATTCTGGGGATAAAATTGAGAATTTTACAGAAAATGAAAATATGAAACGTCCTGTTGTTGTGGGTAGCGGTCCTGCTGGAATTTTTGCTGGACTTGTGCTTGCTGAAGCTGGACTAAAGCCAATTATCATTGAGCAAGGAAAAAATGTAGATGAGCGTGAAAAGGATGTTTATAATTTTTTCAAAACTGGAAAACTTGATAAGTATTCAAATGTACAGTTTGGAGAGGGAGGAGCCGGAACATTTTCAGATGGGAAACTAAACACGAATACAAATAATTTTCGGATTCAAAAGGTTTATGATGAATTAATTCTCGCTGGTGCTGATCCCAAAATCAATTATATGTCAAAGCCCCACATTGGAACCGATAAATTAATCGAAATAATGCGTAAAATCAGGCATAAAATCGAAAGTCTTGGAGGAGAGTACCGTTTTAGCACAAAACTTGTAAAAATAAACTATGAAAAAACTAATTCTGAAAATAACAAAATAAAAAGCGTTTTAGTTGAAAATGTGGAAAATTCTGATGAAAATAAAATTTATGAAATTCCAACAAATATTTTAGTTCTCGCAATTGGACATAGTGCAAGGGATACTTTCTTTATGCTAAACGAAGAAAATGTGGCAATGGAACGGAAAACTTTTTCAGTAGGAGTCAGAATTGAGCATCTTCAAAGTATGATAAATTATTCGCAATATGGAAAATTTGCTGATAAATTGCCGGCCGCAGAATACAAATTAAATGTAAAGACAAGCAATGGACGTGGAGTTTATACGTTCTGCATGTGTCCTGGCGGTGTAGTTGTGCCATCTTCTAGCGAAGAAGGCAGACTTGTCGTAAATGGAATGAGCTATTCACAAAGAGATTTAGAAAATGCAAACTCTGCAATTTTGGTAAATGTATTTCCTGAAGATTTTCCAGGAGAAAGCGTTCTAGCTGGAGTTGAATTTCAAAGAAAATTGGAAGAAAAAGCATTCGAGCTTGGTGGAAAAGATTACAAAGCTCCTATTCAGCTATTTGGCGATTTTGTAAATAATAAAATCTCAACAAAATTAGGAAAAGTAAAGCCAAGCTACCTAGCAGGCTACAAATTTGCAAACTTAAATGAAATTTTTCCACAATTTATAAACGATTCTATAAAAGAAGGAATTACCTTAATGGATAGAAAAATAAAAGGATTTGCCAGTTATGACGCAATTCTTTCAGGTGTCGAAAGCCGTAGTTCATCTCCAGTGAAAATTCCTAGAAATGAAAGATTTTTCTCAAATATCGAAGGGCTTATGCCTTGTGGAGAAGGGGCAGGATACGCAGGTGGAATTATGTCGGCAGCAGTTGATGGGATAAAATGTGCAGAGTATGTGATTGAGTATTTTCTAGAAAATTTACTAAGTTAAAATTTTTGATTTTTGCCAATAAATATGCTATAATCTCAACATCTTTAAGATATTTTTCAAGCGACTTCAAATTTATAATAATTTAAAATATATAGTTGCTTGAATGAGGGAGGATATTATGTTTTGTACTTTAGTATGCTGTATGGATGGGAGATTTATTCATATTTTGAATGAATATATCAGAAGTAATTATAGATATACTTTTGTTGATACCATTACTGATGCAGGAGCTGTAAATAAAATTGTTAGTGATGAGGAGTATTTAAAAAAAATAGAAGATAAGGTTGTTTTAATTTCAGTTAATAAACATAAATCTGACCATATCTTTGTGGCAGGACATAGTGACTGTGCCGGTTGCCCAACTAATGATGAAACACAAAAAGGATATATTCGTAAAGCAGCCGAGAAAATGCATAGCGACTTGCCTCACGAAGCTGTTACTGGACTGTTTGTTTATGAAAATGGAGAAATTGAAATTTTAGTGGATTATGATATAACAGATACTAATTAATTAAGTCAATAAAAAAAATAAAGGAACTGTCTTTAAGTGATAGTTCCTCTTTTAATTTATACTAAACCTCATTTAAACAATGGATAAAAACCTAATATTGCTAAATAATTAAAATATAATTTAATAAACTGACGGAGCTTTTATTTGTTCAACTACGACTGTTTAACGACTGCAAGGAGGAGTTTCGGAGTTGGGCAGATAAAAGTCGTAGTCTAGCCATAGGTATTGCGTAGCAATCTTGCCACAATTTTAATTATTAGGATAAGCCTTTACTGCAAGATAAGGATTTGCGGCAATGAGCAATCCTGCGAAAAAAGGAAAAAAACGAATAAAAATAGTAAAAAACTGATATTAAATAAAATAATCCAATATTAAATCTTCTTGTAAAATAGAAACTATGTTAAGAGCCAAAAGTTTTAATTCCCTACTAAATAGTATGTAATTCAAAATTTGTTAAACATTTGCTATTTAAAGGGGAAATAGTATTAAAGAAAAAATATTCTTAATGTTTAGCATTTAGCATTTTTTCAGCAATCTTGTAATTTGGCATATATCGTTCGATATAATTGTAAAAACCTTTTCCATGATTTGGATACTTTAAATGTGTCAATTCATGTAAAACCACATATTCTATCTCAAAAGGAGTTCTTTTTATAAGCTCCATATTAAGATTTATATACTTTTTTACATAATTACACGAACCCCATCTAGTCTTCATAGGCTTTATTGATACTTTTTCCACATGTTCATCCAATATTTTTAGCCATTTTTCCATAAATTGCGGAAATAATTTTTTTGCATTTTCAAAATACCATTTTTCCATAATTTTTTTCTTTTCGTCAATATTTTCCAAAATATTTTCATTAACTGTTAAAATTATACTCGGTTTTTTTTCATTATTTATTAAATTCACGCCATTAAGACTCCCAGTTTTCACAGTTAAATTGTATTCTTTTCCCAAAAATTTATGAATTTCGCCAGTTTTGTACTCAAAGCCCTTCTGTTTTTCCTTCACATCTTCAACTTTTTTCAAAACACTTTTTATCCATTCTTCTTTAGAACGGATAAAATTTTCAATGTAATCACGATGTAAATTCATTGGCACAGAAATATAAACTTCCATATTGGGCTTTATTCGTAAATTTATATTTTTTACTTTTTTTCTGTGAACTTCATAACCTAAAATTTTCTCTGCTTTCATTTTTTTACTTTATTTTCCTTATACATTTATTTTTCTAAACTCTAGCCTGTCTTCGATTTTACAAATACTTTTCTTGCCTTTTCCAGTACATCCTTCTGTAATTTATAAGTAACTAGCTTTAATGCTTCTTCATAAGTACACCACTGAAAAGCCTCAATTTCAAAAGTATCAATCTTAACATCTTCATCTTGTGTAATTCCTGCAAAAATCGTAACTTTCTTAATAGTTTTTTCGTTTGGAATATACTTTATTTCACGTTCAAAATTTGGAATAATTTTTATATTTACATTTGTTTCTTCGTGAACTTCACGAATTGCTGTTTCTTCCTTTGTTTCATTATTTTCGATATGTCCTTTTGGAAATCCCCAGTTACCATTGTGCATTTTCACAAGCAAAATTTTTTCAGTATTTTCATTAAAGACAATCGCTCCACATGAATTTTCATACTCAAATTTATCGTTTAGATTATAATGCTTTACAATATATTTTAATAATGCTTCCTTCTCATTTTCAATTTCATCTCCTAAAACAAGTTCATACAGTTTATTTTTTACTTCTCCAATTTCACGATTGCTAAATTTAAGATTAATCAAATCAATTCCAGTTATATCCAAGTCATTAAACTGTGGTATTTTCCCTTGTTTCTTTATATTTTCAATTTTATCCCAAAAATTTTGCAAAATTTTTTCATTTTCTTTTTTTCTGCTAATTCCTTTAGAATTTAAATCTGCATAAAATAAATTGAAAAGTCTTTTCAAATTTTTTTCTTCCATTTCTATAATCAGCTTTTTCAACGTCTTATCTGAAACATTCTGATAAATTAACATATGATTTCTTACAATTTTTTTTACTGAATTTGTAAAATCATTAGAAGCTTTAAGCTCTCTCAACTCTTCTTCCGCAATTAATGCACTTTCTTTTTCATGTCCGTAAAAATGAAAAATACCTTTTGCATCAATAATTTTAACATTTATTTTCCCTAAATCGTGAAAAAGTGCGGCAAATCTCGTTATCAAATCATAATCACAAAGATGGATAACTTTTATAATGTGGTTAAACAAGTCATCAGTATGATTGGGATTATTCTGATTAAAATTATAGGTATAACGAAATTCTGGAATTATTATTTCTAAAACTCGTAATTTTTTCATTTCGATAAAAGCTTTTTTTGAATACTTCCCCATTAAAATTTTACTTAATTCGTCAAAAATTCTCTCTTTAGATATTTTTGACAAAAATTTCCTTTTTTTATAAATAGCTTCTGATGTTTTTTTATCCAAATTAAATCCTAACTTTGAAATAAATCTGAAGGCCCTCAAAATTCTAAGTGCATCCTCTTCTATCCTTAACTTAGGTTTTCCTACAAATCTTATAACTTTCCTTCTAATATCCTGCCTTCCGCCATACAAATCAACTATTCCAGTTTGTTTGCTGTAAGCAAGTGAATTTATTGTAAAATCACGTCTTGCTAAATCTTCTTCGATTGTTTTTACAAATTTTATTTCCTTTGGGTATCTACTGTTGTAAACTCCTGTTTCTTTACGAAATTTTGCTATTTCATAACTTTTTCCATTGACATTTATCATAAGAATCCCAAAATGGGCTCCCATTTCCTTTGGGCTATAATCTGCAAAGATTCTTTTTAATTCTGAATAACCTATATCAGTTGCGAAATCATAATCACCGGGATCCTTATTTAGAATTTTATCTCTAACTGCTCCACCAACAAGAAATCCTGTTCCGTTTTTATTCAGTTGTTCCAATATGAATTTTACATCATCATCCAAATCAAATCGCATTCCAAATATGTCCTTTCAATTATTTTTCTGTACTTTTATAGAATATTTCATTTCCAAATTTATTTCTATTTTGTAAACCAGTTCTAAAATATCTAGTTTTATTTTTAGTTTACTATACTCAAAACTCTTTTATTTTTTTCTTAATTTTGCAATATAAAACCCATCTAAATATTCATTTTTATATGAAATATAAATTCCCCCAAATTCATCTCTTATATTGTCAATATTTTCAGGAATCTCTACTTCCATAATTTCCAAATCCTCATATTTTTCGAGAAAATACTGAATATTATTAGTATTCTCATTTTTAGAAAATGTACAAGTGCTGTAAACTATTTCTCCACCATTTTTCAAAGATTTATACGCACTTTCAAATATTTTTTTCTGAAGTTTCTTTAAATTTTTTATATCATTTGCCGTCAAATCATATATTTTTTCAGGCTTTTTTCGAAGAACTCCAAGTCCGCTGCAGGGCATATCTAAAAGTATCTTATCAAACATTATGTCTAAATTCTCAATTTGTGTAGCGTCATTTAATTTTACTTCAAAATTGCTGTAACCATATTTATTTTTAAGTTCATTCAACAATGTCACTTTATGCTCATGAATATCAGTAGAAATCAACTTTTTAGGATTAAACAGCTGTAAAATCGCAAGGGATTTTCCACCAGGAGCAGAGCAAGCATCAAGTACAGTTTCTCCATTTTTCACGCCTAAATTTCTCACTGCCAGATAAGATGATGCATCCTGAATCACAACATCTCCATTTTTATAAATTTCTGTATCAAAAATATTTGCATTTGATAAATAATAAACTTCTCCAACAGAAAATAAGACATCTGTATTAATATTCTTGAGCAATTCCTCAAATTTTTCTCTCGTAATTTTATTTTTATTAAATCTAACTGACAAATAACTTCTTTTTTTATAAGATTTAAGCATTTCTAAATAATCATCAGGATAATCAATTTTCATCTTATTCACAAACCATTGCGGATAGGACAAAACAATACTTTCCCTGTTATCTTTCGGAATTTCCTCATCAAATTTTTCTTTATTTTTCAAGATTGTCTGCAAAGTCGCATTCACAAATCCAGCTTGATGTGCATTCAAAATTTTTGCAATCTCTCCAGCCTCAAAAATAACCCCCGCATTATCCGATTCCATAAAAAATAATTGAGCAACCGAAATTCTCAAAAGCTGCTTTATTTTTCGTTTTTTAACATTTCTAACACTTTTCCCAATCAGATAATCAATATAAATCAAATTTTTTATCACAGTATTTACTACATTTGTAATAAACATTTTTTCTTTTTTTGTATAATTTTTTTTAGAAAAATAGTAATTTAACTGGATATTACTGTATTTTCCATTCTGAATCTCATCTAATAAATTTACTATATCTAATTTTATATTATTTCTATTTTTCTCTACCAATTTCTTCCCTTCTAATTTATTAAATAATTTATAACAATATTTTTATAAATATTTTTAAACAATCTAAATTTAAATTATTTTTATTTTATATTTATATTAGTTTTTTTACGCAGAGGTACCAGACGCCATACCTCTGCACACCCGCTTTACGCAAAACTTTCTTATAAAGAAAAAATAAAACTCGATTTTGAAAAAAGATTATTTTAACATTAATAACTGAATGTAATTTAAAATATATTCCAAAACCTCAAACAGTTATTTTTTCTTTAACGAAATTTTGCTTGAAATTTATTTAACAATCTGTTGCACTAGAATTAAAATGTCGTGATTTTTTTGGAATAAAAACGACTAAACACATTTATGTATTTCTTTCGCCATAACTTTATTTCCATTCCCATTTTTCTATTTCCACATTTACATCTTTATCAGCAAAAACGATTATTCCGTTCGCATCTTTCTCAGGGAATATTCTTGATGAAAATACTTCCTGTCCGTCGTTAATAAACACTTCCACAGAAGAATTATCTACAAACACAGTAAGTTCCAATTTCGAAATATCTCCAAGATAAACTTTTCTTAATCTTTTATCAGGTTGTTCTCCCTTTGTTCTATCCAATATGAATTTTTTATCATTATAGTCAAATTTTAAAACTGTTTCACTATTTTTACCAGTTCGTAATTTTAATCCAAAATCAGAATTAAAATCAGTAAATTTAGCTTTTAATTCATAAGTTGCTCCTGTTCCAACTTTCACTTCTCCAGTCACTTTTCCACTAAACTCAATTTTTTCTCCACGGATACTTTCCATTTCCTTTATAGGCACTTGATAAAGTTTTCCATCTATTACTTTAAGTTCTCTTGGTAAAGTTAGGCAGTGAAGCCATTCACTTTTTACAGTTGGAAAATCTTCTTCTTCTGGAATTCCCATCCAGCCTACGATAATTCTTCTCCCTTTATCATCTTCCATTGACTGTGGTGCATAAAAGTCATTTCCTCTGTCAATTTCGACAAAATCTGATGAAATTTCAAATTCAGGTTTTTTATAATCTAATTTCCCAAATAAATATCCTGTCTGATATTTGTTATTGTATAAATCTCCTTCCTGCTCTAATCCTTGTGGTGAAAATACTAATAAATCTTTAACTTCTCCTGTTTTTTCATCTTTTAACTGAAAGTAATCAGGACATTCCCACATAAATCCAAAATCTTTAAGTTTTCCGTGATTTGCTCCTGCAATTTCCCCTTCAAACTTCCAGTCTTTTATATTTTCTGAACTGTATAAAACTGCTTTTCCTTCCAAATCTTCACTTTGAATACCAATTACTGCATAAAATTTCCCATCTTTTTTCCAAATTTTTGGATCTCTTATATGTCGAGTGTATCCGTCAGGCTGATTTATAATACTTGGCTCCCATCTCTCAAAATTTTCTCCGTCGCTTGAAACTGCTAAACATTGGTAAGATTCTCTATTCCCATCACAATCTTTCACATTTCCTGTATAAAACAAATAAAGTTTATCGTCATCTACAATCGCACTTCCAGAATAAGCTCCATCTTTAGAATACCAGGTATCAGGACGTAAAGCCGTTTTCAATCTTTTCCAATGTAATAAATCATCACTTACACTATGAGCCCATGTCTTATTTTTATGATTGGTTCCTAATGGATTCCATTGATAAAACATATGATATTTTCCTTTAAACTGTGAAAATCCGTTTGGATCGTTGATTAACCCCACAATTCCTTGAATATGATATTTTTGTCGCCAAAAATCCTTTTCAACAATTTCTTTTTTTTCTAAAATTGCTTTTTCCTCATTTTCTTTGACTTTTGTAAAATCCATATTTTAAGCCACCTTCCAAATTATTAAATCTAAATTAAGTATTTTATTATTTATATTTTGTTATTTTTGTTTTTCATTACATTTTACCATATTTTATTGCTTTTTCCAAATTTTTGGAATATCTTCACTTTAATTTTGCTCTAATCAATATTCTTTACCATTTAGTATTAGACTCCATTTAAAAATACGAATAATTTTCTATAATAAGATTGTTTGATAAATAATTTATAATCATTCAACTAAATTATTTTTTAGATATTTTGATAAATAAATGTTTTTTCGTATTACTATGTTTTTTCTTTTTTATTTTACAAAATTTTCTCATTGACATAAATTTTTTAAAAAAAGTTTATAATTTAAATAAATTTTAGTGTTAAACAAAAAGAAACACCATTTCTGGTGCTTCCTTCTAAAAAATTATTTTTTGATTCCGCTGTACAAACATCAATCTATTTCTTTACATTATAAATTAATTTTTCCCCATCGCTATCCAGCACAACTGTACTATTTTCAGGTACTTCGTTGCTCAAAATCATTTTTGATAAGTTAGTTTCTATATCTTTTTGAACAAAACGTTTTAGAGGTCTTGCTCCATAAGCTGGGTCGTAAGCCTCGTTTACGATGTAGTCCAGAGCTTTGTCTGTAAATTCAATTTTTATATATTGTTCCTTTAATTTATCGTTTATTTCATCAAGAATAAGTGAGATAATATTTTTTACACTTTCTTTTCCTAATGCTTTAAATACGATAATATCATCAATTCTGTTCAAGAATTCTGGCTTGAATCTATGTTTCATTTCATTTAATACAGCTTCTTTTGTAGACTCTGAAACTTGCGGATCTTCCAATATGATTTCACTTCCGATATTTGAAGTCATAATGATAATAGTATTCTTAAAATCTACAACTTTTCCTTTTCCATCTGTAAGCCTTCCATCATCAAGTAGTTGCAACAGAATATTAAATACATCAGGATGAGCTTTTTCAATTTCGTCAAACAGGATTACTGAATAAGGTTTTCTTCTTACAGCTTCTGTTAACTGACCACCTTCTTCATATCCTACATACCCTGGAGGCGCTCCGATTAATCTTGTGGTGCTGAATTTATCCATGTATTCACTCATATCAATTCTAATAATATTGCTTTCGTCGTCAAACAGGTTAAATGCAAGAGTTTTTGTCAAATAAGTCTTACCTACCCCTGTTGGTCCTAAGAAGATGAATGAACCAATTGGACGGTTTGGATCTTTTAATCCCGCACGTGAACGAATTATTGTGTCACTTATTGTTGTGATTGCTTCATCTTGTCCAATTACTCTTTTCATCATTTGTTCTGCAAGATGTAAGATTTTTTCACGCTCTCCCTGTAACAATTTTGAAACTGGTATTCCAGTCCATTTTCCAACAATTTCTGCTATTTCTTCACTGTCAATTTCCTGTTTTAATAATTTATTCGCACTTGGATTTTGATTTTTGGCTTTTTCTTCTTCATCTGCCCTTTGTTTTTCTAGTTCCGGCAATTTACCGTATTGCAGTTCAGCCAGTTTGTTGTAGTCATTTTTTCTTTGTGCATCAGCAATTTGAAGTTTAATTTTCTCAATTTCTGTATTAATATTTTGTATTTTTTCAACTTCCTGCTTTTCACTTTCCCATTGTGCCTTAAATGCAGCTTTTTTCTCATTAAGTTCTGCCAATTCTTTTTCTAATGTAACAAGTCTATCTTTAGAAGCCTGATCTTTTTCTTTCTCAAGTGCCACTTTTTCAATTTCAAGCTGCATAACACGTCTTGTCACTTCATCTAGTTCTGTTGGCATTGAATTAATTTCAGTCTTAACTTTTGCAGCAGCCTCATCAATCAAGTCAATCGCTTTATCTGGCAAAAATCTGTCGTTTATATATCTGTCACTCATTGTAGCCGCTGTAACTATCGCATTATCCGTAATTCTAATTCCATGGAAAATCTCAAATTTTTCTTTCAATCCACGTAAGATTGAAATTGTATCTTCCACAGTCGGTTCATCTACCATTACAGGCTGAAATCTACGCTCAAGTGCCGCATCCTTTTCAATATACTTTCTGTACTCATCAATCGTAGTAGCTCCAATAACCTTTATTTCCCCACGTGCAAGCATTGGCTTCAAAAGGTTTCCAGCGTCCATAGATCCCTCTGTTTTCCCTGCTCCCACAATATTATGTACTTCATCAATGAAAAGAATTATTCTTCCTTCACTTTTTTCAATTTCTTCTAATACTGCTTTTAATCTTTCCTCAAATTCCCCACGATATTTAGCTCCTGCAACCAAGGCACCCATATCAAGCGAGAAAATTGTTTTGTCCTTCAAATTTTCAGGCACATCGCCTTTTAGTATTCTTTGTGCAATTCCTTCTGCAATGGCTGTTTTCCCAACTCCAGGCTCTCCAATCAGAATCGGATTATTTTTATTTCTTCTTGATAAAATCTGTATAGCCCGTCGGATTTCATTATCTCTCCCAATAATCGGATCGAGTTTCCCTTTCCGTGCCAGTTCAACCAGATCTTTTCCAAATTTATCTAATGCTTCGTATGTACTTTCTGGATTATCTGTCATAATTTTTCTACCTCCTCTTACATTTTCAAGTACAGTTTCAAACTGTTTCTTGTTTATTCCGTAATCTTTCAAAAAGCTATTATTATCATAACTTGCCAAAAACAAATGTTCTGTACTAATATAGCTGTCTCCCATTTTCTTTGCAATATCTCTTGCTCCAACGAGAACTCTATTTAATTCACTATTCGCTCTTGGCTCGCTATTTCCACCTTCAATATTAGGAAAACTTTCTAGTTTGCTCTCAATCTTCCTAATCATATCAGTCGTATCAATTCCCATTTTCTTAAGAACGCTAGGAATCAATCCATCCATCTGCCCCACAAGTGCAAGCAGTAAATGTTCCACCTTTATATCAGAATGTCTGTATCTAATCGCAAAGTTATTAGCCTCTGAAATAGCCTCAATACTTTTTTGAGTAAAGTTCTGTTCCATATCCATCACCTTTTTCTTTTCAAATTTTTCTAATTAAAATTATTTTTATTTTATTAGCACTCTTCTTATATGATTGCTAACAAGTATACTATATCACTATTTAATATTTTTGTCAACTCTTTTTTAAAAATTTTTTTACATTTTTTCAAAAAATTTATAATATACTCAATAAATGCTGTAATCATGGTATTTAGAAAATATAAAATATTTTTTAAAATTTATAATAATATAAAAATCAGAACCAAATTATTAGTTATCTAAACTTTTTGTATAGCAAACAAAATTTGGAACATCTAAATTAATCAATCCAAAATGTAAAAGAGGGAAAAACTACATTAAAAGAACACGAATTAATTCAGGTGGAATAGTGAAAAAAATATGGTCTGATGAGATATAGGAAGAATATCTATATTGGTAAACTCAGGACAAAAAAATTATAAAAAAAAATCTAATTAAAGATATAGACAGTAACCTGAACAATTATCTGGAAATCTTGCTGGATATTGGAGTGTCAGAATTGATAAAGCAAACCGAATTATTTTTAAAATTGTAAATATACTCAAACCTATTTTAAATTAAACTGCTAAAATTATATAAATTTATGGTTTGAATAAATAGTCATAGCTTTTGAGTTTGGTTTTAAATAAGTTTTACTATAATACATTAGAAATATGGCAATGTGGTTCACATTATCGAGATAATTAAAAAATTTAGGAGCTTTAAAGGCTCCTTTTTTAGTTATAGTTCTCTTTCACAACTTCCACAGCCTTAATTGCTGAAAGTGATACAATTACATCAGAAATATCAATTTTTTCATCCATATTTACAGTGAAAATTACTGTATTCTCAGGTTGATTTTTATCTATTTGTGTTATTTTTATCAATTTCTGATTAAATACTTCGTATGTTGCCAAAAGTCCTTTGGCATAATTTTTATCTTCCAAGAATTTTACTTCAAATTTTAAAAGTTTTGTTTTTTTTTACAATTTTAGGCTCAAATTTTTTAAATATCACTATTATTATAAGCATAAATACTATTGCTGGAATTGCTAAATTATAAAATCCCCATCCTATTCCAAGTCCTGCACAGCCTGTTGCCCATATTCCAGCAGCAGTTGTCATACCTCCAACAGTTTCCCCTTTTTCTTTCATTATACTTCCTGCACCTAAAAATCCTATCCCACTTACAACTTGAGCACCTAGCCTTCCCAAGTCTGTTTTTATAACCCCAGATAATTTTAAATTTACTCTGGCAAGTTCGAGAATATTAAGTCTTAACTGATCTTGTACCATAGAAATAACCGCCGCTCCAAAACATACCAATATATGCGTTCTAAATCCTGCAGGCTTATTATCTTTTTCACGTGTATATCCAACAATTCCACCAAAAATAACTGCCAGCAGCAATCTAAGAGAAACAACTTCTACAGTTAATTTATTTACAAAGCTATTTTTAAAAAGTTCGTTCGTTATTTCTATAAAATCAATCATTATGTATCGTCTCCTTTTTATTTTTTACTAAAAATAATATTTGTAATATCAAACAAAAAATTAAACTCAATATCCAAAAAATTCTTATCTTTTTTATTCTTTTTTCAATATTCTTTGCATTCTTTATATCTTTCTCATCCTTTAATTTGCTTTGTGGCAGTTCATAAATATATTTATGCCAATTTGACAATTCTCTATCCGTCCCAAACTTATCTACAAAAAATTTAGGATTTTTTAAACTTAATTTTTTTAAATTAAATTTTCTCATTATTTCTTCTTTTGTCAAATGATATTTCGTCTCATTTGAAGTTACATAAAAATACCCTGAATGTTTATTTACATATTCTTTTACTGCCAGTTCATCTCCATTTGGTGGATTACTAGCATACGCTGGGCTTTCTTCCATAATTTCATCAAAGGAGTAAACATAACCTATCCATGCATCTCGATTTTTCATCAATCCTTTCACATACGCTCTTCCTGCATCATCCTGTTCTTCCCCGCCAAAATTAATATTAAATAATAAATCACTGCTCTTAACAATCGGATCAATTGTATTTGGAATCAGTCTTCTATAAATTTTTTTATTGTGCAAAGACAAACTCATATTTTCAGTTATTGGAAATCTATAAAAATGCCAAATCGTAATCCACAATAAAATTATATTTATTCCTAAGAATACTTTTTTCATAATATCCCTCCTAAAAAATATGCAACAATTTCTATTTAAAATAAAAATAGAAGATTATTGTGTTAGTTTAACAACTACAACGATTTTTATATATTTTGACTTCAATTTTAAATGAATTATTTATATTTTTATCCTCATAAATATTATACCTTTTTTTATCAAAAAAAGAACAGCAAAACCTAAGTTCTACTGTCCTCTCTTTTTT
>ERZ773021.48-NODE-48-length-111922-cov-11.6263_pt1 | contig 111922 bp, 110 predicted proteins | sample MGYA00511668_ERZ773021 | MGnify/ENA primary metagenome ERZ773021 (study PRJEB29015, sample SAMEA2737961) | human oral metagenome | biome: human oral; feature: human-associated habitat; material: dental | place: China | collected 2032 ...
GGACGAGGAATTACGTGAATTGAAATCAATTCTCCTACTCTTTCAGCAGCCGCAGCTCCTGCATCTGTTGCAGCTTTAACTGCTCCTACATCTCCTCTTACCAATACTGTTACTAGTCCTCCACCTACGTGTTCTTTTCCAATTAAAGTAACATTTGCAGCTTTTACCATCGCATCTGCAGCTTCTACTGCCGCTACCAATCCTTTAGTTTCAATCATTCCTAATGCATTTAATGTTGCCATCTCTATTCCTCCTGATTATTTTTTATCAAAATTTCTATCAATTTTTTCTTTGGCATTGTCTTTATCTGATTCCAAGTATAGCCAAGTTTAAGGTTATTTACCTTTGTTTTTAAGTCGACTACCTTCGTATCCTGATATTCTTTTCTCAATTTTTTTATTTCTTCTTCTTTTTTGGAAGTTTTCTTTAGTGAGATTTCCTTATTTTCCTGATTATCATCATTTAATTCTGATTTTACTTCTTCTTTTTGAAGCACATCTTCCATTTTTTCTATTGTTTCAATTTTTTCTGAAATTTCTTCAGATGCTTTTTCAAAAATCTCTTGAGCAGGCTCTTTTACTACTATATCCTCCGTTTGTTCAACTATTGCCTCTTTTTTATCTGTATTCTCAACTATTGACCGTTCCTCTATTTTCTCTTCTAGAGTTTCTTCAATAACCTTTTCTTCAGATTTTTCTTGGACAACTGTCTTTTCATCTGATTTTTTTCCATTATCACTTATTAGGATTTTCTTCGTTTCAGCAGCCATTCTCGCAATGACATTGCTACTCAGGAAATTGCCAAGTCTTTTAGCACTTTCAACGGCGGCATCCACAGCGGCATTTACAGCAGCAACATCTCCCATCACTTCAATGGTTACAATTCCACCTTTTACATAGTAATAGTTTGTCAATGTTACATTAGCAGCTTTCAATGCAGCATCGGCAGCCTCTATTGCCGTTACAAGTCCCCGTGTTTCCACATATCCGTACGAATCCATTTATTTATCACCTTCTAACTGCCCGTTATCATCTTCCAGATATTTGACAAGCTCTTCAATTCCTTTATTTTCATAAGAACTTACAACAAAAACTTTTTGGGCTCCTGCATTTTCTAATATTTCACAAGCTCTTTCCACATCTCCACCCAAATCAGATTTTGTTACAATTCCAATTACAGGTTTTGTAAAAGCTGTGGAAAATCCTGGCGGAAAAACATTATGCTCCTCATTACACGCCTGTACCATTCCTATAACATCACAGTCATACGAACTTATAATCAAAGCCTTGTAAAGCATTCTATTTTCCATATATTCACCAGGCGTATCTAAAATATCATCAGAATACTTTAACATCTGTGTTTTTTCATATTGTATATCCAGACCGTGTATTCTTTGAGTCAATGTTGTCTTACCGCACATTGATTTTCCTATTAAAAGTATCTTTTTCAATTTTATGACCTCGTTATTTGAGTTATGCTAAATCTTAGTACATTTTTAAAATATGAAACTACTTCATTTACAGCAGCTTCTACGCTTCCCACATCTCCGTTTATTACAACCGATCCTGTAAACCTGTCAACAAATCCTATTTCAACTCCTGCACTTTTAGTAGCCAGATCTGCCGCAATTATTGCCGCTTCTCCTGGAGTTATTGTAAGTATTCCTATCGCATTTGTATTATTTTCGGAAAGCCCTATCTTTTTTGATAAATCTCTTTGTGGATTTGCAATTATGTGAGCCAGAGTCAACTGTCTACCGGGCACATATTCCTGTATCATTCTCTGTTTTTTTTCTTCTTCCATCTGACAAATCCTTTCTAAAAATCCCTTTATCTAGGCAAAATAGTTTCAACTTCAGCATGTGGACGAGGAATTACGTGAATTGAAATCAATTCTCCTACTCTTTCAGCAGCCGCAGCTCCTGCATCTGTTGCAGCCTTAACTGCTCCTACATCTCCTCTTACTAATACTGTTACTAGTCCTCCACCTACGTGTTCTTTTCCGATTAGAGTAACGTTTGCTGCTTTTACCATCGCATCTGCTGCTTCTATTGCCGCTACTAATCCTTTTGTTTCAATCATTCCTAGTGCATTTAATGTTGCCATAGTTTTTTCCTCCTAAAAATTTTATTTATAAACATTGTTTATATGCTATGTCATTTTAAGAACTTAAAAATTATTCTCTTCCTTTTGGCAGAATTGTCTCAACTTCAGCATGTGGACGTGGGATTACGTGAATTGAAATCAATTCTCCTACTCTTTCGGCAGCCGCAGCTCCTGCATCTGTTGCAGCCTTAACTGCTCCTACGTCTCCTCTTACTAATACTGATACTAGTCCTCCACCTACGTGTTCTTTTCCGATTAGAGTAACGTTTGCTGCTTTTACCATCGCATCTGCTGCTTCTATTGCCGCTACTAATCCTTTTGTTTCAATCATTCCTAGTGCATTTAATGTTGCCATAGTTTTTTCCTCCTAAATTGTTTTATTAACAAAATATTCGAATTTTTCACCTCCTTAATTTTTCTAAAATCAATAATTTATCTATATATAAAAAATTATTAATTGACAAAAATAAAAAAGGAACTAAAAAAATAAATAATTTCTCAAGCTCCTTTGCTTTAAATATTATTGTTCTTAAATATGTTTAGTTTAGTTGATTTTTTCACTATTTAATAGTCTTTTCAAAAGTTTTGCATACCCCATTGTAACACAACTTCCACTTTGAGTATACTACGATTTTTCATTTTGTCAATAGCTTTTGGAAAAAAATTTAAAATCATATTTAATTTTGTATAATTAATTTTAAAAAATACAAAAAAGCTCTAGCCTTTAACTGACTAAAGCTTTTATATATTTATGACAAAACTTCTTTAATCCTGAACCTAAAAGTTTTGACAGTTTTATTCACATTCCACAACAGTTAAAAAATCTGATTTTCTTACTTTCATTACAACAAGATTATCAACTATGTATTCTTCTTTATTTTTGTTTTTAGAGCTTATTGAATCAATAGTTCTTACTACTTTTTTCATTTCAATTTTTTCATTTAATTCTGCCTGTTCTTTTTGAGTGTTTCCTAAAAAGTACAGCTCAAAATGATTTCTTGTTTCAAAAATTCTCTGAATTTTATATTTTTCAGCAAATAATTTTAATTTAATGCTTAAAATAAATTTTTTCATCTGTTCTGGAATTTTCCCAAACCTATCTCTAATTTCATCAAGCAAATCAGTTAATTCGCTATCTGTTTCCAGCATTGCAAAACGTTTATAGATATTTAGCCTTTCATCTTTTTCAATATATGTTTCAGGAATGAAGCCTCTTTCATCCAGAATAATTTCCACATTTTCAATTTTTTCAACAAACTCGCCCTTTTGCCTACGAATTTCCTCATTTAGCATTTTTATGTATAAATCATATCCAAAAGTTTCAATCGTTCCGTGCTGCTTATCTCCCAAAATTTCCCCAGCACCACGTATTTTCAAGTCTTCCATCGAAATTTGAAAACCTCCTGATTTTATTCCTTCCACTTTTAGCATACTTTCTTCCTTTTGCCGTCCCTGCTTTGTAATATTTCTCGTTTTTAATAAATAACAGTATCCTTGTCTATTGCTACGTCCTACACGCCCTTTCAGCTGATACACCTGCGATAAACCTAGACCAGTAAAGTTTTCAATCAAAATAGTGTTGGCATTTCCCACATCGATTCCATTTTCAATAATTGTTGAAGCAATCAGAATGTCAAACTGCCCATTTTCAAAACGTAATAACTTATCCTTAATTTCCTTTGGTGGAAGCTGTCCATTTATAAATTCGATTTTTACAAAGTCTGGAAGCATTTCCTTCAGTTCCTTCAATTTTTCCTTCATATTTTTTACATCATTATAAATATAGAAAACCTGCCCATCACGTGATAGTTCACGCAGTATTGCCATTTTTATTGTTTCCTCATCCCAATCGAGAATTTCTGTTATAATGGGAAGCCTGTTTGTCGGAGGTGTGTCAATTATGGAAATCTCTCTGATTCCAAGCATCGCAAGATTTAATGTACGTGGAATCGGAGTCGCAGTTAATGTCAGCACATCCAGTTTTTCTCTTTGAGACTTTAACTTTTCTTTAGCCTTAACGCCAAATTTTTGCTCTTCATCAATAATTAAAAGCCCTAAGTTCTTAAATTGCACATCATCACTTAGAAGCCTGTGAGTTCCAATAACTAAGTCAATAATTCCACTTTTCAGATTTTTTAAAATATCCTTTGATTTATTTTTTGTAAGCCGTGATAAATTCTCAATTGTAATCGGATAATTTTCAAATCTTCTTTTAAACCGCTCAAAATGCTGTTCTGCAAGTACTGTAGTTGGAGCTACCATAACAACCTGCTTTCCATTGTCAATCGCTTTGAATGCAGCTCTCATCGCAACTTCCGTTTTCCCATATCCAACATCTCCACACACAATTCTGTCCATTATTTGCGGACTTTCCATATCCTTTTTCACATCATTTATGGCATTTTTCTGATCTTCTGTTTCCTCAAATGGAAAGTTTGCTTCAAATTCCTCCTGCCATACAGTATCCTTCTGGTATACAAAACCATTCTGACTTTGCCTTCTTGCCTGTATTTTGATAAGTTCTGCCGCAAATTTCTGAATATCTTCTTCGAGTTTTTTCCTTTTTCGCTTAAATCCACGTGTTCCTAGCCTGAATAACTGAGGTTCCGTATCATTTGACACATATTTTTCAAGTCTATCCAGTTTTTCTACAGGAATATACAAAATATCTTCGTCAGCATACTTGATTTTCAAATAATCCCGCTCTTCCATTGTCTGAATTCCCTTATAAATTCCAACACCGTATTGAACATGAATTACGTAATCGCCTTCGATTATCTGATTGACTTTTTTATATTTTATAGCTTTTACTGTTTTTTTCTTTCGCTCGTAAATATATCCGTCAAGCTCCCTGTCTGTAAGCACAATAAAGTTATTTTTTCTATTTTTATTATCTGGATTTTCTGAACTCTCATTAAAGATAAATCCTTCAAACAGCTCATATTTTTCAATTTCCAGATTGTTTTCCTTTTCAGTCAGAATTTGTCCAAATTCAGCCATTTTCTTCTCATAGTTATTCGTAAAAATATAAACATCTTCAATTTTTGACAATTTTTCAAGCCTATTTTTATCCCTAAAAGTTTCAATCTGCTCCTGCGAGAAATTTTTAGTCTGCACAAAAATACTTTTTTTCTTCAGGTTTTCGTATCTTTTTCGATAAATTTCCTCACGGCTTCTGTCAAGCAAAATAAACTCTTCCATTTTATAGTCCAGCAATTCCTCATTTTCAATAACAATCGTTACATCTTCCGCCTTTAGTTCATCAATAAGCTCAATCAATTCATAATTATTTCCAGAAAGCAAATTTCCAAAAACTTTTATTTCCTCCATCTTTTCTACAGAAATCTGGCTATCAATATCAAAAATCCTTATACTTTCCAGCTCATCTCCAAAAAACTCCAGTCTAACAGGATTTTCCAAATCTGGCGGGAAAATATCGAGAATGTCTCCACGTCTGCTGTACTGCCCCTTTTTCTCAATCAAATATGAATTTTCATACCCATTTTCTACAAGAAATTCCACAATTTTCGTAAAACTATATTCTTTTCCAATCTCAAAGGAAAAAAACTTAACTTTTTCAAAAAAAATATCCAAAGTAATCTGTAAATTCACAAATAAAATAAATTTTTCCTGATTTTTTAAAATATCCAGCAGTCTTATATTTATTCCAGTAATATCTTCTTTATTTTGTGAAATATTTTCAAAAATATCAATTATTTTTTTATCTTCCAGCTTATTTATATTCTCTTTACTATTTTTTTTGCCAGTTTTAGATTTTTCCATTAAAATATCTTTTTGTTTTTCTGACATTTCATAGTAATTTTCCAGCATTGCATGATAATTTTCCAAATTTCTATTGGATGTGGAAATATAAATTATCTTTTTCTTTTTCGAACATAATAAAAACCACGGAATTGCACCGCGGTAAAAATTATTTTCAGATTGTAAAATATCTATTTTTTTATCTTTTATTTTTTCTATTTTATCTAAAAAACTTAAGTTAAAGTTCATAAAAAGCCTTTCCTATTTTATCTATTGTTATATAATCGCCATATTCCGTATACAACATAAATATAAACAATATATGGAATAAATCCATAAGTATGCAGGTAAGATGTTGCAAATACAATTAAAACTACAATAATCGCAAAACCAATCCCTTGTATTATTTCAGCAAAGGAAACTGATTCCTCACCAAATACATTTGGCTTGAAAATTGTATTTATAGGTTTTGTGAAAGGGTTCAAAATTAACACTGAATAAATAATTGCTTCAGTATGAATTCCTAAAAACCAGAATATTACTGTGGAAAGTCCAGCTAAAAATCCAAAGAATATTTTTCCAAACCCATGTTGAGGAGTAGTGAAAGTATCTGTCAAAACAAAAATTCCCATAAAGATTACTTCTCCAAGTGAAGTCGTTACATCTATATTATGACTAGAAGATACATAATATCCAATGAAAATTGTAACAAAAAATGCTACCGACACATGCCAAGTTATTTTTGTTCTAAACATTAAATATATAGCTCCTAAAACCATTGCAATTATTGAAAATTCACCAATTATACCTTTATTTATTAAAATCAAAGATGCCAACCCTGATATCTTTTCATTGGAAATATTCAAAATTTCAGAATTAGTCCATGCTGTAGAATTAGGTGCAAGAACTGCTGGGAAAAATGTTAACACAAATAGTTTTCCCAAAATCACAGGATTAAAAATTTTCTTATCCATTCCTCTGTATATAACTTTTCCAAACAGTGTGGCCATTCCACCAGCAAATGCTGCTACGTAAAATGGTGTAAATGGAGCAAGCACAAATCCTGTTAAAGCCCCTATTACAACTCCCGAAAAATCTTTTAAAGCATCTCTGTTCTTCTGTATTAAGAATGAAAATATTATTTCTATCAGTTCTGAAGCAATAATTGCTGATAATATCACTAAAACCGGTGTTATTTCATAAACAAAAAATGCTACAAGCAACATGGGAATTAGAGATACTAAAATATCTATATTAGTTTTTGTTAAATTTTCCTGTAATTCTTTTCTCCTACTTCTAAACATATTAAATTTCACTACCTTTCTTTTATATTTTGATATTTCCATGTTTTGATAAATATAATTTTCTATAATTAGTTACTAAAATCAAAAATTTATTTAACTTGCGTTAACTATGTTTTCAAAAAATTTGAACACCGCTATTCTGAAGAGCTTGAATCTCCTCCACCTGACGAAGATGAACCTGAACTGCTACTTCCGCTACCACCAGAACTGCTGCTTCCAGATGATTTTGGAGCAGAATCTTGAGATTTAACTTTTGATGTAGTTTCTTTTGGTGCTGCTGCTGAACTATCTTTTAAACGGCTATGTCTTGGCGCTTTAGATAATCCGTTTCTATTATTTCTCCTATTTTTTCTATTTTCTTTTTTACCATTAACTTTGTTTCCTTCATTAAGAGCAAATTCTGGATTAACTGCACCTTCTGTTAATGCCGCAGGTTGTTGCGAAGGCGTATTTACAGCTGGTTGCTGTGTTTGAGACTGAGGCTGTGCCTGAACATTTGCTGCTACAGGCTGCTGTTGTATCTCTTTTTTCTGTTCAGGTTTTTTTTCTTCTTTTTTAGCTTCTACTTTTTCTGTTTTTACTTCCTTAACTTCTTTTATTTTATCTCCTACTTTTTTAGTTTCATCTTCTAATTGTTTTACTAAATTTTTCGAGTTCTTTGAATCTTGACTTCCAAATGCCACAAGTACAATTGACATTAAAAATAAAAAAATACCTTTTATCTGTTTCATTTTTACACTCCTAACTTTTTATTTTTTTAGTAAAATATAATTTTATATTCTATAATTTTTAATTTTTATTAATTTTTTATGCTATTATCAAAGTTTTTATTATATAATGCTTTGTAAATTCCATCTTTGCTTAATAATTCATTATGACTTCCTATTTCTTTTACTTCACCTTTCTGTATTACTACTATTTTATTACTATTTTCGATTGTTGTCAACCTATGAGCGATAACAAATGTTGTTTTCCCTTCCATAAGTTTTTCAAGCGCATCCTGAACCAGCTTTTCAGACTCATTATCAAGAGCTGAAGTTGCTTCATCCAAAATTAATATTTGAGGATTTTCTAAGATTGCACGTGCAATTGCAATTCTTTGTTTCTGTCCACCTGATAATTTTACTCCACGTTCCCCAATTTCAGTATCATATCCCTCAGAGAGATTTTCAATAAATTCATGTGCGTTAGCTTGTTTAGCAGCTTCCACAACTTCCTCAAAAGTAGCATCTTGACGGCTATATTTTATGTTACTAAGTATCGTTCCAGAAAAAAGGAATGTCTCCTGTGGTACAATTCCTATTGCTTTACGTAAACTCTTTATTTCATAATCTCTAACATCAATTCCATCAATTTTTAATGAACCATTCGATACATCAAAAAATCTTGGTATTAAATTTACAAGTGTTGATTTTCCACCACCTGAATTCCCTACAAAAGCAACTGTTTCACCTTTTTTAACATCTAAATTAATGTTTTTTAATATTTTTTCAGGATTATCTTTATATTCAAAATCTACATTTTCAAAACTTATTCCATCTGTAAAATTCTCAAATTTTATGCAGTTTTCTTTATTTACAATAGATGGCATTTCTTCTAAGATTTCAGAAACTCTTGTAATTGAAGATAAGTTTACGCTTATTGCATTAAATCTTGTTATGGCGCGTCTTGCAGGTGTGTACATTGATGAGATAGCACCTATTATTGTAATAAAGTCTCCAGGCGTAAAATTTTTTGCCCTCAAAACACGATATCCACTAAACATCAATAAAAGTGCAATTATTATATAATTTAATGCTTCCATGATGGAATTAGCTTTCGCATTGTATCTGGCAGATCTTACAGCAATTTTCTTTAAACTATTATTTTTTTTCTTAAAATTATTTATTTCATACTCTTCTGTAGCAAATGCCCTTATAATCCTAATCCCCGACAATGTTTCCTGCAACTTGGAATTTAGTCCATCTAATGCCTCTTGCCGCTGCCTTCCTGAACGCTTTAGCCTTTTTGCATATCTTCTTACTGTAATTACAAGGATTGGAGTAACAACCATGACTCCTAAAGTTAAATCAAAATCTATATAAAATGCTATTCCTAAAAAAAAGACTACTTTTATTATTTCAGAAATCATATCAAAAATCTCTAATATAATTGAATTTATATTGCTAGGGTCTGTCATAACACGCGTCATCATATCCCCTATTTTTTTGCTTGAAAAATATTCCATATCTAAAGTCTGTATCTTGTTATAAATATCAGTAACTATGTCCTTATAGATAGAAGATGAAATTACAGTTGAAAGAATTGTATTCCAATACATAAGTACTGCTCCACCTGCCGCAAGCATTATCATTACTCCTGCCGCATACAAAATATCCTTTTCACTTTTTCCTGCAATACCTTTATCAAACAGCCTTTTTATTAAAGCTATTGGAGCTGAAGAAACAAGAGATGATATTGTTGCAAGTAAAAGATTCAGTATGATTAATATATAATATCTTTTTATATATTTTTTTAATTTTTTAATTACTCCAAAATCGAGTTCTATCTTTTTCATATATTTAAATTTGCCTTTCATTATTTGCTTTTATATGAAACCATTTTAAAATCGAACTAAAAATTTGTAGATTATTTTTTCAAAAATATTATTTTTTTTAACTCGCTCAATCTTTTTTAGGCTCAAATAAATTTTAAATTACTTTTTGTAAAATATCTGATTAACGTTTTTTGACAAAAATATTTCTCAATTTTCTATAATATGGACTACTTCCATCAGTCAGTTCATTTTTAAATTCGTCAAAACTCTCAAAATCGTCTCCACTTACACGATAAATCCAGTTTTTATTAAGTTTTAATGGATTTACACCTTTTCTTGTAGTAATAAATACATCAACTCCCAATTTTCTTATATCCTCCCGGTTCCCCTTGTATCGGTGGCCCCAAGGATATGCAAGGCAATCTGGAGTTTTTCCAAGATTTTCTTCAATAATTTTTTTATTTTCAAGAATTTCAAATTCCACAATTTTTCTAAACTCTTCTTCACTAATTTTGTCAAAAAATTCATTTTGCTTTTCTTTAAACAATTTATTCAAAAATTCCTTTTTTTCGTTTTCAGATTTATTATTTTCCTGAAGTTGTGCAATATTTCGATATTTTTGTACAAAATCCTTCTTTGGTCTGTATCCAGGAATTGAAATTTTACTTCTTAATTTAAATACTGGAAGTCCATTTAATTTTTCCATATCTTTTTTTTCGTCATAATTTCCTTCAAAAAATAAATTATAGCTTTCTCTTTTAAAATATGGAGAACTTTCATTATCATAAAAAGCAAGCACTTCAATATCCTTTACTGTTAACTGATGGGAATGTGTGTGAAGCTGAAAATCAACCAGTCCGCTTTCATACATTTCTCTTATTTCATCCCAGTTTAAATACGCTTCATCTTTTTCAATAAATTTTGTATTCAAAAATATTGTAGCTTTCATATTATACTTTTTCAAAATTGGAAAAGCTAAAGTGTAATTATTTTTATAACCATCATCAAAAGTTATTAATATTGAATTTTGTGGCAACGTATAATTTAATCCCTTTAGTTCCTCCATTTTAAAAGTTTTTTTATCTTTTATCCATTTTATATGTTCTTCAAATTCATCTACAAAAATTCCACCTTTTCCTTTTTCATTGTCAACACTATGATACATAAGACATAAAACAAAATTTTTTCTAGTTTTGTTATAAATGACAAATATAAAAAATAGTAGAATTATTATTAAAAATAAATATATCATTTTTCCATCCTTTATTTACAAATAGTAAAATTATTCTAAATACTGAAAAATAATTACTTTAGTAAATATTTTTTATTTTAATAGATATTAATTTTATACTTCAACATAAATTAAAGGTTTTTATATTTATTCTTTTTAATTTTATATTATTTTAAAAACAAATTCAAAAATTATAAATATTTAAGCCAAACCTAAGTTTTTCTGATATACAAGTTTGATATTAAATGTAAAATGGAATTATTATAACCATTTGTACCTATATTTTATACGAAATATAAAAAAATAACAACTAAAAAATAAGAAAAATATTTATTAAAATATAATTATAACTTTCCTTTCAGTTTTAAGATTTTTGCTCTGATTTTTTTTATCAATCTATCAATTTTAAAGCTTAATACCGTATTTTTACGATTTTTACTAAAATGAACATGTCTTTTATTTCCAATATGTGTTACATATGGTTCCTTAAAAAATACTGTTTTAAACCCATGTTCTTTATAAAAATCAGATAAAACTTCCTCATATCTCTGATTTTCTAATTTTTCGTGAAACCCAAATAAGTCCATATCTTCTTTTCTTCTTAGGGCTGGATTATAAGTAAATATTTCACCTTTTACACTATAATATTTTTCCCCATTTTTTGAAATATAGTCTTCATCATAAAAAAAATCTTTTGCAAAATCTTTTTTATCACGTAATCCAACAACTAGAATTTTTTCATCTTCCTCCATCAGTTCCATTGATTTTTCAATAAAACCTTTTTTCAAAAATTTCCAGTCATCTTCACAGTGAAAAATATACTTAGTATCAACCTCACGGTAAGCCTTATCAATTGACTTTAGTTGCCCCAGTCGTGTTTCATTAACTATAAGCTTGAAATTATTATTTTTATCGTTATATTTTGAAATTAATCTCTCCAATTTTTTTCCTTCAGTACTGTCTTCTGTAATTATTATCTTTTTAATCGGATAAGTATTGTATTCAAAAAAGCTGTCAAGCGTTTCTTCCAGCAGATCGAATCTTCCGCAACTAGTTATTACCAGCGTTACTTCTTTCATATCTATCAAGCCCTTTCTTAGCTTTTGTTTTTTTATTTTCTATTGCCTTTGCTAAATATTCATCGTTTTTTTTCAACCTGCTTCTATCATTTTCATTATGATATAAATGGCAAGTCAAAGCCTCAAACTTGAGTTTTTTCTTTTTACATCCAATATTAAACAGCCTTACGGCAAGTTCACTATCCTCTCTTCCCCAACCTTCTATTTCTTCTTCAAAACCATTTACTCTGATTAAATCATCTTTAAAGAAGGACATGTTGCAAGATCTTACTCCACGTAAATTTCTATCTACTTTTGTAAAAATTTTTGAAAGAAGTTTGCTTCTTACCATATTCATATTGTTTTTAAGCCCTTTTGTAAAAAGATTTATTTTTTTGCCTTCCATTATTTCCTTTGCCACAGCTGGTGAAGTTATAACTCGTGAACCTTGAATAAAACAACCTCTTTCCATATTTTTTATATGGTCTTCAACAAAATGCCTATTTAATATCAAGTCACCATCAATTATTATTATATAATTACCTGTTGCCTTGCTTATCGCCCTATTTCTAGACATTCCAGCTCGAAATCCCTTATCTTCCTGCCACGAATGGATAATATTGCTTTGAGGATAACTTTGCTGAAATCTTTTTACTAAATCTATTGTTTCCTGCTTTGAGCCATCATCAGCAATTATAATTTCCTTTGGTGTAACAGTTTGATCTAATGCACTATTTAAACAAGCTTCCAAAGCTTTTGGCCAGTTGTATGTAGTAATAACAAGGGAAGTATCATTTCCTAAGTTATTATAATATTCTTCACGTAATTTTGTATATTTTGTCATCGTATAGATGGAGCTATATTTAGCAAGCAAATACCCTTCATAGCCATCTAGAAACCCCAATTGCAAAATATACATCTTTATAAACCTGAATAGCATTTTGGAATATATTTTTATAAAACTTGGATTTTTACCTTTTTTTATATATTCTTTAGCACTTTGTGAAGTATATCTATTTAATTTTTCAAGAAACTCCTCTATGCTATCGTAAGTATAATGGATTATCATTTCCTTTATTTTTTTTATTTGACTGTCAGTTTGATATTGTTCATGAACTTCACGGCTATTTATTTTTACTTTTCCATTTTTCCATAGCCTGATTACATAGTCATCCCATCCGCCAAATTTTATTTCTTTTTTAAAAGCTATATTTCGCAGTTTAATTTTGTAAACATCACTTGATGGATTTTCACTGTTTATAATTGATTTTATTTTTGCTTTCAGCTGTGGCGATATTACTTCGTCAGCATCTATTAATAAAATCCATTCACCCTTACATTTTTTTAAAACAGAATTTTTTTGCGGTCCATATCCTTTCCACTTTTCCACAAAAACTTTTGCTCCCTTCGCAAGTGCAATTTCCACAGTTCTGTCGTTACTTCCGCTGTCTACAACTATTATTTCGTCAGCTATTTCTCTTACCGAATCCAAAGTTTTCCCGATTCTGTTTTCCTCATTAAAAGTTATTATTCCTACAGATAGTTTCATAAGTATTTCTCCCATTTCATATTTTAAATTCCTAAATAGCAGATAGATTATTTTCATAACTTAACTTATCAAATACTTTTTCAAAATCCACATCATTAATTCGGCTTTCAGTATAATCAATCAGTATATTTCCTTCTTCTTTTATTCGCCATTTATTTTTATTGATTTTTGGTCCATAAAAAGCCATTATTTTCTTATTCAATCCTTCGGCAATATGTAAAATCGAAGTATCAAGCGATACTACTAAATCACTGCTATTAATTATTGATATAGAATCCAGGATTGTTTTAGATTTTTCAAAAAATAAAACATTTTTATTATCTGTTTTTTTTAGGATATTATATATTGTTTCCCTGTCATTTGGTGAATCTAGAATTATAATTGTATAATCTTTATACATTTCTCCCAACCTTTTTATTATAATAAGCGCATTTTCCTCGTTTATCTTTCTTCCTCTTGATGCTCCAAAAAAGTTTAATGCTATTATTTTATCTTTCACGTTATTTTCTTCAAGAAATTTAGCTACATTTTTTTTAGATTCTTCAGAAATAGGAACGTCATATTTTGTGTCTTTTATTTCAACATTTACACTTTTCATCATCTGTCTATAAATTTGAATCATTTTTAAAGTGTTATTCTGTTTTATATTTTTGTTATATATCTTATAGTCATCTTTATTATATCCAACATTTACAATGGCATTTACCCTGTTCAAAAGATAAACCTGCTTATACTTTAATCCTTCAGTTGAATCAAATAATACATCATATTTATTTTTTCTCAACACTTTTACGATATTTCTCCACTCATGCATTTTTTTTCTATCAAGAATATAACATTTATCTATATTGGGGTTTAGTTTTAATAAATTTTCCAAAGACTTATCGGCAACAACATCAATTTGTATATTAGGGTAATTTTTTTTTATCTCTCTAAAAATAAATGAACTTGTTATATAATCACCAATTTTACCATCTGTTCTTAAAAATAAAATACGTTTTATTTTTGAAGGTACTAAATTAATATCTTTTTTATTTTTATCAAATATACGGCTCAAAATTTCATTTTTTTTATCAATTAGCTTATCCCTGTATAGTCTGTAAAATTTCCAGTTTATTTTACTCATTATATTTTTATTCCTTATATAACTACAGTTATTTACGTTAATTCAAGGGTAACATATAATCCCATTAATTTCCCTTAAATTTTTTTATTTCATTTATCTTATTATTCAGCCATTCTATCGGTTCTGACAATGAAAAATTATAAGTTTGATTATGGCTTCCTTGTATCTTTGAAATTACCTGCAAGCTATCAGCAGTTGTTTTTGGTGACCATCTACATAAGTTATATTTATCGTTTGCATAGAAACTCAGCAAAGGTTTATTCAACGAAGAAGCTATATGAATTGCACCGCCATCAACTCCTATTACTAAATCAGCCAATGCCATAAAAAATACATATTCCCTAATATTAAATTTTTCAGATAAAGTAATATCCAAATCTGTATTTACATATCTCATCAAATTTTTGTAATATTCTTCACTTCCTGCTGTTTTCCCCATGATAATCTTGACTTTTTTTCTTATTTCTTTTTCAATGCTATTTAATAGTTCGGCAACCTCTTTAGCTTTCATTTCTCTATCGCTACCTTGGGGAACTAATAAAATTTTTATTTTTGAATCAAATTTTTCAGAATCAGATTTCCAAAATTTTTCCATTTTAACAATGTCTTTTTCTAAAATTTCTATGTGTGGCTTTTCATTTTTTATCTTAAAATATTTTGAAAATTCAGAATTTATAAGATAATCAATAATATGAGTTTCGATTGGTGGAGTACAGTCAAAATCATAATTTTTTAAATTTTTTCTGTTATAGTAATGCTTCTCATCACTTTCTCCAAAAATCATTGTAATTTTTGGACTTAATATTTTTTTCCAAATCATACGCTTCGTATTTTCCTTGCTCAAAAAATCCAATAATAAATCCCACTTTTTACGATTTTTAAGCACATCCTTACGTTTTACAATACTATCAATTATTTTTTCATTTTCATTACACAGTTTTGTAAATTCCATATTCCTGTCTGTTACTATAATTCCCAATTTTGCACTAGGATACATTTTTTTTAGTTGCCTTGCATAACAAAAAGACATTAACGTATCCCCAATAGAATCCTTTGGATTAAGCAATATAGTATTTACTCTTTTTAAATCAATGTCTTTATACTTTTTTTTAGTACCAAATAGCCATATTATTATTTTGGATTTTATTCCATTTACTATACTCATTATGTAACCTTTCTTTACATTCTTCTAAATAACTATTTATTTTTTTTAGGAATTTATATTTTCAATTAATTCCTTTAGTTTTATTTTATTACTTTCCATTGAAAAATCATTTGCTCTCACAAATGACAGCTTTTTATAATTTTCATATTTTTTATTATTATTCATTAATTCATAAACTTTTTCCACAAACATGTCTTTATCATTTAACGGAATCAGTTCACCGTATTCACTATTTTCCCCCAATATATCCTTTGGACCTGTAGGGCAGTCATAGGCCACAACAGGCGTTCCAAAAGCAAGGCTTTCCAGCAGTACAGTCGGCAATCCTTCATATTTTGCAGTATGTACAAATAATTTTGCATTTTTAAAAAACGGATATGGGTTTTCAATTTGCCAAAGCAGAATTACATCGTTTTCCAGCTTATATTCTTTAATTTTTTGTTTAATTAGATTGACTTTTTCACCATTTCCAATGAAATAAAGCTTCTCTTTTATTCCACGCTGTTTTAATTTATAGTAAATATCGACAAGATGTTCAGGCTGCTTTTGTTCTGTCAAACGTGAAACTTGCAGGAAATAGTCCTGCTTTAAATAATTTTCATGATTTTTATCAACATTTTCAGCTTTTTTACGAATAGCTTCTAAATCTATCGGATTGTAGACAAGTTCCACTTTGTTTTTATCCATTCCTAAAATTTCTACAAATTCATCTCTCATTGTATCACAGATTGCCAGTATCTTATCATATTTTTTATATTGTTTTTTATATTTTTCTATTTTGTCTGCACTTAGTTTTTCTCCAAAAGTAAGTGAGAAGTGAATCCAGGCAAATAAAGGTATTTTTATATCAAAATTATTATATTTCAATAAATTTGACGAATAATCTATAATAACATCATATTTATTTTCTTTTATTATTTTTTCAACCTTTTTCAAATAAGTTGCCTTTGCCCTTATCCGATAAATTTCTTTAATAAGTTTATTTTTACCATTATAGTTATCAAATAAGAATTTATAATTTACCTTTTCAGGAATTTCATTTTCAAATAAATTATTTCCCCTATGATCCCAAGTTATAAGCAAATCAACATCATAATTTAATTCAACCAAATTTTTTAATACATTTAGTAAAACTCTCTCTTCTCCTCCCATGCTCAAATGACCATGTAATACCAATACTTTCATATTGTTCCTCACTTTATAATTTTTTCTTTTTTTTCACAGCATTTGTATAAATAGCAACTAAATACAAATAATATTGTTAAAGTTATTATCATATGTTTATTATTCAAATTATCATCTGTCATCCCTTGTATTAACCAAGCTATCAACGAAGCTTTTGTCGCTATTTCAAAAGCTATGTATTTAGAATCCTTTTTATTTTTATAAAATTTTACTTTAAACAACATTACCATATTTTGAACTAAAACTAAAATAAAAAATGCAAAACCTAATATTCCATAATCTAGCAAGTATTGCAAATACGAATTATGTGTAGCAATATAATGCTGTGTTGTTAATTTATAAAATTTTTCGTTCAAAAACCATGTTTTTACATATTCTAAAGTTCCATGTTTTTTGTAATACTTTAACGTTGCTTCTTTTCTATCAAGAGCTTTCCATCCGTATATTGGCTTTTCTTTTAATTCTTCTATTCCTGCTCCCCAAAATATTACTCTTAACTTACTAGACGGATCTTCATTATATTTTATTATGTATGGAACTCTTTTTGTAACTGATGTAGGTAAAAGAGGATAACCAACTGCACAAAGAACCAAAAATACTAACAAATACTTTTTTCTTTTTTTTAAAAGTATATAAAATATTGTAGGTAAAAGACTAACATAAACCATTTTTGAACGTCCTACAAGGACAATAAATAATACTAAAAGAATCATTACAAATAAACTTATCTTTTTTAACATATTTTCTTTTTTTTCTTTATAAAAAATCAAAAATGATAACAAAAATAATAAAATTATACACATTATATTAGAAAAGTCCTGTACTCTTAAAATTGCTGTCACTCTATCTAATGATCCTAGTTTACTCCAATCTTTATATTCTTTCACAAAATTAAAAATTGCTAAAACTAAAACGATCATGCCACCTGTTAATAAGGATTTTAGAAAATTAAACATTTTCTTTTCCTCATCCAAAAAATAAATTAAAGGGAAAAAACATAAATACTTTAAGTTATAATTGTCCAATCTGCTCTTTATTCCACCATCACACATTGCTATTATAAAGGGTGTTACTACAAGAAGCAACATTGACACAGAAAATATTTTTTCCTTAATAAAGAAACTATCTTCAAAGTCTTTTTTATCTACTGCTATAGCTATTACAAGCAATATTAATAATAACGGTAACAATATATTATTTTCAAACTTTTCAGATAAAAATAATGATATTCCAAATAGCAAAGCTACATAATATCCTGTTTTTTTTACGGCTTGTTTTATTTCCATTTCTCCAAATACTCCTTTTGTAACTTTTCTAAAAACGTTCCTCTATTTTTTTCTTTATCCACATTTATCTTAAATGATAATTTATGTATATTTATTTTATTTTTTATATTGTTATATTCCTCTTCATCATACTTTTCAAACAATTTTATAAATAATTCATGTGGTAACGTATCAGAAACTACTATGCATTGCTCCTTTTTATAATATTTTTCGATTAATTGTGTATATAAAATTTGGAAGAAAAAATAATTTGGTATTTTATCGTTATAATTCCAAAAAATAATTAACATATCTAATAATGTTCCTATAATTTTATTTCCTCTCTTTGAAAAAATTATACTGCTCAAAAATCTTACTTTATTTCTTTTATCCCATGAAAAATATATTGAATCAATTTTTTCCCATTTTTCTTTTTCATTAAAAAAGTCATCTCTTTGATATACAAAATAGTCCATATTAAAATATCCTTGAGGTAAATAATCTGTTAATATTACAGTTGCATCTAACCATACTCCACCATAATAATTTAATAATGCCAGTCTTATAATATCTGTAAAATGAGCATATCCCATTTTTTCATCTTCAAGTTTTTTTATCAAAATTTCTGGAATTTCTAAATAATCAAATATATTTTTCATATCTACTCTAATTACTTCACATTCACCTTTATATCTTTCAACACTTTTATAAGATATTTTCACTATTTCTGGTAATTTTTCATAATCCCATCCTTGACCCCAAAATTGCCATATTATTTTTTTCCCATTAATTTCTTTTCTTTTTTTTAATTTTTCAAACTTTATCTGCCCTTTAAAATAATCATCCAACACCTTATTCCAATCTTCAGCTATTCTTTTTTGATTTAACAAATAAATTTCTTTTTGCAATTTGTCAAATAATTTTTTAGGCATTAATTCTTTGTATATATATTTATACGGTTTTTGAGATAATTTTTTATTTAAATCATAAATTTTTGAATTATAGAATTTATATTTTGTCATCACTTTAATCCTACCAATCTCCTTATTTTTTGCATTTTAGATGTTTTATCATATTTTTTAAATAAAGAAAACCATTCTCCCTTACCTAAATAATTTAATTTAAACATCTTTTTATTTTCAAAATATGTTTTTATATAAACTCCTTGATCATCATCAACAATATTTTCTATTAATAAATCATTTTGTGCTCTTCTTAATTTTTTATAAAATTCATTCCATTTGCTAGTTGCTCCTACTATTACTCCACCTATTATAATTGTATCATTATTAAAAATAAAATTGTATACATCTTCTTTTTTCTTTAGCTTTTTATTTAACTTTCTCTTTGTAAAAATATTAAAAAAATGTATTTTTTCTTTATCAAAGTTATACTCCCACTTTTTTACATTATTTAATATCTCTCTATTTCTAATATACCCAAAATCTATCCAAGCTACTAATTCTGTTTTTATCATTTTTTTTATTATTGCTGTTTTTATTAAATATGATTTCATATTATTTATCAATACATATTCTGGAAGCCAGTATTCTAAATTATGTATTTCATCAGGATTTATTCTTTTTCTAAATTCACTATTTTCTTGTATCTCTCTTATTTTTTTTATTATTTTAGAAAATTTTTTGTTTAAATCAAATGTAATTATCTTAGTTTTTTTATTTTTTCGCATTTTCTGTATTTTTTCTTTATATTTTTCTTCTGTAAAAATTATCATATCGTTATCTAATTCTGCCAAGTAACTAAAATAACTAAGATAAATATCCGTTCCCCTTTTCAAATTTTTTGAAACCTCATTTTCTATTTTTCCCCTTCCTATATTAAAAAAAGCAGTAACTATCGTTATACCCGTTTTTTCTTTCATTTTTTATCCTTTCATAATTTATAAAAATGTATTAATAATATACTTTATTTTTAAATATTTTTATTTAAAGCTTTAATACTATTTTCTATTTAAACAACAGAATAATTAGGAATTTCTTTGCAAGAAATCAAGATATTTTACTATAATATAAAATACAATTTATATTTTTTAAACGGTGTTTAGTATGAAATTTCGTTATTTTTCAATTTTTTAGGCATCTAGTCTTACCAAAATCTCTTTGTATACTCTTTCCACACTAATCCCAGGTATTCCCCTATAATAATCCTTCCTATACTTATGCTGTCTTTCAGGAATTTTCACAATATTATTCTCATAAAATTCATTATCCTCAATAACATTGCTTTTTTCAGTCCAAGGAAAAAATCCCAATGAACGTTTCCCAGGTCCAAAAATTCCGATTACAAACGGCTTTTCAAATCCACTTGCAATATGAATTGGAGAACTGTCATTTCCAACGACAATATCAGCCTTTGAAATCAAAGCTCCAAATTCTACAAGATTAATTTCTCCACGAAAATCAATAACATTTTTATCATTTGGGAAATTTAGAGATAATTTTTTTTCGGCTTTTGAGCCAGTTATACCAATAAAATAATTTTTATTTTTTTTCAATCTTTCAATAATCTCACGATATTTTTCTATCGGCCACATTTTTTCTGCTCTTTGACTACCTGGTGCAACTAATATCAGTTTTTGTCCCTCATTTCCAAAGTAGCCGTGATATTCCAGAATTTTATTAATTTTAGTAAAATTTTCTTTTGCAGGATAAATTCTAATTGGAATTTTTTCTCCTTTATATTCTACTAAATCAAGTAATCTTTCTACTTCATGCTTTTTCATATCATAATGAACTTTCTTATTTAGCAGGAATGAGCCTGTCGCTACATCAAATCCTACAATATTAGGAATTTTTGCTAATTTTGCAAGCAATATGGATTTTATAAATCTATGTGGAATTACCGCATAGTCGTATTTTTTTTGTTTTAAAATCTTTAGAACTCTCAAAAAACCTTTTATCCCTTTATCTTGCCCTTTTTTATCATAAAGAATTATTTCATTTAAATTTGGATTGTTACTTATTACACTTTTATTTGTCGGCAATGTCAAATAATCAATTTCTGATTCAGGATACATGTCCTTTAACCTTTGTATCAAAGGCGTAGACAATACAATATCTCCAATAAATGCTGTATGTATTACCAATATTTTCATTTCTTCTCCTTTTTCAAAACCCCATTAATCCAAAATCTTCTAAAACATCCTATTTTTAAGCTTTTTTATAAATATTTCATTTATCTTTATATACAGAGTTATTATACCATATTTTAGTATTTTTTTACATAGGTTAACAGGCATATTGAAATAAAAAATATAATATGTTAAAATTGACAAAAGAAAATAAAAATTAGATAAAGGAAAAAAGAAAATGCAGGAAACTAAAAATTTAAATATAGATAATGAAAAAAATTTTTTTTATAAAACTTATGAATACAAAAATACAAAGGCTCTAAAAATATTTTTGGGACTTACAAGGGAAAAAGGAAAAAATTCTTTCGAAATTGCAAAACACTTAAAAAATGATTTTCCAGAACTTAATTTCATGAAGATAACAGAATATAAAGTCATAAAATATACTCCCTTTCACATAAAGATAGAAACTGTATCAGAAAATATAAATAAGACATTTAACAGTAACTTTATCTCTTATTACGATTATCTAATCGAAAAAAATGATTTTCGTCTTACGTATAAAACGCTTGATTTATGGCTTAATTTTGAAAAAAATTTTTTTAAAAAGGAATATTATCATATGGATTTTAGTTTAGGAAATTTTTTTATAGATAAAGAAAATGGTAAAATTGCCTTTATTGATTTTGACGATATTGTAAGAAAGCCGCCCTTTTTTAGAAAACGTCTCTATTTGACAAAATCCATCAGAAGTTTTGAAGGCTCAATGAAATTCTTTTTATCGGTAAAAAATTTTTCAAAGGAAGAGAATCAGAAGATTATTGATAGACTAGAAGAGATTAAAAAGCAGTATGGCGTTGTTTCGAGAAAAAAAGATTTGGAAATGACTAAAAAAATTTTAAATAGATAAATACTAAACCTAGTTTAAAAATGAAAATTATATCTTAATTATTTGAAAATATTAAGTTGGTATCCTTTATTAAAAATGTTTGTAATAAATTAGTTATATAAATGGGAACCAGTATGAGTTTATAAAATATAAAAAACTCTAAATTTAACTAACCTACATTAGTTTTTTTTAGAGTTTTTATTTACTTGTTTATTCTAAATTCAATTTATTTTTTAATAAATAATTTACTATAAAAAATAATATAATCGAAAACATTATACTTATATAAATCAGTCCCAGATTGGTATTAAAAATATATTCAAATGTTTTTAAGGCTCCCAAGTCTGTATTGTTATAAATATTACTGTAATTCTTAATATCAAATATATATGAAACTGTCAATATCATTCGTTTTATTAAATTTATAACTCCACCAAGAATTATATATGCTCCGACTCCAGTCAAAATTCTGTAAGACTTTACCATATTTGCAATACTTACACAAAGAAATAAAAATAATATTTTTTCAATTGTCATAACTAACAATGAAATAATACCGATAATTAGGGTCGTTCCTACAGAATGACGTAAAAACATCTCTATTTCACGAAAGGCTTCAGGTCGAAATATATTTGCCTTAAATACTTCTTCCAGAGGAATAATGAACCAGAAAGTAAAAAATATTATAATCCCATTTACAACAAACCAGCTAAAAAATGTTAATAATTTTGCCAAAATTATTTCGTATGTTTCAATTGGAAGAGTATTTGTCAAATATCCCTCATTTCCATAAATAGAACGGTAATAACGGATTATTACCGCATAATAAGTCATCAAGATTATCCCAATAATTGCAATTACATACCCAAAATACGACATAAACTGAAAAACACCTGTAGAAATTCTTACCCTGTCATCAATTTTCTCATTTAATAAAATGAACCAAAACACTCTTATAACAATTCCCATTACTCCCATTCCGATATAAAACGGTATTATCAGCTTGCTCGCATCCATAAAATCATATTTAATTAATTTACCTAAATTTTTCAATATTTAAACACCTCCCTAAAGTATTCATCAACTGTTTTATTATGTTCATTTATTATACTTTTCACATCCTGATAAAGTAAAATTTCACCTTTACTTATGAAAATTGCTTCATCCAGCACCTTTTCGACATCCGCTATTAAATGTGTGGAAATAATAACCGTTGCTTCCCTGTTATAATTTTTTATAACAGTATTTAAAATATAATCCCTTGCCGCAGGATCAACTCCTGCTATTGGCTCGTCCAGCAGGTACAGCTTGGCACGTCTGCACATAACCAGTATTAACTGAACCTTTTCCTTCATTCCTTTTGAGAGCAACTTAAATCTTCTTGTTATATCAATTCCCAAATCTTTTAACATATTTTGTGCCCTTTCCAGGTCAAAATCATCGTAAAAGTCTGCAAATAGCTGTAAAATCGCCTTTACTGTCTTAGAATTATCCAAATAATTTTTATCAGGCAAATATGCAACAATCTTTTTAGTTTCTACTCCTGGATTTTTTCCGTCTATAAAAATTTCTCCTTCAGTAGGTTTCAGAAGTCCATTTAACAGCTTTATAAAAGTTGTTTTCCCACTTCCATTTGGTCCTAATAATCCAATAATTTTACCAGTTTCTATTGATAAATTTACATTATTTAATGCGTTATCAAAATCATAAGTTTTGGATAGATTAGTACATTTTAAAATAACATTACCCATTAAACCATTCCTTTCTTTTTTATTTAGTGTTATATTTATTCATTAATTTTGAAATCGTCATATCATTTTTTATATCGTCAATCAAGTTAAATATTTTTTCTCTTGAACTTTTCACAACTTCTTTTTCCTCAGGCGAAAATTTTCCTAGTACAAATCCCAATGTTTCTTCCTTTGTTTTTGGTTTTCCAATTCCAAATTTTATTCGTATAAATTCATTTCCAACGTGGGAAATAATCGATTTTATCCCATTATGTCCACCCGCACTTCCATTTTGCTTAATTTTCAGCTTTCCAAACTGCATATCCATATCGTCGTAAATTACAAAAAGCTCCGTTTTCGGATCAATCTTAAAAAATCTAACAGCTTCTCCAACTGCTTCTCCACTCAAATTCATAAACGTAGTTGGCTTCTGATAAAAAACCTTGTCCCCATTGTAAGTAGTCTGTACAAACAATGACTTAAACTTTTCTCTTACATCATTTATATTATTTTCCTTCAAATATTCGTCAATAAATATAAAACCGATATTATGCCTTGTTAATTTATACTGTTCTCCAGGATTTCCAAGTCCCACTATTAATTTCATTAAATTCTTTTCTCCTTTATTTCAATCTATTTAATCATCTTCATCTTTTTTTGGAATTTTTTTCATTTCTTTTTTCAAAATAACCACTGATACAATAAATGCTACCAAGTCTGCTATCGGAAATGCGAACATAATTCCATCAACTCCCATAAAGTATGGTAAAATTATAAGTAGCGGCAATAATGATATAATTTGTCTTACAAGCGATAGAACAGCCCCTTGAAATGCCCTTCCAATTGATGTTAAGAACAATGTAATTGCGGCTTGAATACCGTTTAGGAATATGAAAAATAAAAATACTTTCATATATTTTGTCCCATATTTAAAGTAAAGTTCGCTTCCACTTCCAAATACAGAAATTATCTGTACAGGGAAAATTTGAAATATCGCAAATGCTACTATCGAAATAACAAAAGCAGCTTTTAATGTCAAATTTAATATTTCACGGACTCTCGTATATTTCCTTGCCCCATAGTTGTATCCTGCAATAGGCTGTGCTCCCTGAGTCAGTCCCAATACAATCGCTATAAATATAACATTTATTTTCATAACAATTCCAGCAACAGCAATTGGAATTTCACTTCCATAAATGGATTTTGCCCCATATATCTTTAGCAGATTATTTGTTACAATTTGAATAACTAAAGCAGAACATTGAAAAATAAAAGGCGATGTTCCCAATGCAAATAAAATCCCTATTTCCCGTATTCTTATCTTAAAATCCCTTAACTCAAATTTCACGCTTTTAAATCTGAAAAAATACAAAGCTAGCATAATTGCTGATACAAACTGCCCAATTACAGTTGCCCAAGCCGCACCATCCATTCCCATATCAAATCCAAACATAAATAACGGATCTAATATAGTATTTACAAGCGATCCAACAACTATCGCAAGCATCGAATAAAAGGCATTTCCATCAGCTCTTACCAAAGGGTTTGCCCCTATTGAAAATAATAAAAATGGTATCCCTAAAGATGTAATCCGAGTATATTCAATCGCATAGTCAAAAATCTGATTTGTCGCACCAAATGCTGTTAACATAGGCTTTAAAAATATATTAATCAATATGCATAATATAATTCCACCTAAAAGAAGCATCGTTACTGCCGTTCCAGCCACACTTTTTGCTCTTTTTGGACGCTTTCTACCTAATTCCAGATTAAAGTTCGTCGCAGCCCCCACTCCCGTCATAAGTCCAATCGCAAGACAAATTGTCGTAAGCGGAAAAGCCACATTTGTAGCCGCATTTCCCAAAAATCCAATTTTCTGCCCAATAAAAATCTGGTCTACAATATTATAAAGTGCATTTACAAGATTGGCGATAATTGCTGGCACTGCAAGTGAAATCAGAAGTTTTGGGATTGATTCCGTTCCAAACCTTGTTTTTTTATTATCTGCTAAGCTGTTTCTCTCTTTTGCTGTTTTTTCCATTCTTTTTCCTTCCTAAATTTTCAAATATCACAATAAAATTAACTAGAACTGAATTTAAGAGTAAAACTCTTCTGCTCAAATTCTAGTACAAACTAATTTTATTAATCCTTCAAAATCGCAATTAAAAGCGAAATATCATTATAAGTAACTCCGCTAATTCTGCTAGCCTGCCCAATCGTTTCAGGCTGTCCGTACATAAGCCCAGAAATAGCGATATTGCTAAGCCCTTTTACGTTTTCATAGTCAAAGTTCTTTGGAATCATCATTTTTTCCAATTTCTTAAACTTCTCAATCTGTGCCTTTTCTCTTTCAATAAATACGTTATATTTCGCATTTATTTCTACTTGTTCCTTCGCTAAATCCGACAATTCCACAGTTTCTACAAATTCACTTAAATTATCATAGTTAATTTCTTTTCTCGCAAGAAATTCAAAGGCTGAAACAGGGCTGTTCATGCTATTTTTACTATTTTTTTCAATTTCCGAACTTTCAGATTGATTTTGTTTTTCTACAATTTCAAGTAATTTTTCATTATTTTCCTTAGTAGGATAAACCGTAATTCCTTTCAATCTTTCAACTTCATTTTCAATTTCCTGACATGTATTTTCAAGTTCTGTCAATTTTTCGGCATTTAATAGCCCAATTTCCTTCGCTTTTTCCAAAAGTCTTATAAAAATGTTGTCTTGACGTAAAGTCAGTCTGTATTCAGCTCTTGAAGGCAATACACGATAAGGCTCTGGCGTTTTTTTATTTATTATATCATCAATCAAAACCCCTATATATCCTTCACTTCTGTCAATCACAATTTCCTTTTTCCCTAAAATTTTTCTCGCAGCATTCACTCCCGCCATAAATCCTTGACAGGCTGCTTCTTCATATCCACTCGTTCCATTAATCGTTCCCGCTGTGTAAAGTCCATCCAGAACTTTTGTTTCAAGAGTTAATTTTAATTGATACGCAGGTACAAAGTTATATTCCACAGCATACCCATAACGCACAATTTTGGCATTTTCTAGCCCACTGATTGTCTTTAACATTGCTTCCTGTGCAAATGGAGGCATTGCTGTCGTAAATCCGTTTATGTATATTTCGTCAGATTCTACAGATTCCTGCTCCAGAAATATCTGATGATTTGTCTTTTCTGGAAAATTCATAATCTTTCTGTCAAGGGAAGGGCAGTGCCGTGGACCTTTCGTACTTACAATTCCTGTAACAATTGGTGAATATTTAAGCATTTCCTGTCCCACTCTTATTGTTTCAGGTGTGGTGAATGTAAGCCAAGTTGGTAAAGTAGAATTATATTCTTTTTTTGTTTCGTAAGAAAAATATCGTGGCTTGTCCTCTCCCTTTAATTCCTTTGTTTTTGAAAAATCAATTGAAGATTTGTCAATTCTCGGAGGAGTGGCAGTCTGATATCTATCCAGCTCAAAGCCATATTCCACTAGTCTATCAGGCAAATCTACACTCGCAGGCTCTCCTTGCCGCCCTGACGAATATTTTACATCCCCCATGACATATTCTCCGCCTAAGAAAGTTCCAGTACATAAAACAACAGCTTTTGCTCCATATTTTATCCCAAAATTATCTTCAACTCCCATAACTTTATTATTTTCCACAATCAAATCCACAACAATTCCTTGTACCAAATCCAGATTTTCCTGCTTTTCAATAATTTCCCTCATTTTAACCCTGTACCAGTATTTATCGGCTTGAGCTCGTGTAATCCGTGAAGCCAGCCCCTTCGTATGATTCAAGTTCTTTAACTGCAAGTTATAATTGTCAATATGCCTTGCCATTTCTCCGCCAAGCATTCCAAGTTCCGACACCAAATGGCTTTTTCCAGGACCTCCAACCGACGGATTGCACGACATCATCGCAATATTGTCAAGATATATTGTAAACAACGCTGTTTTCAGTCCATGTCTTGCCGCTGCAAGAGCAGCTTCCACCCCAGCATGCCCCGCTCCAACAACAATTATGTCATAATTTTTCATTTTTTAAATTTTCCTTTCAATTTAATCTATTTTTTTACTGTTCTTATTTGATAACCTTATCAAAAAATTTAATTTAAACTCTAAATATTTATATTAATAATTTTATTTTTTTAACGTAAAGGAGATTAGTCACCATCCCCTTTACAATCCCAGCTCGTCTAAGCATTTTTTGAAATATTCCCAAATTTTATTTGGGAAAGTAGTCTAAACATTTATTATTTGGATAAACCTGGATTACTACGAAATTGAAACTCGCTTTTTAACAAAAGTTATTGTCAACTCTTTAAATTAATCAAAATTTAAAAAGTTTGAAAAAGCTCAAACAGTCAATTTTATTTCCAAAAAATCACGACAATTTTAATTTAATTATAACAGACTGTTTGACTAATATTAAACCCATTTAAATAACGAATTTATTACAAACTTTTCTAATAAAGGATACAAACCTAATATTTTTAAGTAATTTAAGATATAATTTTCATTTTTTAAACAGAGCCTAGTATAAACTAATCTGTCGGAGCATTTTTCTGTGCTGAGAAAACTGTCTGAGCATAGCGAGTTTTTTGTCAGTGCAGAAAAATGTCGTAGACTAGCCATAGGTTGTAGGATTTGCGGCAATGAGCAATCCTACGAAAATAAAAAAGAAAAAAGTTGAATAATTATGAATTAGCTATCGAACAACCCTATTATAAAAATTTATTCTTATTTTTAAACAGAGTTTAGTATTAGATAAATTTTAAAATTATTAAACAAATTCACTTCTTCTTTTTAAAAACATTCCTTGCTGGACGAGTAATATCCTTAAAATACACATAACTTTTGTGTTTTCTAATATAATACCTCAAATATCTAAAAACCAGTTCTTCCCTCTGTTTGCAGTACTTCGCATATTCGTTTGCAAAAATTCTGGCTAGTTTTTCATTTTCCATCATTCTTGAAACATTTTTCATTCTTTTATCCAGATTCAGTTTCACTCCAAATTTCATTCTATTTAAGTCAACTAGATAAAACTCATAATTCCCACTTTTATCCTTAATCAGCACATTTCCTGGTGAATAATCTTCAAATTCCACACCACTTTCATGCAAGTCAAACGAAAATTTTGCAAATTGTCTTATGATTTTTTCACGATTTTTTTCTACTTTTGCAAGCATTCTTTCCGTTTCTTCACTTATCTTGTAATTTTCCCCCTGCTCAGCCTTGTCCCGCTCAATATCCTCAGGCCAGAAAACTTCACGACAGGTAAAATCATATTTTAATTCCTCACTTATATAATAACTGTTCTTTTTATTATTTTCATTTACAAAGTCATCAAAATATGCGATTGGCTCTGGCGTCTTTATTTTATATTCTAATAATTTTTTTGCATATTCATAAGAACGCTTTGCTTTTGAGCCTTTAAACCTATAGAAAAAGTTTGTAATAAAATCTTTTTGTTTAAACTTTTTTATATTTATCATCTTTTTTGTTTCAAGATTTTCATTCTTATTATTATGTTTTTCCTTTTTCGAGTTCTCTTTTTCCAAATTATTTTTAATATCTATTTCAAATTTTTTTATTTCATTTCTTCCTGGCTCTACAACATATTCCCCAATTTTATCAAAATTTTTCAGTACATTTATCAATATTTTCTCATCATATTTTTTATTAACTTCATAATTTTTTTCTTCCATTTAAAATCCTCATAATTTCTAATTTTTTTACTTTTCTTTATTTTCTAAACTTTTTTGATTTTCTTTTTCAAATTTTCTCTTATTTTTTCTCAATCTTTTTTTCAATTCCTTCAAAAACTCTTTGTCTTCTACCAATTTATCCATCTTGTCAACATATTCAAGTGCTTCATCATATTTATTCTGCAATTCCAGCACGTATGCCAAATTTACGTAATGACGAGAATTTTCAGGTTCTAAAATAATCATCTTATTACAAACCTTCTGTGCATTTTCATAATCTTCCGTTTTCACAAAAAATCTTCCCTGCAAATTTAGCATTTTTATTCTTGAAAGCCCTTTATTCTCATTCGTCGCATTTTCATAATTTAAAAGCAGAAGTTTTATTTCCTCAAACTCCTCCGCTCTGAACAATATCTCAAAATAATCTTCAAATATATAATCTTCCACATTTTCACAATTTATAGCGATATTGTAATATTTTACAACTCCTTTTATATCATTTGAATACGCCATTGTGTCGCCCATTCGTGCGTAGAGAGAAAATTCTTCAACTTCGTTAAATTTTGCATTTAAAAGTTTTTTGTATTCAGAAATTGCTTCGTCGTATCTGCCCATCATTGTAAGGCAATCACCTTTTTCCACGTATGCTTCTGAGCTTTCAGGCTCCATTTCTATCGCCTTGTCAATATTTTCTATCGCCTTTTTATAGTACTTTAACAAAGCGTAGGACATTCCCATATTCAGATATACAAAATAATTTTTTTCTATTTCCAGAAATTTTTTATAAAGCGAAATCGCCTTTTTCAATCTTCCAAGCGACTGATAGACAAACCCCAATGTAAAAAGCGTATCCCTGCTGTCAGGATACTTTTGTTGCAGTTTTTCCGCATATTCCTTTGCCTGTTCAAACATTCCAAAGTCTGAATAAAGTTTGGAAAGTGTCATCAGTGCTGAATAATTATTTTCATCAATTTCAAGCACTGACTTTAAATATACAAGTGCATCGTCGAACTTGTAATTTTCCATTGATTTATCCGCTTCCTTCAATAACTCTTCTATATACATCTTTTCTCCATCTATATTTTAACTTTTTTAAAATCAACTTATAAAAACTAAACAATCGTAAAATCAAATAATATCAAAATTAATTATTAATCATATTTACCATTTCTATAAATTTAGACGGCTTCTTATCATACGGATTTGGCATAATGTCATCCGTTATCATAAGCCATCCTGCATTTCTTTGTCGAGAAAGCCTTACAATCTCAGCATATTCCTTAGGAGTCGCACTATGTACAATATGCCAGATATGTTTTGCATTTGACTGATTGTTTTCAAAATTAGATTTTGGCTTTTCAAATTTGTTAATATACGTATTTGCACTTACCTCACTTGTCACAAAAATATCTGCATATGGCGAAATTGCATCTGTAATAGATGCTCCAGGATTAGCAATCACAAGATTGTTTTTTGACTTACTTTTTACATATTCAAAAACTTCCTTCATATAGCTTACCTGCTGAGGAGTACTAGTCGCAATTTCATCAAAAAAGAATCCATTTATACTATCCGCCCCATAAAATTCAAAATACTTGTCAACTTCCGCCTTTACTTCCTTAATATTTCGCTTCTGATATGTTGTCGGAATATAAGCAATGTTCTTAATTCCAGCCTCTTTATTTTTCTTAATCTGAGCTGCATAATTCACTTCTACCTTTTTTCCTGCACCATTATTTGGATTTATCAGCACATAAGGAACTTTATCTTTCCCAAGTGTCAAGACATCATTCCAAAACGGATTTTTACCATCTGGATACGTATATGTTGTAGCTATCACAGACTGCTTTATTTTTACATTATTTTTATTAATATTTTTTTCTGAAAACCCATTAATTCCTAATAACATTCCAATCATTAAAAATATTTTCTTCATATCCTTTTTACCTTCTTTCAAATTTTTTTATCAAATAGTTAAGATATATTATTTTATCATATTTTTTAGTTTTAATAAACCGACGGAGCTTTTATTTGTTCAACTACGACTGTTTGATGACTAGAAGGAGGAGTTTCGGAGTTGGGCAAATAAAAGTCGGAGTCTAGCCACAGATATTGCGTAGTAATCTTGCCACAATTTTAATTGTCTGGATAAACTTTTACTGCAAGATAAGGATTTGCGGCAATGAGCAATCTTGTAAAAATAAAAGAAAAAACATAATAAAAATAATAAAAACTACTATTAAACAAATAATCTAATACTAAATCCAATAAAAAAATAGAAACTATATTAAAAATAAGAAGTTTTAATTCCTTGCTAAATAGTGCATAATTCAAAATTTATTAAACATTTACTTTTTAAATGAGTAATAATATTAATCCGAATAAATCATGATATTGAAATATATTTAAAAAAATTTTACTATAAAAATCAATATCTCCTATTATTCTCAAGCCTAAATTTCATATCCTTTCTTAATCTTCTCAAAGCCCACTTTCTCTCAATCTTAAAAACCTCCTCATTGTCGCTCCCAATTTTATAGTCCACATAATTTTTTATAAATTTTTCCACATCTTCCCTCGACTCACTCCGAATTTCAAACTCATAATCTTCATTTAAAGAAATTTCCCTGTTTTTTTCAAGGCAGTAATAAAGCATATCATTGTAAGTCTGCTGTGCCAATATATCTCTTGCTTTATAATATGTAGATTTGTCAGTATTTGTCATTTGGACTGCTTGTTTTTCTGAAATATACGGTTTATTTCTTATTAAATCAGCCATTTTCTGAAATTTTCGATTTTTTTCATTCATTCTACACTCAAAGCACATTTTCTCGCTGTTTTCCTGCAAAAATAAAATTTTACAGTTTTCGCACTCAATATATCCATTATTCTTTAGGTATTTTTCTCTTTTTTTCAGTTTTATCGCAATTTTTTCAAGCCTTCTGGCAATATCTTCATACTTTTTATCAATTTTATCAATATTCTCATGAATTTCCTTAACTTCTTCAGGCAAAAGCACAATATCCTTTACTTTTTCTGTAATTTTATTTTCAGAATCAATATTCCTATTTCTTTCTCTAACATTTCCTCTTGGAATTTCCCCAGCCCGAATTGTCCCTCTATTTTCCTCATTTTCAATAAGTTCATCCAGCAAATCACGCTTTATTTTGTAATTTATCTTCGAAAATTCGATACTTTCCAAAAATTTCCCATTCAAAAATGTGTTTATTTTTTCCTTTATATTTTCCGCATACATTATTGTCGTGTGATAAATAACGCCATCATTGATAACCACAACAAGATTCCCATTAAATAGACTTTTCGGATAAGTTTTCTCACCAATTGGCCCATTCACAATCTGCTTCCAATTTTTCTTGATTTTCCACAAAATATATTTTTCATTTTTCAAAAGCGAACTTCTTTTCTCAATTGCTTCCAGTGCCAAATTTTTTAAATCCTTAATTCCTTCCATTTTTCAACCCCTTTTTACTCATTAATAATCTTCCCCTTTTCCACAATAAATTTTTTCCCCTCTATTCCCAAATCCTCTGTCGAAGTTATAAAACATTGGATTTTTTTATTTACAAAATAACTTAAAATACTTTTTTTTCTCACTTCATCAAAATATGAAGCAATGTCATCCATCAGAAATATCGGATATTCTTTTTTTTCCTTTATTAAAATATCAATTTCTGAAATTTTTAGCGAGAATATTATAGATTTCTTCTCCCCTTGTGAAGAATATGCCTTTGCATTTTTTCCATTCAGCTCAAAGATAAAGTCATCTTTTTGAGGACCGAGCAGGCTGTATCCAAGAAATTTTTCCCTTTCACTTTTCCTTTTACATAGCACTTCAAATTTTTCCTTCAGCTCTTCTCTAGTCTTCTTTTCCACATCCCCAAGAAAACAGTCATATTTTAATTTCAGCTCTGAATTTTCATCAAATAATTTACGGTAATTCAAGTTTAATAAAATTGATATTTTTTTTATAAATTCCTGCCGATTTAAAACAATATTTAGTCCCTCTTCTATAAATTTTTCGTTATAAATCTTATAAATTTCCTCGCCAGTCTTTTTTTCCTTTATAAGCTTGTTCCGCACCTTCAATATTTTCTCAAAATTCACAATCGACTGTAAATACTCCTTTTTTGCCTGCGAAATCTCGTAATTAAAAAAGTTTCTCCTAACACCAGGATTCCCAATAATCAGCTCAATATCCTCAGGAATAAATGAAATAATGTTAAGTAACCCCACATAGTTTATATATTTATCTTTTTCCCTATCAATGTAAAAATCTTTCTTATCCTCATTCACATCAATAGCAATAGCATTTTCGGATAAATCTTTATTTTTATATTTCCCAAATACAATCAGCCTGTTCAAATTATACTTGCGAATCTCTTTCACTTTCTTAGTCCTAAAGCTTTTCCCCGTAGCTAAAAAATGAACAGCCTCAATAAGCGATGTCTTCCCCTGTCCATTCTTCCCATATATTAAATTAAAATACCTGTCAAATTTCAACTTCCCATCCTCAAGGCAACGAAAATTATTAAAACTAATCTGATCCAAATACATCGCAATTTCTTCCCTTTCACACTACAACTATCTGTAACTGACTTTTACCACTTTTCCGCAAAAAGCAACTCCAACAAAAGTAACATCCTTAATACCTCTATCTCTTAACCCAATATCATACTTCTTCTCTGTTATCTGCTCTATCGCCTCTTCCGAGACTTTCTCCAGATTATCTTCATTTTTAACAACTTTAAACTCTAGAATAAACCCTCTATTGTTCTTATTCTTTGGCTCAATTACAACATCATATCTTCCAAGGCCACTTTCTTCATTAGATTTTACATAATAATAGTTATCTAGATAAAACATCATTCCTAAGACTAATCCATGATAAAAGTCTTCATTTTTAGTATCCATAAAACTTGTTGATTTTAATAAAATATTTTGTAAATATTTTTGAAAAATATCAAATTTAAGATTTTTAAGCCCTTCCATAGCCTTTCTAAACATACTTTCCCCAAAATTTACATCAATAAATTTCTTCCTAAAAAACTCCCTTACCTCCCTATTAGGCAGTCTCAAGGAATACACATCCTCATAGTCTTCCCCAATTTTTTCATCAATAGTTAAATATCCGCTAAATAAAAGAAGTTCCCAAATTTCCTCTTGCTCCAATAAACTGGATAAATCGGAATTACCACTGATATTTTCTTCAACAGTTTCTCCATTAAAAAGAGCTTCCAAAGTTTCCATAATTTCAGAATCTGTATTTTTCAAAATCTGATTAATCAAGAAATTCCCAGAAGTATCAATCCAGTGAGAACCAATTTTTTTAGATTTTAAAAATTTTAAAATACTCCAAGGGTTATACACATCAGAATCCCCAAATTTGTAACCGTCATACCAAGCCTTAACATCAAAAAATTCATACTTCACATCAAAATATTCAAGAGTTTCTTCAACCTCACCCTGATTAAAACCAAAAAACTCGGAATATTCATTTTCTAAAATAGAATAAACATTTAGATTATTCAAGTCAGAAAATATTCCAGCCTTAATAACCCTTATAATCCCTGTCATAACTCCCATTTTTAAATATTGGTTAGTTTTCAGTGCTTCTCCATAAAATACTTTAAAAAATGCGATGGCATCGCTATAATAATGATATTCATAAGCAGAAATTAAAGGACTGTCGTATTCATCAATTAATAAGATAACTTCTTTTTTATACTTCTGAAATAATATTCTAGTTAAAAACAGCAAGGCATTTTTTAACTCAGAAAAATCTGCATTGCCCAGTAAATACTTCTTAAATCTAGGCAAGTCATACTCATCCAAATCTTCTAGAAGATACTTGTACTCAGAAAACAATTCTAAAACCAGCAGTCTAATTTCCTGTATTGCTTCCTCCCAAGTTTTTGCCTTTATGCTTTTCAGTGAAATAAAAATTACTGGATACTGTCCCTGTTCAGACATATATTCAGATTTTTCAATATCAAGTCCACTAAATAACTTTTTATTTTCTTCTTTATTTTCAATATCAAAAAAATATTTTAACATCGACATATTAAGCGTTTTCCCAAATCTTCTTGGACGTGTGAATAGCTTTATTTTTGATTTATCCTCTAAAATTTCTCCTATCCATTTTGTCTTGTCAATATAGTAGCAATTCTCTTTTATTACTTCACTAAAATCTTCTACTCCAATTCCTATACCTTTTTTCATAAAAATCTCCCCTTAAATTCTCCACAACCTGCTTTCACTATTATTTATCTTTTTATTAAATCAGCAAACTATTTAATTTTTTGCCCTTACAAGAACTTTTTCTCCAGCAAACTCCACAATATCCCCATCATAAATTTTTTTTCCACGTCTAGTTTCCACAGCGTTATTTACCTTTACTTCACCATTCTGAATAAACATTTTTGCTTCCACTCCAGAACTTGTAAAGTTTGCCCACTTCAAAAGCTGATCTAATTTTATAAATTCAGTATTTATAACAACTTCTTCAATTTCATTATCTATATTTTTCATTAATTTCCCTCCGCAACTTATTTTTTACCAAACATATTTTTCATCATATCCATTACCATTATCTACACAATAGCAAAATGAAATTGTGAAATCTTTTTGGTTATAATATGGCTTTATTTCGTCTCTAATTTTCTCAATTTTTTCTTTCGAAAAACATCCTACATAAATTGATATAATAGGATGAATATTATTAAATTTCATAAATTCATACCAGTCTATCTCCTCAAAATTTCTAGGCTTTGAAAAATATTCCTCTAATTTTTTGCCATACATTTTCAGCCTTTCTACTTTCCCTTCCACTATTTGATTCCCACATTCTTCATCTATTACTGTTAGTACTGTATTTTTACTTATCAAACTTTTTTCAAAACTTTCGTGATTCCATTCTTTGAGCATTGTGCCGCATACCCATGTTCTTCTAGAAACTCCAACTGGTACTTTTTTATCATATTTTATACCATGTTTTTTTAATATTTTTTCTATCTTTTCAAAGTCATTTCCTTTAGATTTATCATATATGAGACTGCTCCATAAATACGGCCTTAATCCATAGTAATCAATAATTTCAAGTAATAATCTTGATTTTGTTGTTTTATTAAAAAATGGAATGTCTTTTAAAGCTTCGAATTCAAGAGGCCATATTAACCTATCTCCTCCTTCAAAACGAAATTTTGTTGGAGGAGATTCTACATGTATTACTTCTCTGTTATAAAAGAATTCTGATTTATACTTAGGAATGTTATAGCTGTACAGGACATAGGAGTATGGATTATGTATCAGATCTCCAGCTACAAGCTGTTCTTCCTTTACATAATATGCTCCCTTGTTCATTCTCAAGTTAAATTCTTTTTTGAGCATCTCCATATAGTCATCTAGCATTTTTTCTTCATTCATAGCCGTTATTTCTTCAGGGTCTCTGCAGGAATGAAGACATAGCATGGAAAGTATAATTAATAACAACATCATCATTTTTTTCATCTTACTTCAACACCTTCATACCTAATATTATTATAGCTTAAAATCTGGCTATTACATATTCAACCATTAACCAAATTAATGTTTAATTTTATTGTGGAAAATCCGATTTCTACGTTGAAAACTTTTCCAACAAATATTTCCACATCTTTTCCACAATTATAATATATTCTTATTTTTAAAGAATTCCTTTGTGAATTTCTTTCCTCCTTAAATTGTGGAATTAATTTTTTAATATGTGGAGAAAATTTATATATTTTTATTTTTATTATTCTATTACAATTTTTCTTTAATTTAAAATTAATCGTTTTTGATTTATCCACAAATGTGGAAAGTTTTGTTTATCTATGTGGATATTTCAATTTTAATTTTACACAATAAAATTTTATTTTTCCACAAAACTTGATTTAATACTATATTTTTGATTAAATTTTTCCACAATTTTTGTGAATAAATTTTCAACATATAATGGAAATTAATTTTTGTTTTTACACACTATAATTTTACAATTTATTTTATTAAATAGAATTTAATTTTTTTGCTAAAATTTTTTTATAAAAATAGTCTATGTAGAAAACTTTTTCAACTGTGGATAATTTTTAAAATATTATCATTTTTTCCCCACAAAATTTTCAACATTCTTTCCACATTTTCCACAATTTTTTAAGCTCTGAAAATCTTCTTGTTTAAAGCCTCAATTTCTCTTTTGAACGCAACATCTTCCTTCGTTTTCTTATCAATTTTTCTAATGCTGCTTATAACTGTACTATGATCTTTTCCTCCAAAAAGTCCACCAATCGCTGTTAGGCTTAAATCCAATTCATCATTATTCTTTAACAGATACATTGCAATTTGTCTTGTTTCTACTATTTTCTTCTGACGTTTTTTGGATTTCATGTCGGTTACGCTGACACCGTACTGTGCAGAAATCATTTCTATTACTTTTTTTGCTGTTACTTTAGACTGTTCTCGTTTTACATTATGCATAAGCATTTCCTGCACAAGCTCTAATGTTATCTGTTCATCTAGAAGTTTTGCACGGGCATTTAGGTTTGTAAGCGTTCCTTCCAGTTCTCTTACGTTTGTATCAAGAGAGTCTGAAATATATTCTAAAATGCTGTCGTCTATTTCGATTCCCTGTGCTTTTGCCATGTTTTTCAGAATCATCATACGAGTTTCATATCCTGGACTTTGAATTTCTACTGTCAAACCTGATAAAAATCTTGATTCGAGACGTTTTGACAGATTTTTTATTTCCTTTGGCGATTTGTCACTTATCATTATTATCTGTTTTCCCAGTTCCTGCAACTTGTTAAATGTGTGGAAAAATTCTTCTTCCACAGTTCCTTCCCCACGTCCAAACACCTTTTCAAAAAATTGTATATCATCTAGAAGAAGTACATCTAAAGCACGGAATGTATCACGAAAATGCTGAATTCGTCCACTGTTCAAAACTTTAAAAAATTCATTTGCAAATTCTTCAGAAGTAGAATAATAAACACGCTTACTTGGGTCATTTTCCAAAATTGCATTTCCTACAGCCTGCATAAGATGGGTTTTTCCAAGCCCTGAACTTCCAAAAATAAAAAGAGGATTATAAACCGTTGGATTTTTTACAACTGCAAGACAGGCATTATATGCAAGTTTACTATTTTCACCGACAACAAAATTATCAAGCCTGTGCTTCGGATTTAGTCCTGTGTGAACAAGTGAAGCTTTTTCCATTATTTCTTTTGGAAAACTGTGAATTTCAGGCTTATATGACATCACATCCTGTTTTTTTATCTCAAAGTTTATCGTAACTTCTTCATCTGTCACAATTTCTATAATTTCTTCCATCTGGCTTTTATATTTTTCCATATTTTCCTTTATTAGCTTGGAATTACAAGTAAGAGTAAAGACACTCTCTTCAAGTTTAGTTGCCTCCACATTTTCAAAAAATAGCTCAAATTCCCCTTCATTAACTCTTTTTTTCATAATTTTCTTAATTTTTTCCCACAATTTCACAACATCCATTTATTTTTCTCTCCTTTTTTAACAGTATTCCTATAAATAAAAATTTTAAATTTCACAATAATTTCAGCCTTTCTATTTGCCTTAACTATAACATATATAAAATAAATAATCAAGATTTTCCACAAAAGTTTTCCACAGGATTTTCCACAAAAAATAATAACTGTTTTACCTTTATTTACAATACTTTACTAATTTCGTACAATTTTTTCCACAATAATTACATATAGTGATTTCTATTGTATTCCCACATTTTATCCACATAGTTTTCCTTTTCCAACAAGAACTGTTAATAACTATGTGAGAAACTTTGTTTATAATTTTTTTCAACAAAAATCATAAAAATTTTCCACAGGATATTTTCTTTCAACAGCTCTATTTATAAATATTCCCACATTTCCACAGTACATAATAATAATATATTTAAATAATATATATAATATTAAATATTATAGAAGTGTGGATAAAAATAATTAACAAGAAATCTAAAAATTTTTAAATAAGCTAAACTTTAGTATAAAATTTACAAGTATCTTTTTTTGTTAGCTTTACAGTTAGATATTAAGAGAGTTTTATCATACTTTATGAAACGAAGCATTAAACTTGACTTTTTTTTGAATATTGTATATAATGTCTATAAAAGACAATAATTTTTTTAAAATATAATAGAAAGGAAAAAGGATGACTAAAAGAACATATCAACCAAATAAAAGAAAAAGAAAAAAAGACCATGGATTTAGAAAAAGAATGCAAAATAAAAGCGGAAGAAATGTTTTAAAAAGAAGAAGAGCTAAAGGAAGAGCTAAATTATCAGCATAACCCGGTGTTAAATTCAACACTGGGTTTTTAAAAGAATTAATATTTTAAGAATATAAAGAGAGCTTTCTTATAACAAAAAACTCTTTAAAACTAGGCACAAAAGTTAAGACTATTCATAAATTCGTGTTTAGTTAATTTTTTTGTCTAATTTTAAAGAAGTTTAATATATTAAGCTCTCACTCATTTTAACCAAAAGAAGAGAAAGATGTCTATTAACAAATTAAAAAAAACAAAAGATTTTTCATTAATATATAACAAATCAAAAAAGATGCATACAAAGTATGCTATTATTTTTATAAAAGAAAATAAGAATAATACTCAACGATTTGGCTTTGTGGCAAGCAAAAAGACTGGAAATGCAGTTCAAAGAAATAGAATAAAAAGAATTTTTAAAGAATTTGTAAAAATACATAAGGATAAATTTAAGAAAAATACAGATTATATATTTGTAGGCAAATCTATTTTGAAAGATAACCTAAAAAATTTAAAATATGGGGATATTGAAAAAGATATTATAAAGGTGGTAAGATGATGAAAAAAATATTGCTATATTTGTTAAAATTTTATCAAAAGTGCATTTCACCATATTTTGGAAGAAGGTGTAGATTTTATCCAACTTGCTCAGAATATTCACGACAGGCAATTACAAAATATGGAGCATTAAAAGGTAGTTATCTGACAATAAGAAGATTATTAAAATGTCATCCTTTTCACAAAGGTGGCTATGATCCGTTAAAATAAAAAAATGGAGGAAATAATATATGTTTAAAATACAGGCACTTGTTGATTTTGTCGTACATGTTTTAAATGCGATATATGGTGTTGTGGGAAATTATGGTATAGCAATAATAATTGTTACAATTTTAATGAGAATAATTGTATTTCCGTTGACATTGAAACAGGAAAAGTCAATGAAAAAAATGAGGGAGTTACAACCTGAACTTGAAAAAATAAAAGAAAAATATAAAGATGATCCAAAGGAATACCAGCAAAAAACAGCAGAACTTTATAGAGAGAGTGGGGTAAATCCACTAGGAGGATGTCTGCCGCTATTAATTCAGATGCCGATATTTGTCGCATTATACTGGGCTTTTAGCGGAAATGCAATTCCAGCAGATGCAAAATTCCTATGGTTTACATTAAAGCAGCCTGACAGATTATTTATGTTGGGAAAATTTGCATTTAATTTATTACCAATTTTAAATGTGGGAGTGACGTATATTCAGCAGAAAATAATGACGAGCGCAACTAGTGGACAGGAAAGCAATCAGCAGATGCAGACAATGCTTTATATGATGCCTCTTATGATGCTGTTCATATTTTATAATATGCCGTCAGGGGTAACCTTGTATTACTTAGTTTCGGGAGCATTGTCATTAGTTCAGCAGTATTTCATTTTGAAAGGAAGAAGTGATGATGGAAAAGATAATATTAAAGGCACAAAATGAGGAAGAACTTAAAAATATGGTAAGCCGTTCATTGACTTTAAAAGAAGATGAAACTTATCAGGTAAAAGTTTTGAAACATCCTAAAAAAATATTATTTATCAATATAAAAGGTGAATATGAAATTGAAATTGTTAAAAAATCTGATTTGAAATTGAGTGATGTAAAATCAGAAAAATCAAGATTACAAAATGAAGAGAAAATTTCCCAAAAAGAAAAAAAAGATGTAAAAAATCAAAATAATTATGATTCTAAAAAAAATAACAACAGAAAAAATAACAGAAATGAAACTTCTGAGAATGAAGAAAAAGTTATTCAAAATAGTCAGGATGATACAAATATAGATAAAATCAGAGGATTTTTCAAGGAATTTATAGTAAATGCAAAATTAGATATAAAGATTATAAATGTAAAAAAAGAAAATAATGGTAAATATCTAGTTATTCTTGATGGAAAAGATATGAGATTTTTAATTGGTGAAAAAGGAAGTGCCTTAAATAACTTAGAATATTTAATCAGTACAACTAAAAAATTTAAAAATCTGAAAATTTCTATAGATTCTAACAATTATAAAGAAAAACGTGAAAAATCATTAAGAGATTTGGCAAGAAAAAAAGGTAAGGCAGTTTTGGCAACTGGAAATGCTGTAAAGCTGAACCCAATGGCTGCACGTGAACGTAAAATTATTCATGAAGAAATTTCATTTATGGAAGGGCTAAAAACTGAGAGTGTTGGGGAAGAGCCAAAAAGATATTTAGTTATTAGAAAATTAGATGAAAAATTTTAAAAAATTAATAAATATTTTAAATATTATTGAAATATTGAAATAATAAGGAGATTTATGCTGAAGTTAGAGAATGAAGAGCATTTAAAAGTTTTTGTAAATGATGTAATTGGTGAGTATTCAAAATATTATTTAACAAAGAAACTTCGGTGGCGAGTTTTAGAAGTTTTTATAGAACTCACTATTATATTTGTTATTCTAAAGTTTATTATTTTCGAAGAAAGAAAAAGTGTTATATTTTTTGTTTTATTAATATTTATTTTAATTAGACAATTTATTGCAATAATGCGTACCAAAATAATATCATTACCCAAAAATAAAGAAATAAAGGAAGAAATTAATGAATATCCAAATTCAATTTTTAAAGCCTTTAAAAGAATAGAAATAAGCATTAGAGAAAAAATGAAATCTAAATATAAAATTGAAAATAAAAGAACACTTATTAATCTTCAAAAAATGCTTGATAGAGATGTAAAAAATATGGGGAAACTAAATATATAAAAACTACTTCGAGCAATATTAAATTGGTAAATAAAATTATAACTTTCATTATCAAATATGGAATTTTTCCTTTTCCAATTATAAAAATAATTGAAGCTAATAATATTATAATTAGTATATGTACAATATGGATTACATTTTCTATTTTATCAATACTTGATTTAAGAAATAAAGAATTAACAAAACAAACAAGTGAAATAAAAGACATGTTGTTATATTTAGAAGAAAAAAATTAAAATGAGGGATAGATAAAATGTTGTTTGATACAATTGCGGCGATTTCCACTCCAAAAGGTGAAGGTGGGATCGCCATAATAAGAATATCCGGCGATAAATCATTTGAAATACTGGACAAAATATTTATTAAAAAAAACCCAAATCAGCATTTGGGTTTTTATAAATTAAATTACGGATTTATCAAGGATGGAGAAAAAATAGTAGATGAAGTAATGGCTGTAAGGCTAAAAGCTCCAAAAAGCTATACTTGTGAAGATATTGTGGAAATAAATTGCCACGGTGGAACACTTGTTTCAGAAAAAGTGCTTGAACTTGTGCTAAGAAATGGAGCAAGACATGCTGAAAGCGGGGAATTTACAAAGCGAGCATTTATGAATGGACGTATAGACTTGTCGCAAGCTGAGGCGGTTATGGATATTATTCAGGGAAAAACAGAAAAGAGCGTATCACTGTCGCTTGATCAGTTAAGAGGGGACTTGCGTGACAAAGTAAACGAATTTAAAAAGGCATTGCTAGATATTACAGCACATGTGAATGTGGTGCTGGATTATCCTGAAGAAGGAATTGACAATCCATTGCCAGTAGAACTTAGAGATAATCTTGAAAAAGTATATGAAGAAGCAAATCGGTTAATTGACTCGTATGACACAGGAAAAAAAATAAAAGAGGGAATAAAAACAGTTATTGTGGGAAAACCAAATGTCGGAAAATCTACATTGCTAAATGCTTTGCTTCGTGAAGAACGTGCTATTGTAACGCATATTGCTGGAACTACAAGAGATGTTATTGAGGAAATAATCAATATAAAAGGAATTCCCTTAGTTCTGGTGGATACAGCAGGAATTAGAAAAACTGATGACATTGTGGAAAATATTGGTGTAGAAAAGTCTAAGCAGTTTATTGAAAAGGCTGATTTGGTGCTTCTTGTATTGGATGCTTCAAAGGAGCTGGAAAATGAGGATATAGAAGTTATAAATCAGATAAAAGAAAATAAAAAGAAAGTTATAGTATTATTGAATAAGATTGATTTAAATAAAAAAATTAATCTTGAAGGGCATAACTTGGAAAATATTGTTGAAATTTCTGCAAAAGACAATATTGGAATTGAAGATATGCAAGAAAAAATCTATTCATACATTGTAGAAGAAGATGTGGAAAACTCATCAGAAAAATTGATAATTACAAATATTCGGCACAAAACAGCACTTGAGAAAACAAAAGACGCAATAAGAAATATTTTTGAAACAATAGATATGGGACTTCCTATGGACTTAATTTCTGTAGATTTGAAAGAAGCTTTGGATTCACTTTCAGAGATTACTGGAGAAATATCGTCCGAAGATATTTTAGATCATGTATTTGGAAATTTTTGTGTTGGAAAATAGATTTTATTATATTTTATAAAAAATATGAAAAGTTTTGGATAAAATGGAGGAAATAAATAATGGATAATAATTATGGAGCAGAGGCGATTACGGTTCTGGAAGGGCTGGAAGCAGTTAGAAAGCGTCCGGGAATGTATATCGGATCAACTTCAGCACGTGGGCTTCACCATCTAGTATGGGAAATTGTAGATAACAGTGTGGACGAAGCACTTGCTGGAATTTGTGATAAAATTACTGTAAAGATACTTGAAGGGAATATTATAGAGGTATCTGATAATGGACGTGGAATCCCTGTGGGAATGCATAAAACTGGAAAATCAACATTGGAAGTTGTACTTACTGTGCTTCACGCTGGAGGAAAATTTGACAATGATAATTATAAAGTGTCAGGGGGACTTCATGGAGTTGGTGTATCTGTCGTAAATGCTTTGTCAGAATGGCTTGAGGCAACTGTAACACGTGATGGAAAGATTTTTAGACAGACATATCAGCGTGGTGTGCCAACTTCGCCTGTGGAAGAAATTGGCGTGGCAGATGCTGATGCACACGGAACTGTAATTAGATTTAAGGCTGATGATGAGATATTCGAAACAACAGTTTACGATTATTCTGTGCTGGAATCACGTCTAAAAGAATTAGCATACTTGAATAAAGGATTGAAAATTGAGCTGGCTGATGAGAGAAATGCTGAAAATATAAAAGCTGAAGAATTTTTATTTGAAGGTGGAATAAAGGACTTTTTAAATGAAATTATTGATGAGGAAAAAATTGTTGATGATGTGATTTATATGGCTGATACAATGCAAATTGAGGAAGCCAAGGAAGTAGAAACTGTGGATGAGGATGGAAACACAGTTGTAAAAAAAAGAAGTGCAAAATTCGTGGAAGTGGAAATTGCAATGAACTACACAACTTCACAAAGAGAAACTGTTTATTCGTTTGTAAATAATATAAATACTCATGAAGGCGGAACTCATGTCAGCGGATTTAGAACAGCACTTACAAGAACAATTAATGATATTGCAAAACAGATGAACTTAATCAAGGATAAAAATGGGACATTTCAGGGAACAGATGTAAGAGAAGGACTTGTCTGTGTAATAAGTGTAAAAATACCCGAACCTCAATTTGAAGGACAGACAAAAACAAAACTTGGAAACAGTGAAGTTACAGGGATTGTCTCAAATATTGTTGGAAGCAACTTGAAATTTTATCTAGAAGACCATCCAAAGGCAGCTGAAAAAATTATTGAAAAAATGGCAATGTCAAAAAGAGCAAGAGAAGCAGCGAAAAAAGCAAGAGAGCTTGTACTTAGAAAAAATACATTGGAAGTAGGATCACTGCCTGGTAAACTGGCAGATTGCTCTTCAAAAGATCCAGCTGAATCAGAAATTTTCATAGTCGAAGGAAACTCAGCAGGAGGTTCTGCAAAACAAGGAAGAGACAGAAGATTTCAGGCAATATTGCCACTTCGTGGAAAAATCTTAAACGTAGAAAAATCAGGAGTGCATAAAGCTCTGGAAAATGCTGAAATTAGAGCAATGATTACAGCCTTTGGAGCTGGATTTGGCGAAGAAATGGACTTAAAAAAACTAAGATACCATAAAATCGTAATTATGACAGATGCCGACGTTGATGGAGCTCACATCAGAACATTAATGCTAACTTTCTTCTACAGACATCTAAGAGAATTAATAAATGAAGGCTACATCTACATCGCACAACCGCCTTTATATAAAATTCAGGCTGGAAAAGCAATCAGATACGCCTATTCAGACGATCAGATGAAACAAGTGACAAGAGTACTGGAAGGAGAAGGAAGAAAATACACAATCCAGCGTTACAAAGGGCTAGGAGAAATGAACCCGGAACAACTTTGGGAAACAACTCTTGATCCAGAAGTAAGAACATTATTAAAAGTATCAATGGAAGACGCTTCCTATGCTGATAAGATGTTTAATATACTGATGGGAGATAAAGTTGAGCCAAGAAGGAAATTTATCGAAGATAATGCAAATTACGTAAGGAATTTGGATATATAATTTTTGATTAAAATTGTGAAAAGTTATTTTTATTAATAGATATTTTTCTATAATATTTATGTTTTTTCTTTTTTTAAAAGCAAAGGGGAACAATCGCCATCCCCCTTTATTTCGCAATATTAGTTATTTCAATTTATTCAAATTATAACATCTGAAGATTTTGGCGAAAGTGCTATGCACTAATCCCAGCTTGTCTAAGCATTTTTTTGAAATAAAATTGAAACTCGCTTTTTAACAAAAGTTATTATCAACTCTTTAAATTAATCACAATTTAAAGAAAATGAAAAAGCTCAAACAGTCAATTTCATTCCAAAAAAATCACGACATTTTTAGTTTAATTATAAATAGATATGTTAATAGAAAATAAGCAAAATTTCGTTAAAGAAAAAATAACTGTTTGAGATTTTGAAACAAATTTTAAATTATATTTAGTTAATTATTTTAAAATAATCTTGATTCAAAATCGAGTTTTATTTTTTCTTTATTAAGAAAGTTTTGCGTAAGCGGGAGTGCAGAGGTATGGCGTCTGATACCTCTGCGTTAAAAGAGTTAATATAAAAAAAGGAAAAACAATTACTAATTAAGATAACTTGTAATAAAAATTTAGGAAATAGCTTAATAGAACATTTCAAAATAGTTCGTTGTAAAGAAAGAGAAGAAAAGAGGTGCAGGATGTCAGACGATTTTAGAGATGACGATGAAAGAGAAGAAGAGATAACGGAAATAGATGAGAACGATGATAGGGAAATCATTGTGGAAGGATTGCCTAAGGCTACGGATTTATCAAATGAATCTAATGTTTATATTGAAGATGAGATAAAGGCGGCTTATTTGGATTATTCAATGAGTGTAATTGTTAGTCGTGCGTTACCTGATGTGCGTGATGGATTAAAGCCTGTGCATAGAAGAATTTTGTTTTCCATGAGTGAAATGGGAATGAGCCATAAGACTCCATTTAAAAAATCGGCAAGAATTGTCGGGGATGTATTGGGGAAATACCATCCGCATGGAGATTCATCAGTTTATGGTGCTATGGTTAGAATGGCACAGGACTTTAATATGAGATACGAACTTATTGACGGACATGGAAACTTTGGTTCGATTGATGGGGATGAAGCGGCGGCAATGCGGTATACAGAAGCTAGAATGGCTAAAATTACTGAAGAGCTGCTTGCGGATATTAACAAGGATACAATAGACTATCGTAAAAATTTTGATGAAAGTTTGGACGAGCCAGTTGTATTACCTGCTAAACTTCCCAATTTACTACTAAATGGAGCAAATGGGATTGCAGTCGGAATGGCTACAAATATTCCGCCACATAATCTAGGAGAAGTAGTTGATGGAATTGTTGCATTGATTGATAATCCTGAAATTTCGATTGATGAACTGATTACATACATAAAAGGTCCAGATTTTCCAACTGGAGGTATAATTAACGGAAAACAGGGGATTTATGATGCGTATAGGACTGGACGTGGAAAACTTCGAGTTGCAGGACGTGTAGAAGTTGAAACTTCCAAAACTGGAAAAGAGTCGATTATTGTTACAGAATTACCGTATCAGGTAAATAAAGCCAGACTTATTGAAAAAATTGCAGATTTGGTAAGACAGAAGAAAATTACTGGAATATCTGATTTGCGGGATGAAACTGACAGGGATGGTATCAGAATTGTAATCGAGCTGAAAAAAGGTGAGGAAAGTGAATTAATTCTGAACAGCCTTTATAAATTTACTGATTTACAAAATACATTTGGTGTAATTATGCTTGCACTTGTGGATAATGCACCAAGAGTGTTGAATTTAAAGCAGGTTCTTCAGAAATATTTGGAACATAGGTTTGAAGTAATTACAAGAAGAACTGAATTTGAATTGAAAAAGGCTAAAAATAGAGCTCATATTTTGGAAGGATTCAAAATTGCACTTGATAACATTGAGGAAGTAATTAGAATTATACGTGCTTCAAAGGATGCAAATGTTGCACGGACTGAATTAATTGCAAAATTTGGATTTTCAGAAATTCAGGCAAAAGCAATTCTGGATATGAGATTGCAAAGACTTACTGGACTTGAAAGAGATAAAATTAATCAGGAATATAACGAACTTATGCTATTAATTGAAGAATTAACTGGAATTTTATCTGACGATTCAAAAATATATGGTATAATTAAAGAGGAGGCACTTAAATTAAAAGAAGATTTTGGTGATGAACGTAGAACTGAAATCAGAAATGCAAGAGCCGAAATTAGCATAGAAGACTTAATTAAGGACGAAGAAGTTGTTGTAACACTTACAGAAAAAGGTTATGTAAAACGTGTAGCAATCGACACTTACCGTTCACAAAAACGTGGTGGAATCGGAGTAAATGCTACAAATACAATAGAAGATGATGTTGTAAAAGATATGTACATAGCAAAAACTCTTGATACATTGCTTATTTTCACAACGAAAGGAAAAGTATTCAGCATAAAAGTTTATGAAATTCCTGAAACCGGAAAACAAGCACGTGGAAAACTGATTGGAAACATTATAAATCTGGATGATGATGAAAAAGTCAGCACGATAATAAAAGTTCGTGAATTTGAAAAGGATAAGAATTTATTCTTTGTAACACGAAATGGAGTCGTTAAAAAATCTGAATTGACATTGTTTAGTAATATTATGAAAGCTGGAAAACGAGCGATTAGATTAAATGATGAAGATGAAGTGATGTATATCGGACTTACAAGCGGAACTGGCGAAGATGAGATCTTTGTTGCTACGAGAAATGGTATTGCCATAAGATTCTCTGAAAAAGATGTAAGAAGTATGGGAACAGGAGCAACTGGAGTAAAAGGTATTACTCTTCGAGATAAGGACAAAATTGTAGGTGCTGCAATTATTAATTCAGAAATGAATAATGATGAAATGAGAATTCTTACAATTACTGAAGAAGGATATGGAAAACGTACAAAACTTTCTGAATATAGATTCCAGTCAAGAGGTGGAAAAGGAATTATCAATGCAAAACTGAATGAAAAAACTGGAAAAATTGTAGATGTGAAAATTGTCAAGGAAAATGATGAAATTATGCTTATTACTTCAGAAGGTACACTAATTAGAACAAGCGTAAATAATATATCTGTAATAGGACGTTCAGCTTCAGGAGTACGAATAATGAAAGTTAGAAATAATGAAAAAATAGCTTCTGTAGTAAAAATCACAGAAGAGCCTGATTTAACCGAAGAAGAAAAATAAGATAAATATAAATTCTCATATATAAGGAAGTGGTTAAAATGTTACAAAAAAAAGCATTATTTTTAGTTACAGCGGAAAGCGAAATAAATCCATTGGTTAGTTTTGCAAGAGTGTTTAAGCAAAAATATAACGTTGATGTTGATGTTATCTATATCAAGGATATATTAAAGTATGAGGTATTTCCTGTAAGTATAGAAGGAATGGGACTAAATATTGGAGCAAATTATGCCTTTAAGGAATACAGGGAACTAGAAGAAAAAACTGTAAAAAAATTAAAAGATAAAATAACATCTGATATTTCAAAATTTTACTCAAAAGATGGTGAAACAGCAGAAATTGTTCTAGAAGAACTAAAAAAATACGACTTGCTTGTACTTGTAAAAAATGAAAAAGTAACTCCTGTATTGAAGGAAATATTAAGAAGTATTTTTAAACCATTAATTATATTGCCAAACATAGAAGACTTTAGATTGGACAATTTGATGCTACTTGATGATGGTGCTTATAATGCGAACAAGACATTGTTTACTTTTTTCCATATGTTTGGTGAGCAAAAAATAGATGTGTTGTGTGTAAATGTTGAAGAAGAGGATGAAAGTAGCCTAACAGAAAGATTTGGCGACAACTATAATCTTATTCATAAAAAAGGTGACACTTTCAAGACAATTATGAATGAAGCTCAAAATTATGACTTGGTCTTAATGGGAGATTTGCGATATACAATAATGGTAGAAAGAATTACTGGTAAACTGGGAGTTAGAATACTTGAAAATCTTCAAAAGCCAATCTTTATTGTGTAAATTCTATATCTTTAATTTTTAAAATTAAATTAATAATTTAAAATAATTTTCAGATTAAAAAAATAATTATATTACTCAAACAGCTATTATTATGTAACTGTTTGAGTAAATCTGAATTTTATTTTAGAGAAATAGCTGTTTCAAGTATATTTTCAAGATATTATTTATAATATTGCATATAGATTATATTTTAAAAATATACTCGAATTTCTTTAGGTTTAAGCTAATAAATAAAAAAATATAGAATTTAATTGGTATAATGTAATATTTTAAATCTTTTATAAAAAAATAAGTTTAAAAAAATTTTAATTTTAAATATTTATGTTTTACTAATATAATTATTTTAAATAAAAGGATAGATAGTATATAATGGCATTAATTTACTTTTTGATTTTTATAGGTTTTTAAGATAAAAGAAAATTATAATAAAAATAATATTTTTTATAAATTTTTTTAGATTATAATAAATAATCAAAATTTATTAGTAAAATTAATACTTATTGCATAACACATAAAATTAGTATAAAATTAAAAAATGTGGTATAATATATTTGAGTATTTAAAAAGTTGAATAATAAATTGTTATAAATAGTTATTTTAGATAAAATATCATAATATTAAAATACAGCTTTAAACTTATAAAGCATAAATAAAATTGTTAGGGAAATGATTATTCGAAGGACTTTATTATTAAATATTTTAGTATGATGCAAAAGTTTTTCGATGAAGAAATAATAAAGAGCAAAATGGAGAGAGGAGATTTAATGAAAGTATTAATTTGTTCTGATAGTCATGGGAGGCTTGATTATTTTCAGCAAGTAATAGATTTGGAGCAGCCGGAAATCGTAATTTTTGCAGGAGATCATAGCACAGACGCAATTGATATGTCGTTAGTCTATAGAGATGTACTTTTTGCCATTGTAAAGGGTAATACTGATATGGATGATTATGAGTCTAGAGAAACTAAAATATTTGATTTAATGGGAAAAAAGGTGTTATTAACACATGGACATCTGCATAACGTAAAAGCTACACTTGAAGAATTAGAGAAAAAAGTACATTTAGAAAAAGCCGAAATTTGTATTTTTGGGCATACACACAAAGAATTTATTTCAGAAAAAGGTGGAGTAATGTATGTAAATCCAGGAGCATTGCAGGATAAAAAATATATGATTTATTATGGTGGTAAAAAATTTGAGCAAAAAATATTAAAATAATTGGAGCCATTGCTGGTACAGTTGGAATAAAGAGGGACATAACTATTGAGTAAAATCAAGGTTGTGTCTTTTTTAATTTATAAATTGCAGTACTAATTGCAAAATAAAGGGAAATAGACTGGTTTTCCTTACTTATATAAAAAGAAAAAACATAGGAATATAAAAAAATATTTACTAATAAAATATTCAAAAAGTAATAAAAGACAATTTAGTTAAACGATTATGAATTAATTGTCAAACAACTAGTTTGTCTTTATTTTTTAATGGGGTTTAGTATAAGCAAAAATATAAATAAATTAATATTATGTACAGATAGATTGAAAGATTTTTTTTAAAAATGTATTGACAATCTAAATTGATGAGGTTATACTAAATTTGTAAAGTAATTATGGAAATTAGAAATTTTAATATTGAAAGGAGAAACTGAGATGATTAACTTAATTGTTGCAACACATGGAAAAATGTCAGAAGAAACTGTTAATCTGACAAAGATGGTTCTAGGAGAAAGCGAACAGCTTGATTTTGTAACATTTGTGCCAGGCGAAGGTCCTGAAGATCTGATTGAAAAATATAATAATATTATTTCAAAATACGATGCCGAAGGAACATTATTTTTAGTAGATCTGTTTGGTGGAAGTCCTTATAATGCAGCCTGCAGAGTTGTTGCCGAAACGAAGAACACCGATGTAATAACAGGTGTTAATGTTCCAATGCTATTGGAAGTTTTAGATGCAAGAGAAGAAACAAGCGATGTTTCTGAATTAGTTCAAGTGGCAAAAAATTCAGGAATCAATGGAATTAAAATTTTTAGTGAATTATTTAGCGCAGATGTTGCTGATGACGATGATGATTCAGATGAACTGGATTTATAAAATAAAATATAGCAGAAAATTTAAAGCTGAAAATACAAAAACATAAACGAAAGGAGAGTTACTGAGAAATTTTTTATATTATACATGAATTTTTTCACAAAATTTTCAGTAGCGGGATAGAATTATGGAATTAGTTTTAACAAGAATAGACTCAAGATTAATACACGGACAGGTGGCAACTTCATGGGTAAAGGCTACAAAGCCTGAAGCAATTTTTGCGGTAAATGACGATGTGGCAGAAGATAAAATAAGAAAATCGCTTTTATTGCAAGTGGCGCCAGAAGGGGTAAAATCATTTGTAATACCTGTTGAAAAAGCAATAGCTGTTTATAAAAACCCAAAATACGATAAAACTAAAGTAATGTTACTTGTTACTTGCCCTGGGGATGTTGTCAGATTGATTGAAGGCGGAGTAGACATTAAAACTGTGAACGTTGGAGGAATGACTTTTAAAGAAGGGGATAAATTAATTTCAAAAGCCGTTGCAATTAATAAAGATGACTTGGAAGCATTTAATAAATTAAGAGCTATGGGTGTAGAGCTTGATATGAGACAATTAGTAACTTCTGCAAAAGAAGACATTAACTCTAAATTAGATTCTATCTCATTTGACTAAAAAAATAAAAATACAGAACAATTAAATATTTAGGAGGACAGAAGCATGAATGTTATTCAGTTAATTTTATTAGCGCTTGTGGCGGCTATAGCCGGAATGGGAAGTGTGCTTGATGAAAGACAGACTCACCGTCCGTTAGTAGCATGTACTTTAGTGGGGTTAGTACTGGGAGATTTAAAAACAGGAATTATATTAGGCGGGTCGCTTGAAATGATAGCACTTGGATGGATGAACGTTGGGGCGGCGATGGCGCCTGATGCAGCGTTAGCAAGTGTAATTTCAGCAATTTTAGTAATTGTAGGTAAACAGTCAATTGCAGAAGGAATAGCAGTTGCAGTACCAATTGCAGCAGCAGGACAAGTTCTTACAATTTTCGTTAGAACAATCACAGTGTTCTTTCAGCATAAAGCAGATGAATATGCAGAACAAGCTAATTTTAGAGGTATTGAAATGTGTCACTTAGCAGGACTGGCTTTGCAGGCGTTAAGAGTAGCAATTCCAGCTGTATTAGTAGGTATGATTGCCGGAACAAGTGCAGTAGAAGGAGCTTTGAACGCAATTCCTGAAGTAATTACAAGAGGGCTTCAAATTGCTGGAGGATTTATAGTAGTTGTTGGGTATGCGATGGTAATAAATATGATGGAAGCAAAAGCATTGATGCCATTCTTCTTCCTAGGATTTGTAATAGCGGCGTTTACAGAATTTAACTTGGTTGGTTTAGGAATATTAGGATTATGTCTTGCAATATTGTATATTCAATTAAATCCCAAATATCACGCATCTATTACTTTACCAAGTGGTGGAAATGGTGGAACCGCGGTTACAGAAGAAGCGGATGATGAACTGGAAGGACTATAGGAGGTAGGAAAAATGGCAGAAAATATAGAAAAAAAATTAACTGACAAAGATTTGAAAAGCATGTACTGGAGATCTACAACTTTACTAGGATCATTCAACTTTGAAAGAATGCAGTCAATGGGATTCTGCGTAACAATGATTCCTGCAATAAAAAGACTATATTCTAAAAAGGAAGATCAGGCAGCGGCTCTTAAAAGACATTTGGAATTTTTTAATACTCAACCATGGATAGGTTCAACTATAATGGGAGTTACAGCCGCAATGGAACAAGAAAAAGCAAATGGTGTAGATATTGACGACGCAACTATAAGCGGAATAAAAGTAGGGCTTATGGGACCACTTGCAGGAGTAGGAGATCCTATTTTCTGGGGAACTTTACGTCCGGTATTGGCAGCACTTGGAGCTTCACTTGCAATAGCTGGAGGAAATCTATTAGGACCGTTTATTTTCTTTTTTGGAATAAATTTGGCAAGAGTGCTTACTAGATGGTATGGATTAAAATATGGATACGAAAAAGGAACTGAAATTGTTGGAGATATGGAAGGTGGAGTAATCCAAAAATTGACTCAGGGAGCTTCTATATTGGGACTTTTCGTAATGGGAGCATTGGTTTCAAAATGGACTTCAATAAATGTGCCGTTGGTATTGTCTAAATACACAGATCAAACTGGAAAAGAAGTTGTAACGACAGTTCAAAGTATATTAGATTCATTATTACCTGGATTACTAGCCTTATTACTTACATTTGCATGTATGTATCTGTTAAAGAGAAAAGTAAATGCTATTTGGATAATTTTTGGATTCTTTATAATAGGAATATTAGGATACTGGTTAGGAATTTTAGCATAGATGTTTAAAAAAATGATTGAAAAAATGGAAAAATATGTGAAAGTTCCACCAAAAGAAGGGTATATAAAAAACAGTTCTATTTTAGTTACAGGACTTATGATTATTGGAATGATTTTATATCCGCTTACTAAAGGATATGGGACGATAATAGCCTTGGCAGCGGCACTAATTGTTATGGTTGGGCAAAAACTATTAATAAAACAGGCTAAAAATGATTTTAAGGATATGTATTATGCCAAGGAAATGTACTTAAAAACTAAAAATACAGAATATCTGGATTTTATTATGGCACGTTCCAAACAGATGATTAACGATGTAAAAGTTTTATCTGATAGAGCAAAAAAAGAAATAGCTGAACTTCAGCAGTTTGCTGAAAAATATAGAAAATAGCTTTGTAATTATTTTGGAAATACAAGTTATAATTCAAAATATTTAAGAGAATACCTTATTGTGGGTATTCTTTTTTTGAATTAGAAATAGAAAATTTAAACTTTTTAATATATTTAAAGTGTGATATAATAAAAACATAAATTTTTATGGTAAAAATAAAGAAAAGTGAAGCAAACAGGAGGAAAAATGTTAGACAAATTGGCACACTTGAAAGAAGAAGTGTTAGCAAAACTTAAAGAGGTGGAAAATCTTGAGGAGCTGAATGACCTGAGAGTTAAGATATTGGGAAAAAAAGGGGAATTTACAGCTATTATGAAGGGAATGGCTGATATTGCGGCTGAAAAGCGGGCTGAATTTGGAAAAGTTACGAATGAAATAAAAAATGTACTGCAAAATAGATTTGAAGAAGTAAATACTGACTTAAAGGAAATTGCAAAACAGCAAAGACTGAAAAACGAAACTATAGATGTGACTTTGCCAGGAAGAAAGGCTAACGTGGGTTCGCTTCATCCGCTTACAAAGACAGTTATGGAAATAAAAGACATTGTTTCTACAATGGGATTTGACATTGTGGATGGACCAGAAGTGGAATATGTGAAATACAATTTTGATGCATTAAACATTCCAAAAACACATCCTTCACGTGAAATTTCAGATACATTTTACATCGAAGAAGAAAATGTTGTGCTAAGAACACAAACTTCTGGTATGCAAATTAGATATATGGAAGATAGAAAACCTCCATTTAGAATGATTTCAATTGGAAAAGTTTACCGTCCAGACTACGATGTGTCACATACGCCAATGTTTCATCAGATGGAAGGACTTATGGTAGGAGAAGATGTTTCTTTTGCTAATTTTAAGGCGATTTTGGAAAATATCGTGAAAAAAATATTTGGAGAAGACAGAAAAGTAAGATTCCGTCCGCACTTTTTCCCATTTACAGAGCCATCAGCTGAAATGGATGTAGAATGTGGAGTTTGTAAAGGAGCTGGATGTAGAGTTTGTAAAGGGACTGGGTGGCTTGAAATTTTAGGAAGCGGAATGGTAAATCCGAAAGTTCTGGAAGGTGTTGGAATCGATCCGAAAAAATATCAAGGTTTCGCATTCGGGCTAGGGCTTGAGAGAATTACAATGCTTAAATATGGAATTGATGATTTGAGGGCATTTTTTGAAAATGATGAGAGGTTTTTGAATCAATTTTAATTAGTATTGGGGGAGAAAAAATGATATATAAGGTTGATGTTAATTCAAATTTGATAAATGAATTTAAAAAAGAAGTCAAAAAAATTGGAAAAAATGAAAATGAAGTATTGTCTGCTTTGTTACAGGAATATCTGGAAGATTTGAAAGATTCCGAAGATTTGGATAAGGCAATTGAGGAAAGTGATGGAGAATTTTATTCTAGTGATGAATTTTGGGATTTAGTAGGTGTATAATGGCTTATGTTGTAAAATATGATAAAAAAGCATTAATAGAGTATATTAAAATTGGACAAAAAATCCCAAAAGCAAATAAAAGCTTATATCAAGGAAATAATTGAAAAACTTGAAAATCCACGTAGTCAGGGAAAAGCACTACAAGGTAAATATAAGGGAAAATGGCGATATAGAGTTGGAAATTATAGAATTTTAGCTACAATCATTGATGAAAAAATAACAATTTATATTTTTGATATTGGGCATAGGAAAGAGATTTATAAAAAAATGGGATATAGTTGCAAGAATAGAGTAAACAGAGCGGATGATGAAGGAATTGTAAGAATGGAAAAATTTAGAAAAGATAAAGAGAGATAATTTTTGAAAATGAAAGAAAAAATATTAGGCAAAACAGTTGGAAAAGCTGGAATTTCACAGTTTCTAATTATAAAAACTACATTTATTATGGCAATTTGCATTATTTTGGGATTTTTCCTTATAATTTCGTCGCTTGTGAACTGGGGAAAAAATTATTTTGAGTTTTTATTCTGGATTGGAATATTCATTATATCACTTGCACCAATTCAGTTTTTATGGATGAAAATGGAAGAAAGTTCAGTTGGGAAATATATTTTTTATGAAAATGGCTTTGAAGATGTCTTGAAAAAGAAACAAATATTTTTTGAAGATGTGAAAAATTATTTTTATTTAAATTTAAAAAATGGTTCTGATGATGTTGAATTTATCGTTATTGAAATAGAAAATCAAGAAAAATTAGAAAAAATCACAATAAATTTGAAATTAAACAAATTGGCTTCAAAATTGTTCGTAAAAAATTATATTGATTTTGTTTTAAAGAATCAATTTCATGAAAATGTGAAAAATAAGGATAATTTTGACTTTAAATTTGGAATTATTGAAGAAAATAATTTAATGAAAGATAAAATTTTTAGTTTAAATATGGATAAAAACTTAGAAAAAGTCAAAATATATAAACATATTTTTTTAAATAAAGATGGAATTAGAGTGGAAAATCAAAATGGAAAACTTTTAGAAAATTATTTTTGGAAGGAAATTGGAAAAATTACGGTTTTAGAAAATAAGAACAATAAAAATATACAAATTGAGAAGAAAACAGGAGAGGTAGTTTTTTCAAAAAATATGAAGTATATAGAAAAACCTGAATTATTTATAAAAATAACAAAAACATATTTTTTGAATTTTGATTTTAGATTTGTAGATTAATAATTCTTTTTTCATATTTATTTTTAACGCAAGGGCATCAAACGCCATGCCCTTGCATCCCCGCTTTACGCAAAACTTTCTTATAAAAGAAAAAGAAAACTCGCTTTTGAATATAAGTTTTTCTAATATTGATAAATAGATTTTATTTAAAATATTTTTCAAAAGCTCAGACAGTTCTTTTTCCTTTAACGAAATTTTGCTTAATATTTTGTTTAATTAAATTATCTACTGAAATTTAAGTTAAGAATGTCGTGATTTTTTTGGAATGAAAACGATTGTTTGAGCGAAGTTTTACGTAGCGAGTTTCGTTTTTGTTTCAAAAAAATTCTTAGACAAGCTGGGATTGCAAAGGGGATAGCGACTGTTCCCCTTTGCTTTTAAAAAGGATAAGTATAAAATTGTAGGAAAAATGTTTATTAATAATAAAAAAATAAAATAGATTGTATAATATATTTGAAATAAAAAAAAGAAAAATAAGGAGAAAAAAATGCTGATTTCGTTGAACTGGTTAAAGCAGTATATAGATTTAGATGGAATAGAAATAAATGAAATGGAGAATGCCCTTACTATGATTGGGCAGGAAGTGGAAAAAATCGAGGTGCTGGGGGAAAACTTGGAAAATGTTGTAACGGCACATATTGTTGAAAAGGAGATGCATCCTGATTCAGATCATTTAACGATTTGTAAAGTGGATAATGGGAAAGAAATTTTGCAGGTTGTATGTGGTGCGTCTAATCATAAGGCTGGGGATAAGGTTGTTTTAGCACAGGTTGGAGCAAAACTGGCTGAAGACTTTGTTATTAAAAAAGGGAAGATAAGAGGTGTAGAATCAAATGGAATGCTTTGTTCAGAAGAAGAGCTGAATATTGGCAAGGATTCTGATGGGATTATGATTTTACCTCAAGATACACCTGCTGGAATACCAATGAAGGAATATTTGGGAATTAATGATACTGTTTTCGAGCTGGAAATTACGCCAAATCGTCCTGATTGTCTGTCGCATATCGGGATTGCAAGAGAGCTGGGGGCTTATTACGGAAAGGAAGTTAAATATCCTAGTTTTGTGATAAATACTGAAAGTAGCGAAAAAACTTCTGACAATATTTCAGTTGAAATTGCAGACAGCAATTTGTCGAAAAGATATGCGGCTAGAATTATTAAAAATGTAACAGTTAAGGAAAGTCCAAAATGGCTTAAGGAAAGAGTGGAATCTATCGGAATCAGAAGTATTAATAATATTGTAGATGCTTCAAATTTTGTTATGATGGAACTTAATCAGCCTAATCATGCTTTTGACCTTGATAAAATTGAAGGTGGAAAGATTGTTGTGAGAGCAGGGCTTCAAAATGAAAAACTGGTTACACTTGATGAACAGGAAAGAGAGTTAAATAATGATGATATTGTAATTTCAGATGAGGTGAAGGCTGTGGCACTTGGTGGTGTAATGGGCGGAGAAAATTCACAAATTACTGAAAATACAAAAAATATCCTTCTGGAAGTGGCAAACTTTAACTCGCAAAATATCAGAAAAACTTCAAGAAGATTGACTTTATCAAGTGACTCTTCATACAGGTTTGAAAGAAGAGTGGACGAGGAAAATGCGATTAATGTGATAAATAGGCTTGCAAACTTGATTCAGGAAGTAGCAGGTGGAGAAATATTGGCTGGAGCTGTTGATAATTATCCTGTCCCTTATGAGAAAAAATCTGCTGAACTTAATTTTGAAAGATTGAATCGTTTTGTTGGAAAAGTAATTCCTCGTGAAACTGTTATTGGAATTTTGACTAGACTTGAAATCGAAGTTGTAGATAATGGGGAAACTTTGACATTAATTGCACCAAGTTACCGTGACGATTTGGAAAATGAGCAAGACTACTTTGAAGAAATCATCAGAATGTATGGTTTTGACAATATCGAAAACATTTTACCAAAACTGGATATTAGCGAACAGCCAGTTATTGACACAACAAAACTTTCTACGCAGGTAAAACTTATTGCAGCAAATGCAGGACTTAAGGAAGTTATCAACTACAGCTTTGTTCCAAAAGATGCGATGGAAAAAATAAAATATACAGTTACACAGGAAAAACTGATTGATGTGTTAAAACCAATTACAGAGGATTTTGTAACATTGCGTCCGACATTGCTTTACAGCCTTATCAAAAACGCAAAGGACAACATTAACAGAAATGTTGCAAATATCAGATTCTTTGAAGTGAGCAGAACTTTTGAAAAAGCCGAAGAATTGGCAAAAGAAGAAGTGAAATTGGGAATAATTCTGGCTGGAGAAAATGACAAGACATTGTGGAATCCAAAACCTGTTCCTTACGATTTTTACGATTTGAAGGGAATTGTAGAAGAAATCTTTACACAGCTTAAATTTAATAACTATATGATAAAACGTTCTGAGCAAAGCCAGTTCCACCCTGGACGTTCAGTTGATGTATTTGTGGGACGTGAATTAATCGGAAGTTTTGGAGAAATTCATCCAGATGTGCTGGAAAACTTTGACTTAGGGAAAACATCTGTTCTAGTTGGAGAATTTAACATTGACTTGATTCAGAAATATATCGGTAAAAAGGTAAATTATCAAGGAATTGTAAAATATCCGGCAGTTCCAAGAGATTTTGCATTCGTTATGAAGGAAGAAATCCTAGTTGGAGACGTATTAAAAACAATCCAGAAAGTTGACAAGAAAATAGAAAAAGTGGAACTATTCGATATTTATCAGGGTGTAGGAGTACTTCCAGGAATGAAGAGTGTGGCAATCAGCGTAGTTCTAAGAGATAAGAGCAAAACACTGGAAGAAAAAGAAATTGTAGACATTTCTAATAAAATTGTAGCTAAGGTTGAGAAGGATTATGGTGCGGTTTTAAGACAATAGAAGTATCGAATTTAGAGGTGATTGCTATGAAAAATAAAAAGTTTGAAATAATAGCTTTATTAATATTATGTGTTATTTTTACAGCATGTGGTAAATCACAAAATTCTAATAAAAATACTTATGAATATAAAACAAAATATGTGGGTGACAATTCTAAAGTAATGAATATTTTATCAAATTTAAAATATCCCAAGGAAACAAGTTATAATTCTGTACAAATTTTGTCGGAAAAAGAGCCTTATGGAATACTTGTCAAATTAAATATAAATTCTGGAAAAATTCCTGAAAAAAATGAGTTTCTTAAAAATTCGGCTGTGTTATTTGCTTTAATTGAAAATTTATCATTTGTAAAGTATATAGATGTTTCAGATGATAAAATTATAGCCGAATTTACTAGAGATGAAATTGATAATTACTTGAAGGCTGAAGTGAATAAAAATACTAAAGAAATTGGGAGCAGCGAAAAAGAATTTGTAAAATATTTGAACAAATAAAACTTATAAAGTTTAAGTAAATAGGGGGGAAATTGAGGTGTTAAAAATAGTAACATTACCATTTGATGATAAAATTGAGGAATTTGAGCAGGAAAAGCTGGAAAAAGTGTTAAAAGATGTTCAAATTGTGAAATATCAAGCTGAATTGGTGAAAATTGAGGGGAAATATTACTGGACGGCTTTTGTTGAATGTGAAAAAGCAGATAAATTTAATAAAAATTCTGAAAAAGATAATTTTACACAAGATGTAAAAGAATTTAAAGATGCTAACCCAAATTATATGGAGTATTTAACAGAAGATGAAATTGAGCTGTATAAGATATTAAAGGAATGGAGGGCAGGAGAAGCACAGCTATTGGGCTATCCACCATATATTATCGCTTCAAACCAGCTTTTGGCGAATATTGCAAAAACTAATCCTAAAAATATGGAAGAACTTTCGCAGTTAAAGGGAATGGGGAAACGGAAAATCAGGGATTATGGGGAAGAAATTTTGCTGATTTTGGAAAATTTTTATGATATGAAAAGTTGAGTTTTTGAGATATTAAGATTTTTTATAAAATTGGCTGTTTCATAAAATTAACCTTATGAGACAGCCTTCTTTATCTGATTAAATTTTTATTTTTTTATATACTGTATGAAATTTGCATACCTGTTAAATAATATTATACAAAAATTTCTAATTCTTCTAGTGTTTTACCACATAAGCAATAGTATAAATTAAACCTATAACCATCAACACTGCAACAACAAGCATAAAAAATCCACTTATTATTATTGAACAAACATTCATAAAATTACGATTTTTTTGATTTTTTATACATAAAACAGATAACACGAAAGAACATAAAATACACAAGGCATTTACTGCACCAAACATATGCGCTATTACATAATTTACCTTAAATATTGACATAACTTGACTTAAAATAGGTACTGCACTCATAATTAATGCTATTCTGCTAGCCATTAAATGTTGTTTTTTATCTGCAAAAACATCATTGCTTAATTTTTTTATTAGTTCCATTTTCATAATAATCTTCCTCTCATCTATTAATTTTTTTTTATATTTATTTTATACTTCCTTCCTTTCCTACACTCATATATTACCACATCAACCTTACGATAACATTCTCTCTACTTTACATTTACCTTACTTTTTTAAAAAATAAAAAACTGAAATTAATTTATATGCTATAATTAATTGATAAAATTTTAAATAGCAATAAAAGGAGATTTTGAAATGATTGAAAAATATTTGACAAATAAATGTATTTTAATTGTTGATGATGAGCAGGAAATTTTAGATATGACTATATCAATTTTTGCTGATTACGGATATAAAAATATACAGACTGCAAAAAGTGTGAAGGAAACTATGAAATGCGTTGAAGAAAAACAGCCTGATTTAGCGATACTGGATGTTATGCTTCCAGATGGGAACGGTTTTGAATTACTGGAAAAGTTGAGAAAAACCAGTAATTATCCAATATTATTTCTTACAGCACGTGGAGAAGATGAGGATAAATTCAAAGGCTTTGGATTAGGGGCGGACGACTATATTGTAAAGCCTTTTTTGCCAAAAGAGCTTTTATTTAGAATTACTGCTATTTTGCGGCGAACTTACAAAAAAGAAAGTCCAATTGTAAATTTAAATGGCTGTCAAATTGATTTTTCTCGCGGAGAAATTATAAAAGATAATAAAAATATACCGTTAACCGCAAAGGAATATGAGCTATTACAGACTCTTTACCGAAATGCTGGACATATTGTAACCATAGATACATTGTGTGAAGCTGTATGGGGCGAAAATGCCTATGTTTATACAAATTCACTGATGACACATATAAGACGCATTAGAGAAAAAATTGAAATTAACCCTTCCCATCCTGTGTCATTAATAACAATGAAAGGATTAGGCTACAAACTAATTGTGGAGGGAAAATGATATGAAAAGCATACTAAAACTAATACGTCGTTTTATAATAACCTTAATATTAAGTTTTGTCCTACTTCTATTCTTAAATATTTTTCTATACGGATTATGGATTCTTAAATATGTATCAAAAAATCCTCCCATGAACTATACGTTTAAAGTAGCAGGTATGTTAAAATTTGAAAATGGTAAATACACTTTGTCTGACGAAATGACTGCTGACTTAAAAAAACAAAATATATGGGCAATCTTGATTGACAACGATTCAAAAAAAGTTATATGGCAAACAGACAATTTACCTGATGATATTCCAAAAGAATACTCAATATCTGATATTGCTATATTTTCACATGCCTATATAAAAAATTATCCTGTTTTCACTTCTAAAGTTGAAAGTAATTTACTTGTGCTAGGCTATCCTAAAAATAGTTATTGGAAATACCCAGTAGTCAACTGGAAATACGGACTTATCAAAAATATTCCAAAATTTTTACTTATGCTTTTTTGTTTAAACATAATTTTCATATTTTTAATATACATTATTTCTAACTCTAAACTTTTAAGTTCTGTAAATCCAATAATAAAAGGCATACAAAATTTGTCCAAAGATACGCCTGTACATGTTAAAGAAAAAGGTGTTTTGTCAGAACTTGCAAAAAGTATAAATAAAACTTCTGAAATCTTGCAAAATCAAAGGGAACAATTGCGAAATAAGGATATGGCACGAGCCAACTGGATTGCAGGAGTTTCCCACGATATTCGTACTCCACTATCAATGATAATGGGCTACACAAGTCAATTGAAAACATCTTTAAATTTATCAGATGAAGCGCATAAGAAGCTTTCTGTCATTTTGAAACAAAGTGAGCGTATAAAAAATTTAATAAATGATTTGAATCTTGCTTCAAAGTTAGAATATAATATGCAGCCTTTTGAGCAGAAAAAAGAAAATGTAGTAGCAGTCGTTAGGCAAGTTGTCGTTGATTTTTTGAATATGGATATCGATGAAAAATTTCCGATAGAGTGGAAGACGAAAAATGAACTTGTATCTTGCTTTGCCAATATCGACAGTAATTTGATAAAACGAGCTCTGGCGAACTTAATTCAAAATAGCATCAATCACAATGAAAATGGATGTACAATTTATATCTCGGTAAAAGAAGATGAAAAAAATTGCATAATTTGCGTTGAAGATAATGGAACAGGAGTTTCTGACAAAGAGCTGGAAAAACTCAATAATGTCCCACATTATATGGTTTGTGATAAAAATACGACAGAGCAGCGGCACGGTTTAGGACTTCTTATCGTAAAGCAAATTATTGATGTCCATAATGGTAAAATTATGATGAAACATAGTGAATATGAAGGATTTAAGGTCATTTTAAAGATTCCTAAAATTTAAAGGGATTTTTTTGTAATCTTGTAAATAGCCATATAAAACAGTATAATAAATATATTAAATTTTTTTATCTGAAAGGAGAAAAATGGAGAAAAAATATGTGATTTTTTTAAACGGAGAATATAAATATTCACAAGAATTTATGGATAAACTTGTTTCGGAAAATACAGTTTGTTTTTGTGCGGATGGTGGAGCAAATTTTGCGTTTAAATATGGGAAAATGCCAGAAATGATTGTTGGGGATTTGGATTCAATTGAAAAAGGAGTTTTAGAATATTATGAAAAAAAGAATGTTTTGATGAAAAAATTTCCAAAAGACAAGGATTTTACAGATTTTGAGTTAATTTTGAAAGAAATTAATAAAATTTCAGAAAATAAGAATTTTGTTGAGAAAATATTTGTTGTTGGTGGACTTGGAAAACGAATTGACATGAGTTTGAGCAACCTATTCATAATGGAAAAGTATAAAAATCTTGTTTTTTTGCAGGAAAATGAAGAAATTTTTTATGCAGAAAAATCTTTTGTCCTAAAAAATAAAAAGGAATGTGAATTTTCAATCATTCCAATTAGTGAAAAAGTTGAAAAATTAACCTTGAAGGGCTTTAAATTTGAAACGGATAAAATTGATGTGAAAAGGGAAAGTTCCAGACTTGTGAGCAATGTTATTCTTGAAAATGAGGCTAGTGTAGAATTTGAAAATGGGAAACTGATAATTATTTTGAAAAATAATAATAAAAATCTTTTATACTAATACCCTCATTTAAAAAATTAAATCTAATTTTTAAGTATCCATCTTAAAGACTTTTGTAATTTTATTTATAAATACTATGATTAATAAATGCTTTTTCTTATTTCATTTATATGTTTTTTTAACGTAAGGGCATCAGACGCCATGCCCTTACAACCCCGCTTTACGCAAAACTTTCTTATAAAGAAAAAATAAAACTCGCTTCGTAAAAACTACGCTCAGACAGTTATTTTTCCTTTAACGAAATTTTGCTTATTTAATATTTTCCAAATGTAAAACCTAAAATTTAAATATAATAATTTTTATAATTTAATATAGAATGTCGTGATTTTTTTGGAATGAAAACGACTAAATACATTTATGTGTTTCTTTCGCTAGAACATTCATAGCAAATAAATTTTGTAAAGTTGTTCTAATCTTCGTTTGCGAAAGTGAGCGTCAGCGAGTTTCGTTTTCGTAGTAATTCAGGTTTATTCAAATAATAAATGTTTTGACTACTTTCCCAAATAAAATTTGGGAATATTTCAAAAAAATGCTTAGACCAGCCAAGGTTAGTGCGTAGTACTTTCGCCATTTTCTTTAATATGCTATTAGTTAAATATGTTAAAATAACTATTATTGCGAAATGAAGGGAAATGGCGATTGATTTCCCTTACTTATATAAAAAGAAAAAACATGAAATTATGAAAAAATATTTATTAATAACAAGCAGTTTTTCATAACTCTAAATAAAATCCCTTAATACTTAATGATTAACTTTAATTAAAGAACATTCTATAAGTACATAGATTATAAATAGTACAATTCTGTAAAAAAGGTTTTAATTCCGTTAATTTTCTGATTTTTATTATTTAAATGGGAAGACGGTATAATAATAGATTTGTTTAGCAACTTATTTTTAAAACTAAAAGTTTATTAAAAAAACAGATTATCAAATAATAATAAAAAATAAAAAAGGATGTGTATAAATAATGAAAAAATTTAGGATTGAAAAGGAACATCAGAGGATGAAAATCTCGCAATATTTGCGGGAAGTGCAGAATTATTCGGGGCGAAGTTTGAGAAATGTAGAAGTTTTTTTGAATGGGAAGCAGGTAAGATTAACTAAGAAATTGCCGTCACATGGGAATTTGAGAGTTGTTGAGAAGAAAAAGGGGACGGACATTAAGCCGATTAAACTGCCACTTGATGTTATTTTTGAAGATGAAGATATTTTGGTTGTGAATAAGGAACCATTCTTACTGACACATCCGACACAGAAAAAAGCTGATTTTACACTTGCAAACGGAATTGTAAATCATTTTTTGGAAAAATATGGTGAAGTTCGAGTGCCACGATTTTACAATAGGCTCGATATGAATACATCTGGGCTGATTATTATTGCCAAAAACAGTTTTGCACAGGCATTTTTACAAAATTTTTCGATTTTTGAGAAAAAATATCTGGCAATTGTGAATGGAATTATTGATGATGAGGAAATTGCTAGAATCAATGAAGAACTTGCAAAAGATGGAGAAAAGCATAAAATTCAGGATTTGGAAAAGGAAAATTTAAAACCTGAAATTGAAAAAGTTAATTTTGGAGAAATGAAAAAATACGATGAAATGGAAAAAATAGAAAACAATTTAACTATTGAAAATAAAGATAATAAAATTGGAGAAAATAGGGATTTTAGCAGTAAAAAAGAAAATAATAATTTAAATCTGAAAAGTAAAAGTAATTTTGAAAATATAAATTTTACAATAAATGAAAATATAGATTTTAACAGCAAAAATGCAAAAGATAATTTAAATTTGAAAAATAAAAATGATTTTAATAATCAAATTTTGGAGAAAAATGGAATAAATAAAATAGTTATTGAAAGACGGATTTTTCGGGATGGAGATAATTTGGAAAGAATAATTGATGAGCAGGGACAATACGCAAAAACAGCTGTAAAAGTCTTGAAAACTTATCCTGAAAAAAATGCAACATTAGTGGAATGTGAACTTTTTACTGGGCGAACGCATCAAATTCGAGTTCACCTGAAATCCATCGGACACACAATTATAGGAGACGAACTTTATGGAAATGGCTTAAACAAAGAACTTGGAATAAATAGACAATTTTTGCACGCTTACAAGGTAAAATTTACACATCCTGCAAGCAAAAAGGAAGTTGAACTGGAAATACCAATTTTTTCGGATATGAAAGAATTTTTGGAAAAATAAAAAATTATATAATTTACAAAAAATTATTTTGTAAGCAAGAATAAAAAACTTACGATTTAAAAAGCAAAAAGAAAGGACAAAATTAGAGAATTTATTATTGACTTGATTCAAAATATATTGTTAAAAAGATAAATTATCAAGAAACATAAATATTTCTAATAAGATTGTGATTAAGGTTGAGAAGAATTATAAAGCGTATCTGAAAACTCAAAATATGTTTTATTTTTACTATTTTTTGAGTTTGTAAATTAGATAAACTAAGTTAAAATTAAAATTTTTAATTCTTTAGTTTATGATTTATTATATTATCAATTACAAAATCTATATCTGAAAAATCATATATATTTGTAATTAGAGAAAAAAGGGTTACGTAGTTTTTATTTATCCATTTAATTGCATTAAGAAAATCATTATAAGTATTACAATAAGAATTCACTCCTAACATATGTAGTTGTTTATAAAATAACTCTCATTTATATACTTTGAAATCAAAAAACAATCTCTGCAAATATTGCAATCGTTATATTGACTTCTTAAAATTCCCTTTTTTTCATTAAAGCCTAATTTTGAAATAAATTTTTTATAATGTTCTGCTCTTTTTAAAACAATATTTAGTTCTTGGTTTCTAGCATTATAGGAATCTAAATCTCCAAGAACAAATTGCACTTTAAATCCTTTATTGGAAAAATAAAATTAGATTGCTGTTTAAAAATATTACATTCATCTCCTTCTTTATATATCAAAGGATTTTTCAAGTAACTATTCTTTTCAAATGCTATTTCAATAAGTTTTTTAGCAAAAGTAGTATCTTTTTCTCTCATTAAATATGCTAAATTTAAATAATTTGATATTTTAGATGGATTTACTATACATTGTTTCATATAGTATTCCCTACATAGGTTTTTATCTAAATAACAATAGTAATTTCCTATTATATCTGCTGAATCTAGTAAGTTCTGCATATTGAAATCTATAGATTTTATTAACTTTTCTAATTTTTGGAAATTATTTGTAATAATGTATAGTTGACACAAAAATACCATAAGAAAAGGTTTAAACTTTATTTCTTTTTGCAATGCTTTTAATAAGATATCTTCAGCTTTATCGTATTCCTGGATAGCGATGTATTCCATTGCATAAAAACCCATATTTAAGTAGTATCTTTCATCTATGATTTTATTTTTTGAAAACAACATTGTTTCCAAGCCTTTTCTGTATTTTTCTCTTTTCTTTTCAGCTCGATTATTAATCAAAATATCTATGTGATGAAGTAAAATATCAGAATTTATTATTTTTTTCCCTATTTTTGTTATAGATGTTCCAAGTGAGGCATGAATAGGCACATTATCATATTTTATTCCCTTATGATTTCTTATAATTCGTAAGGCAGGAACTTCGCACCATAATCCTTTTCCTAAATACTGAATATTTTTTAACTGTATTCCATAAACTTTTTCATCTGTCTTTTCTAGTGTTTTTTCTATCAATCCATAAGAATTTTCATCTAATCTTTCATCAGCATCTATTATTAATATCCATTCACTTTTTGCAGCATTTAAATATAAATTCCTTGCTTCATCTACGTAGAATTGGCTACCGTCTATTATTTTACATCCATAATTTTTTAGAATACTTAAAGAATTATCTGAACTTCCATTATCTACAACTATAATTTCATCGGCAACTGGCAATACTGATTTTAGGCAATCTTCTAAAATTTTTTCTTCATTTTTGACAATCATACATACTGAGAGTAAATGAGTTTTTTTCATTTTAGTAACCTCCTGTTTATTAAAAATATTTATAATCTATACTCAAATTATATTGAAATAAAATTGATATAAATTAAACAAACTCATTTTTTGAATAGCATAATCTTTGGTTATAATCTTAATTTAAAAATATATTATTATTAACTTAGTTTTACTGTAGATATAAATTTTCAATAATAATAATACATCGTTTTTTATTATTGTCAACCCATAAAAAATGAAAAAATTTTTATCTTATTTTTAGAAATTAGTGATATAATAAAACAAAGTTAAAATTAATAAAAGAAATTAAGAAGAATAAAAAATTGGAAATTATATAATTTACAAAAAATTATTTTGTAAGCAAGAATAAAAACTTACGGTTTGAAAAACAAAAAGAAAGGACAAAAAATGAAAAAATTTAATTTTTCTGTTGATTTGATAAATGATAGTATTTTGAAGTCGCTTCTGATTTTTTCGATACCGATACTTGTGTCGAATATTTTTCAGCAGCTTTACAATATGGCGGATATTGCTATTGTGGGGCATACTTTGGGAGATAACTCGCTTGCGGCTATTGGGGCTTCAGCGGCTATTTTTGAACTGATTTTTGGATTTGCGTTAGGAATTGGAAATGGGCTTAGTATGGTTGCAGCTAGAAATTATGGGGCGAATAATAAGAATCTTTTGAAAAAGTCTGTGGCTGGTTCAATTGTTATTGGAATCTGGATTACTGTGGGAGTAATGATTTTATCACGGTTTATTCTTATGCCACTACTAAAAATATTACATACACCTGAAAATATTATAAATGAAGCATTTGAGTACATAAATATAATAACAATGTTTATTGGCATAACTTTTTCCTACAATTTATCGTCAGGACTTTTACGTGCAATTGGAAACAGCTTTATGTCGCTCGTATTTTTGGTAATTGCTTCAATTTTAAATATTTTCCTTGATATTTATTTCATAACTTCCCTTAAAATGGGAATTGGAGGAGCTGCGGTTGCAACAGTTATTGCACAGGCAATTTCAGTTATCTTAAGTATTATCTACATTTACGTAAAAGAGCCAATTTTAATACCTAGAAAAAAACATTTCAGATTTGATAAAAAATTGTACAAGGAACTACTTGGACAGGGACTTTCTATGGGATTTATGATTGCGATTGTACTTATGGGAACACTGATTTTACAGTATGCAATAAATGGGTTTGGGTACTTAATTATCGCTGGGCATACTTCGGCAAGAAAACTTATGGGATTTTGTAACATTCCGCTGACTACAATAGCACTCGCACTTGCAACTTTTGTTTCCCAAAATAAAGGTGCAAACAAAGTAGATAGAATCCGAAAAGGCGTATTTTACGCTAATATGATGGATATAACTTTTGCAATTGGAATCACAATTTTTGTATATTTATTTTCCAAAAACATGATCCATCTAATGTCAGGCTCCGAATCTGAAATCGTCCTCCACAACGGCTCAACCTACCTAAAAATCGCCTCCCCATTTTTTACAATACTAGGAATCCTCTTTAACTTGCGATACGTTTTACAGGCTCTTGGAGAGAAATTAATCCCTCTTGTTTCAAGTATAATCGAATTTTTTGGAAAAATAATCTTCGTAATTTTTATCGTGCCGCAATTGGGTTATTTTGGAGTAATGATTTGCGAGCCGCTGATTTGGATTGTGATGGTGGGGCAACTAGGGATTGCATTTTATGGGAATGGGTATATTAGAAAAATGAAATAAAAAAAGGATGTCTCATAAGGAGAATAAAAATACAAAATCATAAATTTTATACATGATTATTTTTATAAAATTAATAAAAACAAACATCTTTAATTTCTAAGAATATATAATAAGAATATATAATAAGAATATATAATATATATGTTTTTGGGATTATTTCTAACTTATGAGACACCTCTCTAATTAATCAATAAAATCAGCCATTAACTCGTTTACAACTTCTTTAACAGATTTAATTTCCTTAATAAAACTTACTCCTAAACCAACCGAAATGTATCCATTTTCATCTCCATCAAGCATTCCGAGTTTCATATTTTTTCTTCTATCCTGTTTTAATAACAGTTCTTCTCTTGTAGCACCGTTTTTATCCATTTCAACTAATTTTGCCGATAGTTTTGTAGGAATAGATCTGTAAAAGTGAGGCAATGTTCTAAAAATATGTAAATCTTCAGCAGTTGTCTTTAGCATTAATTCTTTTACGTTCTGTGCTGTTCTTGCTTCTTCTGTAGCTAAAAATCTTGTTCCAAGAAATACTCCTTCAGCTCCAAGTGCAAATGCAGCTCTGACGCCACGTATATCAGAAATTCCTCCGGCAGCCATAACAGGAATATTTTTTACAGCATCCACTATCAACGGCACTATCGAAAAAGTTCCAATTTGTGCTCCAGGTAATGTTCCACCTTCATCAAATCCAGTCGCTACATAGACATCAGCCCCTAGTTTTTCTGCCATTCTAGCATTTTCAATAGTTGGGTCTAAGGGTCTAAAAACAATTTTTATTCCAGCATTTTTTAATCTTTTAAAAGTCCCGTTATAATCCGTTCCATCAAGCCCATTTACCAATGCAACATTAACTTTTTCTTCAATTATCATATCTAATATCGGTTCTGTAAATCTCATATCAGTATCGACTAAAATAACAACACCAAAAGGTTTGTCAGTTAATTCTCTTGTTTTTCTAATTTCTTCCCTCATTCTTTCCATTGTTTCCTGTGGAGAAGGCGTCATTGTTGTTTGACCTGCACAAGGTCCTAAAATTCCTAGTCCACCGGCATTACTCACTGCAGCTACCAATTTTGCATCTGTCAGCCATGCCATTGGTCCTTGTATTATCGGATATTTGATTCCTAAAATTTCTGTTATTCTATTTTTTTTCATTATTATTCTCCTCTCAATTTTTATTGATTTTTTTGTTTTAAAATATTATAATACATTTACACTAAATATTGAAGTAGACAATAAAAAATGACATAGTATTAAAAAATGTACTTTTGTGATATTAGGAGGTTTTATAATGGAAATTTTTGAAAAATTTGAAATAGAAAATATAAAAAAGAATAGAAGAATATGTAGAATAAATTATACTCAAAAAATTTTTGCAGGAAAATGGAAAATAACAATTATCTGGTTTTTAAAAAATGAAGCCAGAAGATATAGTGAAATTAAAAAATTTTTATCGAATATTTCTCAAGGTTCACTTACTAAACAGTTAAGGGAACTTGAAGAAGACGGTATCGTGGGAAGAAAAGTTTATCCTGAAGTTCCTCCTAGAGTTGAATATTTTTTGACAGAGAAAGGAAAAAAATTGATTCCTGTCCTCGATACAATGGAAGAATTTGCTAACTTTTATATTGAGGAATACATAAAAAATTTAAATAATAGGGAATCTACAATTAAAACTGAAATTAAAAAAAGAAAGATTTTAGAAGTGCAAATTCAAAATACAATGGAGTTTTTTGAAACTAATGATGAACTTACACGATTGGAATTAGAAAAACTTTTGAATATAAAAGAAAGCCGTGCGAGAGATTTGTTAAGATATTTGGTGAAAAATGATATGTTACAAAAAATAGGGGCAACTAGAAATATCAGATATATAAAAACCGTCGGAAAAAAATTAAGCAACGAAAATCACTAAGAAATCGTTGCTTAAAAATTATTGGTTATTTTTGTATTTTTGATAATTTAATTTGTTATAAGACTGCAAAGTTTTTTGTTATCTGAAATACGATATAAATCCATTTTAGGTCTATTCTTTTTATCAAATGAATAAGATAATTTATAATTAGAAAAAACATTTGTTTTTTCATTCAAATTTGTAAAATAAATGGAATTTTCGTCTTCTTTTACTTCATAATCTAATTGTGAAAGTTCAAGGACAACTTTTCCTGTTTTTAGTGCTGCACGATTGTCTAATATACTAATTGAAATAGAAGGTTTACCATCTTCATTTAAAAATTTTACATAAGTAAGTCCTTTAAAGGTTTTATCGATGGAATGAGTACATCTCCAAAGTTCTTTGGATATTATGTCAATATCAGAATTAGAAAAACTTAAACTAAAAGTCAGTAAAAACAACGCAAATATAATTTTTTTCATAAAATCACTCCTAAATAATAAATTTTGCATATATTTTATAATATTTTTTTATGAAAATCAACAATAAAAACTAATATTTAAAATTTCACATTATTTTTAGAACTAAACGCATTTTGAAAAAATCCATCGGATAAGTTAAATTCAAAAGTTTCACGGCTGATGTAACCGACAGTTTTGTCGCTTTCGTGAAGTTGAATGAGAAAATCTGCCATTTCTTCGGATGTATGATAGTTTGGATAAGATTTATCATAATCAAAATTAGTTTTACCAGTTGCGATATTTCCAAAGTTAGTTTTGGTTGCGGCGGGTGCTAGGACTTTTGCTTTTAATTGTGCGTTGTTTTGCTTTAATTCTAGTGCAAGTCCTTCTGTGAAGGCGTTTACATAAAATTTTGTGGCACAGTAGACAATTGCGTTTGGAACGATTGTGTAGCCTCCTGCTGAGGAGATATTGATTAATTGAGAGCCTTTTTCGTTGTGGTAATCTTGGACGTATAAAGAAGATAGCAAAGTTAATGCCTCTACATTGAGATGAAGCATATCTGAAATTTTATTTAAAGACTGCTCTTTTACATCGCCATACATTCCAAAACCTGCATTGTTTATTAAAGTTTCAATGTGATAATTTTTTAATTTTGAATATAGTTCAGGGATTTTACCGACATCAGTTAAGTCAAAATCTATTACAAGAACGTCCAAGTTAGGATTTTTCTTCAAAATTTCGCTTTTTAAGTCTTTTAGTAAATTCTTTCTGCGTGCAATCAGAATAAGATTTTTATTTCTTTCTGCAAATTTTAGAGCCACAGCTCTACCTATTCCCGAACTTGCTCCTGTTATAACAGTATATTTGGTTTTCATAGTTATTACCTCCATAAATTTGATAAATAAAGGATAGCAGTTAGAGTATAGTATAAGTCAATAACTTTTTTGAAAGGAGAAAATAAAATGAAAAAGAATGAACAAAAAATAATGAAAATAAAGGAATTTTCAGAAAAAACAGGCTTAACTCCATACACAATAAGATTTTATGAAAAAAAGGAGCTGTTTCGTGTAAAAAGAGATGAGAAAAATAGAAGAATATACGATGAAACTGATATTGAATGGATAAAAATGTTAAAAAGATTAAAAGACATGGGAATGAAATTGAGCGAAATTAAGAAATATTCAGATTTACGATATGAAGGGAACGGAACGATAAAAGAAAGAATGAAAATTTTGACAAATCATAAAAAATATGTAAATATAGAAATTGAAAAGTGGCAAAAATATTTACAAAATCTTGATGATAAACTTGAGATTTATGAGAGTTTTTTAAAAAGTGTTTTTGAAAAATAAAAAGGTCATAAATATATAGAAATTTAGGAGTAAATATGCTTACAGATACAAATATAACTTGGGGATTTGTCTTGTTATCCCCTTTTACAATTCCAATATTAATTTTATTAACTTTCTGGTTTTTTGTTTCAAAGCGAAAATTTAATTTTCTTATTGCATTTACAATTTTATCATTATTATTTGTTAGGTATCTTCGTTTTCCCTATGACACAGTTAACCGTAACAGTGAACTCGAAGTATCACAAAATTTTTTGATAAAAAGAACTTTGAGTTCGGATTCAGAGCATGAAGTTTATAAACTTGTTGATAAGACGAAGCCTGAAGATTTGATTTTGTATTTAGATGGATTAGCTAAAATTAATAATACTTGGGTTGGTTATATCGAGGAAACAGATTCTTATGAAGAGAAATATGGTGTCAAACCAGAAACATATTTTGTGATTAATGGTAATAAGATTGAATATAACTTAGATGAAAAAACTTTAGAAAAAAGATTAGGTTTAAAAGAAATAAAATTACAGGATGCTGAGTATTTTGTTGATAAATTTGGGAGTAAAAAAGAAATCTTATATCAATATCAATTAGATAAAACAGGAGATTTAGATGAAAATATTTCTTTAAATTCGGAATTAAGTAAGAAATTGGAAACAAAGTATAAAAAAGACAGAGCATTCTATTTGATGTTTTGGAGTGTAATGTTGCTTATGGAAATTATTTATCTGTTTATAAAAAATAGAAAAATTACAAAAAGTAATAAAGATTAGAAGGAGAAGAAAGGATGGAAAAAAATGAAAATAAATTTATGTTAAAAGCAAAAAGCTTTTTAGTACTAGTTTTATTTACAGTAATTTACTTTTTCTTTCAGAAAACAATATATCCAGCATTGGCATTTTTGTTTTGGTTAATTTTTGGAATTTTGTTTAGTGTAATATTTTTTAATAGTTTGACACTTTTAAATCTTCCAGAATGGCTTACGATTTTTTTTAATATAAGTTTTTCTGTAATTGCTTTAATAATAGTACTTGGATTTATATTTTATTTAGGATATTTTTTATGTAGTGAATTTTTGAAAAAAATGAATAAAGCTGTATTAGGGAGTGTAATGATAGCAATTTTAATCTATTTTTTGTATAAAATTTTTACAGAACCTGATGAAGATACAACAATGTTTGCACCAACACAGCGTCAAATCTATATTTTATGTACAGCATCACATATTTTTTATACAATCGTAGTATTTTTTAGTGATAAAGTCAAGAAAATATTAGACAGAATAAAATTTAAAAGAAAATAAAAATTTTTTTACAAATCCAATTTGCTTATGGCATTTTTATCTGTTATAATTATTTTAATGGGAATAAATAAATTTTTTAGATAAATTTAAAATAGGAGCAGTATTTATGGGAAGAAAACATAAAAATGTAATGTTGCTGGGGACAGGTTCTAATGTGGGAAAAAGCATAATCAATGCAGGATTTTGCAGAATATTTTATCAGGACGGGTATAGTGTGGTGCCGTTCAAGTCACAGAATATGGCTTTAAATTCGTTTATTACGAAGGATGGAAAAGAGATGGGGAGAGCTCAGGTGGTGCAGGCTGAAGCGGCTAATATCGAGCCTCAGGCATTTATGAATCCGATATTATTAAAGCCTACAACAGACAGAAAATCACAGGTTATTGTGAATGGAAAAGTTTACAAAAATATGGATGCAAGGGAATATTTTGCCTATAAACATAATTTAAAAAAGGATATAATGGCAGCGTACAACCACATAAGGGATAACTTTGATATTTGCGTGCTGGAAGGGGCAGGAAGCCCTGCGGAGATTAACTTGAAGGAAGATGACATTGTAAATACAGGAATGGCGGAAATGGCTGATTCACCTGTTATTCTGGTTGCTGATATTGACAGAGGCGGTGTTTTTGCGGCAATTTACGGAACAATTATGCTGCTTGAGGAAAGTGAGAAAAAACGTATAAAAGGTGTAATTATAAATAAATTTAGGGGAGATAAGAGCCTTTTGATTCCTGGAATTGAGATGATTGAAGAGTTGACAAATGTACCTGTTCTAGGAGTAGTGCCGTTTGTGCCACTGGGAATCGAGGAGGAAGACAGTCTGGGAATTGATAAGTATAATGTGAAAAAAGAAGGGAAAATTCGTATTTCGGTTATTAAATTAAAACATATATCTAATTTTACAGATATTGATGCACTTAGCCATTATAATGATGTTTCTTTGAAGTACGTTACAAAAAGTTCTGAACTTGGAGATGAGGACATTATTATTATTCCCGGTTCTAAAAATACTGTGGAAGATATGAAGGACTTGATTGACAAAAATATAAGCAGGGAAATTATAAGGCTTGCAAAAAGAGGAACGATAGTATTTGGAATTTGTGGCGGTTTTCAAATAATGGGACAAAAAATAATGGATCCTCAAAATATTGAGTCTAATCTAAAGGAAATTTCAGGTTTAGATTTATTAGACATAGAAACAGTTATGGAAACGGCAAAAACAACAACACAGTATGAAAATAAAATAAAAAATGCAGACGGAATACTCGCTGGAATGGACGGCATTGAAATAAAAGGCTATGAAATACATCAAGGCTACAGTTATCCTGTAAATGAGGAAAAAACCGAGATAAAATGTATCTTTGACGATGAAAAGCTAAAAGGTGCTGTAAAAGGAAATGTTGTCGGAACCTATATTCACGGAATATTTGACAATTCTGAATTTACAAATCATTTTCTGAACGAAGTAAGAAAACTTAAAGGGCTAGACAAAGTCGATGAAGACTTTAGTTTCAAAGAATATAAAAACAGGGAATACGATAAATTAGCACAAATTTTGCGAGAAAATGTTGATATTGATAAGGTTTATGAAATAATGGGGATGGAATAAATTGACATTTGTAATAAAAATTTAGATTGTCCATGTACTTTAAACTTCAGAAAAGGAAAACTTGTTATAGAAGATAAAATAAAGGAAAATATAAAAATAATGTATGCTAAGTTTTTTGAGTCTGGTAGTGTTTTTGGTAATATCTGTGGGGATCTGTTTTTTAATTTGAAAGTAAATTATTAAGAAATATTAGATGTGTTCGGTAACCTAAGTTTTTTTATTTCCACAAGGGGTCAAGATCCCTTGCTTTGGAATATTTGTTTTATTAAATTCTAAATATATATATAGTTGTCGACCAGGTCTATTAAATAAGGGAGTTGAATAAAATGTCAATTGAAAATATAAATGGTTTTAATCACAAAAATATTGTAATAAAAAATATATCTTTACATGTTGTAGAAAAAGGAGATGTTTCAAATCCTTGTATATTCTTTATTCATGGTTGGCCTACTAATTGGAGAGAATTTGAGAAAGTAATGGAAATTTTATCAAAAAAATTTTATACAGTTGCTATTGATTTGCCTGGTATAGGAGAATCAAAAGGTTCTTTAAATTCATATGCCAAGGAGAATATTGCCGATTATATCTTAGAACTGATAAATGTTCTTAATTTAAAGAATATAATTCTTGTTGGTTGTGATGCAGGGGGACAAATAGTATATTCCTGTATAAAAAAATTTCAGGAAAAACTTTCTGGTGCTGTAATTATGAATGTTGTTATTCCAGGTGTTTCTCCATGGGATACCATAAAAAATAATCCTTATATATGGCATTTTAGATTTCATTTAATCAATGGTTTACCTGAAAATTTAGTTTCAGGAAGAGAAGGGATTTATTTTTCTTATTTTTATGATATTTTGTCTTCAAAAAAGAATATTATATCTGATACTTATAAATCCTATTTTGTTCAAGCCTATTCAAATATTGATGCCTTAAAATCAGGATTTGATTTATATAGAACTTTTAATATTGATGAAGAAAATAATATTCAAACAAAAAATATATCTGTTGAAATTCCAGTACTTTATTTAAGAGGAAAAGAAGAAAATGTTGATATAAATTTGTATTTAAAAGGTTTTAAAGAAAATGGATTTAAAAATCTTTATCATGAAATTATAGAAGACTGCGGGCATTTTTCAGCATTAGAACAACCCGAAAAGGTATCAGAAGTGATAGAAAAGTTTGAAAAATTGTTGAATAAAATCTAGAAAAGATAAATGAATGCAGAAAGGGAGACAAAAATGGATTTTCATGGTGGAAATATTTATAAAATATTCAGGGAGAAAAATATAACAGAAATACTGGATTACAGTTCAAATATCAATCCTTACGGAGTGCCTGAGAGCCTAAAGCAGAAGATTACTGAAAATATTGGGATTCTTGAGAGGTATCCTGATCCTGACTATGTGGAATTGCGTGAAAAATTGGCTCAGCTGAATAAAGTTGAACTGGAAAATATTGTGCTGGGGAACGGTGCGACGGAAGCTATATTTTTGTTCATAAAAGTGATAAAACCTCAAAAAGTGCTGATTGTATCGCCTACTTTTGGGGAATACGAAAGGGCAGTAAGAGCGTGTAAAAATTCTGAAAGCCAGAAAATTGAAATTGAATATTTTGAATTAGAAGAAAAAGATGAGTTTAGGCTTAATATTGGGAAATTAAAAAAGGAACTTGAGAAAAAATATGATTTGGTAATAATTTGTAATCCGAATAATCCAACTGGAAAATTTTTAAAAATGGCTGAAACAGAGGAAATTTTGAGAGAATGCAATAAATATGATACAAAGTTATTTATTGATGAGGCATTTATCGAATTTTTAGAGGATGGACTAAAGGAAAGCATTGTAAACAGTGGGGAAAATAAGAAAAATTTGTTTGTAACTCGTGCATTTACAAAATTTTTTGCTATTCCAGGACTACGATTGGGATATGGCATTTATTTTGACAAAAATCTGGAAAAGAAAATCGCTGAAAAAAAAGAGCCGTGGAGCGTGAACAATATCGCTGAAATGGCTGGAATAACGGTGCTTGATGATACAAAATACATAGAAAAGACATTAAACTGGATAACAGAAGAAAAAAGATACATGTATGAAAAACTGAATGAAATTTCAGGAATAAAGCCTTATAAGAGTGAAGTAAACTTTATTTGCGTAAAAATAAAAGATGAACTGATTTCTAAAGGGCTGAATGTGAAAAAATTGCGGGAAAAAATGATGGAAGAAGGAATTTTGATAAGGGATGCGTCCAATTTTAAATTTTTGGATGAAAGATTTTTTAGACTGGCAATTAAGGACAGAAAGAGTAATGATAGAGTTATTGAGACTTTGAGAGAAATTTTAAAATAAAAAACTCGAACTTATTGGATTTGACAATAATTTATATATGAGAAATTCTGGCAATCAAGAGGAATTTAGCATTAATTTTTCAATTAATAAAGTAAAAATCACTACTGGCGGAAATATCTCTGATGAAAAGAAATAAACCTAAGGAAGAATGGAAAACTATTAAAGCTAATAAAAAATATGTGTTAGATGAAATGACAAGCGATATAGTCGATGAGATTGCAAAATATGCTTATTAGTATTTTAAATGGGGATTCTTATGATTTATAAGATATTCCCTATTATTTTATAGTAAAACTGCTTTAAAATCAAACTCAAAAGGCTATGACTATTTTACTCAAACCCTAAATTTATATAATTTTTAGTAGTTTAATTTTAAATAGGTTTGAGTATCTTATTATTAAATTGAATTGACAAAAAATGGAAAAATTAATAGAATATAGGTAATCGTCTGTAAGGAGAAAGAGTAAAAATAAAAAATTAAAATACTAAAATTTATACACCATTTCATATAACAAATAAATTTAGTAATATTCATTTTGCAGATAGAAATTAAGAAAAATTATTTTAAAAAATTACAAAATTCTATAAAATAAAAATTGGAGAGAGGAAAAATGAAGGAAAATTTAGTAAAAAATTTTTATATTCTGAGTTTTAGTTATAAAAATTTGAGTTTGGAAGAAAGGGAAAAGTTTGTAAAAGAGGGGTATAGACATATTTTAGGGAAATATTTGGAAAAAAGGATTATAAAGGGGTATGTGGCTGTCGAAACTTGCCTTAGGATAGAGCTTTATTTGGATGTTAGCAAGGAATTTGAAATTGAGAGGTTAAAGAGAGATTTTAGGATTGATAAGATGAAGGACTATAAAGGTGCTGAAGCCGTGAATTATTTGTTGCGGGTGATTTGTGGGCTAGATTCAATAATAAAGGGAGAGGATCAGATTCTTGTACAGCTTAAAAAAGCATATTTTGACGCTCTTGACAAAAATATTACATCTTCATTTTTGAATATAATGTTTAATCAGGCGATAGAAACTGGGAAAAGATTTAGGGCGGAAAGCAAGATAAATGAAAAAAATATTTCACTTGATTCGATAGCTGTAAAATTTATAAGAACAAAGTTTGAGAGCCTTGAAAATAAAAAAATATTTGTAATTGGAGTGGGAGATTTGAGCCAGTCGATTCTTGCACTTCTTCACAAAATGAACAATTGCCATTTGACAATGACAAATAGAAGTTTACGACGATCAATTGAATTGCAGAAAGTGTATCCAGATGTTCAAACTGCAGAATTTAATGAGAAATATAATGTTATCAAAAATATGGATATTGTAATAAGTGCCACTTCTGCACCACATTTGATTCTTGAAACAGCGAAAATTCAAAATATTTTGAATGATGGAAAAAAACGGTTTTTCCTTGATTTAGCTGTTCCTAGAGATATTGAAACAAGTATTGGAGAGTTTGAAAATGCTTCGCTTTATCATTTGGAGGATATTTGGGATGAATATAATAAAAATGTGGAAAAACGGGATGAAATTGTAGAAAAGTATTCTTACATTATTGAGGAGCAGTTGAAAAAAATAGCGGAAAAACTTGAAAAAAGAAGAAAATATACAAATCAGAAAAATATTGAGATAGGTGAAAATGGATGAAATCGAATAAAATAATTATTGGAACGAGAGGAAGCATCTTGGCACTTGCACAAGCGGAAAAAGTGAAAGAAATGCTTATTAAAAAATATGATGAATTAAGAGAAAATGAGAGTTTTTGTGAAATTGAAGGGTTTGAGAAAAAAAATCCACTGGAAATAGAACTGAAAGTTATAGTTACAAAGGGAGATAAGGATTTAAGGGACTTTACAAAAATAAAAGGAACTACGCAAAAGGACTTATTTGTGAAGGAAATTGAAAAGGAAATGCTGGAAAATAAAATAGATTTGGCGGTACATTCGTTAAAGGATATACCACAGAACACTCCAGAAGGACTTTTAAACGCATGCTTTCCAATGAGGGAAGATAACCGTGATGTGCTTGTTTCAAAAAACGGGAAAAAATTAAAAGAACTTGATGAAAACTCTGTAATTGGGACAGGAAGCATAAGACGGGAAAAGGAGCTTCTAAATTTGCGAAATGATGTAAAGATAAAAGCAATTCGAGGTAATATTCACACAAGGCTGAAAAAACTTGATGATGGGGAATATGATGCGATTGTGCTGGCTGCGGCTGGATTAAAAAGAGTTGGGCTGGAAAACAGAATTACTGAATATTTTGATACAGATTCATTTATGCCAGCACCAGGACAAGGGATTTTGTGTATTCAATGCAGGGAAAATGATAATAAAATACTAAATCTTCTGAAAATTATAAATGATGATGAAGTTACGATAATGTGTAAAGCTGAAAGAGAATTCTCAAAAATTTTTGATGGAGGATGCCATACTCCGATAGGCTGTTCATCGGTTATTGAAGGAAATATATTAAAATTAAAGGGAATGTTTAATGATAACGGAATCAGAATATTTAAAGAAGTTGAAGGAAATAGGGAAAATCCAAAGGAAACTGCACAAAAATTAGCTGAAGAAATAAAAAAAGAGGAGATGAAAAATGAGAAAAGGTAAAGTTTATATCGCAGGAGCAGGCTGTGGAGATGAGGGGCTTATAACTTTAAAATTGAAAAACGTGATAGAAAAAGCTGACTGCATTGTTTATGACAGGCTTGTAAATGAAAATATCTTACAATATGCAAAATCTGATGTAGAAATGATTTATATGGGTAAAGAAAATACTGCTGGAGGAAAATTGCAGGCAGAAATAAATAATAAATTAGTTGAAAAAGGTAAAGAAGGACTTGAAGTTCTAAGACTAAAAGGAGGAGATCCTTTTGTATTTGGACGAGGAGGGGAAGAAATAGAGGCTTTAGTTGCTGAAAATATAGATTTTGAGGTAATTCCAGGGATAACTTCTTCAATCGCTGTGCCAGCTTATGCTGGAATTCCTATTACTCACAGAGGAATTAATACTTCCTTTCATGTATTTACTGGACATACGCAATTTAATGGAATAGAACTTGATTTTCCAGTTATTGCAAAATTGGAAGGAACTTTGGTCTTTTTAATGGGATTAAGTAATCTTGAAAAAATAGCAGAAAACTTGATAAATAACGGAAAAAATCCGAAAACACCTGTCGCAATAATAAAAGATGGAACAACGACAAGACAGAAAACTTACACAGGAACATTGGAAACAATAGTAAATACAGTAAAAGAATATAATGTAAAATCGCCTGCCATTATTTTAATTGGAGAAGTGGTTAATTTACGGGAAAAAATGAAATGGTTTGAGAATAAGCCGTTATTTGGAAAAAATATTCTTGTTACAAGAAATAGGGAAAAACAAGGAAATATATCAAATAAAATAAATGAACTTGGCGGACAGGCTTTGAGCCTTCCATTTATTAATATAGAATATGTCGATTTTGAAATGCCTGATTTGAAGGAATACAGTACTCTTTTATTTAATAGCATAAATTCTGTTATTGGATTTATGAGAAAAGTAAAGGATATACGTGCTTTAGGAAATGTTAAAATAGGTGTAGTGGGAGAAAAAACTGCTGAAGAAATTGAAAAATATAAAATAATTCCAGATTTTTATCCACAAGAATACACGGTAGAAAGACTGGCTAGCGAAAGTGTGAATTTTACTAAGGAAGGAGAAAAAATACTGTTTATAGTATCTGACATTTCTCCAGTAAATGAAAAAAAATATTCAGATTTATACAACCGAAATTATGAAAAACTTGTAGTTTATAAAACTCAGAAAGTTGAAGTGGAAAAGGAAAAAGCAGAAAAATATATAAAAGAAAGCGACATCTTAATGTTTTTAAGCTCATCGACCTTTAAAGCCTTTGCTGACAGCATAAACTTGAGTGAAAATGAGGAAATAAAAGAAATTCTGAAAAATAAAGTTATAGCATCTATTGGTCCTGTTACCACAAAAACTATTGAAAAATATGGATTAAAAGTAGGAATAGAGCCTAAGAAATATACTGAAGAGGGATTATTTGAAAAAATAATAACAACACTAAAATAAAGATAGTAAAAAAAGTTCTAGTCAATAAAGATTAGAACTTTTTCATTTATAAGGAAGGTAAATTTACCTTTTTTATATTTTTACTTGATAATTATTTTTTTGTTTTTCAATTTTTCTGAAAAATCTAGAATATCATTTACAATTACAGGATTTAACCCTGTTTCTTCAAGTTTTTCCAAACTTTTCAAGCCATAGCCTGTTTTTATTAAAACGGGAGTGATTCCCAATTTTTCTGCTGGAATCAAATCAGTTGGCCTATCGCCTATCATAAAGGAATTTTTAGTATCAATATTAAATTCATTTATCGCTAGTTCAAAATTACCAGTATTTGGCTTTCGGCAGTTACATTCAATACCATATTTTCCAGTTCCATTTGGATGGTGTGGGCAAAAATATGATTTTTCAATCTTTATCCCATGTTTTAGCAAATCTTTTTCAATAAAATCCTGTAATTTTAAATAGTCTTCTTCTGTGTAATAACCTCTCGCAATTCCAGACTGATTTGTTATAATCACAAATTTATAGCCTAAATCACGTAATTCCTTAAGTCCTTTAATTACATTTTTTTCGTATTCAAAATCTTCGATTTTATATAAATATGATTTTTCTACATTTATTACACCATCTCTGTCCAGCAGGATAAATTTATTTTTCATAAAATTATATTCCTTTTTATTAAAATATTCACTAATTTAATTAAAATAATTATTCAATCAAAATTGCAAGGGCATAGCATGTGATGCCCTTACGTTAAGTTAATTCATTACAACATCTCTTATAAAGAACTCTCCACCAATTGATACAAATCCTAGATTTTTAACTTTTGGATTTACTAAGTAAAGTTTTTGTTTTTGGAATAAGATTGTAACTGGTTGCTCTTCAGAGATAAGTTTTTCCATTTCTAGCATTGCTGGAACTCTTACTTTTGGATCAGCAGAGCTTTTTACAATTTTAGTTAATTCGTCATATCTTGCGTTTTTGAAATCTCCACGGTTGTTTGCATTTGTGCTGTCAAATAAATCTAAATATGTGATTGGATCTAGGAAATCTCCAGTCCAGTTCATAAGAGCAACTTGATAATCACGTTTTTTAGTTCTTTCAACACGTTCCTTACCTGTTACAACATCCAATTCGACATTTGCTCCTAAGTTATTTCTCAAGTTTTCTTGAATGTATTCGACAATAGCTTTTCTGCTTCCTGTATCATTAAATAAAATTTCAAATCTTGGAAGTTCTGTTAATCCTTCTTCTCTAAGTCCTTCTGCTAGTAATTTCTTAGCTTCTTCAACATTGAATTTAGGCTGGTCAGTTGTAACTTCCTGTGCGAAATCTTTTGTAATACCGTTTAGTCCAATTCCAGTTGGAGTGAATGCTTTAGTCGCTTTTTCAGAGCCTTCAAGAACTTTGTTTATAAGTTCATCTCTATTTATCGCCATAGTTATTGCACGTCTTACTTTTGCATTTTTAAATACATTTTCTTTTGTGTTGAATAGTAAGTAGTAAATTCCACCATCATCAGCTTTTACAAGTTCTGGTTTTCCAGCAAAATTCTTTGCTTGTTCAAAAGTTATTGCAGTTACATCAACTTCTTTATTTTTAAAGGCATTAACAGCTGAATCAGTTGATATTATTTTTAGTACAACATTGTCAGTTTTTACATTAGCTGCGTCCCAGTAGTTAGGATTTTTTTTGAATTTTAATTCTGAATCATGAGTCCAGCTTTCCATAGTGTAAGGACCGTTCGAAATTGTGTATTCAGCATCTGTAAAGTATTTATCCTTTACTTCATTGTAGAATTTTTGGTTTAACGGCATAAATGATTTGAATGTAACTAAATCATCAAAATATGGAGTAGGCGCTTCCAAAGTTACTTGTAATGTTTTATCATCAATAACTTTTATTCCAACTTCATTTTCTGAAGCTTTTTTAGCATTGTATTTTTCTCCATTTTTTATTACAAATAACATACTTGCATTACTTCCTGCTGTGTCAGGATTTAATCCACGAAGCCATCCAGCTTTAAAGTCCTTTGCAGTAACAGGATCTCCGTTGCTCCATTTCACACCGTTTCTTAAATGGAACGTCCAAACAAGTCCGTCTTCTGATTTTTCCCATTTTTCAGCAATACCAGCAACAGATTTTCCAGTCTTGTCTTTTCTTAAAAGGCCTTCTAAAATTAGTTCATCAACAGTTCCACCAGGAACATCTGTTGTTATTTGCGGATCAATTGATGATGGTTCAGTTACTATATTTAATGTAAATGTATTTCCATTACTTCCATTTTTACTTCCGCACGAAAGGGCAAACATTAGCAATGTCAATATCAAAAACAGTTTTTTCATTGATTTATTTCCTCCTATTTTTAAATATTTCTATAAAATTTTAAATTACTAAATAAGGGGTATAACACGATACCCCCAATTTAACTTATTTCAATGATAGATTTCCAAAATAATATTCTCCACCAATTGCAACAAATCCAAGTCCTTGAACTCTTTCATCAACTAAATATTGTTTTTCTCTGTGGAAAAGCACACCAACTGGTAAATCTTCCGCAACTAATCCTTCAAGTTTAACAAGTGCAGGAATTCTGACATTTTGATCGGCTGTACCTCTCACAGTTTTAACTAAAGCATCATATTGAGGGTTTTTATATGAACCATAGTTAGTTCCACCTGTTGATTCAAATAAATCTAAGTATGTAATTGCGTCAGGATAATCTCCAGACCATCCTGCAAGAACTAAGTCAAAGTTTTTTTGCTTCATTCTTGAGAATCTTTCCTGAGCAGTTATTATTTCTAGATTTAATTCAATACCTAAATTTTTTCTTAATTGTTCCTGAATATATTCTGCAATAACTTTATTATTTCCACTTTCATTAATTAACATTGACATATTAGGGAATTTTGATGCTCCTGTTTCCTTCAGTCCTTCTGCCAATAATTTTTTAGCTTCCGCAGGATTGTATGTTAATGTTGAAGTAGGAACTTGTTCTGTAAAGTCCTTGTCATTCAATCCTTTTATTCCTATTCCTTTTGGAACAAGAGTTTTGGCTGCTGTTCCGTATCCATTTAATACATTTTTTACTAAACCTTCTCTGTCAATTGACATAAGAAGAGCTTTTCTGATTTTTACATTTGCCAGTGTTTTGTTGTTAAAGTTAAATAATAGATACCATACTGATCCATCATTATTTGAAACCATTTTTGGATTATCCTTAAATCCTTTTGCTTGTTCAGCAGTAATTGAAGTTACATCTACTTCCTTGTTATTAAATGCATTTAATGCTGAATTATTATCAGGTATTATTTTGTACACAATATTTTCAACTTTTACATTAGGCGCATCCCAATAATTAGGATTTTTTTTGAATACTATTTCTGAGCCATGTGTCCAGCTTTCCATTGTGTAGGCACCTGAAGATATTGTTTTTTCAGATTCTGTAAAATATGAATCTTTTGTTTCATCAAAGAATTTTTGATTTAATGGCATGTAAGTTTTGAATGCTACAAGGCTGTCAAAATATGGAACTGGAGTTCCAAGCTCTACTTCCAAAGTTTTATCATCGATAACTTTTATTCCAACTTCTTCTGCAGTTCCTTCTTTTTTATTGTATTTTTCTGCATTTTTTATTGGATAAAGCATATATGCATATTCAGAAGCTGTTTCAGGTTTTAATGCACGAAGCCATCCATTTTTAAAGTCTTGGGCAGTAATTGGATCACCATTGCTCCATTTTAGATTATCTCTTAAATGAAATGTCCATTTTAATCCATCAGCCGATTTATCCCAGCTTTTAGCAAGTCCTGGTTCAAATGTTCCATTTTTCCCTTTTCTAGTCAATCCTTCCATTAAAAGATCATTGACAGTTCCTCCACCAATATCTGTTGATATTTGCGGGTCAATAGATTTTGGCTCATCCGTCAAATTTAAAGTAAACGTTTTGCTATTTCCGCCACTTTTCCCGCAAGAAATAACGAAAATCAGCATCATTAACATAGCTAATATTTTTTTCATAACAGTTTTCTCCTTCAAAATTTTATATTAAATTTATTGAATAATTTCAAAATTAAACAATTTTATTTATTATTTTATATAAGTATTATCCAAAACGAAATCTTTTCCTATTGGACTAAATACAATGTTATGAACTCTTGGATTCAATAATTTTGTATTTTGTCTATAGTAAAGTAGTCCCACAGGCATATCTTCTGCAATTATTCTTTCCATTTCAATCATATTCTTAACTCTTTCTTCCTGATTTCCAGAACTTTTAACTTTTTTCACAAGTTCGTCGTAACGAGGATTAGAGTAATCTGAAAAATTGTTTCCATCTTTTGTCAGGAATCTATCTAAGTAAGTGATTGCATCGTTATAATCTCCGTTGTAACCTGCAAGAGCAATTTCATAATCTCTGTGTTGCATTTTATCTAGTCTTGATTGGAATGTCATTCCTTCAATTTTAAGGTTTACTCCTAAATTTGTTCTTAAACTTTCCTGAATATATTCAGAAATAACCTTATTATTTCCAGAATCATTGAAAATCATTGTTAAATCAGGCAATTTTTGTAACCCTAGCTCTTTTAATCCTTCTGCTAGCAATTGTTTTGCTTTTTGTGGATTGTAAGCTGGGAAAATTTTTCCTGCTTCTTCAGAGAAATCTTTTGAAATACCGTTGATTCCAACACCTTTTGTTGTATAAGTGTAAGCAGCTTCTCCTGTATTATCAAGTACATCTGTAATTAATTTTTCTCTATCTACAGCAAGTGATAAAGCTTGTCTAATTTTTTTGTTCGCAAGAACTTTATTTTTCATGTTGTATGTCATATACCAGACAGAACCATCTTTTGTAAGCAGTTTACGTTTGTCATTCTTAAATTCCTTAGCCTGCTCAATAGAGATGTTTGTTGAGTCAATTTCTCCATTTTTAAAAGCATTTACGCTGGCATTAGGATCATTTATAAATAATATTTTTATAGATTTTAATTTGATATTGTCTTTATTCCAGTAGTTTTCATTTTTTTCGAATACAATTTCTGAATCTCTTGTCCAAGATTTTATTACATATACACCTGATGAAATTGATGTTTCAGGAGATGTCATATACTTTTCTCCAACTTTATCGTAGAATTTTTTATTAAGAGGAGCATAAGTCTGTATTCTTACAATTGAGTCAAAGTAGGTAAGAGGATTGTTCAATGTTACTTCTAGTGTGTAATCATCGATAACCTTTATACCAAGCTGATTTTCATCTTTGATTTTTCCTGCATTAAATTGTTCAGCATTTTTTATGTAAAATAATTTGTCTGCATACTCTCCTGCTGTTTCAGGTTTTAATGCTCTAACCCAACCATCTCTAAAGTCTTTTGCCGTAATAGGATCACCATTGCTCCATTTTGCATTTTTTCTCAAGTGGAATGTCCACACTGTTGAATTTTCGTTGTGTTCCCATTTTTCTGCCACACCAGGAATAGATTTTCCATCTTCTGCCTGTCTTGTTAATGTTTCAGCAATAAGTGAATCCACAAATTCTCCCGTTGAATCATTTGCAAGCTGTGGATCATAAGATTTCCCTTCTTCTTTTAAGTTGAGTTTCAATGTTTCTGAATCTCCGTTTTTTCCGCATGAAATTACGAAAGCCAGTAATATTGTAAAGATTAGTAATATTTTCTTCATACCTGCACTCACCCTTTCTTTTGGCGTATTAAATTAGTAAATAAAATTATTTTGTAATATAAGCATTGTAAAAGTCTACAGAGTCTCCAACCGAACGTAAAACAACACCTTTTAAGTTAGGATTTATTAAATATACCCCTACTTGATAGTAAAGTGCTGAATATGTAAAGTCATCTGATAATAATTTTTCTGCTTTTTTCATCGCATCCATTCTAGTTTTATTATCTTGGTTAACTTTAGCCAAGTCAATTAATTTGTCATACTCAGGATTTGAATATTTAGCAAAGTTAATATCTTTTGCCTTTGAGTGGAAAATTTCCAAATAAGTCATAGGATCTGCATAATCAGGTCCCCAACCGTATCTTACTATGTCAAATTCTCCAGCTTTTGCACGTGCGATTCTTTCTTTAGTAGTTAGAACTTCCACTTCCACATCAATACCTAATTTTTCTTTCCATTGAGCTTGGTAAAATTCAGCTTCTTTTTTACCAGTTCCCTTTTCGTCAACAGTTAATTTTAACTTAACTTGTGCAGGAGTAATATTTAATTCTTTTAATCCTTCATCAAACAATTGTTTTGGAGTAGTGTTTGAGAATTGTGCAAATAAATCTCCAGCTTCTTTTCTAAAATCACCTTTTTCCCCAGCATTTCCAAGTGCAACAACTCCTGAGGCAGGAAGTCCTGCTCCGTTTAGAACACTGTCAACAAGCTGTTTCCTGTCTATTGCAAGAGATAGAGCTTGTCTAATTTTTATATTTTTTAACACAGGATGTGAACGGTTAAATCCAAAATAGTACACTCTTCCATCAGGAACTGTATGTAATTCTGGTTTTCCTTTGTAACTTTCCATTTTTTCTACAGAAATTCTTGTTAAATCTAGTTCTTTGTTTTCGAAGAAGTTTGTAGCTGCGTCAAAATCTGCTACAATTGCTGCTGTAAGCGTATCTAATTTTATATTTTGAGCATTCCAGTAATTAGGATTTTTCTTCATAACAACTTTACTGTTATGTTCCCATTCTTCCATTATAAATGGTCCGTTATAAACTGATTTATCAGCTGCAGTTGCGTACGCTTCGCCATTAGCGGCTAATGCTTTTTCATTAACTGGAAAGTAAACCGGCATAATTAATGTCTTTATAAAGAATGGTGCTGGTTTTGACAAAGTAAATTCAAGTGTATAGTCGTCTTTTAATTTTACTCCAACTTGTCCAAAGTCTTTTATAGTTCCATTATTAAAGTTCTCTGCATTTTCAATGTAGAAAGTAAGTATTGAATATTCAGATCGAGTTTTAGGATCGATTCCTCTTTTGATTCCGTTAAAGTAGTCTTTTCCTGTAACAGGATCTCCGTTGCTCCATTTCATTCCTTGTCTGATTTTAAATGTCCATACTTTTCCATCTTCTGATTTAGTCCAGCTTTCAGCTCCAGCAGGAATAACTTCATTTTTTTCGTTTAGTCTCACAAGAGGCTCATAAGTCATATTTGTAACCATAAATCCGCTTATATCAGTTAAAACTTGAGGATCTAAAGATGTTGGTTCAGCTTCGATGTTAAATGCTGCTGATTTACCATCATTGCCAGATTTTCCACAAGAGATGATAAACATTGATATAAGTAAGCAAAGTACTAAAAAACTTTTTTTCATAATTCTGATATTTCCTTTCTAAAATTTTGATTTTTTATAAATAAATTATTTTGAAACATTAAAATATTTTTTAAATAAGTCCTTTTTCCTTTAAGAAAGAAGTTTCCACAAAGTGTCCTGGCTTATATTCAGTTAATTCAAGAGTTTCAGGGATAATTCCTATTTCAGAGACATCTCCCATTGGACTTCTTAAATATGATTCATCCATATCAATTTTTGTTGTCTTCTTAAAATCAGGATCTGCTATTGGTACAGCGGAAATAAGAGACTTTGTATAGCTATGAACAGGGTCGCTGTAAACAACTTCTGGAGTTCCCAGTTCTACTACTTTTCCACGATACATAACTGCTACTCTGTCTGAAATATATTTTACCATTGACAAATCATGTGCAATAAATAGTAAAGTCAAATTTCTTTCTTTTTGCAAATCCTTTAATAAATTTACAACTTGTGCCTGAATTGACACATCTAGAGCCGAAATTGGCTCATCACACACTAATACTTCTGGATCAACGGCTAATGCTCTTGCAATACCGATTCTCTGTCTTTGCCCTCCAGAAAATTCATGTGGGAAACGGCTTGCATGCTCCCTATTTAGTCCAACAATTTCCAAAAGGCTGTAAACTTTTTCCATTCTTTCCTGTTTTGAAGCTGCTAGTTTGTGAATATCAATCCCTTCAGCAATAATATCTCCAACAGTCATTCTCGGATTAAGTGAAGCCTGCGGATCTTGGAATATCATCTGAACTTTTTTTGTGAATTCTTTTCTTCCATAATTTTCTATAGGTTTTCCGTTAAATAAAATATCTCCATTTGTTTTTGCATAAAGTCTGCTGACAGTTCTTCCAAGTGTAGTCTTTCCAGAACCTGATTCTCCTACAAGACTTAGGATTTCACCTTTGTAAATGTCCATTGTAACATTTTCTACAGCCTTTAGTACTTGTCTTTTTTTCATTGGAAAATATTTTTTTAAATTTTTCATTTCTATTAATTTTTCTTTTTTGTTTTCATTAGACGACATTATTTCCCCTCCTCTTCTCTGTTATCTGCTTCCTGCTCAAAAGGAGATTTTACTTTTGGAGCACCATCGACATAAAGCCAAGATTTTACAAGGTGTCCATTTCCTAAATCAATTATAGGAGGTTTTCTTTCGTAGTCAATTTTCATTGCGTATTCAGAACGTGCTGCAAATGGATCTCCTGCAGGCGGTTTTAATAAATCTGGAGGAGTCCCTGGAATAGAAGCCAGTTTTTCCCCAATTTTCATATCCAATCTTGGCAATGATTTTAAAAGTCCCCAAGTATAAGGATGCTTTGGATTTTTAAACAGTTCTCTTACAGGAGCTTCCTCTAATTTTTCTCCAGCATACATAACAACTACTCTGTCAGCAGTTTCAGCAACTACTCCTAAATCATGCGTTATAAGTATTACAGCAATGTTCAGTTCTTTTTTCAGTTCATTTATTAAATCTAGAATTTGTGCTTGGATTGTAACATCCAAAGCCGTTGTCGGCTCATCACAGATTAACAAGTCTGGCTCACACGAAAGTGCAATGGCTATAACTGCTCTTTGACGCATTCCCCCTGAAAATTCATGTGGATATTGATGAAATCTTTCTTCTGGTTTAGGAATTCCAACTTTTCTAAGCATTTCAACAGCTTGCTGTTTTGCCTCTTCCTTTGTTACATTCTTATGAATTAAAATCCCTTCCATAATCTGCTTTCCAACTTTAATTGTTGGATTAAGCGATGTCATAGGGTCTTGAAATATCATTCCTATTTTTCCGCCACGAAGTTCTCTCATTCTTTCTGGAGAAGCCTTTACCAAATCTTCCCCATCAAAAAGAATTTCTCCATTTTTTATTTCCCCTGGCGGCATTGGTATCAATCTCATAATCGTCTGCACAGTAACTGATTTCCCTGAACCAGATTCTCCAACGATTGCAAGTGTTTCTCCACGATCCACAGAAAAGTTAATACCTCTAAGAGCCTGAACTTCCCCAGCATATGTATTAAAAGAAACACTCAAGTCTTTTACTTCTAATAATTTTTTTCCCATTCTCTAATCCTCTCTGTATTAATATGGATTGTTATATATTTTAAAATATTAAAAAAACTTAGATAAAAACCTTTTTGATTAATAAATATTTTTTCTTTATTGAATTTATTAATTTAATTTATTTAAGCAAGGGTATCAATCGCCATACCCTTGCATCCCGGCTTGTCTAAGCATTTTTTGAAAACAAAATTGAAACTCGCTACGTAAAACTTCGCTCAAACAGTCAATTTTATTTCCAAAAAATCACGACGTTTTTTATAAAATTTTTAAATTTTTAATCTCTTAATTTTGGATTTAATGCATCATTTAAAGCATCTCCAACAATATTAAATGCCAATGTAATTAATGAAATTACAACTGATGGAATGATGAATAAATATGGATATGAAGTCATATTTACGAAACCATCAAATACCAAGTTTCCAAGTGAAGCTTGTGGAATTGGTACTCCAAGACCAATGAAACTTAAAAATGCTTCAGTAAAGATAATGTTTGGTATATCTGTTGTAAGTCTTATTATTATTACACTTAATGTATTTGGAATTAAGTGTTTTAGAGTTATCCATAAAAAGTTTCCACCAAGTGATTTTGAAGCTAATACAAACTCATTTTCCTTTATTTTTAGGACTTCTCCACGTACTAACAGTGAATAATTTAACCATCTTGTAAGAGACATTGCGATAATTATTGTTTTTACACTGTTTCCCATTACAACCATTAACAAGATTATATAAATCATTGATGGAATAATTAGTAAGATTTCTACAATTCTAGTCATTATAGTGTCAATAATCCCACCAAAATATGCTGATACAGCTCCATAAATTGTTCCGAAAACAACACAGATTGCAGCTGTAATCAACGATAATTCCATTGAAATTCTTATTCCTTGTGAAAGTCTTGCAAATAAATCACGTCCCAAATTATCAGTTCCTAAATAATGTCCTTTTGCAAGCCCTTTCGCTGGGCTTAAAAATTTAGCTGATAAGTCTTGGGCTCTATAAGAATATTTTGTTAAACTTTGTCCAAAAATTGCTAAAAATAGGAAAATTAAAGTTATTCCCAAAAACGTCAAAGCTAATTTATTTTTCTTGAATCTTCTCCATCCATCCTGCCAGAATGTTAAACTTGGTTTGTAGATTACTTCGCTTTGATTGGTGTCAGGACCTACAATTTGAAAGTCTTCAGGTGTTGGGATATAATCATTTTCAGTTATGATTTTTTTTATATTTTCTGCCACTATACCTCATCTCCTTTTCCAAGTTTAATTTTAGGATCAACTAAAACATACACAATATCTACAAGTATCATCATAACGATTAGGAATATTGCATAAAATACCGTAACTCCAAGTACCATTGTATAATCCCTGTCATTGATACTGTCAACGAAATATTTTCCTAATCCGGGAATTGAAAACATCTTTTCAATTACAAACGATCCTGTAAGAACTGCCGCAATTGTTGGACCCATTATTGTAATAATTGGTAAAATTGCATTTCTTAAAGCGTGTCTAAATACGATATTTTTTGGTTTTACTCCTTTTGCAATAGCCAGTCTTATGTAATCCTGCCCCATTACCTCTATCATTTTATCTCTTAATAAACGTGCAATCAATGCTACTGTGTAAAGTCCAAGTGCAATAACTGGCAATATTTTTTTCTCAGGTCTGTCCCATCCTGATAATAAAATTCTTACAAGAGGTAGATTAAACTTATCAATTAAAATACCGTTATGCACATCAACAAAATACTTCTGCATGAGTCCTGCCAATACAAAACTTGGAACAGATATTCCAATTATTGCAACAATCATTGAAAGCCTATCTTGAAATTTTCCTCTTTTAAGAGCTGCAATAATTCCAAGCGGAATTCCAAGAGCTAGTGCAAATATAATAGATCTTGCTCCTAAATCTGCAGATGTCAGAAAACTTTTGTTAATAACATCATTAACAGTTCTTCCACGAACTTTCATGGATGCTCCCAAATCTCCTTTTGCTATGTTTTTTAGATATTCAACATATTGTTCCCCAAGTGGACGATCCAAATGGTATTTTGCCATTAGATTTTCCTTTACTTTAGGTGGTATCGCTTTTTCACTTTGAAACGGATCACCAGGTAACATATGTATCAGAAAAAATGTAATAGTAATAACTAGCCACAACGTTACAAGCCCCATTGCGATTCTTTTAATTAAAAACTTTAAAATATTTTTCATACTCGCTTCCTTTCGCTAAAATTTTATATATGTATATTATATCTTATATATAGTAATATTTGCAAGCAAATTTATTTATAAAAATATTTTTTTACTATTAATTTTTTTTATGGATAAATAATGATTCTCTAAATACAATATATTTTACTGAATTTTAAGTAATAAAATACAAATAAAAATAGTCTAAACTTATATTAAAATTAAATATAAAAATTTAGACTATTTATTTATCTATAAAATATTGTTTTAAAAATTTTTAACTGATTAAACTAATTTTTATATGTATCACAACGATTTAACCATCCTGCTAGCCATTTTTTTTCATTTTTTTCAGGATCAGAATTTTTTACACGTCTTTCAAGGACAAATTTTGCAGAATTGCTAAATTCTATAAGAGCTGCTTTTCCAGTTTCAGTCCCTTTCATATTTTCCAGAACTTGAAGAAGTCCCCAGCCATCACCCTTATAAGTTTCTGTTCTTGTAGTTCCTTCTCCCTTGAAATTAACATAGTCAATTAAAGGATAAAGACCGTTTGGAGATTTTGCAACACGATAAAATTGTTTTTTTACATTTTCTGGATTATCAGCAATTTCAAGCATTTTTTCCAAAGAATTTTCAAGACGCTCAAAAATAAATGAAACTTGAACATCCTTCGTATTATAAAGAAAATTTGTCAATTCAATAATATCCTTGTTCAAAATTCTTTTTTGTCTAAAAAGCTCATCTCTGTTTGCCCAAGGCGAGTATTCATTTTCTTCCATAATCTTAGGTAATTTTATATTGTGAGCCCTATAATAAGCTACCAGCTGTGGAAAGCTCTCTGCAAATTTTCCTCTTTGTCCTTCCCTGTACCATATAAAGTGCCCAATTCCAAGAGAAGGAAAATCTTCTCCAGTATTCCAATATACGATGTCTTCCTTTTTCCCTCCAGCTTCATTTTTAAAAATCTTATCAGCTACAATATCTAGCTCTGCCTTCGAAATTGTAAGACCAGCTTTTTTAGATGTTTCTTCAGTATCAGGTTTTGAAGGTGTTTTGGTCATATTTTTGTTAGATAATCCAAATGAAATAATAGAAAAAGCTGTAATACTGGCTAAAATTAATAATTTATATTTGTTTCTTTTCATAAAGTCTCTCCTTTTTTATTAAAATTATCATTTTTATTTAGATTTTTTAGTAAAAATACAAAAGTAACTTGTTACATTATAACAATTTTTTAGTAAATTTTCACTTTTTTTTATCTTAGTTGGTAAAAGAAAAAATCTAATTTTGCACTTGTTTAAATACGTGGTATACTAACAATATATGTCTCAAAAGTTGGGAGGGAAAATGAATAAAATACTGGAAGAAGAAAATGAAAATTATGAAATAAAGGCTATTCATAAGGATATTGTGGAAAAGGTCGAAAAAATGATGCCAGAAGAGGAAGTTGTGTATGATTTGGCAGATTTTTTTAAGATACTAGGAGATACAACTAGAATGAGAATATTAAGTGCCTTATTTCAAGAAGAAATGTGCGTGTACGATATTGCAAATCTTTTGAAAATGACTCAATCTGCTATCTCACATCAGCTAAGAGTCCTAAAGCAAGGAAGATTTGTTAAGTATAGAAAAGAAGGAAAAATTGTGTATTACTCGCTGGAAGACGATCATATAAAGCATATCGTGGAACAAGGTATGACACATATTTTAGAAAAGAAATAAATTATTTGATTTACAAATAATTTTTCTATACAAATAATTTTAAATATGTTATAATTACAAAAAGTAGATGGTTGTAAATATAAAAGCTGTAGTCAAATTATTTTAAAAGTAAATTCTTCAATTATAGTTGTTCTATTTAAGTTTTGTTTTTATATGAAGCTATAGTATTTTACTTTTAAAAGTAATGAAAATTATTTACAAATATTTGAAATTAAAAATTATACTTATTAAAGTAAAGGAGAAGGAATAATGGCAGAAATAAAAAATAAAGTAACATTCAAGGGAAATCCTGTAACTCTTGTGGGAACAGAAGTAAAAGCTGGAGAAGCAGCGCCAGACTTTACAGTTTTATCACCAGAATTAAAGGAAGTAAAATTAAGTGATTATAAAGGGAAGGTTGTTGTAATAGCAGTATTTCCATCAGTTGATACCGGAGTATGTGCTTTACAGCTGGCTAGATTTAATCAAGAAGCTGCAAGTTTTGGAGATGATGTTCAGCTACTTACAATTTCAGCTGATTTACCATTTGCATTAGGAAGATATTGTGCAGACAAAGGAATTAAAAACGCTTTAACGGCTTCAGACCATAAAGAGTTAGATTTTGGAACAAAATATGGATTTGTAATAAAAGAATTAAGATTATTGTCAAGAGGAACTGTTATTGTAGATAAAGACGGAATTATTAAATATGTAGAATACGTAAAAGAAATTGGAGAACATCCAGATTATGAAAAAGCGTTGGAAGTAATAAAAGAATTAACTAAATAAAAAAATAAAAGGAGCTAAACTGATGATAAAGAGTTTTCTCCTTTTTTTATTGCTTTAATTTTATAAAAAATATCCCAATCAATGACTGGGATACTTCTTTTGACTTTTTTATTATCTTCCAAGTTGCTGCTGCTGTCTTTGTTGTATAATACGTTGCTGCTCAATAGCGTTTGGAGTTTTTATAAGTTTTACCGGTATTTCTATTGATTGTCCATTTCTAAGGACAGTTAATTTTATAGTTTGTCCTACTTTTTTAGCGGCTATTTCTCCAACAAATGCACCTGCAGAGTTCACACTTTTTCCATCAACAGCTGTAATAACATCATTTCTAGTTATTCCTGCAGCTGCAGCTGGACCATTTGGAACAACATTTCCTATGAATACACCATTTGATGATTTTAAGTTAAGAGCTTTTACTTTGTTTTCATCTAAATTATCTAAATATACTCCAATATATGGTTTTTCAAATTTACCGTTTGCGATAATTGAGTCTTTTACTGTCGTTACCAAGTTTGCTGGAATAGCAAATCCGATTCCTACACTTCCTCCGCTTTGTGAATAAATCGCAGTGTTTACTCCAATAACTTTTCCTGTTATGTCAATTAATGGACCTCCACTATTTCCCTGATTGATAGCGGCATCTGTTTGAATAAAGTTTTCTATTTCTTCAATTCCAAGTGAGCTACGTCCTGCAGCACTTACAATTCCAACTGTCATCGAGTCGTTCAATCCCAATGGATTTCCGAAGGCTATTGACCACTGTCCGATTTGGACTTGATCCGAATTTGCAAATTCTAATGGTTTAAAAGTCTCGTTTGAATCAATTTTCAGTACGGCAATGTCAACTTCAGGCGAAGTTCCTACAAGTTTTGTACGATATTCACGTCCATTCGAGAATTTTACATAAATTTCGTCTGCACCATCGATAACGTGGTTATTTGTAACAATATATCCGTCCTTTGAAACAACGAATCCAGAACCAAGTGATCCTGATTCACGTTTTTCCTGTCCTCCAGAACGCCCATATAATAATTCTTCCAATGGGTTATAAGTATTTACTGTTACTGTCTTTTTAGTTCTGATATTTACAATCGAATCTTTTACGCTGTTATGCACACTTACAAAGGCATCTTGAGTTTGAACGGCATTTTTAGTATATTTTTGCAGTTCTTCCTGGGAAATTGTCTTTTGCTGTTCAACATTTGCTGTATTGCTTTTATTTTCAGAATTATTTTCAGTTTTGTTAGAACAGCTTAAAATTAAGAACAACATTGACAATAATGCAAATTTCTTATTTTCCTTTTTTATAAAATTTATTTTTTTCATATTTATTTACCTCATTTCTAGTTTTATGATAAACTTATTTTTAAAATTATTTTAGAATATAAGCTCAAAATTCTGATTTATTAGTCTTTAATTAGTCTGATTTTAAAGGATTGGATATATTTTAGTGAATAAAAGTTTATTATTCTTATGATTTTTATTTGAATTCCATTTATTAAATCATATTTTTTGCAAATTCATAAATAACCTGCTATGCTTATTGTCTTTTTCCCCATAATATGTTATCCTATACACAGTAAAATTAAAAAAATATACAAAATCAAGGAGAAAAATTAATAATGTTCAATAATTTAGGAGACAGATTTAAGGATATATTTAAAAAAGTCAGCGGACAGGGAAAGTTGACAGAGAGCAATATGAAGGATGCTTTGAGGGAAGTAAGGCTAGCATTGCTTGAAGCGGATGTAAACTATGGAGTGGCTAAGAACTTTGTAGCAAAAATTCGGGAAAAGGCACTAGGGGAACATGTTATTAGTGGAGTTAACCCTACACAGCAATTTATCAAGATTGTAAATGATGAACTTGTGGAAGTATTAGGAGGATCAAATGTTTCAATCGCAAAAGCTGATAAAAATCCAACTATTGTAATGCTTTCTGGACTTCAAGGAGCTGGGAAGACTACATTTTCTGGAAAATTAGCAAAACATCTAAAATCAAAAGGGGAAAAGCCATTTCTGATTGGGGCAGATGTTTATAGACCTGCTGCGAAAAAGCAATTGAAGGTATTAGGAGAGCAGGTAAAAGTTCCTGTATTTACGATTGATGAAAGTACAGATGCGGTGGAGATTGTAAAACAGGGAATTGAGGCTTCAAAAAATGAGCATGCGACTTATGTGATTATTGATACGGCGGGAAGACTGCACATTGATGAACAGCTTATGAATGAACTGCAAGATATAAAGGACAGTTTTAATCCTAATGAAATTCTGTTAGTAGTTGATGGAATGACTGGGCAGGATGCAGTTAATGTGGCAAAAGAGTTTAATGAACAGCTTGATATTACTGGGGTTGTGCTTACAAAACTAGATGGAGATACTCGTGGAGGGGCTGCCCTTTCAGTAAAGGAAGTTGCAGGAAAGCCAATTAAATTCATAAGTGAAGGGGAAAAACTGGATGATATCGCACCATTTCACCCAGACAGGCTTGCTTCACGTATTCTTGGAATGGGAGATGTCGTTTCGCTTGTTGAAAAGGCACAGGAAGCCATTGATGAAAAAGAAGCCAAGAAAATGGAGGAAAAATTTAGAAAGAACCAGTTTGACTTTGAAGATTTTTTGAAGCAGTTTAAAATGATAAGAAAAATGGGATCAATTGCTGGAATCATGAAAATGATACCAGGAGTTGACACGAGCATGATTGACATGGGAATGGCTGAAAAGGAAATGAAAAAGGTCGAAGCAATCATTTTTTCAATGACAGTTCAGGAAAGACGTGATCCAAAACTTCTAAAAAATGGAAGCCGTAAAATGAGAATTGCCAAAGGAAGTGGAGTTCAGGTAAATGACGTAAATAAATTGATAAAACAGTTTGAACAAATGAAACAAATGATGAAAATGTTTAATAGTGGCGGTATTCCAGGACTTGGTGGAGGATTTATGAAGGGCAGAAGAAGATAGAAGTATAATATCAACTAAAATTTTTTATAAAACTGAAAAAAATAAAAAAGGAGAGACACAAATGAAAAAGTTAATTTTAGCATTATTTATTATTTTTGGAACACTATCGTTTTCAGCTTTTGACAAAGTTGTAATTGGAGTTATTAATGACAATTATGAAAGTCCAATAATATCAGGAACAATAAATAGAGGAGGACTTGCAAATCTTCTTTTTGGAATGAAAAAGGACGGAGATTTTGCAAAACAGATGTATCAAAACCTTTCAGGAGCAGATAAAGTTGAGTTTATTATAGAAAAGCACGATGAATCTGCACTTGTAAGTATTTTGAAATTATTTGAAAAAAACAAATACAAAGGACAGGTAGAAGTTACAGAAGTAGCGGAATCAGAAAATAAAAATATTCGTCAAATTACTACAAAGAATGGATGGACTTACAATGTGTATCCTTTTGCAAGGGAAATAGTAGGAACTGTAAAAATTTCTGGAAGTGATACAACTAAAGCAGAATTTGTAGAAGGATTATTTCAAAATGTAAAATCAAAAGTAAAATAAATTTTAGAAATAAACCAAGAATTTGGATATAATCCGATATTTAAAAATATAACATATCAAAGCAAGTATCATTATACTGGGTATCCTTTTAAAAAAAGAAATCCCAAAAAAGATAATGATGGTCATAAAATGAGTGAGGACTTTAACAAGATGCGTGAAGAAATAGAGATTATAGATAAACTGCTTGTAAGACCAGAGGAGTGGGATAAATAATGAAGACAGTAAAAATATTAGTTATATCAGTATCTACGTTTTTTGTTTTAATTTTAGGTTTGTTTTTAGGATATAGCATTATAAGCCAAATGGAAGAAGCTAAAGAAGGAAAGGAGACGTTAATAAATATAATAGAAGAAGCAAAAACTAAATACAATTTCACTATGAATAAGAATGATTATGAAATTGAAGTAATAGGATATCAAGGTGGTTACGTATTTAAATCTCCTCCTCCTATTTATGGCATAAAGAAAAAAGGAATAAGTTATAAATCAGAGTATTTTAAAAAATTGGAAGATATGTATTATGAAATAACAGGTTATGGTACATTAGAAGGTTTTGATGATGGAAGACGGCTATTGAAAATAGTAGCAGATTTTGGATTACAACCATATATATTAAATACTCTGATATATGATAAGACGAAAGGAAATAATTTTGAAAAAATAGAGCAGATATTTAAAAAATATGAGGGGAAAATTACTTATCACATAGAAAGTAACATTTGGGAATGTGGAGGTATAGAAAGCCAGTTTGAACAATCTTATAATCTAAACTATGTAAATAATATAAACTGTAGAGAAAAATATAAAGGTTCTACGTATTACAATGCTTATAATTCAGAAGTAATCGAAGAATATGGGAAAAGATATGAAAAATATTTTAGTACCCCAAGAAGTCTTGAAACAATAAACTGGGAAGAATATATGAAGATACATGAAATATATCCGATAATAAAGTTTTATTTTGATGGAACAAAAGAAGAAAAGGAAAAATTGCGAAAAGAGATAGAGCCTTATTATAATAAGAAGATACTGGATATAATAATTTATTAAATCAGCTTTAGTGATAATCTAAGGCTGTTTTGTTATAAAAGAAATTGTATAATGAGATATAATATTCCACATATGCAAAATGAAGAACTTTCAGGATAAGATATATCAAATTATATAGATTTGTGATTAGTCGATAATACTAAAAGGAGCAGTGAAATAAAATGAAAAAAATAGGCTTTATTTTATTACTTTTTATAGGTTTTAATTTAATTTTGTTGTCTCCACTTATTTTTTTAGGAATATTCAGTGCAATACATGAACATAGAGAAGCAAATTCAGGAGAAATAAGGGAGAAAAAAGCAGAAGGATACTTAAATCAGGTTTCTGATATGCTGGAAAGAGAGTTTAATATAGTTATAGACAAGAATCTATATGAAGTTGAGTATGTTTATATACAAGGTGGATATTTTTTTTCGACCCCTGACAGTTTTATCATGCAAAAAAAGAATATGGTTTATAAATCAAAGTATTTCTATTCAAACAATGAAAAATATGAAAAAGTTTTAATAGTTGAGCATATGAATGACGAATATCTGTTGAATAAAGAAAAAGTAAATTATTATAAAGATGAAAGGACTTCTCTATTTCTTGCGATACTAGATAGATTAGGATTTAGAGAATATGTGTTAAATAATCTTTTATATGATGAATCAAAAGGAAACAATTTTTCTGAAATTGAAAAGATTTTTGATGAATATAAAAAAGGGAAAATATACAGAGAAGTTGGATGGTATAATCAGAATAACCAATATGCAGGAGAATTAAAGATGTTTTATGGAAAAGAAAAAGATATGAAATATGACAATGCTTTCAGTGGTTTTTTAGTTTATAAAAAAGCAAATGAGAAAGAAGGGTATTTTAATTCATATATAGAGCATTTTATAAAATATTTTGATAAAAAAGTACAATTTGAAAAAATAAACTGGTATGAATTTAAAAAATACAATCAACTTCGTCCTGTAATAATTTTTAATTTTGAAAATTCAGAAAAAAAAGATTTGGAAAAAATAAGAGATAAAATAAAAAAATATTATAATAAAGAAGAAGTTACAATAGTTTTGACAGGCTATAATAGAGAAATTGATGATCCATACGGAATATGGTAATTATAAGAATAAAGCTATACATGATAAAAACTAAATTATCAGTTATAATTCTTATTGCAGGAGTATTCTTGCTGTCTTGTGGAAATAAACATTCAAAAGATACATCAAGTAATTCTTTAGAAAAAGCATAAAAAAGGAAGATGAACTTAAAATTTTAATTATTTTATTTACCATATTTTTTTGTTTGATCATATATTCATTTTTTTGATAGTTTTTTAAAAGAAAAAAATAAAATACACCTATAAATACTTGATTTTGAAGAAATGTGAAAAATTATACTTACTAGAAAAATATTAAAATAATTTAAAAAAATAGTTGCAAAAAACGAAAAAAATTATTATAATAGAAGCATAGTTAAAAGATAGTTTGATTGTCAAATATAAAGGTTAGTAAATTAGTTAGTAAAAAGTAAATAATTTTATAGATTCAGATGGAAAGGAAGTGTTTATGAGAAAGGCGATTTTAGTAACAAGTTTTGGTACATCGCATAAGGATACAAGAGAAAAATGTCTTGACTCGATTCAAAAAGAAGTGGAAGCAAAATATGGAACTGAAAATGTGGAAAGAGCCTATACTTCAGGAGTTATAAGACGAATAGTGGAAAGAAAAGAAGGTATCCACATATTTGATCAGGAGGAAGGGTTAGAAGCCTTAAAAAATAAAGGATATGATGAGATTATTACAATGTCTTTACATATTCTAGATGGAATTGAGTATTCAAAACTTAATAACAAATATGGAAAAATTTCAAAACCACTTTTAGCAACTGATGAAGACTTTAAAAAAGTTGTGAGCAATGAAGAATTTAACAATCTTGAAGGAAACGATGCCATTGTATTTATGGGTCATGGATCTGAAAGTGCCGCAGACAGTACATATCAACGGCTTCAAGAGGAATATGAGAAAGCTGGAAAAGATAATATTTTTGTGGCAACAGTTGAAGGAAAAGTGACAATTGAAGATGTTATCCAAAAGTTAAAAGGAAGAGGATTTAAGAAAATACTGTTAAAGCCGTTTATGATAGTGGCAGGAGATCATGCCAAAAATGATATGGCTTCTGATGAGGATGATTCATGGAAAACTGTTCTTGAGAATGAAGGATATGAAGTAACACCTTTATTAAAAGGAATGGGAGAATATGAATTTATTCGTAAAATGTTTATGGATAAATTAGAAGAAGTTTATTAATATAGCAAAAGAATAATTTTAAATTTATAATTTTATAGGTGTTGTAAAACTTAATAAGGAAACCAGTTAGAATCTGGTACAGCCACCTCTACTGTGATACTGACGAAAGTATTGAAAAACCACTGAAATATTATTATATTTTGGGAAGGATACGAGTAGGATGAAGTTAGTCAGGAGACTTGCCTATATTAAAAAATTTTATTTTTCGGGAAGGGAAAAATTTAATATATAAAAACTATTGTAAATCTGCATAAACGCTATTCATCTGTTTTAATATATAAAATTTAGTTCAACTTTCGAAGTTGAATTTTTTTTAAAAAATTATAAAATATAATTTAAATTTCTTTATTTAGTAAATTGGTAAATCAAAAAAAGTATAACGATTTTAATAAAAATTCTTATTTTTAAAGGAGGAAGTGATAAATATCACGAATTTAGAGTAATGATGAAAAATAAAAAAATAGCAAAATATGCTACACAAATATTAATTGTACTTTTTGGAATAAGTTTTTTTACTTTCTGTCTTATGTATATTTCGCCGGGAGACCCTGCACAAGTAATGCTAACAGAATGCGGACATATTCCGACGCCTGAACTTTTGGCTCAAACAAGGGCGGAACTTGGGCTTAATCAGCCTTTCTATATTCAATACTGGAAATGGCTGTTTGGAGTACTGCAAGGAAACTTTGGAAAGTCATATTCATTAAGAATACCTGTAATTCAGAAAATTGCTCAGGCATTCATGCCTACATTGTCATTATCTTTTCTGTCACTTTTTATGATGTGTGCAATGTCAATACCGTTTGGAATACTTGCGGCAGTAAAAGAAAACAAATGGCAAGATTATTTGATAAGAATGATAACATTTATGGGAATGTCTGTACCTAGTTTCTGGCTAGGGCTAGTATTTTTGAGTATTTTTGGAGTGCAACTAGGATTGGTATCAGTTTCAGGCGGAAATGCTGATTTTGGCTCAATGATCTTACCTGCATTTACAATAGCGATAGCAATGTCAGCTAAATATATACGTCAAATAAGACACATATTCCTTGAAGAACTTGGAAAAAGTTATGTGACAGGGGCTAGAATGAGAGGAATAAAAGAAAGAGATATTTTATGGAAACATGTACTGCCTAATGCAATGCTTCCAATAATAACATTGCTTGGACTTTCATTAGGAAGCCTTCTGGGAGGAACTGCAGTTGTAGAGATAGTTTATAACTGGCCAGGAATGGGAAGAATGGCAGTAGCTGCTATAAAATCACAGGATTATCCATTAGTTCAATCTTATGTTCTTATAATTGCATTTTTATATTTACTAGTAAATATTACAGTTGATATTTCATACAAATATTTGGATGCGAGAGTTGAGGAGGTAATTTAGATTTGAATAAATTGAAAAAATTAAAATTTATAGGAAAAGATACTCAGCTGAAAATATTTTTGGTATTGGCTATTATTGTGGTATTAATCGCAATTTTTGCACCAGTTATAGTTCCAAAGGATCCTTTTAAACAATTAGGACCAAGTTTACAGAGGCCATCAAATCGGTTTATTTTGGGAACCGATCATCTTGGAAGAGATTTATTTTCAAGAATTATATATGGCTCAAGATATTCTATATTTATGACTTTAACGTTAATGTTTGTAATATTTGCAGTAGGAACGATACTAGGAGTAATCGCAGGATATTTTGGTGGAGTTGTGGATACAGTCATAATGAGAATTGGAGATATGATGATTGCGTTTCCTGGACTTATTCTTGCTATAGCAATAGCAGGACTTTTGAATCCAAGCGTTAAAAATTCGATTATTGCAATAGCTGCAGTTACTTGGACAAAATATGCAAGGCTTGCAAGAAGTATGGTACTGAAAATAAAGCAGGAACTTTATGTAGAAGCTGCAAAAATAACAGGAAGTAAGGATTATTCAATAATATTTAAATACATAATTCCAAATATGATTACAACAATGATAGTAACAGCAGTTTCGGATATGGGAACACTAATGCTGGAAATAGCTGCACTTTCATTTTTAGGATTTGGGGCACAGCCACCAACTCCAGAATGGGGAGCAATGTTAAATGAAGGAAGATCAGCACTTAGTAGAGCACCGTGGGTAATGCTGTATCCGGGATTAGCAATAGTAGTAGTTGTAGTTATATTCAATATGCTGGGAGATTCAGTAAGAGATGTAGTTGATATAAAAAATGAGTAATTTATAAAAAATATGGTAACAAAAAATAAAATATATAGGGAGAAAAAAATGTTAAAAAATCGTAAAAGTAAATTTTTAATTTTAATTTTAGCAGTATTGATGCTGCTTGTAGCATGTGGTGGAAAAGGCAGTTCTACAAAAAGTAAGACTAATCCAGATGAACTTGTAGTAGGAGTAACTTCGTTTGCAGATACGCTTGAGCCTACAGATACGTATTTTAGCTGGGTTGTAACTCGTTATGGTGTTGGAGAGAACTTGACAATTTTTGATGAAAAGGGTAACTTGCAGCCATTGCTTGCTGAAAGCTGGAAATTAAGTAATGATAAATTAGAGTGGACTTTTAAAATAAGAGATGGAGTAACTTTCTCAAATGGACATCCATTGACAGCAGAAGCAGTAAAAAAATCAATAGAAAGAGTATTTGCTAAAAATAAAAGAGCAGAATCATTCTTTAAATATGCTTCAATAGAGGCTAGTGGACAAGAATTGAAAATAAAAACAAAAGAGCCTGTAGCAATATTGCCTGAATCATTGGCAGATCCATTATTCTTAATAGTTGATACATCAGTTAATACAGATGAATTTGCTCAAAAAGGACCAATATCAACAGGACCGTTTATTGTTCAAGAATTTAAGCCTGGTGAACAGACAGTTGTTGTAAGAAATGAAAAGTATTGGAATGGAAAAGCAAAATTGGCAAAAGTAACATTTAAAGATATAAATGATCAAAATACAAGAGCATTATCGTTAAAATCAGGAGAAATTGATGTAGCGTACAACTTGAAAGTTACTAATAAGGCTGATTTTGAAGGGGATAAAAATATTGTAATAAATGAATTGAAATCGCTTAGATCAACTTATGCTTTTATGAACCAAACTAAAGGACTTAAAGATAAAGTATTAAGAGAAGCAATAATAAGAGGTGCAAATAGAGAAAACTATACACAAAACTTATTACAAGGTGGAGCAACTCCAGGAAAAGCACCAGTACCTCCAACATTGGACTACGGATTTAATGAATTAAAGGATGAAAATGCGTATAATCCAGAAAGTGCTAAAAAAATACTGGCAGATGCTGGATACAAAGATAGAGATGGAGATGGGTATTTGGAACGTCCTGACGGATCAAAACTTGACTTAAACTTTGTAATTTATACAAGTAGAGAAGAATTGGGAATTTATGCTCAGGCATTTCAGACAGATATGAAGGAAATTGGAATCAAAGTAACATTAAAGCCTGTGAGTTATGAAACAGTTTTGAGTATGAGAGACGATTCAAACTTTGATATGTTAATTTGGAACGTACTTGCTGCAAATACTGGAGATCCTGAAAAATACTTGCATGAAAACTGGTACAGCAAAGCAGAAACAAACAAGACAGGTTATTCAAATCCTGAAGTTGACAAAATGCTTGATGAATTATCAAAAGAATTTGACAAAGCTAAGAGAAAAGATCTTGTTGTAAAAATACAGCAGTTAATAATGAACGATGCGGCGACATTATTCTTTGGATATGAAACTACATTCCTTTACAGCAACAAAGCAGTAACAGGGCTTAAAATGTATCCAATGGATTACTACTGGATAACAAAAGATGTAGCAAAAGTTAATTAAGGAGAATTTATGTTGGAGATAAAAGATTTGACAATTCAGTATGGGGATAAGCCTCCAGTAGTTGAAAATTTTTCTCTTTCATTGAAAAAAGGTGAAATAATAACAATTGTGGGGGAAAGCGGTAGTGGAAAATCTACCGTTCTTTCTTCTATTTTGGGACTATTGCCAAATGGAGGGAAAATAATTTCGGGTGATATAATTTATAATGGAAACTCAATGCTCAGTAAAAGCCTTAATCAATGGAGGGAACTGCGAGGGACTGAAATAACTATGATTTCACAGGATTCAGGAGGAACTCTTAATCCAATAAGAAAAATAGGAAAACAGTTTGTCGAATACATTCAGACACATTCCAAAATGTCGGCAAAAGAAGCTGAAGAAAAAGCAAAAGATATGTTTTCCAAAGTAAACTTGCCAGATCCTGAAATCATTATGAAAAGCTATCCGCACCAGCTGTCAGGTGGAATGAAACAGCGTGTAGGAATAGCAATGGCACTAACTTTTCGTCCAAAAATTATTTTGGCAGATGAGCCAACGAGTGCATTGGACGTTATAACACAGGCTCAGATAGTGAAGGAAATAATGGAATTAAGAAAAGCGTTTGACACTTCTATCATAATGGTAACTCATAATTTAGGAGTTGCAGCATATATTTCTGATAAAATAATTGTTATGCAAAATGGAAAAATAGTCGATGCAGGCGATAAAAATGCAATTATAAACAATCCAAAAAGTGAGTACACGAAAAAACTTTTAGCAGCTGTGCCTGAAATTGGAGGTGAGCGACTTGTCTAGTACAAATGATTTAATTCTCGAAACAAGAAATCTTACAAAAATTTATGAAAAATCAAATAATAAAAAAGTTATAGCTTGTAATAATATAAATTTGAAAATCCGAAAAGGAAAAACATTGGGAATAGTAGGAGAATCAGGCTCTGGGAAAACAACACTTGTAAATATGCTTATGGACTTGGAAAAGCCAACTTCTGGAGAGATTTTGTATCATGGAAGGGATATAAGCAAGTTTACAAAACAGGAAGTGTGGGAAAATAGACAAAATATCCAGATAGTCTTTCAAGATCCATGGTCAGCTTTCAATCCAAAAATGAATGTTATGCAAATCCTCACAGAGCCATTAATGAACTACGGGAGACTAAAAAGATCGGAAAGAAAGCAAAAAGCTATAGAACTTCTTAAAATGGTTGACTTACCTGAAGAATTCGTAACAAAGTATCCGCAAAATATGAGTGGCGGGCAAAGACAAAGGCTTGGAATCGCAAGAGCAATTTCGCTTGAGCCTGAGATACTTATATGCGACGAGGCAACTTCCGCACTTGATGTTTCCATTCAAAAAAACATAGTGGAACTTCTTGTAAAGCTGCAAAAAGAAAAAAACATAACAATGATTTTTATATGCCACGACATAGCACTAATAGAATCTTTTGCACACGAAATCGTAGTAATGTACCACGGAGACGTAGTGGAAACGATAGAGGGTGGAAAAATTTCTGAAAAAGCAAAACATCCGTATACGAAATCGTTATTGAGTGCAATTTTTCCTGTGCGTGGAGAAATGGCGGAAGTTAAGTAGTTTTACTGTTATTTATATAACAAAAGTTTTATTTTTTATAATTTTTATGCTATAATAGTTATATATATTTATGTATAGGGGTGATAAAAATGAGTAAAACAACTTATGCATTTAAATTAGACGATAATTTAAAATTTGATTTGGAAAATGTATGCGAAGAATTGGGAATAACACTACCTGTTTTTTTTACAATGGCAGCCAAAAAATTGGTTAGAGAGAGAAAACTGGAAATTGACTTGTCAGAAAAAGATGATTATTTCTACAGTGAAGAAAATATTACAAGACTTCTAAAAGCAAAGGAACAAATTGAAAAAACTGGTGGAACAGTTCACGAGGTGCTGTAATGGTAAAAAGATGGTCTGATGAAGCATGGGAAGATTTTCTTTTTTGGCAGAAAAATGATAAGAAAGTTTTCAAAAAAATATTAGAACTTATAAAAGACATTGATAGAAATGGATATACAAGTATCGGAAAACCTGAAGGCTTGAAGCATGAACTATCTGGCTACTGGAGCAGGAGAATTAATGAAGGAAATAGAATTGTTTATAAAATAGAAAATGGTGAAATTTGGTTTTTGCAATGCGGTTCTCATTATAAGAAAAAATAAAAAGGGTGGAAAAATTTTCTACCTTTTTTTGAGTTTGGTTTAAATAAGTTTCATTGAATTATTAAATATTTTTGACAAGTATTTTTTTGATTGAGTGTGTCACAGTAACACAACGAAATTTAAAAATATATGAGAAATTTTTTTAAGAAGAAATTGGATTTTGAGCAACTTAGATTTATAAAAAAAATATTAAAATATTAGGAGATAGTCAAAATGAAAATAAAATTACGATTACAATCAGAAGACCCTGATGAGTTTGAATTAGATTTAATGGAATGTTTTAGTAGTGTTCCAGTTATTATAGGTGATAAAATGTTTTTAAGAACTTATACTACGGTTTTAGATACATTGGATACCACATACAATCAATTACCTGAAACTTTAAAAAAAATGTTAGATCAGCATCAAACTAGAAGTTTTTATTTAAAGTCTTCTTTGTTAACAGTAACAGGATTAACAGCATACAGTATAGGTATAGATGTTAATAAAAAAGTAAATGCAATACACGCAGGAAAAATTTTCGATAACTTTGATAAAGAAAGAGGATATACTCAAATAGATTGTTGTTGCTTTTTACCTTCAGGAAGTATGGGGATATATTTTCAAACTTTAGGAGAGATTTTTTTAGAATTTGATTTAAAAGATGTTTTTTTTCTAAATGATGTTAAAGAATTTTATGAAATTTCAGAGTTGGAATATAAAGAAAGAGACGAGATAAATAATCAAGATTATGATGAAATTACAGCAATTATATGTGGTAAAAAGTAATAAAAAATCTT
>ERZ773021.51-NODE-51-length-110342-cov-27.6848_pt1 | contig 110342 bp, 113 predicted proteins | sample MGYA00511668_ERZ773021 | MGnify/ENA primary metagenome ERZ773021 (study PRJEB29015, sample SAMEA2737961) | human oral metagenome | biome: human oral; feature: human-associated habitat; material: dental | place: China | collected 2032 ...
GTTTTGTAAATTTTCTTCACATGTTGTACGTCTAATAGTGTCATCATTTTCTCCTTTTTTAAAATCTAAAATATAACTGTTGCGCTGATTGACTCACTTCATAGCCAAATTGCGCTTTTTCAATATCTTTTACGTTTGGCTGAAGCAATTGCCTGTCTTGTTTCAATAAAATTTTACCATATTCATCTTGTTCTCCTTTTTTGATACTACTTTGCAGCGAATTGCTCGCCGCAAGACTATAATTTACTCATTTTTGAACGAGGTAAGCAATGCAAGTAATCAACCATAAGTGAGCTGGATAAAAGATATAAAAGAAATACTTGCTCCACTTGGTCACAGGACCGCGCTCGCCATTATAGAGTGAAATAAAAGGCAGTACTGTGATAAAAAGCCAATCGGAATTATAAAACATCATTAACAGTGTGTCGCTCCATGTCGGGTAAATCTGAATACTCATACAAAATAGGACAACTGCTAAAATACCATATAGAAGATTGCGGAGGTTTTTCTTTTCCCTGCAAGTATAGGTAATCAACATAAATGGAATAATGACCATACCACCCTCTGTCACAAAACCAGCCAGCAAGCAAACAACAATGCCTAAGATAAAGCGAATGGGCTGGCGTTTAATATCAACTGGCTTGCTCGTTTGGTTTATGCCAAAAAAGATATTGAGGCCAAGTACACCGCAAGCCAAGGTTAAGAAAATATTATTATATATCTGAACTCCTTTAGAGTGAAACAGCAGATTGAGAATCGTATTTCCAGCAAACATGATAGCTGACCAAAAAAAGAGACGCATATTATAAAGCAGACGACTTCGAGTGTATAAAAAGCCTTCTACCGCTGCAAATGCAAACCAAACAGCTACACAGCGCGTTAAAGCATGAAAAATGCTCACACATTCACCTGACAGTAAACCTGGTATTTTTTCAAGATGATCAAAGACCATTAAAACAGCCATTAAGAGCTTGAGCTGAAAAGCGTTCAATCCTTTTGTTTTCATAACTGCCTCCTCTATTAAACATCATTCATTTTCTAATCTTATGATACAAAAAAAGAAAGGCTGCTACCATAACATAACCTTTCATTTTTAGAGGCGAACCTTACAATTTTGTAAGATTGCATTTATTCAAATAATAATTTCTTTTCTTTAAAAGTAATCATAACGGTTGTGCCTTCTCCGACCACCGACTGCAAATGCAACTCATGCCCCAGTTCATCCGCAATTTTCTTAGATAAATAGAGTCCCAAACCGGATGACTGGTGCGTTAGACGCCCATTGTAGCCGGAAAAGCCACGCTCGAATACACGCAGAAGATCCGCATCCTGAATCCCTAAGCCAGTATCTTTTATATATAAAGTATCTTCCTTAAAGAAAATTTCAATACCACCTTGGCTGGTGTATTTGAGACTGTTTGAGAGCACCTGCTCTAAAATGACGACAAACCATTTTTTATCCGTGATAATGGTGTGATTCAAATCATGCAAATCTAGACGAAGGCCTTGCTGAATAAAGAAAAGCGCATACTTTTTGACAATATCTTTGACTAAGTCTTCTATATTTTCTCTTTTCACGACTAAATCATCATGAAAACTTTCCAACCGCAGGTATTGCAAGACTAAGTTTGTATAAGAATCAATCTTAAACAGTTCTTGCTCTAACTGATTTTTCAGTGTCTGCTCTTGTAAATCCTCCACCAAGAGCTTGCTCGCAGCAATCGGCGTCTTGATCTGGTGCACCCAGAGCGTGTAGTAATCCAGCAAATCATTTCGCTTTATTTGCTCCTGCAATTTCAACCCTTTTTTATCATTTTTTAACGTTTCAATTTTGGAAAATAGCAGAGCTTCTATCGGTGTCTGTGCCTGACCTTCCCCATAAAAGACAAGATGACGAAATTTTTGGTACTGCTTGACAATATCCAATAGAAAACCCGCCAGACTAATCAGCAATAAAATCAACAGGACATACTGTAAGACTGCTCGTTCATCTTCAAAAAGGTAACAAAAAGCAAATAATAGTATACAAAAAATAAGTAACAGTAAAAATAAAAACTGGCGCGAGCGGAAGTAATATTTAAAAAATAGACGCTTATTCTGATGATCCATTGGTTAATCCGTAGCCTATTCCTTTCTTTGTTTCAATGAAATTCTTGAGACCGACTTCTTCTAATTTTTTCCGCAACCGTGCCACATTGACCGACAAGGTATTATCATCAATAAAGAAATCACTATTCCAAAGTTCTTTCATCAGGTCATCACGCGCGACAATACTGCCAGAATGCTCAAACAGCACGCGCAAAATCTGAAATTCATTTTTTGTCAAGGTAATGACTTCACCTTCATAAACCATATCCATGGACTTGAGATTGAGAATAACTCCATGATATTCCAGTAAGCTTTGATCCGTACCAAACTCGTAAGACCGCCGCAACAGCCCTTGCACTTTAGCGAGAAGAACATTGTTATCAAACGGTTTTATGACAAAATCATCTCCACCCATATTAATTGCCATAACGATATCCATTGCTTGGTCTCTTGATGACAAAAACATAATGGGCACTTTAGAAATCTTGCGAATTTCTTGGCACCAATGATAACCATTAAACAACGGTAAACCAATATCCATCAGGACTAGATGCGGTTCTTCCTTGACAAAAATCGTCAACACCTGCATAAAATCCTCTACAGCAATCACCTCAAATCCCCATTGTTCCAGCATTTTTTTGACTTGTTGACGAATGACGGCATCGTCTTCCACTAATAATATCTTGTGCATGCTATCCCTCATTTCCGCTTTCTTTTTCTATTATAACAAAGACTTGGGAAAATATGCTATACTAACAATAGATTTTCAGAAAAGAGAGCCTTTATGGGAAATATTTTTAACTATTTAGAAGATGTACAATACGACAGTATCTACGATCAGCCCTTTACAGAGCTGGATATTCTGCTTTTGACCGAGATTACGTATCTAAACTATGACACAATCGTCACAGACAGTCTTGACCTGCAAAAAGCCAGCCGTTTAACTGATGTGCCACAATATATGCCCCAAGAAAACTCCATGATGAATACCAAACACCGCTTGGCACTCTTGCAGCAGGCAGCAAGTGTCAAACGCTATAAGAACATCAAACTCTTAGGTTATGTGAATGATATTGACTTAGATGTGCAAAAACAATTTGCTGCTATGACTTATAAGATTGATTTGGGTACCTTCGTCATTGCTTTTCGCGGAACGGATGATTCCATTATCGGTTGGAAGGAAGATTTCCATATGACTTATATGGAGCATATCCCTGCCCAGCAAACTGCTGTGCGCTACGTTCAAAAGGTTATGAAGGCATTTCCAAAAGCCACTTTTATCTTGACCGGACATTCCAAAGGTGGTAATCTAGCGACTTATGCTAGCAGCCAAGTAGAGCCTTCTTTGCAAGATAGAATCAAGCAAATCTACAGTTTTGATGCTCCAGGATTAAACCATACGATTATTGAAACAGAGGGTTATCAAAGCATTGCTTCAAAAATCAAACGCTACATTCCTCAAGGCTCTATCGTCGGGATGATGCTGGAAACGCCTAAACAAGCTCACATCGTTAAAAGCGTAGCCATTGGTGGAATTGCCCAGCATGACACTTTCTCTTGGCAAATTGAAAATGAGCACTTTGTCTTACTTGACACGCTCAACCCAGACAGCATTCAGACAGACAAAACTCTAAAAGAATGGGTGGAAACTGTTCCTGATGACGAGCTCAAAGATTTCTTTGATACCTTTTTCGGTCTCATTTTAGACGCTCAAATTACGTCCATTGATGAATTTTTCCAACCCAACAGTATCAAAAAATTACTGACTATTGTCCAAAATGCCCATGCCCTAACAGGCCAAGAAAAAGAAATGCTCAGCCGCCTAACACGCCTACTCATCTCTATCCGTTACCAAGCCTGGATTGATGATTTTAAAACACCTAGTCCAATGGCCTTTATGACCGATGTACGAGAAAGCTGGACTAGTCTGGCGGAGAGGTTTTCGTTTTCAAATAAAGATGAGTAGTACATCATCATATCTTATACCTTATACTACAAAAGGGAGTTCCGTCTCACTCCCTTCTTTTTTAACGACTTCTCAAATAGTTCGTCCGACCCTCGGACAGAGCGAACCATTTTTCAGGCAGTTCATCCGACCCTCAGACGAAGTGAACTAATTCTCAGGAAGACTATCCGACCCTCGGACGAAGTACCCCCTCTTTTCTGGAAAACTGTCCGACCCTCAGATGTGGGGAAACAATTCTTAGGTAAACCGTTGATGTAGGTGATAGACTACCAATTTCTTTTATTCCATTGACCGGAACAATAAACAAAGCGAGGCTGAGACATTATTGTCCCAGCCTTATTTATCGTGGTTAATCTACCTTTTTGAAGAGAAGAAATAATGATCCTAAAACAAACAATAGCCAACTAATAACGTTATTTGAGCTCTTTTTACCAGAGCAATCCGAAACAGTCGTTGTCAAAGTTCCGTCTTTCACTTGTGTGTTGTTCCCAGACTAATTTTACAACAAATCCAATTTTCAATGTTTTTAATTGCATATCATTTCCTCAGATCAATCTTGAATTTCTGTATCTTCTAAACCATTTTCCCTAATGACATCTTTAAACCAGAATCCTGATTTTTTAATGGTTTTAACTTGAGTATGGATGTTATTAGAAATTAAACCATACCGATTGCGATACGCATTTGTCCAAGACCAGCAATCAATCGGTGTCCAAAGATGATAGCCAAAGCAATTGGAGCCTTCTGAAATGCCTTTATGCAGATAGGTTAAATGTTCTCGGATAAAGTCAATCCGATAATCATCCTGTACTTGCCCATCTGTATTCATAAAACGTTCTTCACGTGAAATTCCCATTCCATTTTCTGAAACAAACCAAGGGATATTTTTATAATTATCACGGATATTGATAGCAATATCATACAGAGCTTGCGGATAAATCTCCCAGCCTTTGTCAATATTCATCCGACGCCCCGGCATTTGATAATCATCGTAATAACGAGTTGGTAGCCACTCTCCCACCGAGTCGGGTGAAATAGCTGGTGCTTGAACCCGATTTGGATGATAGAAATTCACTCCAAGAAAATCTACTGTATTTTCTGCAAAAAGTAATTTGTCACTAGCTTCTACCTGCCAGAGGACACCATCTTTTTTGAGAATCATTTCCAATTCCTCTGGAAAATGTCCTAAAACAGCTGGCTCTAAAAACATCTTATTATTCCACAATTCTGCGAAATGTGCTGCGGCTTGATCAGCTTCATTTTCTGACGCTGCATAAGTCGGAGTTAGGTTTAACACTGTACCAATACGTCCATCTTTTTTGTCACACCCCAACTCACGATATTTTTGAATTACTTTTGCTGTTGCTAGATTGAGGTGGTAAGCTACCTGAACCGCTTTCTTCCCATTAACCAATTTTGGATAATGAAATTGATACAGATATTCCCCATCTACAACAACCATCGGCTCATTGTGAACAACCCAGTCTTTTACGCGATCACCAAATAATTGAAAACATTGTTCTGCAAAGCCAACAAACAGATCAACCACATGACGAGATTCCCAGCCACCGTATTGATGATAAAGTTCTACCGGTAAATCAAAATGATGCAAATTAAAAATCGGGTGAATTCCATTAGCAAGGAAACAATCAATAACACGATTATAAAAATCAACCGCCTCTTGATTGAGAGTATTCTTTTCCAAATCATCTATCAAGCGTGTCCATTGAATGGAAGTACGCACACTATTTAAGCCAATTTCTTTCATCTTGGCAATGTCTTCTTCGTAACTATTAAAAAAGTTAGAAGCCGTATCTGGACCAACGTAATTATAAAAGGCTTCTGGCTCTATTTCATACCAATAATCAAACATATTGGCATGTTTCTTATGAAAACGTCCCTCTGTCTGAGGTCCTGATGTCGCAGCCCCCCACCAAAAATTCTTAGGAAATTTTTTCATTTAAATAACTCCTTCTTTAAGTAAAACTTTTCTCATTTCATCACTAAATTGTGGCAAGTATTCATGCCCATATTCTGGATAATAAAGCAATTGTTTCTGAGATTTCAATTGATTGAACACAGCAAATTGCGTTTTGGGATGACAAATGTGATCTTCCAAAGCCATTGCCCAAACAACGTCAGCTTGAATGAATGATGCAAAATATTGGACATCAATGTAATCCAAGGTTGCAAACACTTGTTCTTCCTTTTTATGCAAAGGATCTCGGTAACGAAACCAATAGGCTAACTCTTCATAAGCTGATGACGTCACTTCCAAACGGTAAGCTTCTCTGTAGTCACTCAAAAATGGATACTGTACAAATGTTTTAGAAATAGTTGGGCAGAGTGCGGCACAGACAAATGCCAATGCCCCACCTTGAGAAACCCCATAAGAAATCATTTGTTGATTATCTACTTCTGGCATTGCTCCCACAATACGACTTAACTGATACACATCTTGAAAGACAGCTCGATAGAATAATTTCTTAGGTCCCTCTTCTAATCCACGAATCAAGTGACCTTTTAAAGTCCCGCCAGTTGTTTGCAATGTATCTTGTGATAGCCCTCCTTGACCTCTCACATCCATCGCTACTACAATCATACCCTCTGCCGCCAGAGAAACCTTTTCACTCCAGTCTCCTGCATCTACATGATAACCATGAAATTGTAAAATGACTGGTAATTTTTTAGCTATATTTTTAGGCTGAACAAGTTGACAGACAATCTTAGCTTGTCCAACTCCCATAAAACCCAATTCAAAAGCTTCAACTACGTTAGACGGAAAATCAATAGCTTTTAATTCATACCGTAAACCTAGCGCTTCTACTTCCTCTTTAGCTTCTTGCCAGAATGTATCAAAATCTGCTGGTTTCATTTGTGAACCCTGATAATTTCCCCACTTTTCAAGAGCATCTTGCTTTTTCATCATCAACTTCCATTTCTAATCTCGCAATAATTTCTTTCGCAATAAAAGCTGCGCCGACAGGAGTAGGATGAACACCATCTTTCCCAGTCAACATTTTAGCACCACATTTAATAGCTTTTTCGTTGATAAGCCCATCCAAAGGAACAAATTCAAACTGAAATCGTTTTGCCATATTGCGTACAACCTGGATTTTTTTGTTCAAATCTTCTCTCCAAGATAATCGATCCACTGGATCATCCAAGACAAAAGGTTCAATCAATAAGACTCGTTCAATGCCTGCATTTTTTAGGCTAGTCAATAATCTCACATATTCTCTTTCAAAGCGTTCTTGTTCGTCATCACTACCAAATTCTTGTAAACCAACACCATGCCAGACATCGTTGATTCCGATTAAAAGGATGACGACAGAGGGTTCTAAATCAAGGCAATCATGAATGCGCTCATTCAAATCCTGAATATGATTCCCACCAATTCCACGATTGTATAGTTTGATAGTTGGATAAACATCCAATAGGTAATTGCTTACATATTTGACATAACCAGTTCCTAAACTAGTTGGATTTTCTCTGTCTCTACCCCATTCGGTAATGCTATCTCCAAAAAAGACAAGACAGTCATCATTTTTCACTTTCATATTTTGTTCCTTTTTGATTCAGAAAATTGGACACAGCTCCTAAGAGATTGGCATTATTTTGAAACTGACAAATTTCCAATTGAAATTTCAAATCCATTGCACCCGTTTGCTCTAACAATTTTACAACTCGCTGGGCTACCTCTTTTCGTAGCCCTACTCTTTGTGAAATGCCTCCACCGATTGCAACGATATCTGGGTCTAATACCATTAAAACATTATAAATACCACGAGATAAGGCATCATACAAGCTAGAAACCGCTTCTTGTGCGTCTTCATTTCCCTCATCTGCCAAAGCAAATAACTCTTTCCCTGAAATAGCAGTTGGCAGTCCTGCAAGTTCAGAATAATGCCTTGCTGTTTGTACTGGACTAGCTAAAGGGCTAAGTGTTTCTGTTGGTGACATCAACATATAACCGAACTCTCCACCAAATAGATTCTTACCTTTGAGCAGCTGGCGATTGATGATGACGGCACCACCTACACCAGAACCCACGATAAAGAAGGCTGCATTTTGTACTTCTTTTGCCACACCAAATGCGACTTCAGCCAAACCTGCACAATTTGCGTCATTCTCAATAGACACTGGAAGTTGGAACAGCTGTTCTAGCTCTGCTACAATCGGAAAATGATGAATATAAGGAATAGCGCTAATTCCATGAATGATACCAGTTTCTGAATCAACCGAGCCCGGTGAACTGATAGCAATCCCATCGATATTCTTAGAAAAAGCAGTCTTTACTTTTAAAAGCTCTGCTTTCATTTCTGCCCATGTCTCAGGAGTTAAAAAGGAACTGGTTTCTTGTAAAATTCCATTTTGAAACACACCATATTTTACAGCCGTTCCTCCTATATCAAACGCTAAAATTGCCATTCTATCTCCCTTTACCTTTCTAATTATGCGTCAACATCATTTCAACAGAGAATTGATCGTAGCGGTGAACGCTAATCGAATATTCAAATGGTACACCCGTACTCAAATATCCTGTTTGCTCTGCAACAGCAACTGGATCACCTTGTTCCAAGTTCAATTCTTCTGCTTCAAAATCCGTTACTTTTCTGACCGTAATGGTACGATGCCCACTTTGAATGGTTAAGCCTAATTTTTCCTCAATATATTCATAAATAGACCCTTCAATATCTTCTTTTTTCAAACCTACAATCAAGTCAATCGGCATGTACATTTTTTCCATAACAGTAGGTTGCTCTTCCACCAACCGAACACGGTAAATCTCGTAAACAAAAGATTTTTCAGCAATATTTAATTTTTTGCTGACTTTTTCTGGGGCTGGAATAACTGAGAAGTCCAAGACTTTACTGGTTACTGTTTTTCCTGGATTAAATGCAGTTGTCCCTCTCATCTGGTTATCAATAATGAGTCGCTCCATTTCATCCACAGACAAGGATTTGACAAAAGTTCCAGCTCCGCGTCTCTTAATAATCAGACCTTCTGAAACTAGAATGTCCAGTGCTTTTTTGATTGTCAATTTGCTAGCTGAAAACTCTGCTCCTAGTTCTTTTTCAGAAGGCAATTTTTGATTGATTTCATAATCACCATCAATAATTTTCTTCCGAACTACACCAGCTATATAATTATATTTTTGCATATTTTATCATTTCCTTTTCTACTGTGATGACAAAGAAACCTAGAAAATCACAATGAAGGATTTACCTTGCTGTTAAATGAAATACTCTCGAATGAAAATCACCTGGCATTGTACGTGACCAATATTCTTGCTCTCGACCGATATAATTCTCATTTAAAATCAAACCAATCGTTTCTAAGTCTTTTCCATAACGAACCGTTTTTTTATCCCCTTCTGACACAGAATACTCTTTTTCCTTCGCTAACCCAAGCAATCTGATACGCTCATAGCTTGGATTTGGACGCGCTAATATCTGATAATAGCCCACAAGTGCTTCATTTTTGTCTTGCGAAACAACCATCCAAGCTACTTGATTTTCATCAGTTGTCTCTAAACGATAAAAATCTCCAGAACAGATTAACTCTTGATACCGTTTATAATCTAGAATATCTTGTTTCACAGCTTTTTTTCTTTAGAAGTCAATTTTGTAGGATCTAATTCATAACCAAAGGTACCAAACATCGCAACGTGTTTTCTCATCTCAAGAGATGTAACACGCGCCACTTGGTGATTTGGAACAGCTGACACATGAGAGCCCATAGTGGAAAGCGGATAAAGCATTGACAATCCACTCTGAATGCTCAAACGTTCTACAGCGTCTGTGTCATCACTTGCCCAAATCTGCGGTGAATAGTAGAGCATGCCCGCATCAAACCTCGCACCACCGCCCGCACAGGATTCAATCAATATCTCCGGATAATTCTTAACGATGCGCTCATATAAATCATAGACCCCTATAATATAGCGATGACAGACTTCGCCTTGTTGATTGGCCGCTAGCATATTTGAATAAGCCTCAGAAATATAGCGATTCATATCAAGTTTGATATAGTCAATCTCAACATTACTTAAAATTTGGGTCATTTGCTCAAAGATATGCTCTACAACGGCTGGATTCCCAAAATCAAGAACAAACTGATTACGTCCATGAGAAATATTTTTATCAGGCTGTCCTAAGACCCATTCAGGATGTTGATCATAAAGCTCTGTATCATTAGAAATCATTTCAGGCTCAAACCAAAGACCGAATAATAAACCTTTTTCATGGATTTTCTCTGAAAGATTTTTTAAGCCATGAGGAAGCTTAGCACGATTTTCTGTCCAATTTCCCAGTGAACCAGTATCGCTATTTCTATGACCGAACCAACCATCATCTAGTACAAACAAGTCAATGCCCAATTGCTGCGCTTCATCAACAATTTCGAGAATTTTCTCTTCTGTAAAATCAAAATAAGTAGCCTCCCAATTGTTGATTAAGACAGGTCGTTTTTTATCTTTCCATGGACTGCGAATCAAATGTTTTTTGAAGAAACGATGAAAAGTTTGACTCATACCATTCAGCCCTGATTCACTAAAAACCATGACAGCTTCAGGACTTTCAAAAGTTTCGCCTGCTTTCAATTGCCAGTTGAATTGGAAAGGATTGATTCCTAATTGAACACGCACAACATCATAATTATCTCGTTCAATCTGGGCTAAAAAATTGCCACTATAAATCAAACTAAATCCATAAGCCTCTCCCTGCTTTTCAGTCGTATCTGGTTGACAAAGGGCAAGGAAAGGATTGTGCATGTGACTGCTATGTCCTCTGGTACTAGAAACATGTTGAACACCTAGATGAACAGCTTCTCTGGTCAAATGTGCTTCTCTTGCCCACGCACCATTTAAATGCAGCCACTCATAATTTCCCTTTGGAAAATCCACACTCAAGCTTGCTAGTTGATGAAGAGAAACAGCTTGTTGCCCTTGATTGATAAGTTTAGCCTGTCGTGTCAGAACTGGCTCATCCATATACAAGTGATAGGTCAAAACTAAGAGAAGGTCTGAATAATGGTCTTTCAAGGTAATTTCTAAAACTTCTACTTCATCTTTTTCACCAAAGGTTCCCGGAAGGGCACCCGTTACTTTTTTACCTGTAAAAATGCGATATGATTGATAAACAAACTGACTAATATGATCGCCTTCTGGATACTCTACATCCAAAGCAGGATAACGAAAATCTGTTGTTCCAAACACAGGGTACTCTTGCTTTACGTGCTCCAAAGAAGTCAGATTATTTCCCCACACTTGATTATTAGAAGGACGAATCTCGCGTTCAATTAAAAAACTAAAATCATTATAATGCGGAATTGTTGAGCCATAATACAAATGTTCTAATGTTCCGGTCTGGTCCATGACACGAAATACATAACTCATTGCTTGATTTGTCAAATGAAATTCCAAAGTTTTTTCGTTAAAATAAATCATTTCTTTTGCTTTCTATCTATTGTTTTAATTTTTTATCAATCATCAAGTAAAATCCAGGAAAGATGAACCAACCAATAATATTTTTTGTCAGGGTAAACCAAGAAGACATTCCGATAAATAGTGCTAAGATCAACAATTGCTGGGTATGCTTTACCATGTAAAATAATGTCTCATAAATTCGCTGGCTAACATGGTCATTCTCTTTATACACATAGACTGTACTAAAAAGAATGCCAACAATCCAAACAAAACTAGCCAGGACGAACACAATCAAATAAATATCTGTGTAAACACGCATCAATGATAACCAACTGGTCATGGCTAAAATAAATGCCAATGTCAATAAAAAGGAAAGAAACTTTTCGAAAAGAGTGCCTTCTGTTTTTTTCTTAGAAAACTGCCACCAAGATTCATCATAAGGATGCTCTAATTGTATAAACTCAAAAGCCGTTTTTATTGCTGGAATCCAAGCATAAACCATTCCTTTTTTGAGCAGTACAACCCAAAAGAGAACAGAAACTTTCACCGCTACAAATAATTGTTCCGTCCAGAACATCAAACGGGATTTCTTCTTAGTCATCATTTCCTCCTTCTTTTTTTCGTTTATTTTACTGCGCCAGAGACACCATTATAAATATATTTTTGTAGAGACAAGAATACAATCAAAATAGGCAAAATAACAATCACAACTCCAGCTAGAATAACCGGCCAATTTGTTCCATATGGGCCTTTAAAAGCAAATAAAGCCGTTGAAATGACTTTTAAATTGCGGTCAGGCATATAGAGGAAGGGATTGTAGAAGTCATTGTAAACACCTACTCCGCTAATAATCAGCATGGTCACAATCGGTGCTTTTAAGTTAGGTAGGATAATTTTCCAAAAGATTCCAAAATAACTAGCACCGTCCAGATAAGCTGACTCATCCAAGGAAATCGGAATTTCTTCTAAATATTGCAGAAAAACATAAACCGAAATAACATCTGTTCCCAGATTTAGCAAAATGACAGACCAAATTTTATTAAACAAGCCAAGAGAATTGATAATTTGGAAAGTTGCAACTTGGCTAGTGATACCTGGAATCAGCATCGCTAATAAAAATAAGGTTAAAATAGGCTTTTTCAAGCGAAAATCAAAGCGACTCATGGCATAAGCAAACATAGAAGCTAAAGTCAATTTTCCAACCATGCTGACAAGGAAAATGAACAAAGTATTTTTAAAGCCCAGCAGCATTTGTCCATTGACAAAAGCCGTTTTATAATTTGAAAAGTTCAATGATTTTGGCAATTCAAGTACACCGCTATTTAGAAATTCTGAGTTCGACTTGAAAGACCCTAGAAAGACCACTAAAATCGGAAGCAAAGCAACAACAGCACCGATTCCCAATACAAGATATTGAAATACTTTTCCAATCGTTATTCCTTTCTTTGTCATATTATTTCTTCCTTTCCTGAGTCGCTAAACGTTGTACGAGCGATACAACAATCACGATGATGAGCAAGATAATTGCCATCGCTGACGCTAAACCAACTTTATTATACTTAAAGGCTGTATCAATAGTTTGGATGACAAAAGTTGTTGTCCCATTTGAACCGCCCGTCATGATATATGGAATATCAAATACACTAAGTGATCCGCTCACACCTAAAATAATATTCAAGAAAATAATGTTCCGAATGCTTGGCATGATAATATACCGAAATTCATCCCAACGATTAGCACCATCAATTTCTGCCGCCTCATAAACTTCTGGGTTAATGGATTGAATAGCTCCTAAAAACACCAAGAAGTTAAAACCAGTATAACGCCAAATAGAAGTAAAAGCTAGAGAAATATTATTAATAGACCGATCTCCTAGCCAGAGATGAATCTGATCTCCTAAGCCGATAGCTTTCAAGACCGTATCAAACGTTCCACCACCTTTATAGAAATAAAGGAAAATAAAGCCAATCGCAACTCCATTTAGTAAATAAGGGAAAAATAGAATTCCTTTCCAGAAATTAGCAAATTTTACTTTAAACGATAAAATCGTTGCAAATAACAAGGCAATCGCTAATTGGAAAAATGTAGCAATAAAGTAATACAAGCTGGTTTTAAATACAGTAAAATAATTTGGATTTGTCAATACCGTTTTATAATTTTCCAATCCCACAAATTTTGGATTAACACTATAACCATTCCAATCATGTAAACTGTATTGGAACATTTTTAGTAAAGGATAATAGGAAAAAGTTAAAATTAATAAAACTGGTATAATCGTAAACGAGAAAATCACGAGGTTTTTCTCAAAATTTCGTCCACCAGAGTTTTTTAACATTGAAGTCCTCCCATCATGGGAATCAAGGTCACAATTCCTCCATCATGACCCAAGTTCCCTGTTGTCATTTATTTTTTAGATACTGACTGAATGGCATTTGCCCAACGAGTATTGAAGTCTTTCATAATATCTTCAAAGCTTTCTTTCGAGTTTCCAATTGCAGCATCAATAATTCTTTGTTTTTCTTTATCTGTAGAGCCAATTCCCAATTGTGATTGGTCGTTGATATCTCCAAAGAGTGATTCTTTTCCTTCTGGAGCGGGTGTTTCTTCCATCAATTGAACACCTGCTTCTTTACTTGCTTTCAAGGCTTCTGGATATTCAGCCCCACGAACCGTTGGAATACCACCATTGTCTTTTGCATAGTCTGATTCATTGACTAACCAATCCAACAATTTACGTGCAGCTTTTTTATGTTTGCTATGTACGTTAATGCCGTAGTTGTAATCACCAGCAACGCTCATATATTGCTTACCATCAGCTGCTGTTACTGGAAATGCTTGGAATTTAATGTTCTTAGCATTATCAGAGTTTGCTTGCTGAATTTGTGGGACAGCCCAACTTCCTAATTGCATCACAGCAATTTTTCCATTTGCCAAGTCAACTTTTGATTGTTCCCAGTCACTAGTTGTTGGGTCGCTTTCAATCAATTTATTTTTACTAACATCATAAAGCAAACGATAAATCGTATTCATCACTTTTCCATCACTAAATGGTGCTGTATCCGCTGTCATTTTGTTGGTAAAATCAGCATCACCAGATACACCAGCCTTCACAAAGTCCCAATTTGACAATGTCCAACCAGCTGCATAGTTTGTATATAGTGGTGTTACATCTTTATTTTTCTCTTTAATCGTCTCAAGTGCTTTTAAAAATTCTTCTGGTGTCTTAGGGAAAGTCTTAATACCTGCATCTTTAAAGACTTTCATATTGGTTACCATACCTGTCGCATTTACCTGACTAGGTATTCCATAAGAAGTACCTTCGTATGAACGGTCGTTCATTCCTAGGTATTTCTTAGATAGCTCTTCTTTCTTGCCAAGTGGCTCGAAGAAGTTTTTATAATCTTGAGCTTTAATATCACCCGGAATCATTAGTAAATCGCCATATTCTTTGCTGTTCATCCGCGTCTTTATTTGTCCAGCATAATCCGTAATCGTTTGTATTTTCACCTTAATATCAGGATATTTCTCGTTAAATTTCTTGATATATTCGTCCCACTTACCATTTGTTTCCCAGTCTGTACGATGGTTAATAAATGTAATCGTTTCCTTTTTTCCATATGAAGAAGAACCTCCATTTGAGCAACCTGTTAAAGTGATTGATGCAACCGCAGCAATAATTCCAACACCTAACAAACCTTTTTTCATCAGATTTGCCTCCTTAAGTTTTTTGTGAAAGATATCTTTTGAATTAAGTATATCACTTTTCTTTATAAAAGTATATACTTTTATAAAGAAAAATTTATACTTTTTGTTTTTATCTAAAATAGGTGAATTTCATATGTATTAAATGCTTAATTAATAACTGAAACAAAAATAAATGACATGACCACAATTGTAATCATATCATTCTATATTATTCTATAAATTACCCAATCAAACTACCATTTGGCACGCTTGGGTCAACACTCAGAAGTATCAACTGATCGCCATGTTCGGCTGAGAGAATCATGCCTTGGCTGATACGTCCCATCATCTTGCGTGGCTTAAGATTGGCTACGATTTGGACTTTCTTGCCAACCAATTCTTGTTCGTTCGGATAGTATTTAGCAATCCCAGAGAGGATTTGACGATTTTCTGCATCTCCAGCATCCAAGCGGAATTGGAGTAATTTATCACTCCCTTCCACTTTAGAAACTTCTTTGACTTCTGCGACACGAATTTCCAGCTTATCAAAGTCGTCAAATTTGATTTCTTTACGGTTGAGTGTGAGCTCTACTTCTTCTGGCTTCCATTCCTTCTTAATAGCTGGCTTGCCACTTTCCATCTGCTCTTTGATATAGGCAATTTCTTCATCCATATCAAGACGTGGGAAGATTGGTGTCCCTTTGGTAACTACTTTAATACCCGTTGGCAGTCCTGCTAAATCTAGATTTTCTAGGTCAAAATCTGCCCCTAAGCCAAGTTGCTCCATGATAGCATTTGATGTCGTCATCATGAACGGTTGAATGAGGTGAGCCACCACGCGCAGGCTGGCTGCCAAATGCGCCATAACCGCTGCTAAGTCATCACGTTTAGCTTGATCCTTAGCCAATACCCACGGAGCTGTCTCATCAATGTATTTATTGGTACGAGAAATAATATTCCAAACCACTTCAAGGGCGCGTGGATAATCCACAGCATTCATTTGTTTATGGTATTGTGCCAAATTATCAGCAACTACTGCTGCCAAATCAGCATCAAAGTCCGTCACATTTTCCACGTAAGCAGGAATCTCACCACCAAAATACTTGTTAATCATCGCAACCGTACGGTTGAGGAGATTTCCAAGGTCATTTGCCAGCTCATAATTGATACGACCCACGTAGTCTTCTGGCGTGAAAGTGCCGTCAGAACCAACTGGAAGGCTACGCATGAGGTAATAACGAAGCGGATCCAGCCCAAAGCGTTCCACCAGCATTTCTGGGTAGACGACATTGCCCTTAGATTTAGACATCTTACCGTCCTTCATGACAAACCAACCATGAGCAATCAGACGTTCTGGCATCTTTAAATCAAGCATCATGAGCATGATTGGCCAATAAATGGAGTGGAAGCGCAGAATGTCTTTCCCAACCATGTGGAAGACTGTACCATTATTCCAGAATTTTTCAAAGTTGGCATCTGCATCTTGACCATAGCCAAGGGCCGTCGCATAGTTGAGAAGAGCATCAATCCATACATAAACCACATGTTTAGGATTGGAAGGTACCTTTACTCCCCAAGTAAATGAGGTACGCGATACAGCCAAATCTTCCAAGCCTGGCTCAATAAAGTTCTTGATGATTTCATTCATACGACCATCTGGCTGGATAAAATCAGGATGAGCATGGAAAAAATCTACTAGACGATCGGCATAGTTGCTGAGACGGAGGAAATAGGATTCTTCTGAAACCCATTCCACTTCGTGACCTGATGGTGCAATGCCTCCGATAACCTTGCCAGTTTCATCACGGAAAACTTCTTCTAACTGACTTTCGGTAAAAAATTCTTCATCTGAGACTGAGTACCAACCTGAATATTCACCTAAATAAATATCGTCCTGAGCTAAGAGACGTTCAAAAACATCTGCTACTACTTTTTCATGGTAATCATCCGTCGTACGGATAAATTTATCGTAAGAAATATCAAGGAGTTTCCAAAGTTCCTTAACACCAACTGCCATGCTGTCAACATAGACTTGCGGTGTAATACCTGCTTCTTCCGCTTTCTGCTGAATCTTTTGCCCATGCTCGTCCAGACCAGTTAGGTAAAAGACATCATAACCCATAAGACGCTTGTAACGAGCAAGGACATCGCAAGCAATGGTCGTATAAGCACTCCCAATATGGAGCTTACCGCTTGGATAGTAGATTGGTGTTGTAATATAAAAATTCTTTTCAGTCATAGCTTTTCCTTTCAAGGCAAATGAAACCTCATATTTGATAACACTTTATTATAACATATTACATAGTTTTTTAAATAAAAAATAGAGTTGATTTATGCTACACTCATAGTTATTAGTATATTATTCTTGCTTAAATTTTATGATTAGTATAAAATAGTGATATTGCATTAATTGTTTTACATTAATTTAGTTATAAATGAATTCTAGTTTTCTACACTACATTTTATGAGGAATTATATAAATGAACGAAAAACGAATGAAAATGATAGGTTGGGTGGCGACATTCATGTCTGTTATGATGTATGTATCTTATATCCCACAAATTATGGACAATTTAGCTGGACATAAGGGAAACTTTATTCAACCTTTGGTAGCTGCCATTAACTGTAGCCTTTGGGTTTATTATGGTTTGTTTAAAAAAGAACGCGATTTACCACTTGCTGCTGCAAATGCTCCAGGTATTGTATTTGGATTTATTACTGTACTAACAGCAATATTCTAACCCTAATTGAATTCTCTTACTGTCCTATCTGACAGTAAGGATTTTTGTTGACAGTTCTTACAAGAATAGAATTACAAACAAAAACTCTGATTTCCTCAAAAACAAAAGCTCTATCTGGATGGACTAGTCGGATAGGGCTTTATTTTTTATATTTGTGCCGTTTTAGAAAAAGATTTTTTAATATTCCTTTACTATCTTTAATGCTATCTATTTTTAAACTATAATTTCAACAGCAGCTTCATTTTTCACCTTTTTATCTCACATAAGCTTCGCAGTATCTTTATCCTGATTTCATTTTTCTGCGGAACTCCTAGCAAGCTCTTCTTCTCTCTTTTGCTTTTATCTATTCAAAAAGGAAAAGAGTCTTAATACGTCACAACGCTCAAGTTGCCACTTTCATATTCTGCGATGAAGATATTAGAAATATCAGTATAGCCTTCCTTAGCGAGCCTCTCGATTAACCATTCTTCTGTTTTGTCAATAGACTCTAAAATATCAATCTGGACAACACCGTCTGTGATAATGGGGTATTTCGGATTTTCCTCACCTGCCTGTACGACAATAAGCTGACCGTTTTGTTCCATGACTGCTCGTTTAACCTGCTTTAGTTGAAAAATTCCTTGGCTACGTAACTTCAAAGCTACATCTGCTGCTGAAAGACCAACGGAGCGGCAAGCTTCTGGGCTCAACTTCCCATGCTGAATCAGAGTAGTCGGTTTGCCATCCATCAAATGCTTGACTGTCCGAATATTGTTATTGAGCCATTTTAGAGTCAAGACCAAAATCGTCCACATAATGAGGATGATCGCATACTGGAGAATGTTAATAGAACTATTGTAAATCACCCCACCAATAATACCACCTAGAACATAATTTTGAATCTGGTCGATTGCGGAATTAGGTGCCAGATTTCCTTTTCCTGTCACATTGATAACAAACACGAGTGAAAACAGTCCCAACGCTAGTTTAATCAGGATTTCAAGAAAATTCAATGTCATTTTTTAACCTCCACTAATTTGATATCTGTTGTCTTATGTAATTTAATTTTTTCCAGTAAATACTTATCTGGCTCACTGCCACTCATAGCTCGATAAAAATCTTTTCCAACTTTTAAAATTGCTCCATCCGTCGCAGCTGAAGTGTTGACATAAACCTCTGACTTATCTACTCCCAAATCTTTTGAAATAACTTCAATAAAATGAAGAGAGGTTTGGAACTGGTTATTAGAGGCTTGATTGGTCTGAAAAGTACTAATCCCAATCAGAACGATAGCAATCAAAGACAAAATGGAGATAATCGCCAATTCACGAAATTTCGAATCGCGCTTATTTCGATAGGCCTTAAAAGCAAAAAAACCTGTCACAAGTAACAACAAAATAGAAAGTCCAATCGTCACCCAGTTTTGCTGGCTGATTTGACTCAAAACATAATCATAAGAATAAAATTTCATTTTTTCTCCCTCTATTTTCTCGGCCTATTATAGAAAATTTTTCAATATTTTTCAATATTTCTAGAAATCGTATTTTAACAAGATAATAGGAGCGAGACAAAAATCAGCAACTCAAAGAGTTCAATTTTGTCGTCCCGCTCCCACAACGATAATTAGACTAAAAAAGTTTCAAGCTAAACAGCAAATGAATCAATGTATCCTTTTAGATAACCAGTAAGAATAAATCATTGGCACTACAATCATAATGATTAGAGTAAAAACAAGCACGAACGTAACTGCAATCTGAACGAAACCATTAAAGAAAATGATAATACCACCAATTACCCAAATTTTACCAGCCAGACGATGTGTCTTTATCCAATTATCATCATTATCCAAAGTCCATGGGAGACGTATACCAACCGTATAATTGCGACGAGTTTTTGGCATGTAATTCCCAATAGCAATAAATAGAACTCCTAAAAACATACCATTCATCAGAGCATGATTAACTGCATAACCCAAGGCTTGCGCGTAAATAGCTGTCATGACTAAACAAGATGTCAAAGGAATAATCCAATAAACCAGATGCCACATTTTCAAGCTAATATTCTTAGATTTAGGATCCTTGCTAGTCACAAATAAACCAAACCAATGTATAAGCAGCAGAAAACTAGGAATACCAAAAACTGTTACCCATCGACTACTGAATCCATTTACTTGATTCGAAAAATCAAAATGCGTTGCCATCGTTTCTGGTAGCCGATCCCAAAAGAAACAACCCACAAGCACAGGCAACAGAATCATAACAGTTGTTAGTCCTAATATTTTTTTATTCATTTTCATCTCTTTTATTTTCCTTCAAGTCTGCCAACCACACCATCATATCCTCCAACACAGACGTATTGAGTTCATAGTAAATAAAGTTTTTCTCCCGTGTTTCCACAACCAAATCCGCCTGCTTCAAGACATTGAGGTGATGCGAAATGGTAGCTCCTGTCAATTCAAACTGGTCTGCTATTTCCCCAGCAGACATCTTGCCCATTTTTAACAAATCTAAAATCTCTCGTCTCACAGGATGAGATAGGGCCTTGAAGGTATTAGTAAAACTCATGTTTACTCTTCCTTTCCTTTTGTAAAATGGCTAGCGCAAGAAACAATAAAGGCGAAGATACTACTCTTTTTTGACATCTTCATCACTTCCATCTTCTATTTAGATATTCTTCTAAATAGAATTATACGCTTTATTTTTAAAAAATACAATAGATATTTACTTAACTTTCTAAATAAAAAAGAAGGTTCTACACCTTCAAATGATTTCTACAAAAAGAAAGAGACTATCAAGGCAGAAAGAACAATCAGGACCGAAAGTGTCACAGCCAGACTTACCCAAAAACCAGCTGTATTCCTTGGATTGACCCCAACTCCAACACCAATTTTCTTCGGTACCCAAAATGGCTCAGAAGATGTTTGTTTTCCCCTCAAACGAAGTAACTTAATAAGGTACCAAAGAAAGAATATGAATAAGACGACTTTCAATAATAATAATAGTAATAATAATTCACCCATTTTTATCCCCTTTGACTAATATTATACACCTTACTATCCCTTTTTACAACCTCAAACTCGCTTAGGAATGTGTCTGTTTTTGGGAGAAAATGAAAAATCATCAAGAGAACGACAATCAAGACCGAAACGTTTGGACTTTTTTCCTGTTTCAGTCTTGATTTATTGCTCTTTTGATGTTACAATATTTCTAAACTGATTAACAAGCCCTACTTGTTTAATCGGTGGGCGTTTGAGTGTTGTCGCACTCAGCGCCTTTTCTTCGTGTTTTTCTATAGCTGTATTATACCATATCCTACAAATAATGCAAGCATTTCATGTTAAAATTGTACACAAAAGCGCTAAATCTTAAGGGATTTAGTGTTTTTATAATCTACTTCTTATACAAATAACTCTTAATTCTTCGAGAAGGACGAACATCCGGCAAAGCATGATGGGCTTTTCTAAAAGTGGTAAGACGCTCTCTTTGTGTGTCATCTATCTCTTGTATTTTCTCGTACTCCGTCCGCCAATTGCCAAAGAAGAGATCTCTTAGCTCGCCAGTATGGTTCAAAAGAATCGTACGACTCATTGTATCTGCTCCCTTTTTACTCCAATACATCCCTCTATTCTTCATTCGATAGGCAATTTTACGGTGTTGACTTTCCATAATCCCAATACCCCTGGAACTCAATCCCATCTGTTCAGGTGTAACCGTGTACTGAAAATTTCTAAGCAGCTGCCTCTTGAAACGACCAAAGGTCTCAAATTTGTTATCCGAATCAATCAAAGATTCTGCAGTATCTAAAACAGTCTTTAGCCTACTTTTATCTCGTTTCTTAATAGCCTTAAAAGCCTCTTCTGTCAATTCTGCTGATAAAGGAGTTAAGTTGATTTTCAAAGCCTGATGCACATGAAAAGCATCCCAAAAATGAAAATGAGCTTTGGGTTTAAAAGCACTTGCTAGGTCTTGAAAAATATGTGGTGAATAACCATGACCGCCATCTGAATTGGTGATAATGAGTGTTTTAGGTGTAATCTCAAAGTGATTATAGATTAAGTCAATGAGTTTGTCTTTCGCCTTATAGTATTGTGTCGAAACCACTTCCATCTTATTTTTTAAAACATTCCTTTTTCCTCTCTTGCTACCAGTATGAACGACAAAATGACTTAATTCAACGGACTTGGTCTCCGTTTCAGGATGAGATTGTTTCACCCAAACACCATCTCCTTCTACGTATAGAATCTCTGGTTTGATTCTCTTTTTCTCTTCAGGAACTGCTAATACTCGGTACTCGTCCCGCTCTTTCAGGAGTCCCCCTGCTGTCTCTAGCGCTCGTTGAACGCTATTTTTTGTGATATAAATATTCTTCAGCAATTCCATCACCGATACCACTTTACGATATGGCATAAAGTTAGAGAGTGTGGTTAGCTGATAAAGGAGTTCTTGTGAGAACCTGGCACGTGGTTTAAGTCCTAACTTTTCATCAACAGGTATCCTGATAATATCCCCTTTCTTCCATCTGCTTCGTGAAAAAGTCATCTCCCCAAAAGGAAAGATAACAGTCCGCTCTTTCTGATTGATTCTCTTGAAACCCTGGGTTCTCATGATCGGGGCGATATAGCTCTCATATTTTTCAATCATTTTGAGGAACGTTTGGCGATTGTTCTCTTGTAAAGCAGTAAAGAAATCTCTTTCGTCTAAGACTGCTAAATCCATCTACTCACCTCTTCTACTAGAATAAAAATATATTATACCGCAAATCAAGGCAAAGAAAAAAGCCTTCCCTTTTGGGGAAGGAAATAACTTTGTATTAGTTTAATATTATTTTTATAATATTTTATTATTCTTCAACGCTAGCAATCCAATCATTTAAAAAGGCAGCAGTTGATTTTCCATAGCCATTGGCTTTAGCCAAGCGAGCTAACTTCTCTTTATTTTTCTTATCCAGCGTAAACGAGGTAATCACCTTTTCAGGCTCTTCTCGTTTGGGAAGACTGGCAGTTGGAACACGTCTCTCTGCTATCTTTTCCCCTAATGCCTTTTTAATTTGTTCTTTTTTGGGTTCAAATGCCATCTCTTCGCTCCTTCTGACTAATTTTATAATATTTATTTAATAGTTCTATATTTTAAAAATAATATAGAACTATTATTTTTATATTATATCACAAATGATTTGAAATGTCTTAGCCATTTCTTCAAAGAATTTACGATTTTTTTGAAGGACGGCTGGTTCTTCTGCCATTTCAAAAATAGATTGCTTATCCATTGTAGATTTGTTAAATAGTTCCTTTTGTGGAATATAGACCACTTCCTGTGTATCAGGAGAAAGAATCCTACCTTCCTCTTCCGTCTTATTCAGTGTTTCTAAAAGACTCTTAGAGGAACTGGTATTGTGTTTAATCATGTTTGGAATAAAGTACAGCTGAGCAGTGATGTAGCTCTCCCTTGTACGATAATTGATAACTTCTTGTCGAAAAGATTCTAGGCGATCTTCTAAGTTAAACTTTGCATTATAGCCGTGTTCGCTTGGAATGATCGGACTAATAATTGAGTGACTAACTGCAATTGCATTGCGAGTAGCTGTCGAAAAGTCAGGATGACAATCAATAATGACATAATCAAATAGATCTAACCTTTTGTCCTCATAGTGATCTTCTAACCACATATACAGCAACATATCTTTATTTACCTTATTTTCTAAAGATTTTTCGATTGTATCTAGTTGCATATAACCTGGTATCAGGCTAATGTTTTGTTTAATAGGGATAACTTTAACATCCCCCTCACCTTTGAAAATATTGGCTACAGTATCTGTATCATCGTAAATACCGTAAGTTTGAGTCAAGTTACATTGATGATCCAAATCAAGAAATAAGACTTGGTATCCTTTACGTGCTAACCATTCCCCAAAGTTAAAAGCCAACGTTGTTTTGCCTACACCGCCTTTAATGGCCGCAAAAGTTATAATTTTCATTTTCAATTCTCCTTTTATAATTATATTATTTTTATAATATAATTATACTACAAAAATAATTATAAGTAAATATAAAAATATTATTTTTATATTATCGCTTAATCTGATATTTATCACGGTAACGTCTGAAAGTACGCTCGTTAATCCCTGTAAGACCTGCCACATCTTTATCAGACATTCCTGATAAGTACAGTTCAAAGGCGTGTTGTAAACGGCTATCATCTTTAGCAAAGAGAGATTTACGCCCTCGATATTTACCTTGATTTTTGGCAATGACAATTCCCTGTGCTTGACGCTCCTTTATCCGTTCTCTTTCAGCTTGTGCCTGGTATTTGTAGAGTTCTAAAATCAAGTTATTCAATAGCCGTCTCAAGTTATCATCTTCAATCCCTCGAAGGGTTGGGAGGTTGAGAACCTCCAAAGTTGCCCCTTTGATCTGAATTTCATTCATGACCTCAGTCAGCTCCTTATTATTCCTTCCTAGCCGTTCCAGCTCAGTTACGACCACTATATCCCCTTCTCGGATATACTCCAGCATAATTTGTAATTGTGGACGGTCTTTGCTTGCTCCACTGATAGCCTCCTGAAACAGTTTATCCACGTGCTTCAGTTGCTCCAGCTGCCTAGCCATGTTTTGGTCTGAAGCGCTAATTCTAGCATAGCCAATTTTAGCCATTTTTACCTCCTTATTTTGCCGAACTCTATTGTCCGCCTTACAAATCCACTAAAATCAATAAAACACAAGCAGGTCAATAGAGTATACCCTACTGACCTATTTTTTTATATTGTCTTGTGTTGGTTTTTCTCTTCATTTCTTTCACGCTGTTCCACTCTCTCCTTGATTTCCTTATAGTCTGTATAGTTCTTAATCACTAGGTCAAGATGTTCACGTAGTGCTTCTCTTTCCACCTGAATTTCTTGTAACTCTTTATTCAAGATCTTCGGATTAGTGGTCTTATCAATCTTGAATTGTTCCAGAATTTTCTCAGCGGTAACACCTTCTGGCTTTCTTTCCTGATAAACTATTAGAGCTGAAATAATTCTGTTCACATTACCAATTCGTTGATCTAAATTATTCAATTCTTCTTGCGTCTCTTTGAGCTGTTGGTCAAATCTGGCTTGAAGTGCCTGAAACTGATCGCCATTTGTCACATTGTTGGCTGCTAAAAAGTTAAACTCTTTAACAAGCATTTCCATACGAGAAATATTTGGATTTTTGCGCATAATCATCTCGCCGCTATCCTTAGATAGCTGTTTAATAACTGTTGAACCTCTCATAAAACGGTTATCTTGTGATTGGTCAGGATTGATAAAATAGAAAAAATCTTTTTGCTTCAAGTAAATTTCATAGGAACCATTTTCCAACTTATCTACCTGACGAGCGGGTATTAAGATAGTACCCGTTTGATTCACTCCAAATTCCATTTCAAGGTAAATTCCACGTGACGTTTCTTGTTTTACCTGCCAATCTTCCACTTCCAATTTTATTTCAAAGTCAGATGACCGCTCCTGTTCTTCTTTCTGATAACGATTTTTAATTTCTAATAAATCAAAGGTTACTTGATTCTGATCTAAACGTTTAAGAATATTCTCTAAACTATATTTGCGACGTTTAGACAAAATATCATCACGTGTGTTCCGCTCTTGGAGTTTTCCATCAAGCGGAACGGTTAGACGATATTTAACAAACTTTCCAGAATAATCAACATTAAGATCAAGTGCTTTTGCTTTAGCTTTAAAATCCTCCAGACTGGTAGAATGCTTCAGCAAAAATTCCAAACGATTCTTAATCTCCACTTTGAAAGTGTTGGCTTGTTGCCAAGCTGTATATTTCTTGTGTGAATTTTTCATGTTAGACTGAATAATCTTAGCACCGTACAAGTCCGATATTTTATCTGAAATTTCTTTCAAGTTGTTTCGTGTCCTTTTTTGCCAGCGAAATTTCTTTAGAGTCACCTCATTAGTCGTGTTAAAAATAATGTGGTTGTGTAGGTGTCCTCTATCTATGTGAGTAGCCACCACAAATTGATAATCACCGCCTGTAAATTCTAAAGCTGTCTTACGTCCGATTTCATGAACTTGCTCTGGTGTTAAATTGTCCTCTGGCGAAAACGACTGAATGAGATAATGAGCCAACACTCTTTTTTCATTGTGTAAGTCGGACAATTCCTTATTTTCAGATTGTAACTCTGCCAAGTATTTAGTCATTACAAACTCATCAAAAGCATTTGTCGGTGTTATGATGTTGTGACCTGATACCAATTGCAAACTAACATTTTCTTCTTCTAAGCGAATATCAAACTCTCCAACTAAAGTAGACTTATCAATCATCCTAAGTGTTTTGGTCTCTTGAGTGATATAATCAAGGGCTCTTTTCAGTCGGTCAAGCTTTTTAATTTGTGCGACTTTAATCACAACCATGTTTCTATTTTCTCCTTATCTTTATCTCTATTTTCTTTTTCCAGCCCTTTAATTTCTTTTAGTTTTGAGGATAATAATTGAGTGATTCCTTTCAGTTCAAGTTTAATAGCTTCTAGCTCTTCTAAAGAAGTTGTTTCAGTAGTATTAACATACTTAGTAATCTGGTTGATATTCACCCCAATTCGATTGATTTCTTGTTTGATTCCAACTAATTCTGACAAATCAACTTTGACAACTGCACCAAGCAACATCATTTTTCGAGCATAGGTCGAGAAATTTTTAACACCTGCGTTTGTCATTTTCCGTTTGATATATTTTTCTTCATCTGCATTTAACCAGACTTTTTTCTGAATCGGTCTGTGTCTATTTACATGTTCAACCATTAACGTATTCCTTCTTGATTAAAATTTGAGTTGTGTACCTCCAGATTTCATTTACTTTTCATCTGGCAAGCGTAGCAAGTGGGTACCCACTTGCGATAGTTGACAAAAACTCAACAGCCGCTTCTGCAAGAAACAGCTGTTGTTTTGTGTCAAGTTTTGGGGAAATCCCCAAGCCCCTTTTTGCCGCTTCGCTCTTTGGTTAGAAGATGATTTCCTCTGTTGGTTCCCAACCAAGAATCTCTTCTCTTTCCTGTTCGTAAGCTTCATCTGTCAGGTGAGAAAGTTCATCATAGGCTCTTTGATAATCTGCAAAAATATCCAATTTGAGTTCTTCTATATCTACCATATCTCGGTTAATGACTGCCATCATTTTTTTACGGCTGGCATTTTTAAGCTGGTTATTTTCTTTACGGTTGCCCACCTCAAAATTATCAAAAAGGTAAGTCAGCAAAATTCCCTGTGTTGTTTCCGTCATCATCATTTCCTCCGTATTCTATCTGTCCTAATGCTAGTTTACGAGAACCCCGACTGGACACTAAATCGAGATTCCCTTTGCTTTTTTTGGCTCTTTGTTTTTTTCTTGAATGGATTGTTTTTCTTTGAAACGATTGAGTTTTTCATGAAAAGCACTCTCTTTCGTTTTATCTTTTGTCAAATTTAATGTTTTGATTTTTTCAAGTTTTAAATCCACCTTTTTAATTAGTTGACTGGCTTCTTTTTGGACGATTGAAAGCTGTGCCTCAAGGTCGGTTAAAGCCTCTTTGTCTTTAGACCAATTAGCTAAGTAAGCAAAAGAGTATTCACTGGTATCAATACCGTAATGATTTGAAACGACAAAAGCGACAGATTCAGCTTGAAGCTCTTTAGTGCTTCGTGTGAGTTTCTCACCTGCTTCTGCCACTATCTTATTATTGTGCAATTCAGAATGTGCCATTTCATGAATTATGGTTTTAATCGTCTGTGCTTTTGTCATACCTCGCTTGATAGCAATTTCATTGGTTTCACGGTTATAAAAGCCTCTGGCTCCTGAATCAATCTCTTGGAAGTGCATAGCCACTTTGTTATCATCAGAAACACTTTTAAGTGCACGATAAAGTGTTTCATAATCAAAGCTTTTACCTTCGTCCGTGAGTTCGTAAACAGCTTGTGGAATCTCCTTTCCTTGGGTTTGACTGACATCAAAGACAGGTACTAATTTAAAACCAATTCCTTTCTCAATCTCCCCATTTTCATTAACCTTGTATTGACCGTTATTATCCCTTAGTTTAAATTCATAAGGAGCAAAAATCCAAAGAGCTTTTTGACCTTTTTTTACACTACGCTCAAAGTCGGATTGCCACTTTTTAAAAGAAGCAACCATAGAAACTTCTGAATTTTGGCTTAATAACAACATCACATTATTAGCTGAATATGAGGGAAGTTTACTAATTGCTTCCAGATAATTTTTGTATTGATCGGAATTAAAGTAATCTTTAATTCCCTCTTTCATAATTTTAGAAAGTCCTTTAGTATCTTTTGCCTGAATCAACTCAGAAAGAGTTGGCGACTGTGTTGGCTGGTCAGTAGTCAATTCCTTAGAAAGAGGGTTAGGTTCAAGTGGGTTCGTCCCCATCGCAACTTCTTGAGAGTCTGTCAAACCATCTCCATCCGTATCTGAGTTATAGGGATTTGTACCAATTGACTTTTCAAGTTCATCAGTTAGACCATCTCCGTCAGAATCTCTAGTACGTTCAAGATTCCTTTCTTCCTGAAGATTCTCTTGTTCTGTACTATCTAGTTTATCAGCTAGAAACTCTGATTGATACAGTTCTTCTAAGCTAACTGAAGGAGCCTGAAATTCCTTATGACTATTTTCTTCTGGCATCTTTTTTTCTCCTGCTTTTTCTTTCTGTAAATACTCGTTCCAGTCCATTTTCTTAACTCCATCACTTTTTGGAGCAAGATCGATTTGAAAAGGAATGTTATCTTCTTTCAGTTTTTCAATAAACTTCAGCGCTTCTTTATCATTATCAACCGCTATTGTGATTAAGTCATCTGTAATAAGTTTTGTTGTCTTATTTAAGCTATCTAATGCCTTCAAAATAGACGTATAAGAGTTTACCTGGGAAAACTTACCATCCGTCAATAAATCTGCTGTATAGCGACTGATTACCCCCTTTTTCAAGCCATCCATAGAAACTAATCGGACATCTTGTAAGGTGTCTTTTTTCAATTCATAATAACTCATCAAATCGATAGGTGCCTCAAAAAATACCAGTCGTTTTGGAGTTCCTATATCAAAAGAAAAACCAGCTAACCCGTCTGAATGGTTCATAATTTGTTTCAAACGACCACGCTCAGGATATTGAACTCGATTTTCTACGATTCCTTGTAAACTAGCACCAACCAGCTTCCCGTCTAAATCTTTGTATTTAAAGACAATAACAGGCTCAAAGTAATCCCCTTTCTTCCGAGTGGCTTCTGCTAAGTTTCCACTTGCTAAGAAAGTGTTAATTGTGTCATCTGCTAATCCTCTTTCTTCTTTGAGATAGTTTCTACCGAGTTCAAAATCAGGGTGTTCATACGGTTGAAGAACATAACTAAACGGTTCTTGTTTGACTGGTTCTATCATTTCATTTTCTACTTGAGAAAATGTTCCTTCCTGAAGGAAACGAACGGCTTCTTTAAAAGATACATCCTTAACAGATTGAACCAGTTGAATAACATCTCCACCAACATCACGACTGAACCAATGGAAACGGTTTGTATTAGTAAGGATTTTCAAAGAATCGTGTTCAGTCCAATAATAGGTGTGACCAGACTGGCGCTTAAGTTCCATTTCCAAAGATTCAGCTACATCAATCATGGAAAGTTGTTTCAATTCATCAATATTTACTGCCATAAGGTTATCCCTCCTAGTTAAAGTAAGCCTCTGGTTTTTCCTGCAAGAGATGGAAAAGTTCAGGAGTCAGCGCTAAAGATTCTGCTCTAATAGATGGCTTATGGCGTCGATAAGCAAATAGATACCCTCTTAGAGATTTAAAATCAGGATAAGTCAGCTCTTTCATCACTTCCACTGCTAACTGAGTTCTAATCTCTGCAGATGAGGTTTCTTCTGTAATGGTTTTAGTAAGTACCAATTTCTTAATAGCATCTGCTAAGACATGAATTGGATAGAGGGCTTCTATCCCCTCAAAACAGCCGATACCATAGAGTTCTGGAGTTAATAAGGTTGTTTCTGTCATCATACTTTTTCTCCTCAATAAGAAAAGCGCTTGTAAATCTTACAAGTGCTTTGATTGTGTATTATCTTTATGTTGGTTTTGATTTTTAGTTGGTTGCGTTTGTGTTTTACGAATATCATAGAGAATGTGATTCCCTCGACGTTCATAGGTTTGGGTGAAGGCTTTAGAGTTATCAAACATCAAGACATTGTCCGCAACCTCAGCAATCACCTTGAGATTCTCTTTTGAGCGGTCATAACGCTTACGAATAAGGTCTTCATCAACGCCGTGACCTCCCTTTTTAACTCTATCTGCCACCCGATCAATAGCTGTTTCTGGACTATCTAAAGTAACATATAAAACAGTAACTTCGTATCCTTTGGCATGTGCCTTATCTATCAAGTTTAAGAATGGCTTGCCCGTTCCTGCTAGAGTGGTTTCTTGATGAATAGATTCACCTTTTTCCAGAGCCTGTTTCAAATCTTTCAGAACTGCCCTCATTGCTTTCACATTATCTGCAGGGCTACGCCAGTCACCACCGTTTGCTTTGAGCCATTCGTCCGCATTGATTCGCCTTGTCCCTTCAAAAAGCCAGGGTTGCGAGCTGTAAAGTGTACTTTTGCCAGCGCCGTTGACGCCAGCTACAATAATATAGCGTGGTCTCATACCTATCTCACAAAATCAGGGCGGGCAATTACTTCACGTTGATGAGCTTGCATACTGTAGTCATACATAGCTTTATAGAAGGCTTGTTTTTCTGGGTCTGTCTCCTGGATAAACAACTGATACAAGTCAGCCGTTTCAAGGCTTCTTACCATTTCAAAAAATTGATTCAGTTCATTTGCCATGAAGCAAGTCCTCACTTTCTTTTAGATAAGTCTATTATACCACATTAAGCCACATTCTCCTCAATCTGAAGGTCAACAAATTCTGTCTGATCCACATTTTCATACCAATCATCTGTCCCATCCATACGGCGCTCATAGGTGTACCAGTTGTCATCTTGAGGACTATTCGATAAGAATTGAGCGTTTTTATGATCTTTAACGTAGAACTTCTTATCTTTCAAAACGTTTTGTTTGGATAGAAACAGTAAGGCTTCATCTACACCAATACGAGCTACCTCATCAGGGGTCATGAGTTCACGTTGTTGAGTTTGTTCGCTGAAGGAACTGGAGCGATTTCTTCCTCGTGACTCAGAATATTGTTTTTGATTGATCGTCTGTTTTCCTGCACGCGTTGAATAGTAATTCATGGTATCCTTATCATTTGTTCCCAAGAACAGGTGACAAGCACAGTTATTAAAAATAGTTTCCCAATCCTTATTATAAAGCGATTTAAGCTGATTGATTGCTTGAATAATAATTTTGATTGAAATTTCACGGCTACGAACTGACGCCAAAACTTCGTTAAAGTTAGGAATTTTCCCGATATTCGCAAACTCATCAATAATGACTTGCACGTGCAAAAGGTCAGTTGCAGATAAACCTGGACGTTCCCCTTGAAGAATAGCGTCCGCACCGTGGGTCAATTCTTCAAAGATTGTCGCAAATAAAAGGGAAGCCAAGAAGTTAAAGGACTTATTAGTTTCAGGAATGGCAATAAAGACCGCCGTCTTTTCAATATTCCAGCGGTCAATATCCATTGTGTCTTCTGCAATCATTTTGGCCACGTCCGTATGGTCAAAAATAGAATAACGAGTCGCCACCTGAGTAGTGACCCCCATACGTGTCTCTGCTTCAAAATTAGAGTTAAATAAGGCCCATTGCTTGTAAGCATAGTTGCCTGGTAAACGCTCCTCTAATTCTTCAAACATTTGTTCAACAGGGCTAGGCTGCTCTTCGTTTGTTCGTCTAATATTTCTCATCATATCCGCTACCATAGACAGATTAGGGGTGTAATCATCTAGTTGACTATCAAAATACAGATAACCAATCAAAGCACGAGTCAATAAGAGTTCAGCAGTCAACCAAAAGTTTTCTCCCTGATTATCTGTTTTCTTTGTCCCGTCAACAATGGCTTCAGTCACACGATCAATATCTAACTCCGATTTCATGTAGTTAAAGATGTTAAAGGTATTGGAATTAGCCAGGTGAACTAAGTCAAAAACTTTAATTTTATAACCATTTTTAGCTAACAGACTTCCGACTTCATGAACAAGCAAGCCCTTGGGATCTGTAACAATATAACTGCCGTTCATCTGCATAAGATTAGGTTTCACATAATTTTGTGTTTTCCCGTCTCCAGGAAGCCCCACAACCAGCGTATTTTTATTCAGTTGTTTATCATATGGTAAAAGTTTATTAAATAGGCCAACAAATCCATTCTTTGTAAGAATCATATTGTTCTCAAATACTTTATCTCTGAATGTAGCAATCTCTTTTACCGTCGCAAACCGAGCTGATCCTCTTTCTTCTCCGTGACGATACACCCCATTATCACCCACTCGTAGGTAGATGAAAAAAGGAAGTACAAAACCAAGCGCCCCACCAATAAGTGAGAATTGATTAAACTGAAGGTCTAACCAATTTTTGGTCTCTAGATGATTGATAACCCATGCATATTTAGAAAACGGATTGAGGGGGTCGGTTACTCCTGGAGCTGACTGATAAAGTTTGACCAGCCAATGAAAACCATAAAAGAAGAGCAAGCCTAAAATGATATAAGGTAATAAATGCTTTCTTTTCCGTGGCATATCATTTCACACTTCCTTTCTTTTTACCTTTTCCTTTAAGCGGTGTTCCAATACCTCCATATTTGACGTGTTCTTTAAAGTACGCTATTTTTTCTGCAACTGTCCGAGTAGGAAATTTTTTCCCTAACTTTTCAGCAGCCTTTTGTGGATTTGAAGTCAATTCTTTGATTACTTTATCTACTGTTCCTTCAACCAAAATCTTATTTTTAACGTCAAATAATAAGGTTGTCGTCCCTTTTTCTGCCCCTGCTTTGGTAGTAAATCCAATGCCTTTTTCATTAAGATATTCTTTCAGTTTTCCTATATGAATATCTTTATTTTCCAGTATCAGCATATCTTTATTAGTGTTAGTTGCCATGAATTGATTATAGTTCGTCTCACCAATAAAATTCTGATTATTTTTGTTGTACTCATGTTTTTCATGAGCATATTGAATTATAGCCCAAAGGGCTTTTAAAATAGTTTCTCCTGTCACTTTAGAAGCATTAGACAGTTGAAAAACTACTCTGTCCTGTTCCATTTAGTCTCCTTTCCATAAATTAGTCTCATTCATTTAAAAAAGCAGCTCTTCATTAAGAACTGCTGATTGAGTAAATGTGTCTGTCTTTCATATCCAGAAAGCTTCAAAATACTCTTTGTGTCTTGCTTTTTGTTCTTGAAAATAGCGCTCAAAATCGTCATCTCCTTTGAACTCTATTTTATCATAGTCAAGATAGTTTAACCAACTAAAAATCAACTCGTAAAACTCAGTATGGTTAATGACACCACTTGAAACACCATAAACAGCATCCTCATACATCGTTGATAACACTTCCGTTAAATAATCGATGTCACCACTACCACTTGCATAACGATGAGCCACTACACAGAAATAACCATTATTCTCAATAGGGTTCATTCGCAATGTTTGAGGAATGTCTCGTAGTGTGACTTGATGTCTAAGAAGACCTTTAAAAATAACTTTCCTTAAGCCTTCATAGCCTGTTTCCAGTTCCTTAGAAGTCTTTTGAGAAAACGTCAGCTCTTCTTGTAAATCTTCTGTTACTGTTGGATAAACTGCTTTTGGCTTCAGCTGATTAAATTCCTTTTCAGTAAGCCCCTTTAAGTCTGTCACTTCCTTACCTTCTTTTAGGCCTTATCTGCACCGTTCTTTTTGCGAAGCAGCCAAGCGCCAATCAGAAGAACAAATCCGCTGAAACTGGCCAATAATCCTAACTCATCCCCTGTTGATGGTAGGGTCTTCATTTCCCCTGAAGCAGTCTGAACAGAGATTGTTTTATCTGCATTCACTGTCCCTCCAACTTCTTCTGGACTGACTGTAGCTCTGGAACCGTCCGCATAAGCTACAACTACCTGACTATTCAGGGTTGAGACAATTTGATAACCAGTATTAGTGTAAACTGGAGCAGCTGGAGTTACGTTCTGAACAATTTGCCCTGTCACTTGTGAAGTTGTACCAACTTGACTTCCCCCTGCATTGACAGCTGTTTGGGCAGATACGTTAGGATTATTAGTCGGTACATCTACACTTGGGGTTAAGGTTGTTTTTCCGCCATCAACCGTTGGAACAGTCACTGTCTTATTATCTATAGTTGTTGTATCCTGCTTATCTGTCGTATCAGTTTGGTTTGGCTGGTCAGATGGTTTTTGTGTGGTATCTTCAGATGGCGATGTTGTTGAGTCTTGCTTATCTGTACTAGGTTCTACAGTTGAAGAAGAATCTTTTGGTAATACCGCATCATCTTTACTTGGTTCTGTAGTACTTGGAGTTGTTGGGTCTGTACTAGCATCAGGTATAGAGGGTGTTACATTTGGTGTTGCTGTATTGTCAACGGGTGGGATGGTAGGTGTAGGATTAGTCTCTGAAGGAGTTGATGAAGGTTGCGTAGGTGTGACAACAACACTGGCTGTTGAATCAACGGGGGGTGTCCCTTCGTCCGCAAAGGCAGCCACTTGACTAAGAACCAAGCTAGAGAGTGTAATAAGTGCAATAAATGATGTTTTTTTCATGATAATTTTTCCTTTTCTATTAGTTATTCGGATATTTTTGAGTTTTCGGTTGTGTAGTTATAAGATAACCATAAGGAGCTTTAACAGATTTTTTAAGGGAATAGGTCAAGCGGACATTTGCTCGATTCTCCTTGTTATCTTTAACAACTAATACATAGGTAACGGTATAGCTATTACCTTTTTTAGTGATACCTTCCAGAATCACCGATTGGAGGGTACCCTCTGAAACGTTAATAGTTTCTTTCAAATCTTCTGTAACAAAATCGCTAACAGCTTTTCTAGTATTCGCATAGTAACTAGGTATGAAATAACGGTCAAATACATCAATAGCAGTTTTTTCTTTCTCAAAAGTTTGAAGCATTTTCACCTGCTTAGTTAGAGATTGATTCATCGTCTTTAAGCTAGTTATCTGACTAAAGGACAGACTGGCAAAGATTAAGCTAACAATCGCAACAAGCAAACTCAACAGGGCAAGCAGTGACCGTTTTTGTCTTGTTGAACTAGGTGAGGAAGATAGTTGGTGCTGAGAGGGCGATTCTGAGGCATTTTTAAGCGATTTTCCTGAAGTATTAGTTAATGTACTCAGAGGATTTGTTTTGCTAGGACGCTTGAAACCAAAGTCCTTCAGCAAGTCATCAATTATTCCATCGTATGGTAGGTTAAACTCAAGATTTTCCATCACTGAATCATCACGGTCTAGATGTTCAATCAAATAGCTTTCCGTTTCACCTAATGCTTTACAGCGTTTCTCTCTGATTTCCAATTGATTGAGCAACTCGTCACGATTGGTTACCAGTTGGCTATGTAAGGTGTTGACATCTATGATTTTAAAAGTCATCTATCTTCACCTCCTAGTATGAGGAAGAAGGTTCTGAAGACGTTTCAGACGCCTTTTTAAGTGATTTAATTTCATCTGCAAACAGTTCCAAGTCATCCAAATCCAGATCACGTTCCGAAAGAAGTGCCAGAGTACGTTCCGTCTTGAGGTTTTTCACTTCGTCTTTGAGTTTAGCTACTCGCTTGGCATAGAAGTTTTTCTTTTCTTCCGCTTTCTGCAGTGCTTCTTCTTTTTCAGCCAAACGGTCTTTAAGGTTTTTTTGTGCCATTTTATAATCTCCTTTATTTTGTTTCTGAATTACTTTCTGATGGAGGTGTTGCATCATCAGAAGTCTTTTGAGTATTGACGCTTGCATAGTCATTACTGTTATTAGCATCCACCAAAATAATACTTTCCATACGGTTTACTAAAAATTTGTTCTTCATTTTAGAAAAACTCAATCGTAAAGTAGCTGTATTGGTAGTGTTTTGAGACTGTGAGTAGTCGTTTTTCTTGGCCAAAAGCGTATTGGTATAAGTCACGCTAACCAGCGCTACATTCTCTTTTGTATCCAAGTAAATCTTAGAGCTTCGATACTCAAAGTCCACCACATAACCCTTATAGGTTTGTGTAGTTGGTTCGTTCTCTAGAGAAACTGCCTGATTATACATTGCGTCTGTCATGTATTCTTTGTAACGATTGCGATTTTCTCCCAGGTCTTTCTTAGTATAGTAAACCATCAGAAAATCCTCTACATAATTTTGTGTTAATGAACCGTCTTGTGTTTTACTATTCTTAGTTGTAGTTGATTTCTTGGTTATAGTCTTTGGAGAACTTTGAGATTGTCCCCTTGCTCCAAAACCAAAACCAATCAAGAAAATCAACACAATTCCCAGAACAGTAGCTAAAATTTTGAAAAATTTTACTTTTTGAATATCTAACATGATTGAAAAGCGGTAGATTTTCGACTACCGCTGCTCCTTTCTATTTATTTTGGTGTTGCAAAAGTATAGTACGCCTGATTTGATAGAACACGATAATGAACTTTGTCTTGGACTCCCAAATAATTACATTCTGAAATTAAGAAGGTTCCGTCATGATTGACAGCCTCAACAAAAGCTACGTGCCCATAAGCCACTGTAGTGAAGTCAAATCCACCAGCTGTCGAACAAACAGCTCCAGGGGTAGGAGTTGTACTGAATCTCCAGCCTTTAGCAACTAAATTCCTCACCCAATCTTGACCATTGCCGTTATTACTTGAAAGGGCATTGCCAACCGTTCCTGTTTCCACGAGTCGGTTCGCCACATACCAAGTACATTGACCAACTGGGTAGTTATTGCCTGGCTGTGTTGTCATTGAAGTCGTTGAAGGCTTCCCAAAAGCCAATTTACTTTCCCAACCGCTTGGGAAATTCCAAGAAGAGGCCTCTGTTCCACTTCCTTTGATGGTTTGCTTGAAATACGTCAGCATTTGTTTCGCATTATTTTGACGTTGGGCAAGCTTATCTCCAGCATTCCCCTCCCATTGGCTTAAAAAACGTGTGGTTAAAGTATTGACATTTTCGCTGCTTGTCAAAATAGATTTCAAAATGCGGATATAATAAGGATTATCTCCTTCTAGCATGAAGTCTATTTGTGTTTCTAGGTCATACCACTTCTTTCCTTTTGTCTTTGCATAGTTTCTAAGAAGTGTATTTCTAATTGCTCCATCCGAAGTATCTGTCCACATGCCAAGTCCTAAGCCACGGTGAATAACTAGAGGGCCAACACTGGCTCCTTGAGCAAAACCCATATTGAGCCAATTTTCATCATCCCAAGACTGTTCGGTTGCCCCGACTGGCGGACTTAAATAATCGCTTTCTGCTCGTTTAGCCTTAATGCCGCTCTCAGTCGCAAAATTTCCTAACATTGCCGCAATCCCATTATCCGTCGCATTCGGAATTTTCTTTTTAATGAAATCCCGTACAGCTCTAGAACGTTGGGCTAAATCTCCAGACAAATTCAAATCTGTTAAAACAGAAGTCGTTTGTGTATAGTTCACTAGTTGGAAGTAAAAACCGACGTTTACATACGTCCATTTAGCTTTTTGCTTTTTCGTCGCCTTTTCTTCTTGTTTCTGGTAATAAACTTCCTGACCAGTGCTACTCTTAACAGTTCCAATAAACGTACCTTGTTCAACGGTATCTCCTGTCTTGAAACGGATACCTGATACGTCTTTGTAAGTGAATTTAGATTCCTTGGTTTCAATCGTGACATCAGCACCTGAAACTTTAACCGTCCCAGACATGACCGCCAAAAGCTGCTGCCCTGTATTTGCCTGAAGAACAGAACCTTGGTAGATCTTGCTTTTACTGGTATAGCCAAAACGTTTGATAATACGCAAGGGGCTATTATAATGTGCCTCATCTTTATCCGTATAGAATGGATTGTCTAATTCCTGCAGGTAAGTATAATAGCCATCTGTTTGAGCACTTTCTAATAGTTCTTCATAATCTTCACGGTCATCTTTTGGTAAGATAGCCCAAGCAATTTTTGACTTCTTACTATACAAGTCTTTCATTGTTTTAAGATGGTCTGTCTCCTGATTCATACCATTCCAAAGACTGGTTAAGGCATTCTCATAAGTTTTGTTATGGTCTGCTCCAGCTTGATTAGAGTTAATACCATCATCCCATTTTCCTTTCAAATCATAATCACCATAACGATAATTCATATAAGTCATGACTGAATCAATGTCTGACCAATAATCAACTCTAGAATTTGAGTTTTCTCTATCCAGCTGAGAGAAATAAAGCCAAGCTTGGTTGAGTTTGAACTCATCTTGAGAAACCGTAGAGCTTCCACCTAAAACACCGACAAGGGCAACGATGACTGCTGCTAAGAACATGATAATATAACTCTTAGCAGATAAGGGATTATGTAAAACCGTACGAAGAGGCTTAGTTAGTAAGTCAATCCCTCGACCCGCTCCACGTGTCACTTTACCAGTCTTAGAGGCTTTAAATCTGACTGTAAAGTTACGATAACGTTTAGCCAATTTACCTTGCCAGCTTTCCTGAAATGGTGTCCTTGTAAAACCTCGACCTCGGACAAAATTATAGCCTCGATTAGTAAGGCCATAGCTTTTCTGTATCGTCCATTTTCCTAAATTTCCACCTGCTTTAACCGCACTTTTGGCACTATCTTTTTGATAATGAAAGTTACGAATTTTTCGTCTGCCCTCTGCCACTGCGCCGAGGGTTTCATCTTGAGAAGCGGCGTTCTCAAGGTTTGAGCGAACAAGTTGTTTAGACGCCCGATAAGTCCCACGTCGAAACTTTTGTCCTACTGTGCCACCTGATTTTTCCGCTGTTTTGACATAAACCTTTTTAGCAATCCGTTTATCCTGCTTAGCTCGCTTCCAAGCTTCCTTATCTTTGGGAGAGACTTTCAAACCGTAATGTTGCTTGCGCTTTTTGACCAACTTATAGAGTTTCTTTTCCGCTTTTTGAGTCTCTTTAGCCTCTTTATAGGCATCCTTCATAGCAAACTTAGATTCTTTAGCATTATAAGTATTTAATGCCTCTTGGGTGGCTTCCTTGACAGCCTGACGACGTTCTCGAAAGCCACGTGTTTTTTTATGTTCCGTCAATCTGCCACCTCACTTTTCTAAGCGTCTGTAGCAATTAAATTGAAAAGTTTTGTTCCTCTTGGAATAGGATTTTCAAATGGTACAACTGTTGATCCAGCCACAATTAAACCTGTCCCCTTAGCCTTTGGTTTAGCTACATAGCGTAAAAGAGCAGGTGTTAAGTGAATGGTGTCAGCCAGAACTTTCAAATCTGTTGGCTTTTGCTTCAACAGAATAATAAATTCACTATTTGAAAGCAGCTTACGACCTTCTTCACGTGACATAAGAGTCTCTACATTTTGAGTGATCCCTGTTGGGATTGCTCCATACTTGCGGACACGTGAGTATAATTCTGTAAAGAACTGCGCCTGATTATCTGTAGTAAACTGCAGCTGCATTTCATCAAAATAAATATGTGTCGTAAGTTTTCCCTGGTTATTGACTACCTGGTTCCAGATATAGTCTTGGATAACCATGAGGGCAAATGGTTTGAGTTTTCCAGAGAGTTTCTTCAGGTTAAAAATAACGAAGCGACTCTCCATATCAACGTTTGTCTCATACGAGAAGACATCCTGAGATCCCGTTGCATAGGATTCTGATTTAAGCGCAAGATTTTGTGCTTCTTGCTCAGGCTGTTGCTTCAAGATAACATGCCAATCTTTAAGCGTTGGCGTTCTGTCTGTAATTTTCTCATAACAAAGATGAGTAACACGGTCAATAATAGAGAACTCCTCGTCTGTAACTTCTGTCAAGATGTTTTCAAACAATCCCATAATCAAGTTAGATTTTTGACCGATTGGGTCTGTATCATCTGAAGATAAACTATCTTCATCTGGTAAGTCCATGAGGTTCAAGTGAGTGTTTGACCCTACATAAATATCAATGAGTTGGGCACCAAATTCACGACCAATATCAGAGTATTCATCTTCTGGGTCAACAATAATTACACGGTCTTCAGGATATTTTAAAATAGTTGGAATAATCTCACCTGCTTTAACCGTAACAGACTTACCAGAACCAGAAGATCCCAACACAACGCCAGAGCCTGTATTAAGGTCTCGCTTACGGTCAACTGTAATAATATTATTGGATAGTTGGTTTTGACCATAATATATCGCCCTTTTTGATGTAGATTGTAAATCTACATTGGTAAAAGGTACTTGGGTTGCGATATTTGAAGTGGTCATATCACGCATAAGGGACTTTTTCACGTCTAAAAAACAACGTCCGATAGGTAAGACCGTGTTTAAAGCCTCTTCTTGATGATAATAAATATCTTCAAAATCTACCACATGTTTACGACCAGCTGTTTTGACACGGTTACTATATTCATTTAGTTGTTCTAAGCTGTCCGCTTTAAAAAAGACACAAATCACTCCTGAAAAGATTTTCTGATCATTATCTTGTACTTCTTTACGCCAACGCTTAGCTGCTTCATTGGTTTCACTGGCAACTCCACCGATAGCAAAATCTTCAGGAATCCCTTCCGAGAAACCTCGGCGCATTGATTTAATCATATCCAGCTTGACATTGCTTTCTGCTGTGTTAATATCTTTCACTGCTTCACCAATATCATAAGGCTTAGCATTGATAGAGATGGCCAGTTCAATTCCTGTATCTGTTAAAGATTTAACAATTCCATCATTAAGGAATGAGGGATATTGACGGATAAACATAATTTTGGCAAACTTATCATCAATCATCATATAGTTTTCAAAAAATCGAATCCGATTAGGGGCTACAAAGGACTTTGTCTTCAATCCTGAAATGACCAAATCTTGATAATCCAAGTTGAGATAAGGATTCCCACGAAGCAGATCAGAAAAGATATTGAGGCGTTCGCTGCCCGTCTGTGCAGTTAGTGTAACCTCAACCCCTTGAAATTGGTTACGCAAATTCGTCTCCACATCTTTCAGTTGACGCTTAGCCATTTTACGGTCAAAGGCTGACGTTGTGACGGTAATAAATTTTTCTACTGTAAAATTATTTTGGTCATAAGCAAAGCGGTGCTCAATCAAATCATTATATTCTTCTCTGTAGTCGTCATAACCATCTCCTTCGGCGTCATAGGTGATATTGGTTAATAGGTTACTATCGACCTGACGGTTGATGATAAGAAGTTGATAGCCATTATCTGAGTTGAGACTGTTCAAAGCTCCAGCGTAAAAATCAACAATATCAACCTTTTCTTCCTCACCTGCAGTGATGTAATTCACATCACCGAGCCGAAAAGTCTGGGAATATTCACTCCCATCAATATACATAAGCCCATCCTCAAAGAGTAGCTCATAATCAATTGTATTTTGTGTTGAGGGCTTCATTGTTCGTTTGAGACGCTTCCCCCTCTCCTGTTGGGATGGGGTCAAACTCGTTGACCCCTTTTTCTTGAGAAATGGTAAATTTACCATAAGGTTCCTCACTTTCAAATTCAGTTTGATAGGCTCTTTCTTGAATGGTTAGCCTAAAAGTCAACATATCTTTCAATCGTTCCTCTTGTTTTAGTCCAAAAATCATAAAGGGAATCAAAATAATAGGGAGGATAATATAATGCAAAATATCAGGTAAGCCTAATAAAATGATTCCTGCTGCTAGAATAGTCGCTAAAACAACACCTGTCAGCATGACTATATGGCGAAAAGTAAATCCGCCAATGATACTCCGTTCATAATTTTTGACTTCTTTCAAAAATTCACTGCCTAATTTATTCATACGGTCTCCTTTATCCAAAATGCAGGGAAATAAAAAAGTCAGAACTCCTGTCCTGACTAATAACTTAACCCATTACGTTTAATAAGCTCCTGGCTTTGCGACTGCTTCCAATCAGAAGAAAAATAAAGACAATTCCTTTGGCAATAGAAGCGAAGGAAGCCACAAAATTTCCCCAAAATCCAGTCATAGTGACTTTAAACAAATCATCCTGAATCACTAGGGGATAGATGGCACAAAGCACAATCAATACCAACCCTTGTAGCGCCACCGACGCAAAGGTCATAATGACATTTTTCGCAATGCCTCGAAAAGCATCTGACATAAAGAAAGCCACGATAACAGGTGCAATAGCTTTGAGTAGGTACATTTCAATAAAGCGTAACATAACAAGGATATTGACAGTAACTTTTGTAATAAATTCAGTACTACCTCCGATAAATGAAATAATACGTTTAAAAAACCAGTTTCCTTTAGTTGGTTCAACAAATTCATAGGTAATATTCTTGTTCGTTGCGACCAGATGAATAGTTGCATTTGTCAACCATAGAATTGCATCAAAGATTTGGCTAGAATAGGTGATTAAAACAAAAGCAAAAAGGTATTTAATCCCAACCTCTAACCAGGTTCTTACAGTAATTCCTCCACCTGAAAGACGTAAATGTTGGTAAAAAGAGAGCATTTCTAGCATAAAAAAGAAGGATAATAAAATATAACCTACAGCTAACAAAGACTGATTGATAGCCATTATCTGAGTATTTAGTGTTGGGTTATATTTACTGAGACTTGAGGTCAATTGATTGATAATATTCGTATCAATCATAAGCGACTCCTTAAAATGCAATGGCGTTGAGAGCTGCCACTATAGCTGTTGTCAGACTACCTGAAATGATTGCCATAGCACCTCCTGAGATGATAGATTCCAGCCCTTGATCTTGACGGGTAGTGTCACGGCTGCGACGACCGCCAAAGTAATCATAAGCTCCAGTCAAGCCCCATGTGAGACCTAAAACAGTGATAATTGCTCCAACAACAGTAATAATACGTACGATAGTGTCCATAATTTTTTCTCCTTTTGAGTATGAAAAAGACGCCTCTTAATAGCTGGGACGTCTAGTGTAAGTATAATTGTTAATCAGGGTTAATTGTAGCGCCAACAGCGCCAATAACCGCCAGCAGAAGCATGATAGAAACTTCAATCATACCTCCAGGGAAGAGTTGGAAACCTCCTATCCCACCAATATTAAAAAATAGTTTAGGGAGACCTTCAACAATAAAAATAAGATTTTTTTCAGTATCAGGTAAAAAAGAAGTAATCGCTCCTCCCACTAATAAAACTAGAAATAAAATAGCAAATTTACCGACTATCCAAGTGATAAAAACCCCGATAATCATTTTCAACAAGTTAATTGCAAAGAGAACAAGAAAGATAGGGCTGTAAAAAAGAACCTTGAATAACCCAACCAAGAAATCCCAAAAAGATGCACCCGTCCATGGATAAACTCGGTTCTGACGTTTTGCTTTTCTCCGCTGCTTGCGGAACTCTTTCAAATCTTTTCGCTTTTGTTCAGGACTAGTTTCTTGTTCATACTTACGAACTGCAGCATTGTACTGATCAACTAGCTGATCCAGTCTATCTTTGGGCTTCTCTTGAGTCGTTGTTAGTGATTCTTTTTGTTCAGTCATCTTCTCACCCCATTCCCTTTTCTTGATTTTATTATACCATGTTTTACAACTTTTTTTGGTATAATAATGATTCGTGTATTATCAACACCCCCTTTTAGTCGTTATTAGGTCTGTGATAGCCTTTACCAGTGAGCTGTAAGATTGTCTCTCTCTTGTGCTTAACTTTCCTAGCGATAAGAATATTTCTTCGTTTCACTGTTCTTATCTGTTTGTAAATTTCTGGGTAGAAAACAATTATTTCAGCTTCAGTTTCTTGACCTGCAACAATTGCCAGGCGTTTTCTTATCGCATACTTTGCTTTCAATTCAATAATCTCGCCTGAATCTAGTCGAGCTGTCACGTCGCCCTGACGTCCTAAATTTTTTAAATCTGACACGGTCACTTCCGTGTCTTTTTGTGTTTTGATTCCATTCATTTTGATTTCTCCTTTGTGATATGGAAGGCTGAACTACGCAGCCATCTTGGGAGGGTATTTCACCTCCGCCGTGGTTTTTTACGCAAGGTTTATAGTCTAGCTCACCTCAAACTCCTTTGGCTTATAGCATTGATTGCTATGCTTTTACGTTCCTGTGGCAGGCACTAGATATGCATTTCTAGCTCCCGTTACACCGCCCCTGCTTCTTTTTATACCAAGCCACGCTAATCGGGACAGTCGTTCTATTCAGTTTTCAAAGGCCACAAGTAGTTTTCTGACATGCTCAGGTCAAAAATCTAAAATGTATGCAATCAGTGTCATAGACTCCCCTTTTGAATCTACTGCCTTTTTGTAAGAGTCACTTTCTTAACCCACCTTGGATTGATTACAAAAGGTGGTTGTGCACTTGGAAAATTCATACTGGCTCCAGTTGATAAGGAATTACCAACCAATTGTTGTAATTCTTCTAGGTTGGATGTAATTGAAATCGTTTCTGTTGTTTTATCATAATACTCAATCAACATCTCTAGCTCTTCTTCTGGTTTTTGAGTTTCTCGCATTGCAGCCATTCTTTGTGACTCTTTATTATTTCCAAAAAGTGCCATTAGTTTACTCCTTTGTTTTGTTTTCTAATTATGCTGTTATAGCTAGCTAATAAGCCATTATAGACATATTCAGCAATCCTCTCCGAGGAGCTAGCATATTTCATATTGTCTAAAGCATATTGATAACGCTCTTCAAAATTTAACAATATATAGCTTACTGTGGTCTCTGTAAAGTTATCTTTTAATAACTGTTCATGAACCAGATTCCAAATGTACTCCTTATCATAACGAGTCGCTTTATCCACTTTTCGAGAAAGTAATTCTTGGTTCTTTTCTTCCAAATTTCGAGAAGGAGATTCCTCCTCATCCTCAGAAAGAATTATTTTATTCTTATTCTTTTTAGTCTTACTCTCTTTAATATAAGTTGAGTCCGATTTTGAGACTTCTTGAAGTTCGTTTTTGGTACTTCTTGAAGTTCCATTTTCGAACTTCTGGAAGTTCGATTTTGAGACTTCCGTTGATTTTACTGGGTTTAAGAGAGGTTGTGCTTCTTCAAAAGTCATGTTTAGAATTTGAATATCAGTAATAACATTCTTCACATAGATACGATTAGCCTTGTTTAATCCTTGTCTAACTTCATCAATTAAGCTATATTTGATCAACTCTTTTTTTAGTTTAATAACTTTCGCTCTACCACAACCAAGATCTTCAGCAAGTTCTTCAATGGAGTAATAGATAAAGATATCTCCTGCTTCATCCACAAACCTCAAATCTCCTTTTCGGGTGCTGTCAAGTGAGACACTCAAACGATCTCTACAAAGCATGAATAATAATTTGGCTTCTGCTTTTAGTTTGCTGTAAAACTTAGTACCAATAATTACTTTAGGCAGTTGATAAAAATTATCACTGTTTAGAGCTTGTTCTAAAGAAATTCTTCCGTATGCCATTATTTCACCTCACCTGCTCTCAGCATGATTCCACCTTGTTCAGGAAATTTTATCATTCTAGTAGCTTCAAGATAGCCAAGTGAAGCAATAACACGATCACGTGACCACCCTGTCAATTCCATGAGTTCTACAATCACCATATTCTTTGATTGTCTTTGTTTAGCACGTAATTTTTTCTGATTCATATTCATAACAGAATAGCTCCTAAAATTGGTTTTGAGAAAAACAAAATAGAGAACGCTTTTTTGCGTTCTCTCAATATTATTTATTCAATTCTCCCAATTTGGGACACATACCTCGCTTAGCCAGTCATTTTTTGATACAATAGAAAAAATAAATCTAGAAAAGGTATCCGTATGAAACTCATTTCTTGGAATATTGACTCTCTCAACGCAGCTTTGACCAGCGACTCTGCACGCGCGCAATTGTCACAAGCTGTTTTACAAACTTTAGTAAGATTAGACGCTGATATTATCGCCATTCAGGAAACTAAATTATCTGCTAACGGACCGACCAAAAAGCACTTAACAATCTTAGAGGAGCTTTTCCCCAATTATCAACTTACCTGGCGTTCTTCTATCGAGCCTGCTCGTAAAGGTTATGCCGGTACTATGTTTCTCTATAAGAATAACCTAACACCAATCATCACTTTCCCAGAAATCGGCGCTCCTTCTACTATGGACGCCGAGGGACGCATCATTACGTTGGAATTTGACAATTTTTTCGTTACACAAGTTTATACACCAAATGCAGGTGATGGACTTAAACGCCTAGTAGAACGCCAAGTATGGGATCAAAAATATGCTGACTATCTAACAACTTTAGACAAAGAAAAACCTGTCCTTGCAACAGGAGACTACAATGTAGCCCACAATGAGATTGACCTCGCTCATCCTTCTAGCAACCGTCGTTCACCTGGATTTACAGATGAAGAACGATCTGGATTTACTAATCTATTAAATCGTGGTTTTACTGATACTTTCCGTTACATTCACGGCGATATTCCAAATGTTTACAGCTGGTGGGCACAACGCAGCAAGACCAGCAAAATCAATAACAGTGGCTGGAGAATTGATTACTGGCTGACCAGCAATCGAATTGCAGATAAAGTAACCAAGTCAGAAATGATTGACTCAGGTACAAGGCAAGACCACACACCAATTGTATTGGAAATTGAGTTATAAAAAAAGAGGTTTCTCCTCTTTTTTTCAATCAAAATGGTACAACTGCGGATATTGATCGCATTTAGGATTTCTAGGATGGCAGATTTCACGACCAAAGCAAATCATAGCTTGGTGAGCTGGAAGCCATTCATTTTTAGGTAGTACTTCCATCACACGTTGTTCGACTTCTAAAGGTGTAGCGGACTTTTTGACAATATCATGGTGTTTGCAGATTCGCTCCACATGGGTATCCACTGCAAAAGCAGGAATACCAAATCCAACACTCATGACCACATTCGCTGTTTTACGCCCTACACCAGCTAAACTTTCTAATTCTTTCCGTGTATGAGGAACTTGACCATCAAAGTCATCGAGCAATTGCTGCGCACATTTTTTCAAAAACTTAGCCTTATTGCGATAAAGCCCCAGACGAGCAATATACTTGGCAATCTCGCTTTCTGAAGCCGCCGCCATTTCCCGTGGAGTTGGATAGGCTTTAAAAAGGGCTGGTGTGACTGTGTTGACTGCTGCATCGGTCGTTTGAGCCGACAGCATGACTGCTACTAACAATTCAAAATGATTGGTAAAATTCAAACTAGGCTTTGCATCTGGAAATAGTGCGATGATTTCCTCAATCACCTTTCGCGCACGTTTTTTTGATAAAACCATTTTTTCTCTTTTCGTTTTTTACTAATATTCAATGAAAATCAAACAGTCTCACAGACTGTTCAGTAACCTTGCAAAGTGAGACTATACAAAATATCTAGCGGGATATGTTGTATTGGATGATTAAATTAAGAGACTGACGATTAACATTTTCAAATTTTAGATCTATCTCACTATCAAGCTAACAAGGTTTGAAGAGATTTTCTCAGTGTATAAAAACATTATAACACGAACACCAATGATACCAAAATGGAGAGCTTAAAAAGAAGTGGGACAACAATTGCGATTTTAAAGAAATCTATTTTGTCGTCTCACTTCTTTTTTATTTACAAATCTAATGTTGCATATTCTGTGCGGTAGCCTATTTGCAGGATTTTTCCATCTTTTTCTAAGATTGGACGCTTGATGAGCATACCATCGGTTGCTAGAAGCTCTGCGGCTTCTCCTGCGGACAATCCTGATAGTTTATCTTTCAAACCTAGCTCACGATATTTGAGTCCGCTAGTGTTGAAGAAAGGTTTGATGTTTAAATTAGAATTTTTCATCCAAGTTAGAATTTCCTCTTTACTAGGTGTTTCCTTGACAATGTCTACTGCTTCAAAGTCCAGACCCAAGCGGTTTAATTCAGCCTTGGCTTTGCGACAGGTCGAACATTTTGGATATTCAATAAATCGTAACATATCATTTCCTCCATTTGTATCATTTATCCAAAGTTTTCTCGCTAAGTTCTACGCCTTCATGCTCCAAAAGCCATATTTTCTTGTCTAATCCCCCAGCATAGCCGGTTAATTGCCCTTGACTTCCCAGTACCCGATGACAGGGAACGATGATAGAAAAGGGATTTCTACCCACAGCGCTACCAACAGCCTGCGCCGAGTGAATATCTAACTCCTTTGCTATCTGACCATACGTGACCGTTCTCCCATAAGGAATAGTTTGCAGATAAGCCCAGACCCGTTGTTGAAAACCCGTCCCAACAATAGCTAAAGGAAGACTCGAAAAGTCTGGATACTTTCCGCTAAAATAATCATCTAGCAAAAGACGAGTTCTTTTCAGAATATCATTTTCTACTGGCCTCGTGGCCTTCTCTAAACCACGCTCAAAATATTTCTGCTTGAGAAACCAGACTCCAACCAGCCCTGTCTCATCAGCAACTAAAGACATTTCTCCTAAAGGGGAAGTATAAATTTGTTTATAAAAAGTCATTTTTACTCACTGACTTGCTCATGATAACGAGCATATAATTCACTCTTATTCCAACCATATTTTTTAGCCACTTCTTTGATAGCTTGATTTTTCTTTGCTCCTGCTGCTACTAGAAAATCAATCTCTGCCAACAAATCCGCTTCTGACAAATCAAGCGCTTCTTCGCTCGCTCCTTCCACAATCAGCAAGCATTCACCCTTAAGCGGATTTTCTGAAATATGGTCTATCACTTCGGAAATCAAGCCACGTTGGTATTCCTCATAAATCTTAGTCAATTCCCGTACCAGAACAACGGAGCGATTTCCATAGATACTAAGCATATTTTCTAAAGTAGCCTTAACCCGATGAGGAGATTCGTAAAAAATCTGTGTCTCTGGGTAGGCTTTTTTATTAGAAAAAAACTCTTTTTGCTGACCGGCCTTGCGTGGCAAAAATCCATAAAAAATATGAGGTTGCGGAGCAAGACCACTAGCTATCAAAGCTGAAATACCTGCGCTGGGACCAGGTACAGTCACTACTGCGATTTCCTCAGCAATAGCAGCTTTGACTAAATCATGCCCTGGATCCGAAATGCTAGGCAAGCCGGCATCCGAAACCTGCGCAATATCCTGACCACTTTTCAGCAAACGAATCAAATCAGGGATTTTTTCTTTGGCATTATGCTCATGAAAGCTAATCTGCTTCGTAGCAATGTCAAAATGCTTGAGCAACAGACCAGTATTTCTGGTATCTTCTGCTGCAATGAAGTCAACTTCTTTCAGAGTATTCACCATACGGATACTCATATCGTCCATATTCCCAATCGGAGTAGCCACCAGATAGAGCTTCCCATAAGGAGACTGACCTTTAAAACTCTTTTGAATCTGCATGCTTACTCCCTAAAAAGCAATTCATCACAAAACATACATTCTGCATCATTTTCACGACGTTGCCCATAAAAATCCGTGCACACATGAAAACCATCCTCATAGAGTTTGCGCAAATTATCTCGATTTCTTTTCGTTTTTGGTGCTGCTGCGTGCTCCACTTGACCTAATCGCTCTCTTAATTTATCATTTTCCAAGCGAAGCGCTACGTTTTCTTCCACCACACTTTTCAGATTTTTCTTAATCGCCTCTACCTCTGCCAAAGTAACAAGCAGATTTTGAGAAAATTCATCAAGGGCATCAAATAATTCTTTTTTATTCATCCTCACTACCATTTCCCTGTGCCAACGTAGCACATCATTCTCTTTCTTGTAACACCATATATTCTAGTGCATTTTGAAAACTAACATTGGCTTGCCACATTTTTCTTGCTGTAAATATACCTTCTAAATAGAAGCATCCCCACGTTGTTTGCATTTCTTTTGCAAAGAGAAGCTCCAAGAGTTTCAAAACCTGTTCTTGCTTTTCCTTATCATCTGCCAGACTAGCCAACTTCGCAACCTGCAAATAAGCGGCCTCTTTTCGATTTAAGCAAAGCGATGCAAAACGCTCACATTCTGCTGCCAAGTCAAAAAAAGTTGGGCTGGCTGCCAAACGTAAGGCTTCTTCTTCTGTTTGACTATAAGCAGTTAACAATTCTGCTTGTGTCTTTATCAGCCCAGCCTGCTCCAATTTTTCAAGCAAATAGGCTTGATTTTTTGGAAAATGAAATAGCTGCGCTCGGCTTTTAATCGTGGGCAAAATAAGATTTTCATCCGCTGTCAACAAGAAAATATACACTTCACTTTGCGGCTCTTCAATGACTTTCAACAACGAATTAGCTGCATTGACATGCATCTTGTCCGCATCACAAATGATAAACACTTGCTTGCTGCTTTCAAATCCAGACTGCGAAAAATTGCGTACCAATTCTCGAACTCGCTCTGTCTTGATAATCTGATTGACAGGACGGACGACTGTCACATCTGAAAAATCTTCTTCTTCTATCAACCGACAATTTCGACATTCTCCACAAGGAAGAACGCTATTTTTATTGGTGCAAAACAAGCTCTGTGCCAAACATTGAGCCATTTCAAAACTGCCGAAAGCCCCTGTAAACAGATAAGCATGATTCAGCCGATGTTGCTGTAAAATGTGCTCAAAACGCTCAAACAAAACTGGCTGCAACTGAGCTAATTCTTCTATTTTCATCTTAAACTCTCAACTCGTTCTGCCAATACTGCTAAAGTATCGGCAACGACCTTTTCTAATGGCTGACTAGCATCGATTTTTCTCACACGGTTTGGCTCTTTTTCAAGAATAGACAAATAGCCCTCACGCACGCGCTGGTGCCATTCTACACTTTCACGATCCAAGCGGTCCGCTCCACGCTCCCTGCTCTTAGCAATGCGGGCTAAGCCTTCTTCTGCTTCAATATCAAAATAAAGGGTCAAATCTGGCTTCAAACCGTCGGTCGCAAAATCATTCAGCCAATCAATATCAGCCACCTTCAAGCCTCGACCAAAACCTTGATACGCCACCGAACTATCAATAAAGCGATCCACCAGCACCATTTCACCACGATCTAAAGCAGGTAAAATACGTTCCACCAAATGTTGCCTACGACTGGCAATATAGAGGAGCAATTCCGTTTTTTCATCGATTTCCGTATGCTTCGGATCTAAAACAACATCGCGAATCTTCTCCGCAACTGCCACTCCACCAGGCTCACGCGTAGTGACAAACGCCTGCCCTTTTGCTTCTAAAATCGGAATCAAGGCTTCTAAAACACTTGATTTTCCTGCACCATCTGGTCCCTCTAAAGAGATGAATATTCCTTTTGCCATACTAACTCATTTCTTCCTTTTTCTCCTTTCTATTTTAACAAAAAACTCCAGAAAAATCATTGCCAGAAAAAGTTTAAAAAAATTTTTTCAAAATGATACATAAGTTTTCAAGATTTGATACAATAGAATGTACAGAAATTATTAGGAGGTTATTATGTCTAAGTTTAAAAACTATCTAACGATTATTCTAGGAGCTGGAATTTTTGCTTTTGCAATCAATTATCTGATTATTCCGAATCATTTGTATGAGGGAGGCGCAACTGGTGTGACCCTCATTACATACTATCTTTTTAAGATTCCTGTTTCACTGATGAATCTCATCATCAACATTCCTCTTTTCATTATTGCTTGGAAAATTTTTGGATCGCGGCTTTTGTACTCTAGTATCTTAGGAACTTTTGCCGTTTCTGCTTGGCTGGCGGTCTTTGAAAAAATCCCTTTCGTGATTAACCTTGAAGGCGACCTCGTGATTGTGACGCTTCTGACAGGGATTATTGCTGGCGTTGGACTAGGAATTGTTTTCAATGCCGGCGGTACGACTGGCGGTACCGATATTATTGCTCGAATCGCTAACAAGTATACGAATATCTCCATGGGAAAATTGATGTTTACTGTAGACTTCTGCGTCCTTATTTTTGTTATACTTGTTTTTAAAGATGTTCGCCTAGTGACTTATACCTTGATTTTTGTCTTTATTGCTTCACGAGTGATTGACTTGATTGGTGAAGGCGGTTATGCCGGGAAAGGCTTCATGGTTATCACTAGCCGCCCAGAAGAATTAGCAAAGAAAATTGACGAAGATCTTGACCGTGGAATTACTTTCATCAATGGACAAGGCTACTACAGCAAGAATGATTTGAAACTCATTTACTGCGTCGTTGGACGAAACGAAATGCAATCCATGAAAAAAGTTATTCATAGCGTCGATCCACATGCCTTTATTACCATCACAGATGCCCATGAAATCCTTGGTGAAGGCTTTACCTTAGATGTCAATAAGCAACCAATTCAGAAATAATCTTGCTCCCATCATAAAAAACGCATGATCACAGTTAAGAGACTGCTCTCATGCGTTTTTGTTATTTTATAATGCTTTTGCTGACGTACGGGTAATGTCTTCTACCTGAATACCTTTGTCTTCAAATTTCGCTTTTAAAGCCGGCAAATCCACATTGCCATCAATTTGAACTTCAATGATAACCTTGCCATCTTTGCGTGGAATATTAACAGCGTTAGAGATATTGAGATTTTCTTCGACAATCAAATGCACAATCTTCTCCAACACACCGACTTCATCTTCTGTAATGAAACGCACGCGAATGCCTTCTTCACCATAGCCAGCAATTTCAAGAAAGGCTCTGAAAACATCACGATCTGTAATGACGCCGTATACTTGCTGATTGTCCACCACTGGCAAAATGCCAATTTTATTTTTCAGCATCAAGTAAGTAGCATCTTCCAAGCTAGCAAATTGTGACACCGTCACCACATCACGAATCATGACATCTTTAATTTTGGTCTTGTTTAGCAAATAATTCATCTCATAGATAGACAAGCTGGTCGCTTTTGAAGGACTTGCTTCGGCAATCGTTCCTTCAGTCACCAAACCGACCAATTGGTCATTTTCAATAACAGGAAGCCGGTGCAATCCTTGCTCCCGCATAATATCCGCGGCATGCGCTACCGTCGTATCTGGACTAATATACACTACTTTTCGTGTCATAAAATCTTTAACTGCCATGGGAATCTCCTTTATCTTTGATCTTTCAGTTCTATTATACTGTATTTTCTAGTTTATTTCAAACGCTTTCAATCTACTTACCTATGTTTTCAAGAATATTATTAGTGAATAAAAAAGAAGTAGAAAACCACTTCTTTCTCCTTTTTTCACCCACCGAGATAAGCCTTGCGGACTTCATCGGAAGCGAGCAATTCTTTTCCTGTGCCAGACAAGACAATATTTCCTGTTTCTAAAACATAGCCACGGTCGGCAATTGAGAGGGCTTTGTTAGCATTTTGCTCAATCAATAGAACAGTTGTGCCTTGTTTTTGAATATCTTGAATAATATCAAAAATTTCTTGAATGAAGAGAGGAGCCAGTCCCATTGAAGGCTCATCTAAAAGCAGGAGTTTGGGCGTAGACATGAGAGCTCTCCCCATAGCAAGCATCTGCTGCTCACCTCCAGAAAGAGTTGCAGCATCTTGATTTTTACGTTCTTCTAAACGCGGAAAGCGTGAGAAGACTTTTTTTAGATTCGCTTGATTTTCATCACGATTTGTTTTTAAGAAAGCACCCATTTCTAGGTTTTCCAAAACAGTCAGGCCTGGGAAAACATGGCGTCCTTCGGGTACCTGAGAAAGCCCTGTTGCTACAATTTTCTGAGCAGGGACTTTTTGAATTTCATTTCCTAGAAACTCAATTTTTCCTGAACTTGGGCGAACCAGTCCTGAAATGGTTCGAAGAATCGTTGTTTTTCCGGCACCATTGGCACCGATGAGAGAAACAACTTCGCCCTCGTTGACTTCAAAGCTGACATCTCGGACAGCCTGAATCATGCCATAATGGACGGAAAGATTTTCAACTTTTAGCATAGACATTAGGCTTCACCTCCCAGATAGGCTTCAATAACACGCTTATCATTTTTAATCTCGTCAGGAGTTCCGTGTGCAATCAAACGACCATACTCCAATACATAAATTCGTTCCGTCACTTCCATAACTAGGCTCATGTCATGCTCAATCAGCATGATTGTGATTTGGAATTCATTTTTTATGCGACGAATTAACTCTGTCAATTCTGCTGTTTCCTGCGGATTCATTCCCGCAGCAGGCTCATCAAGAAAGAGAATTTTAGGCTCTGTTGCTAGAGCACGTACGATTTCCAAACGGCGTTGTTGACCGTAAGCTAAATTCTTAGCAAGCGTTTCTGCTTCACCGTCTAGGTCAAAGATTTTTAGCAATTTCAATGCTTTCTCACGCAATTCTGCTTCATTTTTATAGAAAGCTGGCAAACGAAAGAAGCTAGCAAAAACATGTGCTTTGTGGTGATTTCCAAAAGCAATCAAGACATTCTCTAGGACTGTCAAATCTTTAAACAAGCGAATATTTTGGAATGTCCGACTGAGTCCTAAAGAAGCAATCTTATAAGGTGCCTTGCCATTGAGCAAATGACCGTCCAAGGTTACACTTCCTTCACTTGGTTCATAAACACCGGTCAGTAAGTTAAACAAAGTTGTTTTTCCAGCACCATTTGGACCAATGAGACCGACTAATTCTCCCTCATTCAGCTCCAAGGTCACATCGCCAACAGCAGTCAGCCCGCCGAAATTTTTTGTTAGATTTTTTACATCAAGAAGCGCCATTAGTTGACCTCCTTATCTTTTTTAAAGAAGCGTGATAGGCTCAATTCCCATGTACCAAGAAGTCCTCCCGGACGGAAAATCATCACCAAAATTAAAGCAAGAGAGTAGATAATCATCCGAATGCTTGCTACATTTTGAAGTACCATGTTTAAAATTCCCAAAACAATCGCTGCAACAATGGTACCAGTCATAGAACCAAGACCACCAAATACCACGATAATCAAGACATTGATACTATTGATAAAAGTATAATCTTTCGGCACAACAGAGCCAATAAATCCTGCTTGGAGTGAGCCTGCGATACTAGCTGTCATCGCTCCAAAAACAAAAGCAATGACTTTGATTTTAGTGGTATTGACCCCCACAGATTCTGCCGCAATTTCGTCTTCGCGAACTGACAATGTTGCTCGACCAATTGGGCTGCGCAAAAAATTGATGGTCAAAATAGTTGTAATAACTACAAAGAAATATACCATTTGCCAATTGGTAAAGGCAGGAATACCCAAGATACCCGCAGCTCCATTAGTCAAATCACCACCGTTGATGATTAAAATCCGAATGATTTCAGAGACCCCAAGCGTGGCAATTGCTAGATAATCGCCCTTCAAACGAAGAGTAGGAATCCCGACAATCAAAGCGACTGCTCCTGCAATCAATGCCCCTAACACCATAGCCGCAAAAAAGGCAGGATAGGTAGCAGATTTCGAACCAATAATTGCAGCTGCATAAGCACCAATTGCCATGAAGCCAGCATGCCCCAGAGAAAATTGACCAGAAAAGCCGACAATCAAATTCAACCCTACTGCTAAAATAATGTTAATACCGATTTGCTGTAAAATTTGCAAGTAAAAATCATTCAAAACTCCAGCGCTGACAAGGAGAGTCAGCAAACCGTAACCAGCAAGAAGGAGCACAAACCATAGAATATTTACTTTTACATTCTTTTTCATCGCTTACACCTTCTCTTTCACATTCTTACCAAGAATACCTGCAGGACGGACAAGTAAAATCAAGATTAAGATACCGTACACAATCGCATCGCGGAAATCTGACATACCAAAGGCTGTCGCAAAGGTTTCTAATAGACCAATGACAAAGCCCCCCAGTGCTGCTCCGGGGATAATACCAATCCCACCAAGTACTGCAGCGACAAATGATTTCAGCCCTGGTGTCATTCCCATCAAAGGCTCAAGGGAATTATAATAAAGCGCGATGAGTACACCTGCTGCTCCTGCCAAAGCAGAACCTAAAGCAAAAGTGAAACTAATTGTACGATTGACATTGATTCCCATTAGCTGCGCTGCATCACTATCAACAGAAACTGCCCGCATGGCTTTTCCCATTTTGGTTTTTTGAACGATAACCTGCAGCAATACCATTAAAATCAAGGAAATGACCAAAATCATCAATTGGATATTTGTGAGACTAATCGGACCAAAATTATAACGAACCGTTTCAATCACTTGTGGGAACGAACGAGTATTGGCCCCCACAAAATAGACCATCACATATTCCAAGAAAAATGAAACACCAATCGCAGTAATCAAAGCTGCAATCCGAGTCGAATTTCTCAGTGGACGATACGCCAGAAACTCAACCAGCACACCTAAAACTGCCGTCCCAATCATTGCCAAAATCAAGGCAAGAAAAAAATTAAGATGAAGGGAGTTAATCAGGAAATAGCCCATAAAAGCGCCCATCATATAAATATCTCCATGAGCGAAGTTGATGAGCTTGATAATCCCATAAACCATGGTATAGCCGAGAGCGAGCAAAGCATAGACACTCCCTAAAATTAAACCATTAACAAGTTGTTGGAGCATGGCCACCACACTTTCTAATTATAGTATAGAAGAAAGAACTATGTGATCGTTCACATTTTCTTATCTATTGTGAAAAAAGAGCGAGTCAAGTCATCATTTCAAAAAAATTGATTTTTCTCACTCATCTATTCTAAGTTTGAGCAAATGAAACCTTTAAACCTTTTAAGTCTCATTTCACAGTTGACTGATTTTTAACAGCTTAAAACACATATCTAACAATCAATCACTATGTCTTACAAACCTTAATGAAACATATTTTTAAGACTAAGACTTTTATCCCGCCTCTTTTCTTTTAACCCGTATAAAGAGAAGTAACTATCTACGATGTTCACCATAAATAGTTACTCTTTTATACACTATAAAATATATTTTAAGCAATTTCTTGCGAAGGATTACGGCTTAACCGTTTCAGCTGCTGTGACCTTCCCATTGTTCATGGTCATCATAAAGGCTGTTTTGACAGTATTATGATTTTTGTCAAAGCTGGTATCACCTGTTACACCTTCAAAATTCTTTGTCTTAGCAAGGTTGTCTTTGATGTCAACAGATGTTTTAGCACCTTTGGCAGCATTGGCAACAAGATAAACAGAGTCGTATGCTAACGCTGCAAATGTTGAAGGCTCTTCATTGTTGTATTTCGCTTTGTAAGCTTCAAGGAATTTCTTAGCTTTCGCTGAGACATCAACTGTTGAAGAGAAGCCTGAAATATAGTAGATATTTGAAGCTTTAGCTGGTGTCGCTTGTTGGACAAATTCTGCGCCATTAAAGCCATCACCACCAACGATTGGTTTATCAATTCCCATACCACGCGCTTGGTTGACAATTTTACCAGCTTCCGTATAATAACCAGGAATGATAATTGCATCAAAATCTTTTCCCTTCATCTTGGTAAGTGCTGCTTGAAAATCTGTATCACCAGCGACAAACTTTTCATCTGCAACAATCTCACCTTTGTAGGCATTACGGAAAGCTTTTGCGATACCTTTGGCATAATCACTTGAGTTATCTGTATAAAGCACAACTTTTTTCGCTTTTAACTTTTCTGTCACATATTTAGAAATGATTTTACCTTGAAAGCTATCCTGGAAAGTTCCGATGAATAAGTATTCTTGATTTTTCGTCAAACCGTCTTGTGTCGCACTAGGTGAAATCAAAGGCACACCTGCTTTTGTCGCATTGGGAACTGCCGCTGCTGTTGCACCAGAAGTTGCAGGTCCTACGACTGCATTTACTTTTGATTGGGTTACCAAGTTAGTCGTGACAGAAGCAGCTTCTGCTGTTTCAGATTTATTATCCTTGTCAACAACTTCAAGTTTCTTGCCATCAATACCACCAGCTTTGTTGATTTCATCAACAGCCAGTTGGGCACCTTTTTGTTCGGCTGTTCCATAAGCTGCTGTTGCACCAGTTTCTTCAAAGTTGAATCCGATTTTAATAGTCTTATCAGCAACTTTTGTACCAGTTGCATTGGAGCCACCTGACTTTACTTCCCCACAAGCGGCAAGAAGGGCAACACTTGCAAGAGCAACAAATGATAGAGCAAATTTTTTCTTCATATTCTTATCTCCTCGTTCCGAAATGATATGTTTAGAATATATCGAATTATCTGACAATTGTCAAGTGGTAAATGAGATTTTTTTATATGTTTACGTTTTCTTTATCTCTAAATAGGCTTCCAACAAAGTCTGTGTCCAATTCTTGAATGTGACAGATCCGTACTTGTTTGACATATTTTTCCTTAGATAACCTTTGCATCGTCTCTTCTATCTGCTCTGTCGGAACATACAACTGGAGGTAACGATGCTTTTTAGAATGGTAGACAATATCGCCAATAGTTTCTATTTTTTTCACATCTCGATTGTAATACAAATACACAATCAAACCTGTTCGTTCTTCTTTTTTAAACATGAATTTTCTTTCTAATTTATTTTTATCATTTATAAGTATATCAAAAAAATGCCCATCAGAGGACATTTTTCGTACAGTAATAAACAAATGATTAGTTTAAATTATTATTTGCCATGATTTCATCAATGAAACCATAATCCAAGGTTTCTTGAGCACTCATCCAATAATCGCGTTCTGCATCTTTATGTACTTGCTTAATGGTTTTCCCTGAATTATCCGCAAGGATTTTCTCCAAGTTATTCCGAGTTTTCAGCAAATGCTCAGCCGCAATCGCCATATCGGTTTGTTGCGTACCGCTACCAGTTCCGCCCATTGGTTGGTGAATCAGGTATTCTGCATTCGGCAACATGAAGCGCTTGCCTTTAGCACCACTTGAAGCAATAATGGTTCCCATGGAAGCAGCCATCCCCATGACAATTGTTTGGACATCTGATTTGATGAAGTTCATGGTATCAACAATCGCTAGACCAGCTGATACGGAACCGCCTGGCGTATTGATGTAAAGATAAATATCTTTGGTATTATCCTGCGCATCAAGAAAAAGTAATTGCGCAATAATGGAATTAGCCATATTGTCCTCAACAGGACCCGTCAGCATAATAATGCGATCTTTTAATAAGCGTGAGTAAATATCGTAGGAACGTTCTCCACGGCTTGTTTGTTCAATAACTACAGGAATCATTGTATTCTCCTTTTCATCTGATATTTTAATCTGACTAACAATTTTTAGTGAGATTTTTCAAATATGAGACTATTATAGCCTTTTGGTCAAAAAAGGTCAAACATAAAACTCATTATTTTGTACCGAAAAGACGATCTCCTGCATCTCCCAATCCTGGAACGATATAGCCGTTTTCATTCAAATGATCATCAAGGGCTGCTGTAAAGATTTCCACGTCTGGGTGAGCTTCTTGTAAAGCTTTCACACCTTCTGGCGCTGAAACAAGGCAGACAAATTTAATATTGTGTGCTCCGCGTTTTTTCAATGAATCAATGGCTAAAATAGCTGAACCACCTGTCGCCAGCATGGGATCTACCACAAAGATTTGACGTTGGCTAATGTCTTCTGGTAACTTCACAAGGTACTCAACTGGTTTTAGGGTTTCTTCGTCGCGATACATGCCAATATGTCCGACTTTAGCAGCTGGCACAAGGCTCAAAAGACCGTCCACCATACCGATACCTGCACGTAAAATTGGGACAATAGCTAATTTTTTACCAGCCAATTGTTTTTGAACCGTCTTTGTAATGGGCGTTTCAATTTCCACATCTTCTAATGGTAAGTCACGTAAAACTTCATAGCCCATCAGCATAGCAATTTCATTTACTAACTCACGAAAAGCCTTAGTAGAGGTATCCGTACGACGTAAGATAGACAATTTATGCTGAATGAGCGGATGTGCGATCACTTGAAATTTTTCCATGATTGGTTTTCCTTCTTTCAATTTATTCTTCTTATTATATCAAAAAAACATAAAAAAGGCTCGTGACAAACAAGCCTTTTCAAAGATTGTCAATTGCTTACAACCATTCATGGTATTTCTTAATATAAAGATGCTTCACAAACGTAACACTTACCATATACAAAATCATGACAAGGATTAAGAATAAGAAATAAGTACCGTTTAATGGAGCCACTTTTAAAAGCGTAGCAAAAGGACCGTAGGGTAATAAGGTTACAAAGAACACGGCTGCTAGGGTTGTCATGACTACGGACAAAGCCGGTCTGCTTTGAATAAACGGCAGTTTAGGCGAGCGCAGCATGTAGATAACCATGGTTTGCGTCCACATGGACTCAATAAACCAGCCTGTTTGGAAAATAGTGATGAACTCGCTAGACATCCCATGATGGTAAACAGAACCTGTCATCATCGGTGCAATGATAAAGAACAAAATCAAGAAGGTCATACAGTCAAAAATAGAACTGATGGGACCAATCCAAGCCATGAAGCGCGTGATGGATTTGGCACTCCAAATGCGCGGTTTTTGCAAAAATTCACGGTCGACATTGTCAAATGGCAAAGCGATACAAGAAATGTCATAGACCAAATTCAACACAATCAAATGAATCGGTGCCATGGGCAAAAATGGTAGGAAAATACTTGAAATCAACAAGGAAAAGATATTCCCAAAGTTGGAACTGACTGTCATCTTAATATATTTGGTCATATTAGCATAGACTTTGCGACCTTCTACCAAGCCTTTTTCAAGCACCAACAAGTCCTTATCTAATAGGATAACATCAGCTGTTTCTTTGGCAATATCGACAGCTGTATCAACTGAAATCCCTACATCAGCTACTTTCATAGAAGGTGCATCATTGATGCCGTCTCCCATATAACCAACCTTGTGCCCATTTGCTTTCAGCTGCAAAATGATACGCGCTTTTTGGTCGGGAGATAATTTCGCAAAAACAGTTGTGGTTTCAACAACTTTGCTCAATTCGTCATCCGACATCGTTTCAATCACAGAACCAAGTAGGATATGTTCTGCATCTAAGCCAACTTTCTCACAGACCGCTTCTGTGACTTTTTCATTGTCACCTGTCAAAATTTTGGTGGCAACACCATATTCTGCTAAAGCCTTGATAGCAGGCGCCGCAGAAGGTTTTGGCGGGTCAAGAAAGGCAAGATACCCCGTCAAAATCATGTCTGACTCATCTTCTACTGTGTATTCATAGTCAGCATCTAAGTCTGAGCGATAGCTGACGCCCAGCACACGCAATCCTTGTTCATTTAACTGTGCAACCTCTGCTAAAATTTCTTGACGAATTTCTTTTGTCAAAGGAAGGATTTTCCCTTTATCTTCAACATAATTTGAAATGGATAACATTTCCTCCAAAGCGCCTTTTGTCACCATACTAACCATATTTTCATCGTCTTTAACAAGAACACTCATACGACGACGCTCAAAGTCAAAAGGCAATTCATCAATCTTCTTAAAAGTTTGATCCAAGTTGCGAACAATTTCGTGCTTTTCAGCTTCTTTTTCTGTCCGATTGATAATAGCACGGTCCATCAGGTTTTTTAGCCCTGTTTGATAATACGAATTAAGATAAGCTCTGCGAAGAACGGCTAAATCAAGCTCTCCATGAATATCAAGCGGATATTCCAAAACGATCTCATCTTGTGTCAGCGTTCCTGTTTTATCCGTACAAAGAATATCAATCGCTCCCAAATCTTGAATAGCATTAAGTTTCTTGATGACAACTTTTTCTTTTGCCATAAGAATGGAACCCTTAGCCAAGCTCGCAGTGATGACCATAGGCAACATTTCTGGTGTTAAACCGACACCAACACTTAATGCAAATACACCAGCCTCCAGCCAATCTCCGTCTGTCAGACCATTGATAAGAAAGACAACGGGTACAAGTACCAACATGAGACGAATGAGCAACCATGAAATGCTGTTCATTTCCCGCTCAAATGAAGTTGGTTCATCATAAGTATTGAGCGTTTGCTCAATAGCACCCATCTTGGTATCATCTCCAACGACCAGAACAAGTGCAATGGCACGACCAGAAATCACATTGGTTCCCATAAAGCCAAGGGCTTCAGATTCAAGCAAGCTATCTGCCTCTTTTGCCTCGCATTTATCCAGCGCCATTTTTTCAACAGCATCACTTTCGCCTGTCAAGCCTGACTGTTGCACGAAGAAGTCGCGCGAATCCAAGATTAGCACATCTGCTGGCAACATATCTCCTGCACTCAAGCGAATAATGTCTCCTACCACTAATTCTGTAATTGGAATTTCTTGCTCTTTTCCCTCACGAACGACTGTCACTGTATTGACAATCATACGTGAAAGATTGCTGGCTGCTTTGTCGCTCCGCAATTCTTGCACAAAGCGAATACTACCAGACAACAAGACAAGGACAACGATGATGATAAATGTCGTCGGGTCTTCTTGCCCTGGCTTTGCCAGCCAAACATTGGTCACCAAAGATACCAAAGCAATGAGTAAGAGAATAACGGTAAAGGGATTGATAATAGACTCATAAATCTTTTTAAAAATTGAATCTTCTTGCCCTTTTGTCAATTCATTTTCACCATATAAGTCGCGATTTTCTTCAACTTGCTCTTCTGTCAGTCCTGCTCTGGAAGTGTTGAAAAAAGTCATCGTATCCCCTACAGACATATGAAGAGCATCTGTTAATCTTTCTTTTGCTGTTTTCACTGATTTCTCCTCTATCTAAGACGCATTCAAGCAATAAAATAACTGCACACAGCTTTTTGCTCAGATGTCGTTCATTTGCTAGAGTCGATTCCAAAGGGAGCATGAGGAATGCTCAGATATGGCAATCGACTGGTTTTCTGTTAACTCGGGTGATCATCATTTGGCATATTCCTCACTCCTTTCCCTTGCGGTTTTCCTTTTAAAAAATCAGTTCAAAACAATAAAATCCTACCATGAAAAAACATGGCAGGACTGTATGTCTTGTGTTACCGTTCAAGCTTTAACTCCATAGGGCGGTGAAATGACATTAGTCGAAACCTTAGCGATCTCAACTGCTAACCAACGCGTAGTGTCTCCACTACTTTGCGGTAGTCATCCGTATCCCTATGGTAGCCTCACCTACCGATTTTTCATACTAACTATACTCCACTTGAGAATGATTGTCAACCCAAAATAGCTGTTTCTGAAAATTTCTTTTCATTCTTATTGTGGCAAACAATGCACGATTCTCTTGCAAATCTCTTCTACTAAGGGTTTTGGTGTTGCAATATTTAATCTTGCATGCAACTCCCCCTCTTTTCCATAGTCACTTCCTCGATTGAGAATGACTTTGGCTTGGTCATGCAACAAAGCAAAAAGTTCATCATCTGTCAAACCATAGGCACTGAAATCAAGCCAAATTAGATAAGTTCCTTGTGGTTTCATAACTTTTAACCGCGGAGCTTCTTTGGCAAAATAATCCACCGCAAATTGAATATTTTCTTCTAAAACATCTTTTAATGCTACTAACCAAGGTTTTCCATAGCGATAGGCCGTTTCTGTCGCAATATAACCTAGGCTTGACACTTCGTGATGATTATTTGCCAACTGGCGTCGTTGAAATTGTGCACGTAATGAAGGATTTTCAATAATGGCATAGGAATTTTTGGTACCTGCAATATTAAAAGTCTTGGTAGCACTAGAAAGTACCAGAGCAAATTCTTTAAAATCAGGTGAAATGGTATTAAAGGAAACATGCTCATGACCAAACAGGGGCAAATCTTGATGAATCTCATCTGATACCAAGATAACCTGGTGTTTTTGACAAAGGTGACCAATTTTTTCCAAAACCTCCCTTTCCCAGATACGTCCTCCGGGATTGTGTGGACTGCAAAGAAGGTACAATTTCACATTATTTTCGACAATATCCTTTTCCAATTGTTCAAAATCAATTTGGAACAAACCATTTTCTTCTTTGAGAGAATTAGATACCAATTTTCGATTGTTTAAGCGGACGCTACGAGCAAAAGGTGGATAAACAGGAGAATTGATTAAAACAGCGTCTCCCTCTTTGGTAAAGGCTTGAATCGCAAGGGAAATAGCTGGCACAACACCTTCTACAAAAACAATATCTTCCTTATCAAACGAATACTGATGTTCGCTTTTTTCCCAATCCAGCACCGCTTGGAGCAGCTCATCACTCGCATAAGTATAGCCATAAACCAACTGCTCTGCATAGTCATGAATCGCTTGTTTTACTTCCGGCATAACTTCAAAGTCCATATCTGCAATCCATGCTGGTAGTAATTGAGGATCAGTCTCTGTCTCTTTCCACTTATAAGTGTGGTGAGATAAGCGATTCGGCGCTGTTTGAAAATTGTATTTGCTCATATTATACCTCCAAAGCAAATTTTAAATCTGTGATTAAGTCTTGGCTGTCTTCGATTCCAATGGATAAACGCAACAAGTCATCTGTTAAACCGTAGGATTTCCGCACTTCTGCTGGAATATCTGCATGCGTTTGTGTCGCAGGATAGGTAATCAAGCTTTCTACACCACCTAAGCTTTCTGCAAAGGTAAAGACTTTTAGTGTGTTTAACAAATGCGGAATAACTGCTTCATCCTTGACTTTAAAGGAAATCATGCCGCCTTTTCCCGGATAGAGAACCTCTTTTACTGCTGGCGAATCTTTCAAGAAAGCTGCTACAGCTTGTGCGTTTTTTGTTGAACACTCCATACGCAGAGACAAGGTTTTCAAACCTCGAAGCAAGAGATAACTATCAAATGGAGACAAAACAGCTCCTGTCGTATTGAGATTGTAGAATAGATTCTCATAAAGCTCTTTGTCACTCGTCATAAGAGCACCAGCCAGAACGTCATTATGTCCTCCTAAATACTTGGTCGCCGAATGTAGCACAAGATCCGCTCCATTTTCCAAAGGACGTTGATAAATTGGAGTATAAAACGTATTATCTACAATAACCTTTGCACCTTTTGCATGAGCTTTTTCTACAATAGATGCAACATCAAACTTAAGCATTAAAGGATTGGTCGGGGTTTCCAGATATACTACATCTATATCCTCTGTTAAAGCCGCAAGTAATTCCTCTTCCGTATTTGCATATGTAAAGTGAAAGCGCCCTTCTTGCTCCACTTGATGAAACCAGCGAAAAGAACCGCCATAAAGGTCACGAACTGCTAGAACCTTGCTTCCAATTGGAAAAACACTAAAAGCCAAAACAATGGCGCTCATTCCTGAGCTCGTAGCTAATGCATAATCCGCATGCTCAATGGCTGCTAACGTCTTCTCCAAGCTACTTCGCGTTGGATTTTTCGTACGCGTATAGTCATATCCAGTGGATTTTCCAAATTCTGGATGCTGATAGGTCGTTGAAAAATGCAAAGGTGTTGTCAAGGCACCTGTTGCTTCATCCGTTTTAATACCAGCATGAGCTAAAATCGTGTCTAATTGTAACTTTTTATCCATAATAAATAACCTCCACAAGATAAGAGCGGAATCAAGCAATTCTTATATTTTCTAAGTGATTCTATTGTATCATCTTACGAAAGCACTGTGTTTTGTTCTTTTCAAGACCTAGATATAGTTAATAACTATAATGGCTATTAAAAGATTATCAAATCATAGATGTTTATTCTCACAATAACCAATTTCATTATATCTTAATTCTTATAAATTTTCTACAATATTAAAAAGCCTTTCGGCCTTTTAATGAATATGAAATTTTTGACGTAAGGTTTGAGCTTTCTCACCAATAAAACGGTCTAACAAACGGACTCGCAAAGCCATTGCTCCATAAATAGCGATGCCCAAGCCACCGATGATAACCAAATAAAGCATGCTAGAAATGCGTCCACTTGGATGAAAGACAAATCCAAGTACGACTTCCACAATGGCAATCAAAAGAGCCATAACTGCCGTTAAAATTCCAATCAACAAACTCCGTTTGAAGAGAATGGTTTGATTGAGCCCAGTTACTTGACGAATGTGTTGGTACATCAGAATGATTGGAACAATAAGTCCAATAGTAGTCGCAAGCAAGGGGCCGTAAGCTCTGAACAGATAAATAAATGGAATTTGCAAAATGAGCTTAACAAGAACTCCATAACCAAAATAGATAATTGCTTTACGATTTTGGAAAAGTGCCTGAATCATTGGCGATAAGACAGTATAGACGCCAAGAATAATCGTCTGTAACATAGCAAAAATGAAGAGCCCCAAGGCCAAACTATCTGGTCGTCCGTAGAAAATCGTGTATAATGGCCGCGCTACTAAGACAGAACCAATCGTTGCTGGTAAAAGAAACAGCAGTAACATACTCAAATTATCTTGAACTAAGCGCGCAGCCGCCTTTAAATCACCTTTGACATAGTTTTCTGTCAGCAAGGGAATCCCCACACCGCCGATCGAAGTTGCTACTGCAATCAAAATCATGGTAATCTTATTTGGATTGGCAGAGAAATAACTGAACATAACCACCAGCTGAGAATTGCTATAATTGGTGAACCATTTCATCGTATTGATAAATGTCATCTGGTCAATAATTTGGAAAAGCTGAATAGCAGAACCCGTGATGATAAAAGGGATGGCTTCACGAATCGTATCCACCAGCAAAGCACGGCTGTTGATTTCAGCACTATTAGCCGGTTTGTGTAAGATAGATGTCAAGAGATTCGTTTTCCAAAGAAAATAAACCAAAACCGCCATACTGGCAAACATACCGACAAAGGCTGCAAAAGTAGATTGGGTCACTGCAGCAACATAATCTTTAGTGCCCAATTTCATAATGAAGAATGTTGCAAGTAACATCCAAATCACACGAATGACTTGTTCAGCAATCTGGCTCATGGCATACGGTTTTAAATTGTTAAAACCTTGGAAAAATCCACGAATAACACTCATGGCTGGAAATACTAGCACAGCCCACGACAAACTTTGCATGACCGGAATCAGCTCTTTCCCAACTCCTGATACACGCGCAAAGAACGGTGATAAAAGATACATCACAACTGCAAAAATGACCCCCAACAAGAGCATGAATTTCAAAAATTCACGAATGAGAGTAAAACTATGATCTTTTTGATCCATCGTATTGTACTTGGCGACTTGCTTGGCGACTGCAACTGGAACTCCTGCCGTAGAAATCAGAAGAAACCAAGCATAAATATTGTAGCCCATAGTAAACAATCCATTGGCTTCTGCACCGTGTTTCCCCATCCAGATATACCAAGGAATAATATAAATTGCCCCTAAAAAGCGGCTGATAAAGTTACTAGCTGTCAGCCACGCTGTCCCTAGAAGCATTTGTTTTTGTTGATTTGTTGTTTGTTGGTCCATACATAACCTCTAAAAATAGTCTCATCTTATTATAAACTTTTCCTTTCCGCTTGTAAAACCTCGCCATTAAGTTTACAATAGAAGTATGATAACAATTGAAAACGCATTAAACATTTTAAAAAACGATCACAATTTCCGCGAGATTATCGACAAGGGACAATATTTTTATCATTATCGTGATCTTGTTTTTAAAAAAATCAGCTACGACAGCCGTGAAGTGGATGCTTCCACTCTTTTCTTTGTCAAGGGTGACAATTTTAAAAAAGAATTCTTGGAAAAAGCAGTGACAGCGGGTCTACAGCTTTATATCAGTGAAATGGATTTTGAAGTGGGAATTCCTGCTCTCATAGTCAATGACGTAAAACAAGCCATGAGCCTTCTTGCCATGGAATTTTATGGCAATCCACAAAATAAACTCAAGTTGCTCGCTTTTACAGGAACCAAAGGAAAGACCACTTCTGCTTATTTCGCCTATCATATCCTCCAACAAAGTTACAAGCCAGCTCTCTTGTCTACCATGAACACAACGCTGGACGGAGAACATTTCTTCAAATCTGCTTTGACAACACCGGAAAGCTTGGATTTGTTCAAAATGATGGCGACAGCTGTTGAGAATGGACGAACTCATCTTATCATGGAGGTTTCTAGTCAAGCCTATCTGAAAAAGCGGGTTTATGGTTTGACCTTTGATGTTGGCGTTTTCCTCAATATTAGTCCTGATCACATCGGACCAATTGAACATCCAACATTTGAAGACTATTTTTATCATAAACGGCTTCTCATGGAAAATAGCCAATCTGTGGTGGTCAATAGCGAAATGGACCATTTTGAAGTTTTGGCTGAGCAAGTTGCTTCCATGGAGCATGATTTCTACGGACAGCATTCAGACAATCAAATTCGTCACTCGCAAGCCTTCTCTTTTGAAACCAGCGGAAAGTTAGCAGAAAAATTTGACATTCAGCTGATTGGTCGTTTCAACCAAGAAAATGCGCTTGCCGCTGTACTTGCTTGTCTCCGCTTGGGTGCTTCCGTTGCGGACATCAAGAAGGGAATCGCAAGCACACGTGTACCTGGACGTATGGAGGTGCTGACCCAACAAAATGGTGCCAAAGTATTTGTGGATTACGCACACAATGGTGTCAGTCTCGCTAATCTCCTATCGGTCGTTCAAGAACATCAAAAAGGTAAGATTATTTTGGTGCTCGGTGCAACTGGAAATAAGGGCGAGAGTCGCCGCAAGGACTTTGGCCTCTTGCTGAATCAACATCCTGAACTAACGGTGATTTTAACCGCAGATGATCCAAATTACGAAGATCCAATTACCATCGCAAAAGAAATTGCTTCTTACATATCCTTTGATGTTGATATGATTGCTGACCGCAAAGAAGCCATTAAAACAGCCCTTAGCTTAACTAGCAGAGAAGGCGATGCTGTCATTTTAGCTGGTAAAGGCGCAGATTGTTACCAAATTATCAACGGAGAAAAAGCAGACTATCTAGGTGATTATGCCATCGCTGAAAAATATTTATAGAAACTAATAAAGGTCGAGACAAACGTTTTCGACCTTTAATTATTTAAGAAAATTTATACTAGCAAGGAGAGCTGAGCACAATTCTTCAGAAATCAAAATCTTGCTTTATGACTTTACTTTCTCCAACTAATCAAAACATACATCAGACTTGACCCAAACATATCTGCAAGTGCATACACGAGGAAGAATGGTAAGAGGTTTTTAGCCTTATATTTGTAAAGAAAATAATAGAGAATTCCAAAGCCAACACCAATTGTCAGTGCCCAGAGCATTCCTTGATAGGTATGGAAAGAAACGCGAATAATCGTCGAATAAAGAAGAACCCACCACTTATATTTATCTTTTACTGAGGTCAATAAACCTAAGAAGAAAAATTCTTCATAGAAGCCATTGAGCAAAGCATAGAGAATAGCCATAGGTGTCAAATCAATAAATTTGCGGAAAATTTCCGTCAGATCAATATATTTCCACAATTGCGAATCAAAATAATTGTATTCTCCGCTAAGGGTCGTCACTGTATCCGCGAGAATCCCCATAACCGCAAAGATAAATGGAACCCAAAAGAGTACAGACCACGATAAACGAATTGGCAACTGCTTAAAGTCAAAACGGCGAAGTATTAAATAAGCTATCGTCAAAGCCAACATGAGAAGCTGCAATTCTAAATTACTGGAATAAGCTGCTCCGTCCCTTGCTGTTTTACTAGCTGTATCTGTTACTGCTGCCGTAGTGGACGGTGACAAGCTCGCAAGATAAAGTTCTGTTGAACGATAAATAAATTGTCCAAACAACAGAGCTGTCACAATGACAATATCAAACCATTTCAAATACTTCAACGGCTGAGGCGGACGAATTTTTGCTAAAAGATTCACGATACATTCCTTTCATGAAATGATTTAGTGACTACCAAATCTTGCTAAACTTAAACCTTATACTTATAAATCTATCAAATAAACCTTAAAATTTTATTATTCTAAGGTTTATCTAATGCTTTCTTTACACGAAAGGTCAATGTTTCCTTATCAAAATCCAATTTTAATTCATATTTCCCAGCCTCGTTAGGCGCAATATAACCTAACATCACTAGAGTATCTACAAAAATATCACGCCGTTTCTGCATCAGCTCAGTTTTGCGACCATATTTTAAGAGGAAGGCCGTTATATATTTTAGGGCATACTCAGGATTCACATCTCCTACCAAATCATAGAGTTTTTGTTGCTGATTGGTCAATGGATATTGTTGTTTCAACCTATAAAAATAATTGGAAAGCGTCAACTGCTTTCTGAGAAAATCCGTTTTTTCTACTAAAATAGCTTGGTTTGTTTGATTGGTTAAATGCGTCTCAAAACGCATATTCAGCAATTCTTGATAAAGAGGACTGTCATCTCGCACAAAGACTTCCTGATCCAAAGACAAATCCGTCACATTTTCCAACAGAGGAACGCTTTGACGATAGCGTTTATTTTCCCGAAGTACATATCCTGCTTTGATATATTCCTCCATGGAGCGATCAATATTGGGAAAATTTGCAAACTCACGCTTTATCTCTCGCAAAGTAACATCGTCATGTCGGTCTAAGTAATTTATCAATTCATGAAAAAAGGGCTGACGCGTCAAACGACTGGGATTGATTACTTTAATCATCTAATCTTCCTTTATAAACTAATTTTTCGGATTGAGCTAATTGACTAGGATTGGTTCCCGGCTGATGAAGAGGAACAGCTAGCCCCAATTCCTTGTAATACTGCTGCCAAAAAGGAGCAATTTTCTCATCTTCATCACCGAACTGCATAGCAATAGTTTCAAAAATGGGGAGAATTTCCGCAATATATTCAGAACAGTAAAAACCTGTCGTATTTGGATAAAAGCTATTGTTATAAGGCTTGTAAAGGTGTTGTTCTGCTCTTTTCCAGACAGCTTTCGCATCTATATCAGGGAAAACATAGACACTATAACATTCATCGTCCTGTAAAAATTCCTCTATCGGCTGTTTTATGACTCCCCGCTCGCTTGTCGCATGGTAAATCCAGCCGTCAAAAAAGATTGCCACATGATTATACCGCCCAGTTGATCGCTGAATAGCTTCTGCCATATCAGATTGACTGGACACAAAAAGTAAATCCCCATTTTGTAAATCTTGAATTTTCATAAAACTATTGTATCAAAAAAGGAGCCGAAACTCCTTTTTTATTCTATTCTTAAGCATTAAAACTTTCTGTTAATTGCGGAACGACTTGTTTCTTACGAGAAACAGCACCAGCAAGGAAAGCGTGGTTGTTTTCAAGAACAAAATTGAAAGCTGCTTCTACCTTATCCATATTGCGACCGATTGCCAGGATTTCTGAGTTTGAGTTGACAATGTCGGTAATCATCAAAACGAAGTCAGAATAACCATTAGCTGCGTTTGCTTTTTCAATAGCTGCTTCCAGTTCACCTTGACGTTCCAAAACTTCTGCAATATCAACTGTGTTGACCTGTGCCACACGAACTTGATTTCCGTTTAATTCAAATGTTTTAGCATCAATATCAATCAGTTCTTCTGCTGTTTTGCTGGCTAAGTTCGTTCCAGCTTTAAGCATAGCCAAACCGTATTCTTCCAAATTCACACCAGCCAATTCAGCCAATTCTGGAGCAATGACTTTGTCACTTGGATGTGTAGTTGGTGATTTCAAAAGAAGGGTATCTGAAATCAAACCGGAGAGCATCAGACCAGCCAGTTCTTTTGGTACAGCTACGCCAGCTTCTTTAAACATGCGGTAAACGATAGAAGAAGCTGAACCGACAGGTTCCAAACGCATATACAATGGACTTGCCGTTTCAAAATTCGCTACACGGTGATGATCCACAACACCGTACACTTCTACTTCTGCAATGTCAGAAATAGATTGTTGAAATTCATTGTGGTCTGTTAAAATGACTTGCTCAACTCCTTCTGCCTTTGCAGATATCACCACACGCGGTGCTTTTACACCAAAAGTATCCAAGACAAACGCTGTTTCTTCATTTGGTTCTCCCAAAGCAACCGCTTCTGTATCCAATCCATAAGCCTCACGTGTAAGGTAAGCAAAGGCTACAGCTGAACCAATCGCATCTGAATCTGGATTTTGGTGACCGAAAACTAAAATTTTAGACATGATAGTACCTCATAAACTTTTTATACACCCTATTTTAGCACAATTTTAAGATTTTCACAAAGAGAGTAATAGAAAAGCACCCAATTGTCAGCTTTTCTGGCTAACTCCTTGAGTGCTTATTAACATTTCACTTTTTTGTATCAACTATTGTGTACGCGGTTCATGTACTCGGTATAGGATTCTGTTTTCATAAGCTCTTTGGCATTTTTTACTCGGTCAGCAGTTGGTGGTTTTATGCCTTCTAATGGATAAGGAATACCCAATTCACGCCATTTGAATTCTCCCATTGTATGATACGGCAGCACTTCAAATTTATCAACTGTTTTTAAGGTTTTGACAAACTCACCTAACTCTTTTAAGTCGTCATCACGGTCTGTCAAAGTCGGAACCAAAACATGGCGAATCCACATTGGAACACCTTTATCAGACAGATATTTTGCACATTCTAAAATATTTTTATTGGTGTGCCCTGTCACAAATTTATGCTGGGCATCATTGATTTCTTTAATATCCAGCAACACTAAATCTGTCACTTCAAGCAGGCGATCAAAAACTTTGAGATACTCTGGTGTATTGCGGAAAGGCATCGCACAAGTATCTAAAGTACAATGAATCCCCAGCTCTTTAGCCTTGGTAAAGAGAGCCGTCACAAAATTAATCTGCAAGAGGGCTTCACCACCACTTACTGTAATCCCACCTTTTTTACCCCAAAAACCACGATAACGAAGCGCTTCTTGCAAGACGTCTTCCACCGTTCGCTCTCTTGAATTATTTGTTTCCATTGCCCATGTATCTGGATTGTGACAATATTGACAACGCATCTTACAACCTTGCAAAAAGACAATGAAACGGATGCCAGGCCCGTCAACAGCTCCAAAGCTTTCAGTTGAATGGACCATTCCTGTTACTTTTCCATAATCAATTACTTCTTTTTCCATCGTCTTATCCTCTTGAAAACGTTTTATACTATTATTATAACACTTCTTTTCTAGATAGAGGCACAATTTGTCTATTTTTTAGAAAATAATCTGTTTTTCAGTTTCATTTTCAATATTTTTCAAAAAACGAGAGAAGTCTAAAACTCTCTCGTTTATCATCTATTCCTTTTAATCCGCCACTTCCTTTCGCCAAAGGAGGGTTGCGTTTAAGATGACAATCCCTACAACAGCGACTTCAGCGCCTGTTGTTCCTGTAGATGGTAAAATCCTCTTTTTAGTTAGTTTATCATCTTTATTTGGTGGCATTGTGGTGTCACCAGAAGGTTTTGGCTCAGTTGGTTGTGTCGGTGTCGTATTACCTTTCTTCTGACTAAAATCAAGCTGTGCAATAACGGGATCGTGATCTGACGCCCGACCGTGTTCTTCCATAAAGGAAGCATTGATATGAACTGGTGAGAATACTGTTTTATCCGCAATATTTTTTGAAACAAAGATATTGTCTAAACTTTGATTGCTGCCACGGTAGAAGTAAGAATACCGATCAGCTGCATCATGATTGAGCATCATATTTACCAATTCATTACCAGCAACTGCTTTTGCTGTATCAGAAAATTCAAAGTCATTAAAGTCACCAGTCAAGACAAACTTCAAATTAGGATTTTGCTTCAAACCTTCTTTTACAAAGGCATTCAGCAACTTAGCTTGTTCAATCCGTTGTGCCAATGTATTTTGTACTGCAGGCTGTTTTGAACCATAGACCGCATCGTCCCCGAGCTTGGATTTTAAATGATTGGCAATCACGACAATCCGTTCGCCTTTAAATTCAAACTCAGCTGCTAAAGATTTTCTAACTTTTTCAAAGACTGGATTAGCTGGGTCTATTCTGGCAGGATTTTTCACCAAATGACCGTCCTTGAAAGCAGCCGCTTCTGTGCTACTTCCTGCTTCACGTTCTACTAGCTTCACTCGTTGAGGATTGTACAAGAAAGCTACACGAATATTGGAGCCAGGTTTTCCTCCATCTGCACCGTCAACAGGAGCTACTTCGACATACTTATACTCTTTGCCGCCTAATTGTTTAATCTTAGCAGCTAACTTTTCCCCGCTTTTAACACCACTTACTGTGCCGTCATTGACACTTCCGTTATTATCTTGAACTTCTATGAGTGTGATAATATCTGGACTATGGATTTCATTGATAAAGGATTTGGCAATTTTCTCCACTTTTGCATCAGGTGTTTCGCCCACTGCATTGTTCGCCGAGAAGTTTTCGATATTGTAAGAAGCAATCGTCAATTTATCTTCACTTGGGTAAAGTTTAGAAACCTCTCTTTGCAAACCACCGTCTTGCAAAGCTGGCAATTGGGTTGGCTCCAATTTAAAGACTTTACTGCGATAACTCACGACTCCAACAACATCTTCGTTAAAGTAATCTTTGGCTTTGGCAACAAACTTATTTCCTACATAAACTGGAATGGTTGCCGTATTTTGTACATTCGGACGTAAATTGACGCCACCGATATTATTTAACGGTAATTCTTGATAGCCAGCAGGCAACAGGTAGATATCCCCGCGATATTGTGGTCCAAGCACATGAGGTTTTTTAACTGTTGTCAACATGCCTTCAAGACTTTCCCAATAGTCCAAAGCATCATGCTCTGGATCATAGACAGTCGGAGTATTGTCTACGACATCTTTTGGCATACGCTCTGAAATATTGACAGGAGCTGGCAATGCCGCTGTTCCGTCTTTTGTTACCTTTGAAGCTATCAATTGCGTGACAGTCAAGCTACCAGCCGGATTTTGAAATTGTTGTCCCGGACGGATGCTGAGCGACTCCATGTAACCTTCTTTAACTTCACCTTCAATCGTCAATCGGTCTCCAACAGCTACTTTTTCCTTTGAAACTACATAGATAGCATCTGAAGTCTTTGTGTTCCCGTCAGCTTTGATGTCTTGTACATAAAAGCCATATCGATCCGTTTTAGTGACGACTACATTTGACACGCGCACCTTTTTCCCATTATAAGGCGATTCATGCGCTTCGCCTTGAATTTGACCAATATTGGCTACCTCGGTAAATTCCGAAGCAGCGGCTCTTGCTTCACTGCTTGAAGCTTCTGTCTTAAGTGTTTCTTTGCTTGTGCTACTTGGATCATTCGTACTACTCGTACTGCTTGCTGAACTTTCAGAAGTTGTTTCTGATGATTGCGACTGAGTTGTCGAAGCAACAGAACTAGACTCTGAAGTCGTTGTTACAGAAGTTTCTGAACTTGAAGAGCTCGCCTCATTTGCCTGAACAACAGGACTTAGAACGAAACTAGCTAACAAAATAGCTGTCGCAAACAATACAGGCAATTGCTTTGAAGTTTTTTTCATATATTCTCCTTTACATCATAATTTGGAAATCAAATTTCCTTGAGATGTATTTCTACCGTAATTATTATAAATAAAACAGAAGGATAATGCAAGCGCTTTCTCTCGGATTTAAAAAAATCGCCTGAATGATTCAGTCGATTTTAGGATTTATTGCTACATTTAGTGTTTATTTACAATAATTGCCAAACTTTCATAAGGTCTTAAGGTTACAACTTCTGCTGTTTGAGCTTCTTCATAATTAGAAAGGAGCACTTCACCATTTTGATACTCTGGTAAAATATCTATCGTAATCGGATCTGGATAGAAGTTATTGAGTACCAGAAGTTTTTCGGCCCCCAATTGACGCTCGAAAGCATAAATTTGCTGACTGTCTTCATAAACTGGTCGATAGCTGCCTTCGGCAATGATAGGAAGCTCCTTGCGAAGGGCAATCAGTTTTTGATAGAAAGTGAAAATCGGGCCCTGCATCTCATTTTCAACATTGATTTCAGGATAAGATTTCCCAGCTTTGAGCCAAGGGACGCCTGTCGTAAAGCCAGCATTCGCTGAATCATCCCACTGCATAGGAGTGCGAGAATTATCGCGAGATTTGGCCTGAATAATTGCAAAAGCTTCTTCTGGTGTGTTGCCTTGCTCCAGCAGCATCTGATAGGCATTGATAGACTCTACATCCACATAATCTGCCATAGAGTCATAGTCTGGATCCACCATGCCAATTTCTTCTCCCATATAGATATACGGCGTGCCACGAGACAGATGAATGCTGGCCGCAAGCATGGTTGCTCCTTCATTACGGAAATGCTGAACATCAACAAAACGATTTAAGGCACGTGGCTGATCATGGTTGTTCCAAAATAGAGCACTCCAGCCATCATGGTCACTCATTTCCTTGCCCCACGTATGGAAAAGACGCTTGAGTTCCTCAAAATCGAATTTTTTCAAGCTCCATTTTTGACCATTTTCATAATCCACCTTCAAATGATGGAAATTGAAGGCCATAGACAATTCGTGACGTGCCGGATCTGTATAGAGAATGCAGTTTTCAATAGTAGTCGCACTCATCTCCCCGACAGTTATAAATGAGGCAGCCTGTCCGAAAGTCGCTTCATTCAGCATGTGCAGGTAGTCGTGTACAATGGGCTTGTCCGTATAGGCAGGCTTACCATCATTTTCCGGACAGTTTTCCAACACCTCAGCTTTTCCAATCAGATTGATGACATCAAAGCGAAAACCTTTGACACCCTTGTCCCGCCAAAAATTGACAACTTTGAAAAGTTCTTCACGGACATGAGGGTTGCGCCAGTTGAGATCAGCTTGCGTCACATCAAAGAGATGCAGGTAGTACCTGCCCGTTGTTCCAAAAGGCGCCCAGGCGCTGCCGCCAAACTTAGACAGCCAGTCTGTTGGATCATCGCGCAGAAAGAAAAAATCTTGGTAGTACGGATCACCAGCTAAAGCTTTTTGAAACCATTCATGCTCAGTTGAGCAGTGATTTAAGACCATGTCCAGCATGAAATCAATGCCGTGCTCTCTTCCAACTTGGATCATCTCTTCAAAGTCAGACATCGTTCCAAAAAGAGGGTTGACAGCTGTGTAATCTGAAATATCATAACCATTATCACGCTGCGGGCTGGGATAGAAAGGATTGAGCCAGACCATATCCACTCCTAATTCTTTGAGGTAAGGAATTTTCTCAATAATACCTTGAAAATCTCCTATCCCATTACCGGTCGTATCTTTAAATGATTTTGGATAAATTTGATAGACGACTTTTGTCTTATCTAATGCCATTTGTCTTCCTTTTCTATTTCTAAAAGAAAGAGGCGGGGCTTGCGCTCCTCCCCTTTATCGTTACTTTTATTCTTTGCTACGAGCCCTTTGTGCCTCTCGTTAAGAAATTGCTGCTTGGATTTCCAGCAGTGAGGCAAATGGATTACTGAGATAAATTTGTTTATTCGTTAGATAAAATCCTGCTCATCATAGCTCGTATCAAACATTTTATCCGATTCGAGTAGCTGTCATCAGCTTATCTCCACGTCTAACAGTTCGCGGTAATGTTCCCTGTTCATCAGCCTGAAATTGCTCTTGATTTGTGATAATCACAGGTGTTTCAGTCACTAAGCCAGCTTCCTGAATAGCTGCTATATCAAAACTAACCAGTTTCTGACCTACGCTCACTCTGTCTCCTTGAGCCACATGAGCTTCAAAACCTTTTCCGTCGAGATTAACAGTGTCCATACCGATATGCATGAGCAATTCGACACCTTCATCTGACACGATTCCAACAGCATGGTTGGTTGGGAAAAGTACTGATACTGTCCCGTTCACAGGGGCCACCAGTTCTCCCTCACTTGGAAGAATGACAACTCCTTGTCCCATCACGCCTTGAGCAAAGACGGGGTCAGTTGCTTGGCTTAATTCTTTGACTTCTCCAGCAAGCGGGCTGACAATTTCTGCAAAATCCACTTTTGCTGCTTCTTTAGCTTCGTCAATCGCTTCAATTTGCGGTGATTTCACACTTTCATCTTCCGTTTTTGTAAGCACACCTGTCTTGCGGAAGAAGAAGGTCAATAGCATTGGTACTACAATGGCCACCAGCATAACAAAGAAGAATGGCAGCATGTATTTAGCTTGGATAGATAAAATACCTGGAATCCCACCGATTCCGATAGCATTGGCTGTTACGTTAAAGGTTACCGATAACAGACCTGCGATAGAAGAACCAATCATCCCTGCCACAAATGGGTAGACATACTTCACATTGACACCAAAAAGTGCTGGTTCTGTAACACCTAGATAAGCAGAAATCGTTGCTGGCAGAGAAATCTGTGCTTCACGTTCATTATGACGGTTCATCAAATAGTAAGCAAACACAGCTGAACCTTGAGCGATATTGGACAAGGCAATCATTGGCCATAGTGCTGTGCCACCTGTATCTGCAACCAGCTGTGTATCAATGGCATTGGTCATGTGGTGCAGACCAGTGATAACAAACGGAGCATAGAGAGCACCAAATATCGCACCAAAGAGCCATTTAACAGGACCAGTCAGGCCAGAAAGCACCGCTGTTGACAGCCATTGTCCAAGTGTCCAACCAATTGGGCCAAGGACTGTATGCGCTAGAATCAAGGCTGGAATCAAGGATAAGAATGGCACAAAAATCATGGACACAACTTCTGGAATGCGTTTGCGCCAGAAGATTTCAAGATAAGATAGCGACAATCCTGCAAGCAGAGCTGGAATAACTTGTGCTTGGTATCCAATTTTTCTAACTGTAAAGAAACCAAAATCCCACACCCAGTTTTTAGCAATTTCTGAAGCCGGTGTGCTAGCTACTGAATAAGCATTGAGCAATTGCGGTGATACCAAACAGATTCCAAGAACAATTCCCAAAATCTGACTGGTTCCCATTTTACGAGAAACCGACCATACAATACCAACCGGTAAGAAGTGGAAAATCGCTTCACCTGGTAGCCACAAGAATGAGTTTACCCCGCTCCAGAACTGTGATACATCCACAATTGTATTGTAAATCGGAGTACCGTCTTTAGCAAACTGAGCAACACCGTCAACCATTTTTTGACCGAGCGCCTGAATCTGCACACCTTCCAGAATATTGCGGAAACCGAGAATCAGCCCCCCAACGATAATGGCTGGAATAATTGGAGTGAAAATTTCCGCCAGCATTGTCATGGCACGCTGTACTGGATTCTGATTGCTTTTGGCAGCGGCTTTGGCTGCTTCTTTTGATACACCTTCAATCCCTGAAACAGCTGTAAAATCATTGTAGAAAATCGGCACATCATTTCCGATAATGACCTGAAACTGCCCTGCATTTGTAAAAGTTCCCTTTACAGCTGGAATGGCTTCAATTGCTTTTACGTCTGCCTTCTTTTCATCTGCCAATACAAAGCGCATCCGAGTTGCACAATGGCTGACAGCTGAGACATTCTCCTTGCCGCCGATAGCATCTAATAGCGTCTTGGCGTCTTTCTCAAATTTTCCCATTTTCTGTTTGGCTAGGCTTAACCTAACACTCTCCTTCTTTTTTTCATCATTGTACAATTGATTGATACATTTATTGTAAACGATACCAAAGATGTCCGCAAGTTGTTTGTGGTAAAAAAAGCTCTTTTTTGGTAAAATTTATTTAGTTGTATGCTAAAAAGAAAACAAGTGAGGATATCATGAAAAAATATGAACAAATTTTTAAACTCTTAGAACAAGATATTCTAAACGAGAAATATCAGATGAATGATTATCTTCCTAGCGAACACGAACTTGTCCAGACCTACAAGGTCAGCCGTGACACGATTCGTAAATCGCTTGATTTGCTTCAAAAAGCTGGTCTCATTCAAAAAATGAGAGGTCAAGGCTCCAAAGTCATCCAACAAGAACAGATTGACTTTCCCGTTTCCAACCTAACTAGTTACCAAGAACTTGTCCGGCAACATGGAATGAATTCTAAAACCAATGTCATCCAGTTAGAAAAAATTACAGTTGATAAAAAATTATCCAGTCTTACTGGTTTTCCTGAATACCGTCTGGTGTGGCGGATTATTCGCCAAAGGGTCGTCGACGGGATTGCCTCCGTCTTAGATATTGATTACCTTGATAAGAGTTTTGTCCCTTCTATTAGCCGTGAAATTGCAGAGCATTCAATTTATGCTTATTTAGAAGGTGAACTGGGGCTACACATTGCTTACGCCCAAAAAGAAATCACAATTGATCCAGCTACCAATCGCGATAAAATATTGATGAGCATTGGAAATGACCACCATGTCGTCTCTGTCAAATCAAAAGTCTATCTCGCAGACGGACAGCAATTTCAGTTTACAGATAGTCGTCATAAACTCGAAAAATTCCGTTTCGTTGACTTTGCCAAGCGGCAAAAATGATCATGACCCTTCACAAAATTCACTCTTCAATATTTAAAATAGCCAAAAAGGAAGGATGTCATCAATCTGCTTCCTTTATTTTTAATGTCATTCACATATTTATAAAAGTAAAGCAAACTTATCAATTTTTGAAAAACGAAAGAAGCTGAGATTATTTCTCAACTTCTTCCTCTTCTTCTACTATTTCAGAAACTTCTACTTTGAGCTTTGTCACTCGTCCATTTTTTACCTTATCATTGGTTAAAATGAGCTTTTTGCCCTGACTTTCCACTTCATAACTCAAACGCTCTTTCACATCGGGTATCGAGCCTACGCCCGTCAAATAATAGCCCGCAATGGTATCAACGTCATCACTTTCCAGTTCAACTTGAAAATACTCGTTAAAGTCATTCAAACTCATGGTTCCAAGGACAAAGTAAGTATGGTCAGAAGCCTGATACACCTCTACTTCGGCCTTGTCTGTTTCATCATCTATCTCACCGACAATTTCTTCCAGTAGGTCTTCCAACGTTACCAGACCAGACATACCACCATATTCATCTAACAATATCGCCATTTGATTTTGCGTATTCCGCAACTCTGTCAGCAAATCATCCACAAAAATCGTTTCTGGCACAAAGAGCGGTTCCTGCAAAATTTTTCGTAGTACAATATTATCAAAACCATTAGTAAACGCCTCATTTAACAGACGTTTGGTGTGAATAAGTCCAATAACATTATCCTTGTCATCATCATAGACTGGGATTCGTGAGAAATTCTGCCTCAAAATACTTTCGATAATTTCCTTGGTATCATCATTGATGTCCACCATAAACGCATCGGTACGCGGCACCATTACCTCACGCGCCATCATCTCATCTAGTGAAAAAATCCCCTGCAGCATTTCAATTTCATCTGCATCTAATGTTTCTTCACTATTGGTCAGCATATACTCAATCTCATCACGTGTCATTTTCTCATCTGCATCATCAAAAGTCATGGGAGTGATTCGACTGAGCAGATTGGTAGAGGCTGATAAAAGCCAAACAAAGGGACTGACAATTTTTCCCAAGAAGATGATAACTGGCGCTGTACGAACCGCTAAGGAATCTTTGAGGTTCAGAGCGATTCTCTTTGGATACAATTCACCAAAAACAATCGAAATATAAGTCAAAATAGCAACAGATAAAAAGCTTGCAATGGCTCTTGCAGTCTCGGAATTTCCCATCCAAGAAGCAATTTCCTGACCGAGTGTATTGGCCAAACTAGCCCCTGACAAAATCGTAATCAAAGTAATCCCAACTTGAATAGTGGACAGAAAATGATTAGGATTTTCCAAGACTTTTAACAAACGAATGTATTTTGCATCGCCTTCTTCAGCTTTTTGCTCTACACGAGCGCGATTTAAAGATACCATCGCCATCTCTGCTGCTGAAAAAAAGGCATTTAAAAGTGTTAAAACTAGTAATAGTAAAGCTTGCAGTAACAAGGTCTGACTGCTAGGGTCTTCCATGAATGTTCTCTCCTCATATATAAGTAATCTTAATTATAGCATACTTTTTGACTTCTTGCATAGAGAGCGTTAAAAGAAAATTGCTTGGTTAGGATTCTAAATTTTGCAGGACTGTTTCCAAGCGTGAAATTGCATCAACAGGAAGTGCCGTTTTAGGGTATTTTTGATTAAAGGCAAGTAAGAAGTTCAGCCGCACTTGCATCCTTTCTCTAAGTAATTGTTTGTAGCGAGAATCAAAATTCGGAATAGGATAACCTTCACATTCCATGTATTCAAAACCTTCCAATGGCCCAAATGGTTTAAATTCTGCTTCTTCATCAACAATTTTTTCAATAATATTCAAGCTGACCTCTTTTGAAATTCCCTTTCCCATATAAAATCCAGTATTGATGATATAGCAATCGACACCAGATTCAAAAAGACTACAGAATTTCTGATAATCTTCCACCAAAGGATAAACTCTAAATGGATTGGCATAAGGTTCAATGACTAAATCATCGTGCTTGCCAGTGACATTTTCAGCGTTGGAACGCTTAGTCATCAAGGTACAGCCCATCGTAGAAGCCATCAGCGGATCGTTGATTTTGACCAAAGGTGGGAGAGAATCATCTTTCATAATCCAGAAAATGGTTTGAATCGGCTCATCAATTCGATCGACCCGATTTGGCGTTGCAAAGCGAGACTTGACTGTCCGACCATTTCCATTTCGAATGTCCTCTGTCACCAATTTTTTTAAACCATTGTCATCCAGTGTCACACCACAATTCTGAACTGTTACAAAAAAGTCCTGCTCCCTATGCCCAATGGAATAGTCATTTGTTTTATCAAAATAGGACGGTTCCAAAGCAATGGAAGAGCCATCTTTGACAGAAATAATAAAGGCATCATCATGCAAAACCTTAATATCATATTTTCCATTATGTTTGGCATGCGTCAGCGTGGATTTTCCTGAGCCAGATAAACCAAAGAAGGAGGCTACATAGTCTTTCTTTTCAGCCTCTTCTTGTTTAAAGATTTTCAAGCCACCGTGACAAGCTACATATCCATTTCTAGCAGCAGTTGCCCAAGCTAAAGTTAAAGTCGCTTTTTTCAACTCACCAAAGTAATTTAAACCCAAAATAATGACACAATTGTGCTGAGTATCAAAATAAACCAACCCTTCAGGATAATCTGGATGCTTCCATTTGGGGTCAAAAAAGACAAATATATCATTTTCATCGTACTTTTTAGAAACTCTCAAACGATTTTTAAACTCTTCATCCAAAATTTGGAAATTTAAAAGCCACGAATACAGGTTGTTAATTTCATCCTCAGGAACCATAAGATGAGCACAAGCCATGAAGGCTTCATCAAGCCCTACAACTGTATCTGCCTTATAAAATTTTCGATGATGAGCCTGATAAATTGCACTGCGTACTATCGAAAGCAACTTCTCATCTTCCTCACTGTCTCTACCAAAAATCCGTCGAGCCTCAGCTGTTCGGCCAACGACTGCGCCAGAATTCGTTAATAAAACGCGAGCATAAGAAGGCAAGCCCAATTCCTTTGTATGAATGACAGGCATATCTAAGACAACTGTCCCAGCAGCTGCGGAAGCCAATTGATACGCTTCTTCTACGGTTTTTATTGCAACAACCTGATTTTCATAAAAAGCTGTTTCAATGATTGCCTTCAAAGGTGAAAAATAAGAAGAATCTTTTCTTATTTCTTGCGGAGAATATTTACGACGTGTTACCATAAGTGTACCTCCTCTATCTTATTAGTTCTATTTTAGCATAAAAATACACTTATGGTTTTAATAAAACGTATTATAAAAAAGAGAAAAAGGGATTTTTCCCATCTCGAATCTTCATTCAGATAACTTTAAAATAAAAAGTCTGGAACAAAAATTTCCCAGACCCTTACAAGATATTGTTTTTATAACGAAGCAGTGGTTGAAAGTGAGATGACAAAATCAATTTTTTCGCAATATCGATTTTGTTTTCTTCCTTACTTGTTGATAATTCCGTACTCCTCATTTTTCTTTTGCTCCTGCGCAGCTCGGTGATTATCATATAAATTTGCTAGGAATTTTGCAATTTCTTTCAAAATAGAATAAATCGGAATCGCTACAATCATCCCAACAATCCCATAAATATTACTTGACAAAAGCAAGAGAACCATAATGGTAATGGGATGCACCTTCATCACGCCACCTACAATCCGTGGATAGAGAATATTTCCGTCAATTTGCTGCACAATCAACATATATATAACTGCAATTACCATTTTTTTCGGATCGGCAATCAGATAAGTGATAATCATCGGAATCAACCCAATACTTGGACCCACATAAGGAATAAGATTAGCAATCATAGAAAAAATAGCAAATATCAAAGCATATTTCAGACCAATAACACTATAGCCAATAAAAGCCAACGTTCCAATAATAAACGCATCAATCGAAATCCCACTGATATACCGAGCAATCGTTGCATTAAGATTGGTCAATAATTTCGTGATGTTGAGCTTATCCCGCTTCAAAACAGTTCTTTCCAACATGGGCAGTAATTTATCCCCGTCAATTAAGAAATAGACCAAAAAGATCGGCGTCATGATGAGAATCAAAAATGTATTCACTACTGCCGAAACGACACTCCCCAGACTATTGGTGACACTATTTAAAATATTTTGCAAAATATCCACATAAGACAAATTTAACTGCTTAATAATAGACTGGATATTCAGATTTTTAAAGAGAGAGTGCTGCGATAGCTGGTTAATCCAATTTTGCAATTCTCCATAAACATTTTGACTAGAAGAAATCAAACTTGTCAACTGCGTAATCAAAATAGGTAGCAGATAAATAATTCCCAGAGCAATAATTCCAAACAAGAGAACCAAGGTAATCAAAATTCCAAAAATCCTCTTAATTTTCAGCTCTTTCTCCAAAAATTTCACTAATGGGTTCGTCACATAGTACAAAAATCCCGCAATTAGAAAAGGAATTAAAACCGTATTTAAAACGCTCACAAAAGGGGAAATCAAGCCGTCCATTTGCCGCCAGATAAAAAAGATAATGGTTAGTAGTAAGACTTCTGTTGTCCAAAAAAATAACTTACTTTTATGAAACATACTGTTCCTCCTATCAGCTATTCTATCATATTTTCCACTAAAATAGAGTACTTTTTGTAAACGACTTAAATTATTTTAGGAACAGACTCTTTCGTTTCCCACGATCAAAACTTATTTTTCCATTTATTCTCGTTTGTAAATCATTTTCACATGTACACGTGATTCTAAGATGAAGGGTTCACTAACAGCTTCAAATCCAAATTTCTCATACAAGCCCACCACCTGCTCTTGCGCCTCTATGTGAACCTCTTTTTCAGGCCATTTTTCATCACAAGTCTCCATAATAGCTTGGACCAACTTACGACTAAGCCCTTGACCGCGAGTAGAAGCCGCTGTCACGACACGTCCAAAATGAATGGTAGTGCCCGTTTCAAATACTCTCGCATAAGCGTCTACCTCGCCGGCTTCATTTTCATGAAAAATATGGATAGCTTCTAAATCATGCTCGTCCAAATCATTATAAACACTATTTTGCTCTACGACAAATGTTTCCAAACGCAATTTTAAACATTTATAAAATTCTAAGGTGGTTAATTCCTCAAATGTCCTTTTATACCACATACTTTTTTTCCCTTCTTCTTTATTATATAATAATTGTAAATGCAACTATAAAAGGAGCCTTTTATGGATTATCGTCATCTCTTTCGTCAAATGGGCATAATTTCTCGCCAAGCCATGATGAATATGAATCATGAAGCCAGCCAATATAACCTAGATAATAATCTCTTTCTTATCCTTATCCGCATTGTTGAGCATGAAGGACTGAATCAATCTCAACTTTCTCATATGGTGAAAATTGATAAAACAACACTTAGTCGTTCCCTTAGAAAACTAGAGGAAAAAGGATTTATCACAAAAAAAGTCAACTCTCAAAATAAGAAATTTAAAGAGCTTTTCCCTACGACGAAGGCTTTGCAAATCTACGACCGATTGATTGGATTTGAAACGACCTATATCCAGACTGTCATGAAAGATTTGACTTCCTCTGAACTCTTTCAATTAGAAGCCATCCTCAATAAAATAGAAAATTCTCAATGAAATCAGTATAACAGGCGTTAGTTGCATTTGCAACTTTAAAATTAAAAAATGACGAGGCTGGGTCAAAACTCCTTAACCTCGTCAGATTTTTATGAGTTTCTTGCAAGTCGCAGTGGTTGAGTGAGTTCTATGCGGTTGATAAATCACCCTCTACAGCCCTACTCAACTGTGCGGGGATGGGACAACAAAATCAAATTTCTTCGAAATTACCGATTTTTGTCCCACTCCCTTTTGATTATTTTGTTTCAAATCCTTCTGCAACTGCTTGTGCAAAATGTTCTTCAACGATTTCTGCACAGTGGTCACAAACAATTGCATGATAGCTGCGTTCTTTGACTGTTTCATCTACCCGACGGCAACGCTCACAAACTTGTCCCTCTGCATGCTCAACTGTAAAGGCTACATCCTCGAAAGCAATAGCATGTTTAGGAGCTGTTTCGTCTGCGATTGTTAATTTAGAAACAATGAGAAGTTGCGCAACATCGCTATTAACCGCTTCAAGTAGCGTTCTCACGACTTCATTTGGATAAACAGTCAAGTGAGCTTCCAAGGATTTTCCAATCACTTTTTCGTTACGTGCCTCTTCCAAAGCTTTTTGCGCTTGACTGCGGAAGTTCATAAAGGCTGTCCACGTATCCAAGATTTCTTCCTCATTAGGGAAAGTCAGCGCATCTGGCAATTCTGCTAATTGAACAAATTCTTCTGGCTCATGTTCTAAGTAAGACCAGATTTCCTCTGCTGTATGTGGAAGAATTGGGGTCAACAATTTTGTAATTTTTACTAAAATATCATAAAAGACGGTCTGCATTTGGCGACGTTCCAACGATTTAGCTGCTTCAATATAGACAACATCTTTTGCAAAATCAAGATAGAAAGCTGATAAATCAACTGTCACAAAGTTTACAATCGCTTTGTAAATATCCAAAAATTCAAAATCGGCATATGCTTCACGAATCGTCTTGACAAGTTGGTTAAAGCGAACAGTCATGTACTTATCAACAGTGCGAAGGTCATCATAGGCAACAGCGTCTTCTTTTGGATTAAAATCAGAAGTATTAGCAATCAAGAAGCGCAAGGTGTTACGGATTTTTCGGTAGGTTTCAGACACTTGACCAAGAATATCCATAGAGATACGCACATCGTTGTTAGAATCCACACTCGTCACCCAAAGGCGCAAGATTTCAGCTCCAAATTGTCTTTCAACATCACTTGGAGCAATGGTGTTGCCAAGAGATTTCGACATCTTTTCACCTTTGCCGTCCAAAGCAAAGCCTTGTGAAAGGATTTGTTTATAAGGAGCCACTCCATGATTTGCAACAGATGTGATGAGAGAGGAGTTAAACCAGCCACGATATTGATCAGAACCTTCAAGATACAGGTCGGCAGGATAAGTCAATTCAGGACGATTGACCACTACACCATTCCAAGAAGAACCTGAATCAAACCACACGTCCATGATGTCTGTTTCTTTAGTGAACGTACCATTTGGTGACCCTGGATGAGTAAATCCTTCTGGAAGCAAATCTTTCGCTTCTCGTTGCCACCAAATGATAGAGCCATGTTCCGCAAAGAGCTCAGCCACATGCTCAATTGTTTGCTCTGTCATAATCGGTGTGCCGTCCTCCGCATAGAAGATTGGAAGTGGCACTCCCCAAGCCCGCTGACGCGAAATGACCCAGTCTCCACGGTCACGGATCATATTGTAAAGACGAACTTTACCCCATTCAGAGTGGAACTGTACTTTTTCAATCTCATCAAGAATTTCCTGACGGAATTTTGAAACTGAAGCAAACCATTGCGGTACTGCACGCCAAATAATTGGCTTTTTCGTCCGCCAGTCAAATGGATAAGAGTGAGAGATTTCTTCTTGCGCAAGGAGAAGTTGACCTAACTTTTCAATTACTGTAGGAACTACCTTGTCATAAAATTGCCCTGCAAAATCTGGACCAGCATTTTCCATCATGATACCACGTTCATTGACTGTAACGGCTACTTCTAAGTCATTTGCAATCCCAACATTGTAGTCATCCTCACCAAAACCAGGAGCAGTATGGACAATTCCTGTACCGGAATCTAGTGTAACGTGGTCACCAAGAATCACCAATTCATCTACTTCCTCATCCCACGGGTGCTCTGTCACGATATGATTCAGTTCAGCACCGCGATGAGTTGCCAAGACCTCTACATCTTCCCAGCCGAATTTTTCAGACAAGCTATTGAGCAAGTCAGCAGCAACGACAAATTTACGACTTTCCCCAGCGGGCCTTACCACAACATAATCAAAGTCCGCACCTACTGTCAAACCGCGAGAAGCCGTAATAGTAAATGGTGTTGTCGTCCAAACTACAATATAGGTATCTGTGTCTAGCACATTTTTGCCGTCTTTCACCTTATTTGCATAGTAAAGAGAGGTTGAAACCAAATCATGATACTCAATTTCTGCCTCCGCAAGAGCTGATTCAGATGACCATGACCAATAAACTGGCTTCGCACCGCGGTAGATATAGCCTTTCTTCGCCATTTCTCCAAATACGCGAATTTGAGCAGCTTCATAATCCGGAGTCAACGTCACATATGGATGCTCCCAATCACCAGAAACACCTAAACGTTTGAAATCTTCTCGTTGTTTGTCTACTTGGCTGAGTGCGTAATCTCGACAAAGTTTTAAATACTCTGTCAAATCCATTTCTTTTCGCTTCACACCTTGCTTTGCCAGAACTTGCTCAATCGGAAGACCATGAGTATCCCAGCCTGGAATGTAAGGCGCATAATAGCCAGACATCGATTTTGAACGAACGATAATATCTTTAGAAATCTTGTTCATAGCATGCCCAACGTGAATATTTCCATTAGCGTAAGGAGGGCCATCGTGAAGTGTAAAGTGTGGTTTACCTTCGTTCAATTCTTGACGGCGATGATACAACTTTGCATCTTCCCACTCTTTTTGCCAAAGAGGTTCTTTATTCGGCAAACCAGCACGCATTGGAAAAGCTGTTTTTCCAAGATTAAGTGTTTCTTTTAATTTCATAAGTTCTCCTTTTTCATATTAATAACAAATTAAAATAAAAAAACCACAAATTCATCCAAAGGACGAAAATTCGTGGTACCACCTTCATTTAGATAAGAATAAGATTCTTATCCCTCTTACTCGTAACGTGAGTTAAGCGTTAAATCTTACTATTTTCAGATCTAAGTTTGCAAAATGATAATCCTAACAAAAGGGATTGCAGGTCTCTCACCGTCACCTGCTCGCTGCGAATATTTTGTTAGCATCTTGTTTTTACATTCTCTTATAAAATATCTACAGATTCTGTTGAAGTAGCTTCTGAGTCATCTGTTGAAGTCTCAGCATTTGTCAGATTTAATCCTAAGACAGACTCATCTAATGTTTCAAACGCTTGTGTTTCGGCTAATTCACGATTTGCTTCTTCAATGCGTCTTTGTAATTCTTCCATTTCCTCTGGAGAGAACTGCCGCGTCACATCTACTTCATCTTCTTCTGGAGTCGTTACAACTTCACCCAAAGCAGACTGAACAACTTCTTTAAAGGCTTCATCACTAGTCTGCAAGTAAGTAGCTGTTGGACGAAGAATATCTTCCCATTCTGAAGAATTCACAATGCTTAATTGACTTTCAATGGTTGATTTTAAACGTTGGTGGAAAACACGCGTTTTATTTTTTAACTCTTCTGTTTCAACAGCCACTTTCTTAGCATTATCAGTCGCTTGACGAAGAATTTCATTAGCCTTGTATTTTGCCTCATCCAACAAATGTTGGGCCTCTTGCTCAGCCTTATGAACAATGTTTTCAGAACGGTCATTTGCCGCTTGTTTTACACGTTCTGCCGTATCTTGTGCAATCAATACAGACTGGCTAAGGGAATCCTTCATCTCGTCAAAATAGGTCAAACGTTCTTCCAGATTTTTAATTTTTGACTCTTGTTCATGATTGACACGAACTAAATCTTCGTAATCTTGGACAATGATGTCAAGAAATTCATCAACTTCGTCAACATCATATCCTCTAAATTTGTGAGCAAAAGCTTTATCTTTAATTTCTAACGATGTAATAGCCATATTTTCTCCTTACTTACTAGACAATAATTCAACAGTTAACTTGTACTTCCCATTTTTTGAAAAGCCATTTTCTCTTAAAACTTGTACTCTCCCATATCCTCGTACACTAATTAAGTCATTCAATAACAAATGATGACTGGGATTATCCAGCATAGAATAGTTTACCTTAACTTGCTTTGTTGCTATCAGCCGAGCGGCAATGCTTCGTGACAAATGAAATGAGGCAGCTATCACTTTATCCAAACGCATACTAGAGACAAGCACATCTCTTAGCTTTAAATCAGTTTGAGCGATAATTTGTTGTGAAAAATCTACTTGCTTTAATTTTACAGGTGTCTTTGCTATCCTTGAGATATGATCGATGAAAAATTGAGTAAATTTTCTATCTACCATAATTTGTGCTCTACCTGAAGCTACAAGAATATCACCAAAAACTTTACGTTCAATCCCTAATTGATTCAATAACGTTCCCATTATTTGCGAATGGGTTAAGTGATGAAATTTATTCGCATAGCTGATTTCTAACAGATCTATTTCAAAATCACTTACTTGTAACTCATAGTAGGAGCAATAATGACTTTTGCAAATTCACTCGTATAATAATCCGAACTTGAAAATATTTGCAATTGCAAATGATTTCCAAGATTCCGTAAAATTTCAACTTGGTGTGGATTCACAAACGAAGTTACTTCAAAAGAATAAGAATCCTCAACTCGCTGCATCTTTTCTAAGCTTTTATCAACAAATTCACGATCTTCTTCTGTAAAATGTTGGTATAAATGTTTAATATTCTTCATGAATTTAAGCTAAAAGCAAAAGTGCATTCAAAATGATGCCAGAAACAAAATTCAGAAGAAAGATAACGACAAGAACCGTCCAATCAATCCCAGCAAATTGTAGGTTGAAACGTTGAAATGGTTTTAAAACAGGCTCTACTATCCGCAGAATCAACTGACCAAACGACGTTTGATAGGCACCTGGAAACCATGATAATAGAGCATACACCACTAAAATGAATGAATATAATCTCACTAAATTATAAAGTATATTTACAATCCAAACCATGCTTTTATCTACGTTTCATATCAAAATCAAATTCGCCACTTTGCAAATCATCAGGTAATTTTAAATCCTCAACATTTACAATAACATTGATTGGTGTTAAAAGGTACATTGTACTCGCAACTTTTTTAATGTTCCCAGCAAGCACATAACGTGCACCATCCAAATAGTCCAAACAACGACGAGCTTGCACTTCTGTCATATATTGAAAATCAATCAAAATACTTTCATTAACAATTAACAAATCAACAATTTCAGTTGTTTCTTCATATTTTCTTGGATAACGAACATTGATGGTCACTTTGTCATCTGAAATCGTGCGGTGTTGTGCCAATTCTTGCTGGCGCGCATGAAGACGAGTGATATTCTCATTTGCTCCTGACCTTGTAGAAGATTGTACAGAACTACTTGCCGTATGTACTGTTCTTTCTTTAGTAGGTGTTACAGATTGACTACTCGCACGTGGTGGTAGCTCAGGCGTTTGAACGACAGCATCTTCACCATCTTCCGTAAAGTAATCAATGAATTTATCAAATCTATCTTTAAGAGACATAATACTTTCCTATTTAAAAAATGCGGTACCAATTCTGACAAAAGTCGAACCATTTGCAATAGCTATTGTATAATCACGGCTCATTCCCATACTTAAATCAGTAAAAGGCATATTAGGTAACTGTTTACGTTGTAATCTTTGCTGTAATTGATAGGCTTGTTGGAAAATGACATTTAATTCCGCTTCATCTGCTTCAATCGGTGCCATTGTCATCAAACCTACAATCTGAATGTTTTCAAGTTTTTCTAGCTCAGGTAAAATCGTATCTATTTCCTCTACAGTAAAACCATGTTTACTAGCTTCTTTGGAAATATTTACTTGTAAAAAGCATTTAATGATATGTTCAGCTCTTTTGTTGATTTCTTGAGCTAATTTTACTGAATCTAAGGCATGGAAATAATCAACATAATTGATGACGTCTTTCACTTTCCGCCTTTGAAGTGTACCAATTAAGTGCCAAATTACACGTTCATCTTTCAGAGCCTGATATTTCTCTAGAAATTTATCAACTCGATTTTCACCGATATGATGAATTCCTGCTTTAACCAGCTCTTTAGCAGTAGAGCTGTCAACATATTTGGTGACAGCTATTACTTCTACTGAATTTTTTGAGCGATTAGCTTTTTGAGTAGCTTGTGCTACATTTTCTAAAACTTGATATGTATTCTTTGCTAAATCCATTTTATCGGTTTTTAAAGAATGGTGGTGTTTCTAATTCATCGTCATCAGAACTAGTGTCTTCATAACGTTCCACAGCTGGTGCGGCACTCGCATCTGTTGAGCGAACAATATTCTCACGACGCAAATCCCAATCACCAAATGCTGAAGCCTGTGGTGCTTCTGTCCGTTGACGACTTGGTTTTGGAACTTCAAGATTTTCAGTCAAATCAAAGTTACGGTCATAACCTTGGCTTCCTCTAGAATTACGATTTTCACGAGTTCCAGCTGCATAAGAATTTTGTTGAGCAACTGGACGAACATCACTTACTCGATCAATTTTTTCTTGACGAACACCCGTTGCAACAACTGTTACACGAATTTCATCTTTCATGCTATCATCAATAGAAGTACCTAACCAGATATTAACACCATGACCAGCTGCTTGATTGACAATTTCTGATGCTTCTTCTGCTTCAATCAAGGTCATATCAAGACCACCTGTAACGTTGATGATGACATCTTCAGCTCCATCAATCGTTGTTTCAAGAAGCGGCGAATAGATAGCCTTACGTGCAGCTTCAATAACACGTTCTTCACCACTACCAATACCGATCCCCATAAGAGCATCACCTTTATTCGCCATAACGGTTTTTACATCGGCAAAGTCAAGGTTAATAAGTCCTGGACTTGTAATCAAGTCCGTAATTCCTTGTACACCTTGACGAAGGACATTGTCTGCTTCGCTCAAAGCTTCAAGAAGAGGAGTTTTCTTATCAACAATTTCAAGTAAATTATTGTTTGAAATGATAAGAAGTGTATCTACATGCTCACGAAGTTCATTGATTCCTTCAATCGCAAAGTTACCACGCTTACTTCCTTCAAAGCCAAACGGGCGAGTAACAACTGCAACAGTTAAGGCGCCAAGACCTTTTGCAATACGAGCAATAACTGGTGCAGCACCTGTACCAGAGCCACCGCCCATACCAGCAGTAATGAACACCATATCAGCTCCTGTAAGAGCTTCCGTCAACACCTCTTCGCTTTCTTCAGCCGCTTTACGACCGATTTCAGGCTGTCCTCCAGCACCAAGACCACGAGTCAACTTTGGTCCAAGCTGAATAACGGTTTCTGCTTTTGAGCCACTAAGAGCTTGTACATCTGTATTGGCAGCGATAAATTCAACGCCTGATACTCCTTCATCAATCATGCGGTTAATGGCATTACCACCACCACCACCGATACCAATAACTTTAATTACTGCTCCTTGTGCCGCAGCTGTATCAAATGAAAATGTCATAATGTATTACCTTCTCCTTTAATCAAACATATTGCCAAGTAGATTTCGAACACGATCTGTCAATTTTTCTTTTGGTTGTTGAGATTGTGTTGGAAGTGGTTCGGGACGTTCAACTTCTTCTGCTGGTTCAGCAATCGGAGTCACAGTTGTTTGTTGCGGCTGAGTAAAGCGCTGCAACGGATTGAATGACTGACTTTGTTGAGTCGGACGAGAAAATTCAACCGGTTGATGACGCAGAAGTTCATCACCATGAACAGCAGCTTGTGCTAAAACATCCACTTCAGATAGATTTCCAGCATATTCTGATAAGCTAATGACATGAGCAAAAGCTGGATTACGAATACCGATTTGATTTGGTACGTATAGTTTAACAGGAACACTGAAAACTTCTTGCGCCAATTCCACCACACCTGGTAAAATTGCACCACCACCAATAATAACAATTCCACCTGGAAGTTCTAATAAGTGTCTTCTTTCTAAATCTTGCTTGATTTGTTCAAAGATATGTTTAACACGTGCTGAAATAATTTCTGCTAAATAACGCTCTGTTACTTCAACTGGTTCCACTTCTCCAATCACTTCCACTTGGAAGGACTCATTGCTAGCAGCAGGTACGTATGCTTCGCCATAGTTAAATTTCAAGCTTTCTGCAAGTTTTTTAGAAGTTTTTAAAACTTTTGAGATGTCTTTTGTGACGTATTCGCCACCTTCTTGATAGATATTGGTAAATTGCAGTTCTTGGTTGCGGACAGAAGCAACTGTTGTCTGTCCTCCACCCATATCAATAACAGTCGCACCAAATTCACGTTCTCCTTCATTTAGAACAGATTTGGTCATAGCAAGCGGAGAAATGATAATATTTTCTACTTGAACTCCTGCACGCTCAACTGTTTTTCGTAAATTGTGAAGAATGGTACGTGGTCCTGTGTAGAGAAGTCCACGCATTTCTAAACGAATGCCCATCATTCCGCGAGGATCACGGATTCCTTGAAAACCATCTACAATGAACTCTTCAGGAATAAAGGTAATAACTTCGCGGTCTGGAGTCATACTTTTTGTCAAAGCAGATCTCACAACGTTTTCAACATCTGCATCTGTGATTTCTTTCGTTTCGCTTGTTACAGGAATCATACCTTGTGTTGGCTCGATCTGCAACAAGTTAGCAGGCAAGCCAACATTCACCAACTTAATGGAAATCCCTGCTTTTTCCTCTGCTTGTGAAATTGCAGATTTTATAGCACTTGCTGCTGTTTCGATATCTACAATGATACCATCTTTTACACCAGCACTTTTTGCATTACTAACTCCGATTACATTTAATTCATTGTTTACGTGTTCTGCTACCAAGACCTTAATGGAGCTTGTTCCGATATCTAATCCTGTAAAAAAGCCATCTCTAGCCATTAGACCATTCCTCTCTATCTACCAAGTTTCTCACTTATCAATTTAACTATCAAAAAAGTATAGTTATTCAAAGCATATTATAACATAAAAAAATAAAAATTGGGTAGATTTTCTGCATTATTTTAGCTATTTCTGTAACTAAATATTCCTGCTTCCATATCCACAACGCTTGTTTCCGTCAATTGTGGTTTAATTTTTTCATAATAAGGTAGTTTTTTAGCTACTTCTGACAAAGGAACTAAGATTTTATTTCCATCTGTCATAGTGATTGTCAGCAAATCCTCAGTCGCTTTACTTGGTGTATGCTGAACCGTTTGAATTTCTGATTTGATTGTATTAGAAATACCTGATAATTGTTGCACAAATTTCTTAAGCATTGCTTTATCTGAAAAATCAAGTGTTATATAACTTTTTAGCAACTGGGATTTTTTAACCGGAGTAGCAATTTCTTCTCCACTAGATAATACTGGGAAATACTGCTCCCCAGAATAATCATAAGCAACAACCGTGTATTCTGTTACTTTTATTTTAAATGTAATCGGAAATTGGTAACTTATCTCTGCTTTTTTCACCCATAGACTTGACAATTTAATATTTCTAGCATGTACCTTTTGACTCAAATACGTCGTCAAGGTGTAATCCTCTTTTTGAATACTAGAAGCATCCAGCACCTCTGTTTTTGAAAGCTGTTTATTGCCCGTCACCTCTATATTCTTTAATTTTGAATAGGGACTTATAAAATAAATAGCTAAAATTAACAAAATAGAACTTAGAATCAATACTGGCAAAGCACGGTAAACATGGCGAGGAGCGATTTTTTCTCTTGCCTCTTTTGCTTCCTGCTTAGCTTGTTTGCGTTCCGCTTTCTTCTTTTTTCGCAAGGTCGCTTTATCAAGAAGTTCATCTTGTTCTTCCTCGGAGAACTCTGTTACAGTGGATTCTTCTAAGTCCTCTGATTCTGCTTCTTGAGTATCAGATGTTACTTCTGGTTTTTCATCTTCCTCGCCCACATCTGATTTTTCAGGATTTGGCAAATGCTGCTTTTTTTGCTCTGCCAATTCTTTCTCTTTTTCAGCTTCTTCTTGAGCCTTTTTTTCAAGGTATTCCTTGTTTCTTTTTTGCCACTCAGAAAGTTTTTCTGTTTCTTGCTCTTTCTGATCCTCTTGCTTCTTTTTTGTCATTTTCTTCCTTTGTCCATGTCATTTTTTAAAAGGTTATAAAATTCATCTAACGATTTTATTTCGTGGGACTGTTTCATGTTTTCTTCATAAAATTCTTTCTGTTCAAGCAACTCTGTTATCATTTTTTGAAGATTCTCCAAATTCAGTTGAGGCTCGTCTAATTTTTTGGCATAGCCTTTTTTCACAAAATAATCTGCATTTTCAATCTGGTCACCGCGACTTGCTTCGCGTCCCAAAGGGACAATTACATGAAGCTTTGCCATAGCCAACAATTCAAAAATAGTATTAGATCCGCCACGTGTAACAACGACATCCGCCAAGTCCATCAACGGTTGATAGAGGTCAGTCACATAGGCAATTCGGTACAGATGATTTGATAATTCGTCTAAGCTAGCATCGCCTGATAAATTGATAATATTGTAATGCTGAGTTAGCTCTGCTTTATTTGCCGTTACAAAATCATTAAAAACCTTTGCTCCCGCTGATCCACCAACAAACAGAAGTGTCGGAAGGTTTTCATCAAAATGTTGCTGAATCGCTTGAATCTGCTCATTTGGTGCAGTTATTTTTTCTCCTACCTTTGTTACAGCTCCCACATGCTCAATTTTTGTCAACGCATGGGCTTGTTCAAAAGTAGAATACATTTTTGTCGCACATTTGTAAGCAATTTTATTTGCTAGACCAATAGAGAGGTCTGATTCATGTACATAAACTGGAATCCCAGCTAAGCGAGCTGCAATGACAGGAGGAACCGATACAAAGCCACCTTTAGAAAAGAGAGCCCGCGGACGAACCTTTAACATAATTCCTAAAGATTGCAAAATGCCCCAAGCCACTTTGAATACATCTAACATATTTTGCCAAGAAAAGTAACGGCGTAATTTCCCCGTCGCTATAGAATGAAAAGTGATATCCAAACCTGACTTCTGGATTTCTTGGTATTCAATCCCATGCTTGTCACCAATATAGTGAACTTGCCAACCTGCTTCTAGGAATTTTGGAATGAGTATAAGGTTTAGAGTCACATGACCAACCGTTCCTCCACCTGTAAATACAATCTTTTTCATCTTAACCCTTTAATTCTTCAAATGTTGCAATAAATTCATCGCCACGAACTTCAAAATTTGGATACATATCCCAGCTAGCATTTGCAGGACTGAGAAGAACAATGTCACCTGCTTGAGCTTCAGCAAAAGCTTTTTGCGTCGCATCTTTCACATCAGCAGCATCCATATAACTAACACCTGCTTTATCTGCTGCTCTCTTGACACGTGCTGCAGATTCTCCAAGAATAACCATTTTCTTCAATCCTTGAATATCTGGCACCAATTCGTCAAATTCATTGCCACGATCCAGTCCACCAGCAATCAAGATAACCTTGCTATTGTCAAAACCAGACAAGGCCTTTTGCGTTGCAAGAATATTTGTGGATTTGCTATCGTTATAAAATTTAACATGGTTAATTTCACCGACATATTGAAGGCGGTGCTTAACGCCACCGAAACCTGCCAATGTTCCTTTGATGACTTGATTTTCAATGCCACGCAGTTTCGCAACTGCAATAGTTGCAAGGGCATTTTCAACATTATGGCTACCCGGAACGCCAAGCTCATCTGCTGCCATAACAGGCTCTCCACGGAAAGTCAGCATGTTTCCTTCTAAGTAAGCGCCGTCTACCTTTTCCGTCGTTGAAAATGGTACAACGGTCGCTTGCGTCTTTGCAGCCAGCTCTTTCGCTAATGTTTGATTGAAATTCAATATGAGGAAGTCAGATTTGCTCATATTTTTTTGAATGTTCCATTTAGCAGCGACATAATTTTCAAAAGAGCCATGATAATCAATATGAGTTGGCATCAGATTGGTAATCACTGCAATTTCTGGATGAAAGGTTTCAATGCCCATGAGTTGGAAAGAAGACAACTCCATGACCAAAGTATCATTTTTTGTTGCAGTTGTTGCAACTTGACTGGCTGGAAAGCCAATATTCCCAGAAAGCAGACCATTTTGACCATCTGCAGTCAAGACTTCCGCAATCATCGTTGTTGTTGTTGTTTTTCCATTAGAGCCCGTAATCCCAATAATTGAAGCATCTGAAATCAAATAGGCCAACTCCACTTCAGTGATGACGGGGATTTTCTTTTCCAAAGCTTTCATGACCATAGGATTGTCATAACGAATACCAGGATTTTTGACCATCAGTTCAAACTCTTCATCCAAGAGTTCCAAAGGGTGACCACCTGTTATCACTTTGATGCCTTCTTCAAGGAGAGACTGAGCAGCAGGATTTTCCTCAAACGGCTTTCCGTCATTCACTGTAACAATCGCTCCCAACTTATCTAGTAAACGAGCAGCGGATTCACCAGATTTGGCCAAACCTAAAACCAACACTTTTTTATTTTCAAAATTTGTAATGTGCTTCATAACACGCCTCTTTTTTTATTCTTCCTATCTATTTTACCTTTTTTTCAGAAAATAAAAAAGCCTTTACGGCTTTTTATTCTTGTCTGTTACGAAGTTTTGAGTGAAACGATATTTTTTTATCTTTTTGTGACAATTTTGAAATATCACGTAGCGAAAAATATGCTACGCCTATCATCAAAATTCCTACGAAAAACTCAGACGGTAATTGAAAAATCTGAAATACTGCCAATCCTAGTAAAATGATAAAAGCAACTAGGGCAATCACTAAAACTACTACATTTAAAGTTCCTTTAATGCTCTGTGGAGCAGCAAAAATGTAAAATAATAGAATAAGAATTCCAAAAATCAAATAAAATATTTCTGCTCCTTTCTAGCCCATCCGCTTCTTTCATATATTAAAAGCAAACCGTTCTTTCATTATTCAGCTGATTTTTTCTTTTTAGCAGCTTTGGCACGTTGGTTTTTATCAAGAATTTGTTTCCGCAGACGGATCGATTCAGGCGTCACTTCCATGTATTCATCATCGTTCAAGAATTCAAGTGATTCTTCCAATGTCAAAATACGAGGCGTCTTAATAACCGCTGTTTGGTCTTTCGTTGCAGAACGAACATTGGTCATTTGTTTGGCTTTTGTAATATTAACCGTCAAGTCATTTTCACGTGAATTTTCACCAATAATCATTCCTTCGTATACTTCTGTACCTGGATTGACAAAAATCGTTCCACGTTCCTCAATAGACATGATAGAGTATGTCGTTGCCTTTCCTGTATCAATTGACACAAGAGCTCCACGACGGCGTCCTCCAATCTCACCTGGAATCAATGGTAGGTATTGATCAAAAGTATGGTTCATAATCCCGTAACCACGCGTCATAGAAAGGAATTCAGTTGAGTACCCAATCAATCCACGCGCAGGCACAAGGAAAATCAGACGTGTTTGTCCGTTTCCAGTAGCCACCATGTCTAACATTTCACCCTTGCGCTCAGAAAGACTTTGGATAACCGAACCTTGGTATTCTTCTGGGGTGTCAATTTGCACACGCTCAAATGGCTCGCATTGTATACCGTCGATTTCTTTGACGATAACTTCTGGGCGCGATACTTGTAACTCATAACCTTCACGACGCATGGTTTCAATTAAGATTGATAAGTGTAATTCTCCACGGCCTGATACAATCCATTTATCTGGCGAGTCAGTCGGATCCACACGAAGCGAAACATCCGTTTGCAATTCAGCCTGCAAGCGTTCTTCAACTTTCCGAGATGTTACCCATTTCCCTTCACGACCAGCAAATGGTGAATTGTTCACTAAGAAAGTCATTTGCAGCGTTGGTTCATCAATGTGAAGAATTGGCAATGGTTCTACTACATCTGTCGGAGTAATGGTTTCACCAACGAAGATATCTTCCATACCAGATACGGCAATCAAATCGCCTGCTTTGGCTTCATCGATTTCACGACGTTCTAGTCCAAAGAAACCAAATAACTTGGTGACACGAAAGTTTTTCGTTGTGCCGTCTAGTTTAGAAAGCGTCACTTGGTCTCCAACTTTCACAGTCCCGCGGAAAACACGACCAATACCGATACGACCTACAAAGTCATTGTAGTCCAAAAGAGAAACTTGGAATTGAAGTGGCTCGTCTGAGTTATCCACTGGTGCTGGAATATGATCAATAATAGTATCAAAAAGCGGTGCCATAGTGTGCTCTTGGTCAGCAGGATCATCTGACATAGAAGACGTTCCATTGATAGCAGAAGCATACACAACAGGGAAATCCAATTGGTCATCATCTGCACCCAGCTCAATGAAAAGTTCCAAGACTTCATCCACCACTTCTGCAGGGCGTGCAGATGGTTTGTCAATTTTATTGACCACAACAATCGGCACTAAATCTTGCTCAAGAGCTTTTTTTAATACAAAACGAGTTTGTGGCATGGTTCCTTCATAAGCATCAACAACCAAAACAACCCCGTCTACCATTTTCATAATCCGCTCAACTTCTCCACCGAAGTCCGCGTGTCCCGGTGTATCCATGATATTGATGCGGACACCATTATAAGCAACAGCTGTATTTTTAGCAAGAATGGTAATGCCGCGTTCTTTTTCAAGATCGTTGGAGTCCATTGCGCGTTCTTGTAACTCTTTGCGCTCGTCCAATGTATGTGATTGCTTCAATAATTCGTCTACCAGCGTTGTTTTCCCGTGGTCAACGTGAGCGATAATAGCGATATTGCGAATATCTTCTCTTAATTTTGTCATTTTATCCTCTAAATCTTAAGTTTTATTTCTAACTGAACAATTATACCACAGATTAAGGCAAAAAACACGGTTAAACTGGGTGTAAATGTTTTCATTAGAAAATCAATGTCCTACAAATTTATTTACATTCTTTATTGCAAAATTATGATATAACAAAGGGAACTGTATGCGTTTAGATATTCTACTAGCTCAAGCTCACATTAGCCGTAAAAAAATGAAGCAAGCTCTCCTAAAAAAGAAAATCTTAGTAGATGACTGTCCCGCTCGAAAACTCAGTCAAAATGTTGATACAGGTTTGCAGACAATTACGATAGAGGAACAACCTGTTCTGGGTAAGCCTCATCAATATTTTATGATGAATAAACCCCTTGGCGTTGTGACAGCTAACTCCGATGCCAAATTCCAAACAGTTCTAGATCTCATCAGACCTGAAGATTTCAGTGAAGATCTATATTCTGTTGGACGGCTCGATCGAGATACTTCTGGACTGCTGTTAATCACTGACAACGGTCCGCTTGGTTTTCTACTACTCCATCCTCAATATCATGTCACAAAAACATACGAGGTTGAAGTTAATGGTCTCCTAGATGGCCAAGCAGTACAATCCTTTCAAAAGGGCATCGTTTTTCTTGACGGAACAATTTGTAAACCAGCCACTCTTACAATTCGTTCTTCTAGCTCAAACAAGAGCCGTGCTACTGTCACTATTTCTGAAGGAAAATTTCACCAAATAAAAAAGATGTTTTTAACTGTTGGCGTCAAAGTTACTTCTCTGAAACGAACTCATTTCGGAGATTTTGAATTAGAACCAAACTTAGCCGCAGGAGAATATCGAGTATTGAACCAAGCAGAACTCGAAATAGTGATGCACTATCTAGAAAAAAGCTAATCGAGTAGAAGTTAATTTCTAACCCCTCTCACATCACCGTACGTGCCGTTCGGCACACGGTGGTTCAACTAACTTTTAACGCATGTCGTTCTAGATAACAATCTAAAGCAGAAACCAGTCCACGTTTAGCGAGGACTGGTTTTTGATATAGTACGTTTCAGTACTAACCTCTGAGCCACTAATTGATAATGGTCACCCCATCCAGATACTTTATCCGCTATCCCTTCCTCTCCCCGCTACCTCACGGTAGTCAGGCTTGGGAGTCGCTATTGGGTTCACCGGTAGCATGTGTTCCAGAGGACTGACACCTCAGATGTACGACATGCCCATCGTACTTAAAAGTGAGCAATCTCCTTTGGATTACTCACTTTTGATTTTTCCTCTCCATCCATCTAGTCCTGTAGAGAGGATGTAAATATTTTGATAACCTTGTTTTTTCAATAGAATAGCTGCATTCATAACACGTTGCCCGCGGCTATTTTCGTACAGTAAAACAGCCTTGTCCTTACGAATAGCTCTCAAACTCGTTTTTAACTGCTGTGACGGGATATTTCGCGCTCCTAAAATATGTTTCCGGCGAAAATCAGCTGGGTCGCGCAAATCAATCAACTGACCTTGTCGAATCATATCACCAAATTCTGCATTGTCTACTACCTTAGCCGCACGACGAACACGAATATAGTTAAAGCCCATCCAGCCTAACATCCCAACAATAATTGCCAATAAAATCCAGTTTAACATGTTTTCTCCTCGTTCTTCTTCAAATATTGTAATTCCAACTGATGTTCCCTTCGCAAGACCCGCTCAGCTTCTAGATAGTCCATTCTTTCTATCAAGCCCGCATCATAAATCCTCTCTAACTCAATTTTCATCATTTCAATATCATACAAGCGCTTACCCATATAGATAATAATGCCAAAACTTTTGAGGTATTGCTGCACATCATAAAGTGTTTTCATGAGGCTTATTTTACCAGAATTTCAGGAGTATTTCAAGGTTGAAAAGAACTCATTTTGCAAGTAAAACATTCTTCAAGTGCTCAAAAATAACAAAAAAGCCGCCGATTGGGCGACTCTTATAGGGAGATTATTATGAAAAAGAAAAGTTTAGGATTTTTATCAAATAAAGTTAGGAGGTCTTCATCTGATGAAGTTAGTATAACGCCACTTCCTTAAACTTATCTTAAATTCTAAAAGATTTTAAAAATTTATTTTCTACTCTCAAAAATTCACTTACAAGCCCGGAGTTTGACCGATTTCTGCTGTTAACATCCAGATATTCTTTTCAAGTTCTGCTTTTGCACCGACAAAAATATCATTGGTCACATCATCTCCTTCTTCATTTGTTACATCCAGAGCTTCTTGGTAGAGACCTACCAAGTAACGGAAGATTTCGATGACACGTTCCAAACTTTCTGCAACATTCTTACTGAATTTTCCTTCTTTTTCTTCAATATTGCTGTGTTGGATAAATTCACTCAAAGTTGAATACGGCGTTCCACCTAAAGTAATCAAACGTTCACTTACTTCATCTAAAGTCGTATCCAAGGTTTCCATATACTCATCCATCTTAGGATGCCAAATCATAAAACCAGCTCCACGCATGTACCAATGTACTTGGTGAAGAGCAATGTGAGCAGTGTATAAATCCGCTACCACTTGGTTTAAAACTGCTTTTGTTTTGGGAAGAGACTTACTGAAAGACTCAACACTTGAGAAAGTTGCAACATCTTTTGCTGCTTCATTTTTTAGACTAACCATTATCCTACCTCACTTTTATTTAGAATGATTCTAATCTTTTTGATTATGATTTAATTATAATGTTTCTAAATAAGAAAGTCAAATGATTGAACTTTGAAATTTCTTTTATTAGAAAAGTTGCAATTTTTTAGAATTATTTACGAATAAAAAAGTATGATTCATTTTTATTTTTTCTTGGTTGGAAGTATTGTGGCTTCTTTTTTAGGACTGGTTGTTGATCGCTTTCCTGAACAATCTATTATCAGTCCTTCCAGTCATTGTAATGCTTGTGGACAGAAATTAGCACCTCGTGATTTAGTCCCTGTCCTTTCTCAGCTTATCAATCGACTGCGCTGTCGGTTTTGTCAGTCAAAAATTCCCATTCGCTACTTGATATTAGAGTTGGTAGGTGGTTTACTCTTTCTCGCAACTTCCTTAAGCTACTTAAATATCAGCCAGCTTGTCTTGCTCATAATGGGAATTACACTAGCTCTTTATGATCAAAGAGAACAGGAATATCCTATCCTCATTTGGTTGTTCTTTCATCTTCTTCTCCTATTTTTGGTAGGTTTTAATCTTCTAATGATTAGTTTTTTAGCCCTTGGAATAGTAGCTTTTTTCTTTGACTTACGAATTGGCGCAGGAGACTTTCTTTTTCTATCTTCTTGTTCAACTGTTTTCAAGTTGACAGAGATTCTTTGGCTGATTCAAATTGCCAGCTTAGTGGGATTATGTCTCTTTTGCTTAAAAAAGAGAAAAGACAGGATAGCTTTCGTTCCCTGTCTTTTGATTGGAGTGATTGTTCTGCTTCTGTACGAACTGTTGCTTCCATAAAATTAGAATAGCGTTCTGTCATGAGGCTGGGATAATGTCTCCAGATTCTCGAAATAAGAGAGCGATGATTAAAATTTTCAAATTTTAGTTTTTTTACGTCATCTTCCCAGATTTCATATTTCTGGGGGATGATTGTACTAGTAATCATAATCGTCTATTTCACTCTTGATTTTTCGTGTTTCTTTTTTCTAAGTAGTCAGCAATAGCGGCTACATCTTTATCGCCGCGCCCAGATACATTGACGATGATAATCTTGTCCTTACTCAATTGTGGTGCGCGTTTAACTGCTTCTGCAATAGCGTGGGAACTTTCAATGGCAGGAAGGATCCCTTCTTTTTGTGTCAACAATAATAGTGCATCTACTGCTTCATCATCTGTCGCAGCCACATACTCAACTCGACCTGAATCTTTAAAAAAGGCATGTTCAGGACCAACTCCCGGATAGTCCAATCCAGCGGAAATAGAATAAACAGGAGCTACCTGACCATCTTCTGAAAATACAGCATACGTTTTCATGCCATCGACAACTCCAATGGATCCTTTAGTCATTGTAGCCACATGCTTGTCTGTATTCAAGCCATGACCAGCTGCTTCAACACCAACTAAATTGACTTCTTTATCTGCTACGTATTCAGAAAATGCTCCAATTGCATTAGAACCTCCGCCGACACAGGCAATAATATAATCTGGTAGGCGGCCTTCCTTATCTAGAATTTGACGACAAGATTCCTGACTAATGACCTTTTGAAACTCATGCACAATCGTTGGATAAGGATGAGGACCAACAGCTGAACCTAGGGCATAAAAAGCATCTAAATCTGTCATCCAAGCAGCATCCACCGCATCCTTTAATATTTTGGCCCCTGTTTCAACCGCATGGACAGTTGCTCCCATCATTTCCATTCGGAAAACATTCAATCGCTGACGTTCCACATCTTCTGCACCCATATACACATCGCATTTCATGCCAAACTTAGCAGCCGCTGCAGCTGTTGCTACTCCATGTTGACCAGCTCCAGTCTCTGCGATAACTCTGGTCTTACCCATTCGTTTTGCTAGGAGAATTTGCCCTAAAACATTGTTTAATTTATGAGAACCTAGGTGATTCAAGTCTTCTCGTTTGAGATAGATTTTTGCACCTCCTAAATAGTCCGTCAAACTTTCTGCAAAATAAAGCGGTGTCTCTCGACCTGCATAATCTGCTAAATAATGATGATATTCTGCTAGGAACTCTGGATCATTTTATACTTTTCAAATGTCCCCTCCAGCTCGTCTAATAAAACTTGAATAGGTTCTGGTACAAATCTACCACCAAATTGACCAAAATATCCTTTATTTTCTACCACGATGTTTCCTCACAATCTTTAGTATTCTTGAATTTAAACAACAAAATACCCACACACAAAAACTGTGTGAGGGCGTATGAGCGCGGTGCCACCTCAATTATGGGAAAAGTAAACTTTATCCGCATATCTCTATCTTGTCTATCAACAAGCTGCACTGTAAGGTGTGCACGCCGAATTTTTATTGTTTCAAATTCATATCATTTACATCAGCCCATTTCATAAATATCTACTGCTTGTTTACACCTAACACAAGCTCTCTGGAAGCATCAATTTACTACTTTTCTGATGTTTGAGCATTATTATAGAGTTTTTCCACCATTCTATCAATAAAATAGTGAAAAAACCATGGAAAAGCATCCTAAATCCGAACAATGACTCTTATTTTTATTTAGAAGTCAGAAACTTATCTTTCCAATGGCTGACACAAGTTTTATACAACAGAAAAGCCAGATATCCGCCTAATGTATTTGTCCATAAATCATCTATTTCAAAAACACGATTGGCATCAATGAAAATATCTAACAAAATCTGTGTACATTCAATGAAAAGGCTTATCGCAAAGCTGACAGAGAGTACATGTTTGGTATTTCGCAAGTTCGGAAACAACCAGAGAAACTGAAAAATCAGTGGGCTCAGCAGAAATATATTCATTAGATTTTGTGCAAAAACTTTGACCAATTGAAAGAAGGACGTAATTTGTCCAAGATTGACCAAAGAATTAAAGGGAATAAGGAGAACTATAATGCGTCCAAACTGCTGAATCCCTGGCGTCTCCATTCCCTTTTCTGGCACTTGAGGAAGGAAACACATTAAACACAATAAGACGATGTAGAGCATGCTTCCCCAAGTCAGAATTTTACGCCCGTTAACCGTTAATTCTCCATTTGATTGCAGCCATACTTTTAACCTAAGCATGTCTCGCAAGTGCCTTCTCCTTGTCTTTCTTTATCGTATTGGAGCGCAATTGGCCGCAGGCTGCATCAATATCTGTACCATGCTCCTGACGAACAACACAGTTAATACCATTCTTTTTTAGAGTATCGTAGAAAGCCATTACACGTTCCTTGGGGCTGCGACTATATTGATCGTGCCCACTAACCGGATTGTAAGGAATCAAATTGACATACGATAGCTTTTTGATATTTTTCAACAAAGTAGCTAATTCTAGTGCCTGTTCTACTCCATCATTGACTTCATTTAGCATGATATACTCAAAAGTAACCCTGCGGTTGGTTGTTTCAATATAATATTCAATCGCCGCAAATAGCTTTTCAATTGGAAAGGCACGATTGATTTTCATAATGCTAGAGCGCAATTCATTATTGGGTGCATGAAGAGAAACAGCTAAATTAACCTGCACTCCTTCGTTTGCAAAATCACGAATTTTATGTGCTAGACCGGAAGTGGAAACCGTAATGTGACGAGCTCCGATAGCCAACCCCTTGTCATCATTGACAGTTCGCACAAACTTGAGAACATTGTCATAGTTATCAAAAGGCTCGCCAATCCCCATAACCACAATATGGCTGACGCGCTCACCTTGTCCACGCTCATCAAAATATTTTTGCACCAGCATAATCTGAGACATAATTTCCCCATTATTCAAGTCACGCTGCTTTTTAATCAGCCCGCTAGCACAAAAGGTACAGCCAATATTGCAACCCACCTGAGTGGTTACACAGACCGACAGACCATAGTGCTGACGCATTAGAACTGTTTCAATCAACATACCGTCTGGCAGTTCAAAAAGATACTTTACTGTGCCGTCAGCCGATTCCTGCACCACTCTTTGCTTTAGCGGATTGACAACAAATTCATCTTCTAACTTTGCTAATAAACCCTTTGAAATGTTTGTCATTTCTGTAAAAGACTGAACCCGTTTGCGATAAAGCCACTCCCAAATCTGAGTAGCTCGAAATTTCTTTTCTCCTTTACTTTCTGTCCAATCTATCAAATCCTGACGGGTCAAGCTATAAATCGATGGTCTCATTTTTTCTCCTTCATTCGTTACAAAACCCATTCCATACACTATTTTTGACGAATGACAAAATGGCGCTGGCTGCTTGTTTGTTGTTGCTTCGTTGAATTTTGCTTTCTTGCTCTTTGCTTTTGATTTTGTCGCTTACTGCGCTGGTAATTTTCTCGCTTGGGTTGCTCTTCTTTATAGGAGCGAGCTTGTTTAGGACGACGTGGCTTGGTTTCATTTTCCTTTTTGTGATGAGATTTTTTATCAAACGATGCGCGACGCGGCTGTAAATTTTCCAAGACAAAATAAGCACAGCCATAATTGCAGTATTCTAATAAATATTCTTCTAAACGGCTGATTTTTTCTTCACTTTCATTTGCCTTGTCATCTTTATAAAATCCACGCAAACGCAACTGCTCATTTCCCCAGTCGCCAACAATATAATCAAATTTTGTTAAAATTTCTGAAAAGCGCTGATTAAAAGCCGTTATAGCAAAACCTTCCTTGAAATTATCTACCAAGTCAAATTCAATTGTCTCAGTCAAGATTTTGGTTCCTCTTTGCCGAAACTCCGGTCCAGGAAATTTATTATAATTGTATAATTCAGGTGCAATTTCTTTTCGCATAGTTATCCTTTATCATCTTATTTCTTGTATTAAACCTATTTTACCATAAAAAGAAGTGTTTTTGATAGTTGAAATAGAGAAAGAAGAAAAGAGCAAAGTCAAATTTCTATCATTAACTTGCTCTTTTATTGAATTATTTTTACGACTTCTTTGTGTCCTTGAGGTAATCAATGGCATCTTGTAAAGTTTTCACGGGTACAATTTTCATATTGGTCTTAATTTTTTTAGCAGCTTCCAAAGCGGTCTCATAGTTAGTTTTCGCTTTAGGATTAGCTTTTTTAGCTTCCTTAGTAACTGGATTATTTGGTGCAAAGAAAATTTCTGCACCATTTTTTGCTGCTGAAACAACTTTTTTGTCAATCCCACCAATGTCGCCAACTTTTCCTTCGCGGTCAATTGAGCCTGTCCCAGCAATATTTCTACCGTCTCTCAATGTTGGATCTGCAATTTGCGTATAAATTGCCAAACTAAACATCAAGCCCGCACTTGGTCCACCAATACCGGCTGTTGAAAATTCAATTGGTGTGTTGCTTGTGACTTCTGTTCGGTCGATCAAGCTAATACCAATCCCGTTTTTCCCATTTTCAAGTTTGATGATTTTACCTGTAGCAGATTTCTTCTGACCGTCTTCTACATAGTTCACCTTGACCTTGCTGCCAATCTTTTGCGCTCCAACATAGTCTATCAATTCTTTTGAACTATTGAAAGTCTTGTCATTCACACCTGTCACGGTATCTGCAATATTTAAAATGCCTTTAAAAGTAGAATTCTTTGTGACTTGCAAGACGTAAACCCCTAGATATTTCAGAGTAATATCTTTGCCAGCTTTTTTCAATCCTTGGTATTTAGCTAGGTTTTGCGATGTTTCCATATAAAACTGATTGATCCGCATGTATTCTTTATCAGAAGTTCCGCCAGTCAAATCCTTCGCCGAATAAATATCTGTAAAAGGTGTCAACCAAGCATAAACCAAATGAGCAAAGGTCGCATGCTGAATTCCAACCGTTACAAAGTTGTAAGAACCTTTTTCCTTATCTTCTTTGTTGTCCACGCGCAATACCTGACGGACATCTGCTGCACCACCCGGCACCTCAATATAATAAGGCAAGGGAACCACAAAAGATAAGAAAAGCAAAATCAGCCCTGCTATTGCAATTATCGGCCATTTTTTAAATTTATTTCTTGGTTTTTCCATATTGTTTCTTTAACTCCTTTACGACACTTTCAGGTACATACTTTGAAATATCCTGCTCAAAGGAAATCAATTCACGAATTCTTGATGAGCTGAGATGCTGATAATCTGGTTTGCTAATCAAAAAAATGGTTTCTATCTCAGGTGCTAATTCATGATTAAAAAAGTTGAGATTCCCCTCATAATCCAAATCTTGACTATTACGTAGTCCCCGTACAAAAGTTGTCACTCCTAGCTTTCTAGCTACTTCCACTGCCAATTCATCATGAGAAGTAACAATTTTTACATTCTCCAAATGAGCTAGAGCAGCTGTCACCATTTTTTCTTTTGCTTCAATATTGAAAAAACTCTTTTTCTCAAGATTGTAAAAGATACCAACATAAAGGCAATCAAAGAGCTTACTAGCTCGTTCAATCAAGTCAATATGCCCCTTTGTAATCGGGTCAAAAGAGCCTGCAAATAATCCAATTTTATCTGACATAAACCGTCACCTTTGAAATTCCATATATTTTTTGCTTCCATATGCCTAGTCCTGCGATTTCTTCTGGTAAATCCACCGATTTGTCTGTCTCACAAACAACCAGTACATCATCGCTCAGAAGCTCTCGTTCAACCATTTTTTCAATATCTGCAGCAATCTGTTCTTTTGCATACGGTGGATCTAACAAAACCAAGTCAAACTGTCCTGTGACCAATTCAAGCGCTCGATTGGACTCCATTTTCAGAAGTTCAAATCGTTCTTTTTCCTTAGTCATGATGATATTTTGGCTGATAATCGTTTGCGCCCTGCGGTCTTTTTCAACCAAAACAGCCGAAGCCATGCCTCGCGAAATAGCTTCAATCGCTAAACTGCCACTTCCGGCATACAAATCCAACACTCGTCCTCCATCAAAATAAGGACCAATCATATTAAAGATAGCTCCCTTAACCTTGTCTGTCGTCGGTCTGGTTGTTTTGCCTTCTAATGTTTTAAGAGGACGCCCCCCATATTTCCCTGCAACAACTCTCATAAAGAATATTATAACAAAATCTCGAAAGAATGTATCAGTTTTTCTTCTGTGATAACTGTAAGTCAATTGTTTTTTGCTGTCCAACTTTTGGGATGCCGTTCAAACATGATGATTTTTCAATACAGTTTTTTGCAATTATCTTGAGCTGATTGCAGAGCAAATAAAAATCCCCTGATATAAATCAGAGGACTGATTGATTATCTGGCTCTATAATTTCTGTAGTGGGTAAAACTACCGCAGAGGTTATGGAGCTATTTTTGTGTATACAAAAAGTCCCCTATGACCTATAATGAAAAGCGACGAAACTACTCATTAGAAAGACTCATATGGAAC